>Ga0207813_100021_pt1 | contig 165443 bp, 175 predicted proteins | sample A23E3SouthBayCA_2_FD_187730 | JGI IMG/M metagenome (GOLD analysis project Ga0207813, IMG submission 187730) | Aerobic enrichment media microbial communities from Eden Landing Ponds, California, USA - A23 E3 (4) (SPAdes) | ecosystem: Environmental > Aquatic > Marine > Unclassified | place...
GAACTTGCCGGTGATGTAGTCCTCGACGCGCTGGCTCTCGGGGTTCTCGAAGATCTTGTCGGTGTCGTCGTACTCGACGAGTTCGCCGCCGGTGAGGAAGACGGCGGTCTGGTCGGAGATCCGCGCCGCCTGCTGCATGCTGTGGGTGACGACGACGACCGTGTAGTCGTCGGCCAACTCCTCGATGAGGTCCTCGATCTTCGAGGTGGCGACGGGGTCCAGCGCGGAGGCCGGCTCGTCCATGAGGATCACGTCGGGCCCGACGGCGAGACAGCGGGCGATGCAGAGCCGCTGTTGCTGGCCACCCGACAGGCCGAGTGCGTTGTCGTCCAGTCGATCCTCGACTTCGTCCCACAGCGCGGCCTGCCGGAGCGACTGCTCGACGAGGTCGCGCTCCGCGTCGGTGTCGTCGCGGCCGAGCAGCCGGGCGACCAGTCCGGTGTTCAGGTCGCCGTGTTTGCGCGGCCCGTAGGAGATGTTGTCGCGGATCGACTTCGGGAACGGGTTGGGCGCCTGGAACACCATCCCGACGCGCTTGCGCAACTCGACCAGGTCGACGCCGTCCTGGTAGATCTCTTCGCCGTCGAGTTCGACCGAGCCGTCGATACGGGCGGCCTTGATCCGGTCGTTCATCCGGTTGAGACACCGGAGGAAGGTAGACTTCCCGCAACCGGAGGGGCCGATGAGCGCGGTGACGCTCTCCTCGGGGATGTCCATCGAGACGCCCTTGAGCGCGTGGTCGTCGCCGTAGTACACGTCCAGGTCCTCGACGCTGAGCTTCGCCTCGCCCGCGAAGGAGTAGTCGCGCCACTCTTCGCGGACGCGCTCGTCGGTCTCGCCGGCGGTCGTCTCGCTCTCGGCGGCCGCGTCGGTGCCGGGTGTCGGTTCCTCAGTCTGTGTGACGTCGGTTTCGCTCATTGGTCGAGTTTCCTCCTGAAGTAGATCCGCGAGCCGATACCGACCGCGTAGAAGCTCATCACGACGAGCAACAGTACCAGCGCCGTACCCCACGCGAAGTCGAGGTTCTCCCCGAGCCCGGCGCCGATGACCGCGAACAGCTGGTAGGGTAGCGCGCTCGACGCCTGCACGAGGTTCAGGTCGGGGATCGCGACGAACGGGAACGCCGAGGTGAACCGGAACCCGCCCTCGATGACCCCGGCGACCTCCGAGGGGAACGGGGAGCTGGTCGTGACCAGCAGGATGGGGGCCGTCTCGCCGGCGATGCGGCCGATACCGAGGATGACGCCGGTGATGACGCCCGGGAGCGACGCCGGGAGAACGACGCTCTTGATGGTCTCCCACTTCGAGACGCCCAGCGCCGCGCTGGCGTCGCGGTACTCGTCGGGGACGCTCTTGAGCGACTCCGTGCTGGTGATGACGACCAGCGGCAGTAGCATGAACCCGAGGACGAGCTGGCCGGCGAGAATCGAGTTGGTGTTGCCGAGCCGGGGGACGAAAAACGCCAGCCCGAACAGGCCGTAGACGATGCTGGGCGTGCTCCAGAGGCTGTTCGTCGAGATTTCGACGAGGGAGGTGAACCGGCCCTGTTCCGCGTACTCGGTGAGGAAGACGGCCGCGCCGACGCCCAGTGGCACCGCGAGCGCGACCGCGCCGACGACCAGCCAGACGGTGCCGACGATGGCCGGGAGCACCCCGTCGACACCCGCGCCGAGCGTGCTGTACCCCTCCATGACGAACGGCCAGTGGAACCAGACGATCGGTCCCTCGACGACCACCCACGTGTCCAGCAGGGGCGGGTTGAACCACGTCCAGGGGCCCCAGAAGAGTCCGTACTTGATCCCCTCGGTCATCGGGCCGAAGCCGCGGACGGCGATGAACCCGACGATGGAGCCGAGCAGGGCGATCATGGCCGCGGCGTTGGTGGTCACGAGGACGTACGCACCGGTCTGTCGCCCCTGTGGGCCGAAGCCGCCGTAGACGCGGGCGGCCGTCCACGCGCCGACGAGCCCGGCGAACAGCGCGACGACCGGGACGCCGACGGCACCGGTCACGACGATGGAGACGTTCGCCGGGTCCCACGACCAGCCGGGACCGACGAGGCCCGTCACGACGACGAGCCCGGACAGGAGCACGAACAGACCAGCGGAGAGCGTGACGCCGATGTCTTCGCGGACGAACAGGGCGACGGCGGCGCCGAAACCACCGGTGGCCAGCGCGACGACCGGCCAGACCGTCGAGAGCCCGAGCGTTTGTGCGCCCACGAGGCCGCCGACGGCGAACCACAGGAGCCCGAGGAACGCCGCCGAGAGGATGCCACCCGTGTGGCCGGGTTCGGTCTCGAAGACCCCGGCGTAGGAGGCGGCGCCGAGCGCGACGATGCCGACGCCAACGAGCGTCAGCGCCCCGCCGATCGCGGTCGCGACGGAGACGCCGCCGACCGTCGTGTCGACGGGGACGTACTGGAAGAGCGCGACCAACCCGACGACGAAGGCGGCGAACGACAGCGCGGCCAGGCCGCCGCCGACCAGTTCGCGGGTCGAGGAGTCGCCCCCGACCAGCGCGTCGGCGGTGTCGCTGGGGGTGCCGAGGCTCATGCGTCACCCCCGAGGGTCCGGCGCATGCGTCGCTCGATGAGCTGCGAAGCGATGCTGAATCCCATGACCGTGACGAACAGGACGACGCCGGCGGCGAACAGCGCCGAGAACTGGAGGCCGCTCGCGGCGCCGTACTGGCTGGCGATGAGGCTCGTCAGCGTGATCGTGTTGCCGAACACGTCCATGAGCGGGTCCGGCAGGTTCGTGACGTTCCCGAGGATGACCGTCGCGGCCATCGTCTCGCCGACGGCCCGCCCGACACCGAGCAGGACGGCCGCGGAGATACCGGAGAAGGCGGCCGGGAGCGTCACGCTGGTGCTCGTCTGCCAGTCGGTCGCGCCCAGCGCCTGCGCGCCGTCGCGCATCGAGTCCGGGACGCTCGCGATGGCGTCCTCGGCGACGGAGACGACCGTCGGCAGGGCCATCACGCCGATGACGAGGCCCGTCACGAAGAGGCTCCCGAACGTCGGCAGGGAAAGCTCCTGTTGCATGAACTGGTTGATGAGCGTGAAGCCGATGAAGCCGTAGACGATCGACGGGATGCCCGCGAGCATCTCGACGGCGGGTTTCACGATCTCCCGAGCCCAGCCGGGCGCGATCTCGCTGATGAAGACGGCGCCAGCGACGCCCAGCGGAGCCGCGACGAGCATCGCGATGACCGTCGTCACGAGCGTCCCCCACATCATCGGGACGAGCGAGTAGACGTTCGTCCCCGTCGACCAGAACGGGTCGGAGCCGACGAGGAGGTACAGCCCCATCTCGCGGGCGGCCGGGAGGGCGTTGAGTATCAGGTAGACTGTGATGAACCCGAGTATCAGCACCGTCGAGGTAGTCGTCAGGAAGAGTAGAAAGCGAGCGGTGCTCCCCTCCGCGACGAGGTAGCTCACGACGACGAACGCGGCGAACGCGAGCGCGATAGGGCCCGTCAGCGCCGGTGCGACCAGAAACGAGAGGATCGCGGCCACGACTAGAATGGTTCCGACGCCGCCGATCACGCGCGTTTCGGTGTCCAGTCCGCCGAGTCGCGTCGCGATGCTCATGCTTCGGGCTCCGGCAGCTTGTCGAACTCGGCCTGCTGGCGCTCGGCCGTGAGCTTCGAGTACCCCTCGGTCTCGACGAAGTTCTGCTGGCCGAAATCGCTGAGGATCATCCGGAGGAAGGCGGCTTCTCTCTTCGAGGTCCCCTCCCAGGTGTAACAGTGGAGGTCGCGCGCGAGCGGGTAGGAGGGGTCCGAGAGGTTCTCGCCGGGCGTGTACGTGGTCCCGTCGAAATCGAGCTCGACGGCGGGCACCGAGTCGTCGGTGAACGCCAGCGCCATGTACGCGATAGCGTTGTTCGAGTTCGAGACGGTGGTCTTGACTTGCTGGTTCTGTCCCTTCCGCGCGTCGACGCCGTCCATCCGGGCGTTGGGGTCACCGAGCATATTCGTCCGGAACGCGGTGTCGGTCCCCGATCCTTCGGCCCGGCCGACGGCCTGTATCTCCGCGCTGGGCCCGTCGTACGCGGGGATCTCCGACCACTGTGTGATCTCGCCGGTGTAGATCCCGCGGACTTGCTCGGCGGTGAGCTTCGTCACGCCCGCGTCGTAGATCTCCGTGCTCACGACGATCGGCTGGGCGTCGACGGCGATGACGTGTTCCGTGAAGCTCGACAGTTCCTCTTCCGATTCGTCGGGGAACTCGGCGCTCGCGGGCGCGCTCGCGTTCCCGATGTCGATCTGCTGGTCGCGGAGCTTCTCCAGCCCGGTCCCCGAGTGGCTGAGACCGACGTTCACCTCGAACGGCGGCGACACGTCGCCGTCGGCCTCGAAGCCGTACTTGCTCGCCCAGTAATCGGCCAGTCGCTGGTCGGTCTCGATGTCGTACTGGCCCGGCCCCCAGTACTCGCGATCCGTCGGCGGGTAGTTCGAAGCCCAGTACGAGGCGGCGCGCTGGACCATCGGGAACAGCGTCGAGGAACCCCCCGCCTTGAGCAGTTCGGTGTCCGAGTTCCCGCCGCTGGCGGCCCCGCCCGAGGCCTGTCCCGGCGGTGTGGGACTCGTACTGATACAGCCACCCAACGACGCGGCGACCCCCGCCACGCCTGCCAGCATCTGTCGGCGGGTTACAGGTGTGTCCCGCATTACCCGAAGAGTGGCCCCAGATTGACTAAATACTCTACTATTACAACTATATAGACGTACATACCCATTCGGACCCGTGCGGCCGGAGCGGCCGTGAAGGGTGACCAGCCGATCTCCGAGAGTGCCGTAGCGGTGTAGGCACGTGCCCGAATCCGGCGGTCCGTCTGTACGGATCGACCGGGGATCCACCGGAAACGGGTCGAAGACGCGGTGTCCGAGGCGGACGGCCAGCCGGGGTCCCAGCGGAGATGTCGCACCCGTACGTTCCGGGTCCGCCGAGGCTAATACCGCTCTCTGAGGGGTATATAGCCGAACAGAGCGGTAGCGAACCGTCAGAGTCGAGCGTGAACTCCGGGGGAAGAGGCCCGAAAGCCGGTCGATATATGCTGCAATATACCGGTATGTAGCCGTAAATATATAGAAAGGGGTTGATTTATTGGTCAGTGAGCCAGACGCCTACCTATGGAGACGCGCAAGGTCCAGGTCACGGGCGGGTCGACGTACACGGTGTCGCTGCCGAAAGACTGGGCGACCGAGAACGACGTGAGCGCGGGGAGCGTCGTCGAGTTCCACTCGGAGGAGGACATCTTGCTGCTCTCGCCGAAGAGCGACCAGGAGCGCGAAGAGGGGTCGATCGAGATCGACGGGCTGGAGGGCGACCGTCTCACGCGCGCGGTGATGACGATGTACGTCAGCGGCTTCGACGTGATCAACTTCGAGGCCTCGCGGGTCACTGCCGGCCAGCGACGCACGATCCGGGAGGCCACGCAGGGGCTCGTCGGCCTCGAAGTGATCGAGGAGACGGGCGAGCGGGTCGTCCTCCAGGACCTGCTCGACTCCTCGGAGCTGTCGGTCCACAACGCCATCACGCGGATGCGGCTGGTGTCGCTGACGATGCTCTCCGACGCGGTGACGGCGCTGCTTGAGAACGACGACGAACTCGCTCACGACGTGATCGAGCGCGACGACGACGTGGACCGACTGTGGTACATGGTGTCGCGCGTGTTCCGAACGGTCCTCCGGAACCCCGCAGCGGCGACGGAGATCGGGTTCCCCCGGGAAACCGTCTTCGACTACCAGTCGAGCGCCCGCCAGCTGGAGCGGATCGCCGACCACGCGACGAAGATCGCGAGCATCTCCCTGGAGATCGGTCCCGTCAACGAGTCCGTCGCCGAGGCGCTGAGCGCCCTCCAGACCGCGTCGGTCACCGTCCCCGAAACCGCGATGGACGCGCTGCTCGAAGCGGACCCCGACGACGCGGTCGACTTGGCGACGGACGCTCGCGCGGACCTGCCCGGGATCGACCAGCGCGCCCGCGACGTGGACGACGTGATCCGTGACCTGGACGACCCCGAGCTGGCACAGTCGCTCGGGCTCGTCGTCGACTCCCTCTCGCGGACCGCGGACTACGGCGCCAACATCGCCGAGAGCGCCCTGCAGAAAGCCGCGCCCACTCCCTGAACCGAACCTTCATCTCCCCGTACTCCCGGATCCATCACGTCGCCGAGCACCGGCTGGCGGTCGTCGCCGTCGCCCCCTACGTGGAACTCCCGAGCGGTGGTCACGGAAAAACGGGGGGTAGCGCCCCGAGGCGAGGTGGCAGTCGCGTTCGGCGTGCGAGGCGCGTGTCGAGTGGGGTGCAGGTACTCGATGGTGAGCGCCCCACGCCATCGGCTTCTCGGTCGGTGTCAATCAAAAGGCTCGCTAAGAGCGGTACGGTCGGGTCCCCCTCCCAACCGAGCGCAATAGACTGCTATATAGCGGACGAGGGCGCGGGGTAGCACCTCGCGGGCCGGGGTCTCGTCGGGGCAGAGAAGGCAGTGAGAACGCGGAGAGACCGTTACTCGACGAGAACGGCGTTGATCTGGCCGTCTTGGCCGGGACGGGAGGTGACGCGGGCGCGGCCCTCGCTGGTCTGGATGATGGCGCCCTTGGTGATGATGTTCCGGCGGACGTAGTTGGGGTTCGAGGGGTTCTCCTCGACGTCCTCGATCTCGGCGGCGACGACCGCGCCGTCGGTGGCGACGCTGGCGCGGTCGGTGGTGACGGCGCGGACCTTCTCGGTGTTGCCGCGGGCGTCGACCGTCTTCAGCCGCTGGTCGCCGATGCGCGTCTCTGTCGGCTGGTCGCCGAGCTCGTGTTTCTTCTTCTTCCGGAAGTCCCGGCGTCGGCCGCCGGTCCGCTTGCGCGTGGAGCGTCCCTGGAACTTCATACCCGGGTAGTGTCCCAGCGTCTACTTGAACCTCTCGACTCTCGGTCGTCCGCGACCCCGGCAGGGGGAACCGGCGCCGGCCGTCCGGTCGACCCGGTCGCGGCGGCCGGCGACCGGCAACGTTACGGTCCGGGGCGCGCCCATCGTCGGACGATGAGTCTGCGCCGCGCCGTCGCCGTCCCCTTCCGAGCGAAGGGCCGCGAGGCCCTCTCGGAGAGCGAGTTCGTCGTCGCGCTGTCGCTCGACCGCGAGTGGTTCTCCCCCGAGCAGGCCAAGCGGCTCGTCGACGTGGCCGTGACCGAGGGCCTGCTCGACCGCGAAGACGACGAACTCCGCCCGACGTTCGAACCGCGGGAGGTGACGGTGCCGGACGAGTTCGTCCCCGGCGACGACGTGTTGCGCCAGCGGTCGAACTTCGAGCGCGCGCTCGACGCCATCGTCCAGTCCGGCGTCGAGAAACAGGAGGCCGTCGCCGCGGTCAACCGCCTGCAGTCGGACCTCGGCGTCACCGTCGAGGCCGCGGCGGTCGTCTACGCGCGCCGCGAAGGGGTCGAACTCGGCGACCTGGCCGACCGCGCCGCCGCCGAGTTGGGGGACAACTGATGGTCGAAGACCGGATCACCGACGGCAAGCGGGTCGCCCAGCTGCTCTCCTCGGAGCTCTCCGGCCGCGACCGCGGGACCCTCGGTGACGTGTCGGTCGTCGACGCCGACCCGGACGCAGCGCCCTCGCCCGAGGGTACCGTCGCCTACGGCGTCGCCTACCGCGACGAACGGGTCGGAACCGTCCGCCTCTACCCCGACGCGGCGGTGCTGTCGGTCGAGGACGCGGGACCGGTGGGCGTCCAGCGAGTGCGCGGTTCAGTCGACGGGCCGGACCTCTCGGTGACCGACGACGGGGCGGTCCGAGTCGCGTCCGGCGCGGCCGTCAAGCGGGCCGTCGACGCGCTGGTCGCCGGGCTCTCGGACGAGGAGTGAGTTCGGCCGCGCCGGCGTCGCGGACGGCGGACCGCGGTTGGCCGGTGCCGGACCGACCGGCTTTTGACCGCCGGGCCGCTATTACCGCGCAATGACGGGGCCAGTGGAGGCCGTCCTCTTCGACCTGGACGACACCATCTGTACCTACGAGCGCAGCGCCGACGACATCCTCGCGCTCGCCTTCGAGCGCGTCGGTGTCGACCCGTTCTTCGACGGCGCCGAGTACGTCGACCGACTGGGGGAGTTCTCCGACGCCGGCGACGACATCCGGGACACCCGCCGGGCGGCGTTCGGCACGTTCGCCACCGAGGCCGGCCACGGCGAAACCGTCGGCGAGGAGATCGCCGGCATCTACACCGACGAGCGCGACCAGTCTAACGTCCGCTTCCTCGACGGCGCCGAGCGGGCGCTCGACGCGCTGGCCGACGCCTACCGGATCGGGATGGTCACCAACGGCGATCCCTGGATGCAGTCACAGAAGCTCGCCGGCCTGGGCATCGAGGACCGCTTCGAAGTGGTCGTCCACGGCGGCCACGACGCGCCGTACAAGCCCGACCCCGAACCGTTCCACCTCGCGCTCGACGAACTGGGGGTCGCGGCCGACCGGACCGTCCACGTCGGCAACTCCCACGCCTCGGACGTGACCGGCGCTCACGCGGCGGGGCTGCGCTCGGTCTGGCTCGCCGACGGCGAGCGCGCCGCCCCCCTCGACCCCGAACCGCATCACGTCGTCGAGTCGCTCGGCGAGGTCGCCGACGAGCCCTGGGACTGACCCCACAGCGCGGACGCCGCGGCGGCCGCGAGGACGGCATCGCCGATGACAGAGAGTCCGGCCGTGCCAGCGAACAGCGCCCGCCCCGCATCGACGCTCGCGACGTGGTCGGGGTTCGCGACGATGAAGTGCGCGAGCAGCTCGAACCCGAGCGCGCCGAGGCCGCCGGCGAGCGGGAGTCCGACCAGGACGACGGCCGCGTACCCCTGTTGCCAGGTCGCGAGCGGCACGGGGATCCGACCGTGTGCGAAGCCGTGAGTCCCCGTGAGCGCCAGCGAGCGGACGATGGCCGCCAGGAGCGCGCGGCTCGACCGTCGGTCGGTGTCCCGGGCCGCCCCGTCGCGTCCCCCGGCGTCGGCGACCGTCATCTGGAGGGCACGCCCGCCTGGCCGGACGCCGGCTCGGTCGAGCCGCCGTACGTCTCGGCCAGCCACGACTCCCACGTCGTCGCGCCGACCGCGCGGCTGACCGACCGCCAGCGCGAGGCCGTCGAGGCCGGGCTCGACCTGGGGTACTACGACGTGCCCCGAACCACGGACCACGAAGCGGTCGCCGACGCCCTCGGCTGTGCGCCCAGCACCGCCGCCGAACACCTGCGCAAGGCCGAGTCGAAGCTCCTCCGGGCCGTCGTGCGCGGCGAGTAGCGACCGTGGCCCCGCGCCTTGTCGCCCTTTCCATTGCCTGCAGTCGACTCTCCGGCGGGCCGGTGCTACGCTCGACATGGCGAGTTCCCGATCGATCCAGGGGGTCGAACAGACGGAGAGCTACTTCCACGTGCGCTACCGCGACCCGGAGGACTTCGACGAGATCCGGACGCCGGACTGGGCGGCGAACGTCGCCGGCTCGATCGTCTCGGGCGCCGAGGTCCGTACCGGCGACGAACACAACAACGAGAACTGGACCGCACAGAGCGTCCTGATCCCTGTCGACGGCGTCGACGACGAGAGCGGAGCGCGCGAGGCCGCCGACGAGATCGTCGCCAAGATGGAGTCCTGAGAGAGCGCTGGCGCTTCCGTGGTCGACGGTCGACGACCGATACGCCCGCCTTCGTTCTCCCGCGACCGGACGGTACGCGGCCGGTAGCGTCGCCTCGAACGAGTCGCCGAAAAAATGAGCCGTCGAGATTCGAATCGGCCGCGTCGACGGCTTACTGCCAGTTCTGCTGCTGGCTGTTCTGCTGCTGGTCCTGCTGGCTCCGCTGGGCGTACATCTGGCCGCCCGACTGGCTCTGCTGGCCCTGCTGACCTTGCTGGTTCTCCGGCAGGAACTGCCCGGTCTGGGAGTCTCGCGGCTGATGCTCCGCTTTCTCGTGCATCCGCTGTCGGAACTGCTGGGAGTGGCGACGATCCTGGGCGGCCTGGTCGGCACCGCGACCCTGCCGGCCGGGGAAGCCGGCCTGCTGCCCGCTGGGCTGCCGAGTCGCGGGGATGTACCCCTGCTGTTGGGTCGGTTGGCCGAGTTGCTGAGTCTGGGGCTGCTGGCTCATCCCCTGTTGGGTCGGCTGTTGGGCCAGCTGCTGAGTCCGGGGTTGCTGGCTCATCCTCTGTTGGGTCGGCTGTTGGGCCGGCTGCTGAGTCTGGGGTTGTTGGCTCATCCTCTGTTGGGTCGGCTGTTGGGCCAGCTGCTGGGTCTGTGGCTGTTGATACTGCTGGGACTGCTGTGTCGTCTGCTGGCTGCCTTGCGAGGTCGGCAGGAACTGGCCGGTCTGGGGGTCACGCGGCCGCTGTTCGGCCAGGTTGTGCATCCGCTGTCGGAACTGCTGGGAGTGGCGACGATCCTGAGCGCCCTGGTCGGCACCGCGACCCTGCTGACCGGGGAAGCCGGCCTGCTGCCCGCTGGGCTGCTGGGCCGCGGGGATGTACCCCTGCTGTGTCTGTGGCTGCTGAGTCGCCTGCTGTGTCTGTGGCTGCTGGGTCTGAGGCTGCTGGTTCGTCCGCTGGGCCGGCTGTCGGCTCAGTTGCTGTTGCTCGATCGAGTTCTGTCGGGTGGACTGATTCTCGAAACTCATTGGTGATCTCCCGCGGGCGGGGCCCGCCGTCCCGCACGCGTGTCGTCACCTGAATCGCACCGGTCAAAGTTACCGACCGGCTGTCAGGGCGGTAGCACACCGATAGCGATCCGGGGAGGGGAGTTGGATCGGACTGTCCCGAGTATCCGGGGCTTAGCGGTGTCGTAGTCCGGTACTGGAGACGAGTGGGCGGCGGCTACCACGCGTAACTACCGCCTGGCGGCGGTCACCGTCTCGGCCGCGGCCCCCTACTCGTCTGGGCGAACGTCGGTGACCTTGCCGACGCCCTTGGACTGCCCTTCGCGGAAGACGAACCGCTGGCCCTCCTCGACCATGTAGGGTCGGAACTTGAAGCGGACGCGTGTCCTCCCGGAGTCGCCGGGGAGCAGGCGGCCGTCAGCCGGGGAGAAGACGGCCGCCTCGCTGACGGTTTCGAGGTGGACGACCGGCTCGTACCCGTCGCCGATTCGGGTCGGGTGGTTCAGCACCATCACTTCGGCCTCGAACTCCCGGACGGGATCGGGGTCGGTCTCTCTCGGCAGCAGTACCATCCCGCGCTCCACGTCGGCCTCGCGGACGCCTTTGAGGGCGATACCGACGATGCGGCCGGCCTTCGCGCGGTCGACGCGGTGGTAGTGCATCTCGATCGACCGGACCTCCACCTCCCGGAAACTCCCGTCCTGCATCGGCCCGAGCAGGAGTTCGTCGCCCGCCTCGACGCGGCCCGAGCGGATGGTCCCGGAGGCGACGGCGCCGACGCCGGTGACCTTGTACGAGCGGTCGACGTACATCGCGAACTCGTCGTCGGTCGGGTCGGTGGTCTTCGGGAGCCGCTCCAGCAGTTCGTCCAGAGTGTCCATCCCCGCCATCGTGACCGCGCTGGTCGCCAGCACGGGGACGACGTTCTCGTCTATCTCCTCGACGGCCGCGCCGATGCCGTGGCGCGCCACCGAAAGCGGCGTTTTGTCGACCTCGCGCAGCTGGCGCTCGACCTCGCGCTCGACCTCGTCCAGGCGTTCGTCGCTCACGATATCGGCCTTCGTGATGACGACCATCGTCGGCAGGTCGGTCGCGAGCAAGATCCCCAGGTGTTCGCGGGTGGTCTTCGTGGGGCCGTCGTCGGCCGCCACCGTGAGCAGGCCGTAGTCGAGCTTCTGCCCGACGAGGCCGCGGATCGTGGTGCGCAGCCACGGCTCGTGGCCGACGGTGTCGACGAACGAGACGAGCCGGTCGGCCTCCTCGACGACGCGCGCCCGGTCGGACTTGCGGTCGGGGTTGTCCATGCGGACGGGACCGTCGTCGTCGAAGCCGTAGACGCCGTAGGAGAGATCGGCGGAGAGGCCGCGTTCGACTTCGTGCGGCTGCACGTCGAGGTACGAGCGGGTGCCGCCCTCGCCGTCGTCGGACTGCCCGGTGACGAGGGTGCCGACGAGCGTGGACTTGCCGTGGTCGACGTGCCCGGCGGTGCCGACGACGATGTGTTCGTCGTCTTCCAGCACCCCGCCTTCCCGGACGGTCGCGACGCCGACGATGCCCTCGGCGGGTGCGTCGTCGGGGCGGGCGGAGTCGGTCGAACGGGCGTCGCCCTTCGGTTTGGCGCGGCCGTCGGCGTCGACGCCCCACGTCTCGACGTTCTCGATGTGGGCGTCGGCCTCCTCGGCGAGCAGGCTCAACACGTCCATCGACTCGGTGAACGCGTCGGGCGCGATGCCTGCGAGGGCACCGTCGTCGGTGACGCCGACGACGTAGGTCGCCTCGCCGTCGCCCGAGAGGACGCGGTGGCGCAGTTGGGCGGCCAGCGACTCGCGGCGGCCGTCCGCGAGGTGGAGGTCTTTCGTGAGCCGCTCTTTGAACTCGACGCTGCCGCCCTCGCGCTCACCGCGTTCGATGGCGCGTTCGAGGGCGACCCGGTCGGGGCTCATGGGAGTCGGTAACGGGGGGCAGTACAAAAGCTTTCTCCGGGTTTGCGCCCGATTCCCGTCCGTAGCGCTCCGGAGCGCTCGGTATCGCTCCCCAGCCCCTCCGGGCGCCCGACGCACGTCTGGACCCCGCCGTTACCCTCGGACCCGCTCGACCGCTTCGAGGAACCCCTCGCCGTAGGCGGTGTCGAGCACCACGTCGGCCGTCTCGCGGGCCGGCTCGTCGGCGTTGGCGACGGCGAACGACCGTCCCACCATCTCGAACGTCGACACGTCGTTGATCGAGTCGCCGACGGCGACGAAATCCCCCGGGTCACGACCGAGTCGCTCGGCCACGGCTTCGAGCGCTCGACCCTTGCTCACGTCGGGCGACTTGACGTGGTAGGCGAAGCCGGTGTCGACGACTTCGAGGCCGTGGTCGGCGGCGATCCGCTGGAGCGGTTCCAGCGGCGCCTCGCGGCTGACGGCTACCTCCGTCTCGCGCCAGCGATTGATCAGGTCGTGGCTCCCCCACCCGAGTTCGTGCCCCGTTTCGACGTACTCCTCGACGACGTTCTGGGCGGCCTCGCGGTCGCCGAGAAAGAGGAGGTCGTCGGTCGCGTGGACGAACGCGACCCCGCCGTTCTCGGCGACGACGGTCCGCTCGACGCCCGCGAACTCGCAGAGGGCGACCGGATACGGCAGCGCCTTCCCGGTCGCGAGCACCACGGGCGCGTCCCACTCTCGCAGGACGGGCAAGACGGGCGGGTGGACGGCGCGGTCCTCGTCGGTCAGCGTTCCGTCGATGTCGACGGCGAGCGGTGGCGTCACTGGTCGGTCCTCGGCGGTCCGCAAGCAAAAACCTGTGTGAAACCGCCGGCGAGGACTCCGTCGATGGCCGCTGAGGGAAGGTGAGACACCGATTAGCTGAATCGAGTAGTCACGGGTAATCGGCGAGAAAGAAGGGCTTCTTTCCGTCGTCGGTGGTCGGGTCCGGGACATCCCACACTCCTCGTAGTTCGAACCCACAGGCTCGGAGGTCTTCCGTGGTGGCTTCGGGACCCGCCAACGACCAGTGCATCTCGGTCCCACTGTCCAGCCAGTCGGGATTTGATCCGGTCCACTCCATCCCGCCCTCGGTGACTAATAACGTACCACCCGCTCGGAGTACTCGTGCGAACTCCGCAAGGACAGCCCGATGTTCGTCCAACGGGACGTGAATCAGCGAGTACATCGCGCTGATGGCATCGAAAGAGTCGGCGGCAAACGGAAGTTCGGTCATATCTCCCTGGACGAGTTCTCCCGTGACAGCTCCCTGTGCCAATGACAGTTGCTCACGAGAAATGTCAATCCCGACACCGGTCTCTCCAGCCATCGTTAGTGTGGCACTCCCCGGTCCACAGCCGGCGTCCAACAGTTTGTCCTCCGGGTTGCGTTCGTCACAAAACCGACGCACCGGTTCGACTGGCTCGGATGCTGACTCGGAGCCTGCTCGGTCGGTATACTCCTCAGCCAACTCGTCATACGCGTTCTTCACGACTCGACGGTCCTCCATATCCCGAATTGACTACTGACGTTCACTTCAGTTTTCTCTCGATCGTGGTATTCGACTCATAGGTTCGTAGCGCTCGGACACTGGCGATTATAGCCCAATAACGGGCAAGATGGAGGATAGTCCCGTAGCTACGCCAGTTTCGGTATTAGTCGAATTGCAACGTACGCACACAGACCGAGCGTTTCGCCGCTCAGTCGGTCAGTCGCTCGTAGGCCGACTGCACTTCCTTGAACGCCTCCTCGTCGCCGTCGGGGGAGTCGGGGTGGACCTCCTTGACCTTCTCGCGGTAGGCGGCTTTGACGGCGTCCGCGTCGGCGTCGCGGTCCAGGTCGAGGGTGTCGTAGGCCTCGGCGGCCGTCGGGCCGCTGGGCTGGGCCGCGGTGGCCGCCCGCTGGCGCCGCCGTCCGCCCGCGCGGGCCTGCCGGCGTCGGCTACCACCGCGCGCACGACCGCCGCGGGCCTGGCTGCCGGCCGCTCGCGCCCGTCGCTGTTCCCCCCCGTCACGGGGCGGTTCCCACTCCTCCCGGGGGCCTGCGCCGAAGCCGGCGCGACTGCCACGGCCGCCGTCGCCGGGGGCGGCCCGCTCCTCGACGCCGCGGTAGAGCCGCTGTGCGAACCGGCCCGAGGCGTGGTACCACATGAAGTACGCGACGGCACCGAACAGGGCCGCGACGACGAAGAAACCGAGATTCGTGACGAACCCGAAGATAGCGAACAGGACCGCGATGGCTGCGAACACCGCGGCGATCGCCGAGACGAGACGGGAGCCGTACACGCATGGCCCTTGTCGTCGGTCCCCCCTAAACGTCTCGGCCGCGGCCGAACTGCGACGGCTGATGCGCCGTTCGCCAGGCGGACGATCCGATATCAACCCCTTTCGACGTCCCGCCCAACCCCTATACGGGTTCGCGTGCTATGCGCTCCCATGAGCGTATCCGGGCTCTGCGAGGTCTGCCAGCGCCCCGAGGTCGACCACACTTGCGACCGCTGCGGGAACCTGGTGTGTGATCGGCACTTCGACGCCCAGCGGGGGATCTGCAGCGAGTGCGTCGTGGAGGTCGAGGGCGGCGACCCCATCGACCCGACCGGGACCGATGACGACATGCCCGACGGCGTCGACACCTACGAGTTCTGAGCGGTTCCGGCACCCGGTCGGATCGGGAGACTACCCATCGCGGTGCGTCGATCCGAGCATCACTTCCGTGTACTCGCCGACGAGCCAGGCCGCACCGTTGAACAGGTGCAGGGAGACGAGTGCGAAGAGGACACCCGCGGCCGACAGCCCCAGCGCGACCGGGAGCGTCTCGACGCTCCACGCGCCGACCTGGTAGGTGACGCCGGGCCGGTCGTACAACAACGGGGCGACGGCGAACGCGGCGGACACCGCCGCGCTCGTGACCAGCGCGACGAACGCCGCGATGCCGATGACGAACTTCGAGAGCAGATAGCCGACGGCGAGGTAGCTCCGCGGGTCGAGGACGAGTCCCTTCACGAACTCGCCGATTCCCGCCTCGTCGCCGGCCCGTAGCGGCGTCTCGTACGTCACGTCTGTACCCAGCAGACCCCGTGCGAGTCGCGTCTCGACGTCCGCGAGGGCCGGCGCGAGCGCGAGCACGCCGACGAGGACCGGCGCGCCGACGAGAAGGGGGATGAGCGACAGCCCCGCCGACCCCCCGCTCACGATGACCGTGAAGTACAGTATCCCCAGCGGGAAGGTCAACAGCAGGTACGCGAGATTGCGGTACGTCTGCGGGTCGAGGACGACGCCGAGGAACCGCCCCAGCGCCGTGCGAACGGTGTTCGTCGTCACATTCGATCCGTCGGCCCGACACACGGTATAACGGGGTCGCGAACTTCCGCGCCGGAACCTCGTCCGGAGATTTATATATCGGTTTCTCCGTCGGGACTGGAACCGGAGCCGGCTATCGGTACCGGTTCAGTCGTTTCTTCAGGCGCTTGGCGGCCTGTCCGGCGGCATCGTCGAAATTCTCGCCCTGGTCCTCCCCGGCGAAGATGATCCCTCGGGAGGAGTTGACGAGGCCGACGCCGTCGGCGAGGCCGTGCTCGACGGCCGCTTCGGCGTCGCCGCCCTGCGCGCCGACGCCAGGGACGAGGAACGGGATGTCGGGGACGATCTCGCGAACTTCCGCCAGTTCCTCGGGCGCGGTCGCACCGACGACGAGGCCGACGTTGTCGTTGCCGTTCCACAGGTCCGCCATGGCGGCGACCCGTTCGTACAGCGGTTCGCCGGATTCGAGTTCGAGGCCCTGCAGGTCGCTCCCCCCGGGGTTGGAGGTGCGACAGAGGACGATGACCCCTTTGTCCGCCCGCGAGAGGAACGGTTCGAGCGAATCCCGGCCGAGGTAGGGGTTGACGGTGATGGCGTCGACGCCCATGCCGTCGTCGTCGAGCAGGTCGGCGTACTGGCGGGCGGTGTTGCCGATGTCGGCGCGCTTGGCGTCCAGCAGGACGGGCACGTCCTTACCGTGAGCGTAGGCGACGGTCTCGCGCAGGGCCGTCCAGCCGTCGGGGTCCTCGTAGAAGGCGGCGTTGGGTTTGTAGGCGGCGGCGTGTTCGTGCGTCGCGTCGATGATGCGGCGGTTGAACGCCCAGCGGGGCAGGTCGTACTCGTGGAGGTGGTCGGGAATCCGCGCCGGGTCGGGGTCCAGCCCAACTGAGACGACGCTGTCGACCGTCGCGATGCGGTCGGCCAGCCGGTCGAAGAAGTTCATACGTCTCCTCTCACCGAGTCCGATAAAAAAGTGTGCGACTCTCGGTCCGACGTACCCGGACTCGTAGTCCGCTCGATTCTGACTGCACACTGAACAGTAGAGGTGAAGTAGTTCCAGAGTTGAAATATATTCTATGGATGCCCTCCAAAAGAACAGCAACACATCCAGTTTCCCCGAATCAAGTATCGTTCTTATTGGCCTCTTGTTTGCTATTGTCGGCCTCGCATTCCGAGATTCGTTCGGATTCACTACGATTCTCGCTGCATTAGGAATCGGCCTCGTGATCGCTGGGACGGTGTATCTGGCTGTCGAAGGAACCGAATTACTCCGACTATCACTGGCGTTCATTTCACTCGTGGCGCTGCCACTGCTTTCCTACGGCAGTGTTGTCCGGTGGACTGGCGTGTTCATGATTGGAGCCGTCATCGTTAGCGCAGTGTACACTCGAATATCGGCATAAGCGAAATATCTCGGTCATATATCGAGCGGCAGGTAATAACCTGTCCCGAGTATCTATCGACACCGAGTCGGCGACCGACTCGTCGGCTGCGTCGGGCTTTTTCACTCTGTGCGCCCTATTCGGGCCGTGACCTGTCCGTTCCGCTCCTACCGCGAATCCGCAGACGGAAAGTCGTTCGACGAGGCGCGCGCCTACTGCGAGGCCGCCGAACGATTCGTCCAGCCGATGCGCGCCGACATCTGCAACGACCGCTTCGACCTCGACCACGCCGAGGACTGCGAGATCTACCGCGAACACACCGACGCGGGCGACCACGAATCCGACGGCGACCGCAAGGAGGACGACGCGTGAGCTACGAACGCTTTCTCGCCGACGAACCGGTCGTCGTCACGGCGGCGCTGACCGGCGGGATCCACGGCAAGGAAGCCAACCCGAACCTGCCCGAGACGCCCGAAGAGATCGGGAAGGCGGCCGGGGAAGTCGAGGCGGCGGGCGCGTCTGTCGTCCACCTCCACGCGCGGACAGACAACGGCGAGCGGGCGTTCTCGACCGAGCGTTTTCAGGCGATCGACGACGCGATCCGGCGTCACACCGACGACGTGATCATCCAGCACACGACCGGGGCGACCCAGGCCCCGACGGAGAAACGGCACCTGGGGCTACGCACGGATCCGCCGCCGGAGATGGCGTCGCTGGACATGGGGCCGCTGAACCGCTACGAGCGGCTGACGAGCGAGAACACGCTCGCGACCATCGACGCGCTGTACGACGAGATGGCCGACCGCGGGATCAAGCCCGAACTGGAGGTGTTCAACGACGGCCATCTCAACGAGGTCCACGGACTGCTGGACCGGCGCGATCTGGCCGAGCCAGTCTACGCGACGCTCATTTTCGGCCCGGGAACGCTGACTCGCCCCCGTCCGGGAAACTTCCTCAACGCGGTCGACAACCTCCCCGAAGGCACGCTGTTCAACACCCTCGGGTTCGGCCGCCATCAGCTGCCGTTCGCGACGATGGGGATCCTGTTCGGCGGGAACGTCCGCGTCGGGCTGGAGGACAACGTCTACTACCGGCAGGGCGAACTCGCCGAGAGCAACGCTCAGCTCGTCGAACGCGTTGTCCGTGTCGCCGACGAACTCGGCCGTGAGGTGGCCGACACGCCGCAGGCACGGGAGATCCTGGGACTCTGAGAGTCGACCGGGTGAGGTCGGGCGAGCGGGCGACCGAACGCCCGGCCCGAGTCGGTGACGCCGATGTAATCGGGTGACGCGGATGTCGGCGAGCGCCTTTGTAGGACGACGCCGTAGGGGAGTCCATGACTGCCAGGCGACCGCTCCTCGCTCTCGAACCGACCGACGAACGGATGGCGATTCTCGAGGAGGCGATCTGAATGGACGGTCCCCACCAGGGACAGGAACTTGCCACGGGCGGGACGCCCCTGGAGGAGGCCCAAGCGGCGATGATACTCGTCCACGGGCGCGGTGCGACCGCCCAGAGCATCCTTCAGATGGGGCGCCAACTCCACGAGGACGGCGTCGCCCTGCTCGCCCCGCAGGCCGCGCGCAACACCTGGTATCCCAACTCCTTCCTCGAACCCGTCGAGTCCAACGAGCCCGGCCGCTCGTCGGGGTTGCAGGCCATCGAGGACGCCCTCGACGAAGCGAACGACGCCGGAATCGCCACCGAGAAGGTGCTGATCCTCGGGTTCTCACAGGGCGCCTGTCTCGGGTCGGAGTTCGTGGCGCGCAACCCCGAACGCTACGGCGGCCACGTCGCCTTCTCCGGCGGGCTCATCGGCGAGACGATCGACCCCGAGGAGTTCGAGGGATCGCTGGAGGGAACGCCGTCGTTCGTCGGATGTAGCGACGTGGACCCGCACATTCCCGAGGAGCGCGTCCACGTGACGACGGAGGTGCTGGAGACACTGGACGCCGACGTGGAAGAGCGCATCTACCCGGGCATGGGACACGGCGTCAACGACGACGAAGTCGAGTACGTGAGCGGGATGGTCGCGGACCTGGTCGACGACTGATCCGGCGGCCGACGCCGTGGGTCGGCCCCGTCAAAGCGTCTCCGAGGCGAATCGACCGACGATCTTCTCCTCGGCGCGCTGGAGCCGATACTGCACGGTCGAGTGGGGGGTGTCGAGGTGGTCGGCCAGATCGGCGACGGTCGCATCCCGCGGCGTCCCGTAGTAGCCGGCCCGGACGGCGGCCGCGACAGTCTCCCGCTCCTCGGGGGACAACAGCCCTGCGGTACCGAAGCCACCGTTCCAGTTCTGCGGCTCAGAGACGTGGCCGAGTTCCAGCGAGATGCCCTCGCGGAGCTGGCTATCGATCCGGTCGTACAGTTCGCCGACGGCGCAGTCGTCGGGGATCAGCAATCGCCAGACGTACTCGTCGTCGCGGCGTTCGGCCTCGATCAGGAGCCCGTCGCCGACGTGGTCGACGGCGAGGTAGGGGATCGAGTGGCAGTGCTGGATCTCCTCGCGGCGCGTGAAGTAGACGCGGTGTTCCGGGTCCGAACTGATGACCTGGTACTCGCGGCTGGAGGAACAGCCCTCCACGTCCAGACACTCGTTGCAGGTCGTCTCGTCGAGGAAATGGGCTTCGACGGCGTCGAGCGCCTCGGGCGGCCCGAGTACGTGGTCGACCCGCCACATCGACCTGTCGTTGGCGAAACACGCGGCCGTCTGCGCGCGCAGCCCCGGCCGCTCGACGAACACGTCCATCAGCTCGTCGGCACCGGCCCGGTAGGTGAGGACGAACTCGAACTCCCGCATACCCGTTCGATTCGTTGGCCATAGCTAATGGCTTTCGATTCGGATCAAGACAGGGGTGGGCTCTACCGAGAGATGCGACCGAGAACATGAGATCTATTGGGTATAGACAATCAGTTCGTGTCCACCAGGTCGGAGTCGGTACCGCGGCGAGCCAGCGGCGCGCTCGTCACGGCGGGTCCGCGGCCCGGTACCGGTCGCCGTCCCGCGCTGTGAGTCCGAACTCGCGGCCCCAGGCGAGCAGTCGCTCCGTGCGCTCGCGCCACTCGGCTTCCCAGTCGGTGTGGCGGTCGCGTTCCCAGCGCGGGACGTGTTCGCGCATCTCCTCGAACGCCTCCTCGGGGGCCAACGATCCTGACTCGCGGAGCGCGTCGAGCAGTTCGCGCGCGCCGAACACGCGCCGCTCGAAGGCGTCGCCCAGGTCCACCGCCTCGACGTCGACCTGCCGTCGCTCGAACCCCCGCGACGTTTCCTTGACGAGTTCGAGCGCCTGGAGGAAGGTGAGATACTCCCGGGCGGCGTCCCGCGAGGGCGCCGCCGTCTCGTCGACGATCCGGAGACAGCAGTCCTCGACCGTCCCCGGGACCAGCGGGACAGCGCGCTGGGCGGCGGCGAGGAACGCCCGGTCCCGAACCGGCGGTACGATCTTGTAGCGCACGCTAGAGGCCGAAGCTCTCGGCGAGGCGCTCGTCGTTCACGTCGCCGAGGACGTGCGTATCGCCGCCGACCACGTCGATGGTCACCTGCGCGGGCGCGAACACGGACTCGGGCACCTCGAAGAAGTCCCAGTCGGCGTCGGCGAAGATCTCGGCGAACGGCGTGTCGTACTCGTCGGTCGCGGTCGACGGCACCTCCTCGAAACGGTCGAACGGCTCGTCGACGACGAGGTGGGCCTGCCCGCCGTAGGCCAGCGCGTCGTTCGTCCGGGCGATGGCCGTCTCCTCGTCGTCGGCCACCGGTGCAACGGGCGCCGATCCGTTGACCGAGAGGATGTCGAGCGGGTCGTACCCCAGCTCCGAGAGCCGGAAGGCCGCCAGTTCTGCCGCGCGGGCGGCCATCGCGGCGCTGCCGGTGAGACTGGCCGTCGAGAACGCCTGGACGAACACGCCGCTCTCGGCGACGCCCGCCCGCTCGGCGACGTGCTCGATCACCGCCTCGTCCGGAACCGTTTCCGTCTCGATCGCGAGGACGGCGAACTCGAAGTCGTCGCGGTAGCCGACTCGCTGGAACTCCTCTTCCTCGGCGACGAGGGCGCGAGCGGGGCCGCTGCCCAGCCCCTCGAAGCCGTCGACGCTGAGTTCCCAGCCCGCTTTCTGCGAGCACAGCAGCGCCATCGCGGGGTGGTCGGTCGACAGTTCGACGTGTGTCAGCGGCGCGCCCGCGACCTCCTTTAGCGTACTCTGCACGGTCGCCAGCCCGGCGGTCTGGATCTCCGCGAGCATCATCCCGGCCTCGACGCCGCCGGGCACGTCGACCCCGAAGTCGACGACCAGCGCCTCGCTGTCCAGCTGGTGGGCCGCGACGTTCAGCTCGTCGGCGAAGTCCAGCGCTTCGTCGACCAGGTCCGTCGCGGTCCGGTTGAGACTCTCCATACACCGCCATCCACGCCGCCGGGCCTTCGGTCTTCGGTTCGGCGGTCACGTCGGTCCGACCGCGCACCTCACTCGGAGCGCTCGCGCTTCGCCTCGCGCCCCAGGTGCTCCTCGACGGCGTCGACCTTCTCGCTGGCCGCCTGGTCGACGGTCCGCTTGTCGTCGACTTTGAGGAAGGTGCTCACGCGGTCGCCGTCGACGGCCTCGTGAGCCGCGCCGGCCGCCGCGAACAGTTCCGCCGAGCCGTCGGCCTCAATGACCGTCCCCATCGGCGTCGTCTCGTAGCCCACGTCGAACTCCTCGAGGGCGGCGACGGCCTTCGCGACTTCCTCGGACATGCTCCCCTCGACGACCGGTGCGACGCTCAGAAATCCGATGACTGTCATGTCGGGGGCTACGGCGGCGCGGGCCAAAGGTTCTCCGTCGCGGTTCGCATCGCTCGCCCGGCACTTTCGCGGCCGTGTGAACGGGGCGGCTACCGACTGGTTGCGAGGTTCTCAAACGAGATACTCGGACCGAAAGTTTAAGTATCGATCTCCGGCGTCGGTAGAGTATGACCGGCTTACCGGACTCGCCGTCCTACGAGGACGACGAGACGCTCGCCAAACTCCAGCAGGCGCTCGACGATGCGACGGGCGTCGACATGCGCGCCGCCCTCGAAGGCGCCATCAAGGACCGGAAGGCGGAACTCCGACGAAACGCGCGAACCGCCCGGCACGCGGACTGATACCGCCCTGGGTCACGGACGCTCCGTCGACCGGAAGGCAGCGATTATCCTCCGATACCATCGCGTAATGCGGACGTTACCGACGGCGAAGGCCGTCTCGAGCGGAACTGTACTTCGAGCGCGAGCGGAGTACGACGGGCGAGATCCGAACTACGTCCAGACGTGCTCGTTCGCTCCGCTCACTGCGTGCAACTGGCCTCGTTCAAATCTCGGAGCGCACACAACCGCCTCCGGTGACGAACACACGCGACGCGGTGCTCGCCGGGTAATTCGCGAAAGAAGTGCGACGGGCGAGATTTGAACTCGCGTTAGGACCGTGGCAGGGTCCTGTGATACCACTACACCACCGTCGCACACTTCGTTCGGCGTCGACCGGCCGGCCCGGCGCGCCTCACATCATAATCGACTGGCGGAAAGGGATAAAAGACTTCCGAAACGGTCGGGCCGTCCGCTGGGACCGGCGTGCCCCCTGTCGATTATCGGAGCCAGCCAGGATCACTCGTCGAACCGACACTACGCTTTTCCGACCGGCGACGCGTGTCTATACGCGTTATGCCGGGCAACCCAGTTCAGTGTCCAGTCTGCGGGTGGACAGGCCAGCCGACCGACCTCGACGCCGGGCAGGGGCGCGGTAGCTGCCCGGTCTGCGACGAGACGATACCGAGCCACGACTGATCGGGTCGGGCGTGCGCGCCGTCGCGACGCGCGCTCGGTCGTCGGTCGCGGCGATACCCACTCCGACACGAAGCGGCGACCATCGGACGAGTATCGCAGGGCTTCGAACGGTGTATGTGTGAACGGTGGCCATGTGAAGGCCTCTCCTCCGCGCGCGTGAAGCGCGCTTTTTTTAAGGGTGGGCTGGGGATGTATCGCTACAGTCTAGTGGCGCGGCGCGGAAGCGTCACGGCATGACCACCAGCGTGCTCGTGCCGGCATCCCTCACCCGGGAAGCCGAAGACAAACGCGAGGCGACTCGCAAAGTCGGCTACGTGGCCCGTGCGGCCGCGATATTCCGGGTGGACCGCCTGACGGTCTATCCCGACCCCGACGGGGTCGAGAAACGAGGTGCCGGGTTCGTCGAAACGGTGTTGCGGTACGCCGCCACACCCCCCTACCTCCGAAAGGAGGTATGGGACAGGCGGGACGAACTGGAGTACGCGGGGGTCCTGCCGGCGCTCCGGGTCCGCTCATGGACCGGCTCCGGTTCGGACGAATCGGGGTCGTTAAGACAGGGAATCGTGACCGAGGTCGGTGCTGATGGACGCGTACGGGTCAATTGCGGCCTGCAACACCCAGTCTCCCTCCCCGTGCCCTCCGATATGGAGGTCGGGGAGGGGGAGCGCGTCTCCGTCAGGGTCTCTTCGCGACGACCGGTTCGGGCGAAGCTCGTCGACGAGCCCGCGGCAGGGTTCGTCGTCGACTCGACCGATATCGACGACGCACTCGCGCGTCCGGACGCCGGGCTGACCATCGCGGCCTCTCGCTACGGCGAGGAGCTGACCGTCACGAAGCTCGACCAGCTGGTCGCACGGCTTCGTGACGGAGATGGCGACGCACCCGGTGCCGAGACGAGCGGATCCGACGAATCTGACGCATCCGACGGCGAGGCGGCGCCCCTGGGTGACCTGACGGTCGCCTTCGGTGCGCCCGAGCGGGGGCTGCCCCCCATCCTCGGCGAGGACCCGGACACCGTCGCGGCGGAGACAGGCGACGACAGGTTCGACCTCTGGCTCAATACGGTTCCGAACCAGGGTAGCGAGGTGGTGCGAACGGAGGAAGCGGTGTTCGCCACGCTCTCGCCCCTCAGGCTGACGAGGTAAGACACATGCCAGGTAAGAACAGACCACGCAAAGGCTCGCTGGGCTTCGGCCCGCGTACGCGAGCGGCGAGTGAGACTCCGCGGTTCAACAGCTGGCCCGACGACGACGGCCAGCCGGGTCTCCAGGGCTTCGCCGGCTACAAGGCCGGCATGACACACGTCGTGCTGATCAACGACGAGCCCGACTCCCCCCGCGAGGGGATGGAGGAGACCGTCCCCGTGACGGTTATCGAGACGCCGCCGATGCGCGCGGTCGCGCTCCGAGCCTACGAAGACACGCCGTACGGCCAGCGTCCCCTCACGGAAGTGTGGGCCGACGAGTTCAACGGCGAACTCGACCGGACCCTCGACGTTCCGGAGGACCACGACGCTGACGCCGCAGAGGAACAGATCCGACAAGCACACGAGGCCGGCGACCTGGGCGACGTGCGCGTTATCACGCACACCGTCCCCACGGAGATCGCCGGCGTCCCGCGCAAGAAGCCCGAGGTCATGGAGACCCGAGTCGGCGGCGGCTCCCTCTCGGACCGCCTCGACTTCGGGCTCGATCTCGTCGCCGACGGCGGCGAGCACTCGATGACCGACGTGTTCCGCGCCGGCGAGTACGCCGACGTGGCCGCGGTCACCAAGGGGAAAGGGACCCAGGGTCCCGTCAAGCGCTGGGGCGTCCAGAAGCGGAAGGGCAAACACGCCCGCCAGGGCTGGCGCCGACGCATCGGTAACCTCGGCCCGTGGAACCCCTCCCGCGTGCGCTCGACGGTCCCCCAGCAGGGCCAGACCGGCTACCACCAGCGCACCGAGCTGAACAAGCGCCTCATCGACATCGGCGAGGGCACCGACGCCACCGTCGAGGGCGGCTTCGTCAACTACGGCGAGGTCGACGGGCCGTACACGCTCGTCAAGGGCTCGGTCCCCGGTCCGGACCAGCGCGTCGTGCGCTTCCGGCCGGCGGTCCGCCCGAACGACCAGCCGCGCCTCGACCCCGAGGTCCGGTACGTCTCGACCCAGTCCAACCAGGGCGGGCGCGGGACCGCCGCGACCACACAGGAGGACTAACAGATGGAAACGACAGTACGCGACCTGAACGGCGACGACGACGGGAGCCTCGAACTCCCGGACGTCTTCGAGACGGACCTCCGCCCGGACGTTATCCAGCGGGCCGTCCTCGCCGCGCAGGCCAACCGGAAGCAGGACTACGGCAGCGACGACTACGCCGGGATGCGCACGCCCGCAGAGTCCCAGGGGAGCGGCCGCGGCATGGCCCACGTCCCCCGGGAGAACGGTCAGGGGGCGCGCGTCCCCCAGACCGTCGGCGGTCGCCGCGCGCACCCGCCGAAAGAGGAGAAAGACCGCGGCCTCGACATCAACACGAAAGAGCGCAAGCTCGCCACCCGCTCGGCCGTCGCGGCCACGGCGGACGCCGACGTGGTCGCCGACCGCGGCCACGACTTCGACGACGATGCCGAGTTGCCGCTGGTCGTCTCCGACGACTTCGAGGACCTCGTGAAGACCCAGGAGGTCGTCGACACGCTCGAAGCTCTCGGCGTCGACGCCGACATCGAGCGCGCCGACGACGCGACGATCCGCGCCGGCCGCGGGACGACCCGCGGGCGCAAGTACCAGCGCGCCAAGTCGATCCTCTTCGTGACGAGCGAGGAGCCCTCGAAAGCCGCTCGCAACCTCGCGGGCGCGGACGTGACGACCGCACACGAGGTCAACGCGGAGGACCTGGCGCCCGGTGGCGACGCCGGCCGCCTGACGGTCTGGACCGAGAGCGCCGTCTCGGAGGTGGCCGAGCGATGAACTCGGTCATCAAGTACCCGAACATGACGGAGAAGGCGATGGACGACCTGGACTTCCAGAACAAGCTCCAGTTCGTCGTCGCCGGCGACGCGACCAAGCCGGAGGTCGCCGAGGCGGTCTCCGAGCAGTTCGACGTGACCGTCGTGAACGTTCGGACCCAGGTCCAGCCCAACGGCGAGAAGAAGGCGTACGTCACGCTCTCTGAGGACGACGAGGCCGAGGACGTGGCCTCGAGGATCGGGGTGTTCTGACCATGGGACGACGAATTCAGGGACAACGACGCGGTCGCGGCACCTCGACGTTCCGGGCGCCGTCGCACCGCTACAAGGCCGAACTGTCGCACCGCACGGTCGAAGACGGCGACGTCGTCAACGGGACGGTCGTCGACATCGAGCACGACCCGGCCCGCTCGGCGCCCGTCGCGGCCATCGAGTTCGAGGACGGCGACCAGCGCCTCGTCCTCGCGCCCGAGGGCGTGGGCGTCGGCGACCAGGTGCAGGTCGGCGTCAGCGCCGAGATCGCGCCCGGGAACACGCTCCCGCTGGCGGAGATCCCGGAGGGGGTCCAGGTGTGCAACGTCGAGGCCAACCCCGGAGACGGCGGGAAGTTCGCCCGCGCGTCGGGCGTCAACGCCCAGCTGCTCACCCACGACCGCAACGTCGCGGTCGTCACGCTCCCGTCGGGGGAGACCAAGCGTCTCGACCCCGAGTGCCGCGCGACGATCGGCGTCGTGGCCGGCGGTGGCCGGACGGAGAAGCCGTTCGTCAAGGCCGGCAACAAACACCACAAGATGAAATCGCGAGGGTCCAAGTACCCGACCGTTCGTGGTGTCGCGATGAACGCCGTCGACCACCCCTTCGGTGGGGGCGGTCGCCAGCACCCCGGCAAGCCCAAGTCCGTCTCGCGGGACGCCCCGCCGGGCCGGAAGGTGGGCGACATCTCCTCGCGCCGCACCGGCCGAGGTGGTAACTGATGAGTTCGGAATACCAGATCGGCCACGAGGGTGATTTCACCTACCGTGGTCACACGCTCGACGAGCTGCAGGACATGAGCCTGGAGGACGTCGCGGAACTGCTGCCCGCTCGACAGCGGCGAAGTATCACGCGTGGCCTCTCCGTCGAGAAGGAGAAGCTGCTCGAAGAAGCCCGAGAGGCCGGCGAGGAGGAGACGGCCAACGACCCGATCCGCACGCATCTGCGCGACATGCCGATCGTGCCGGAGATGGTCGGGCTGACCTTCTCGGTCTACACCGGACAGAGCTTCGAGCGAGTGAAAGTCGAGCCGGAGATGCTCGGTCACTACCTCGGCGAGTTCCAGCTGACACGGAACTCCGTCGAGCACGGCCAGGCCGGCATCGGGGCCACGCGCTCCTCGAAGTTCGTACCGCTCAAATAACATGGGAATCAGCTACTCAGTCGACGCCGACCCGGAGACCACGGCGAAAGCGATGCTTCGGGAGCGTCAGATGAGCCACAAGCACAGCAAGGCCATCGCCCGCGAGATCAAGGGGAAGACCGCCGCCGAGGCCGTCGAGTACCTCGAGGCGGTCATCGCAGAAGAGCAGTCGGTGCCCTTCCGCGAGCACAACTCGGGCGTCGGCCACCGCAACGACATCGACGGCTGGGACGCCGGCCGCTACCCCGAGAAGGCCAGCGAGGGCTTCCTCGACCTGCTCGAGAACGCCGTCGGCAACGCCGACGAGCAAGGGTTCGACGGCGAGAACATGGAGATCATGCACGTCGCCGCCCACAAGGTCGGCGAACAACAGGGCCGCAAGCCCCGCGCGATGGGGCGGGCGTCCCCCTGGAACACCCCGCAGGTCGACGTGGAACTGATCCTCGAAGCGCCGGAGGAGGAGCAGTAATGGCCGACGAACAGCAGTTCATCGAGGACGGCCTCCAGCGGACCCAGATCGACGAGTTCTTCGCCGACGAGCTGGGCCGTGCGGGCTACGGCGGCATGGAAGTCGCCAAGACCCCGATGGGCACCCAGATCGTCCTGAAAGCCGAGAAGCCCGGCATGGTCATCGGCAAGGGCGGGAAGAACATCCGCAAGATCACGACGGAGCTCGAGGAGCGCTTCGACCTCGAGGACCCGCAGGTCGACGTCCAGGAGGTCGACGAGCCGGACCTCAACGCCCGGATCGTCGCCGACCGCCTGGCAAACGCCCTCGAACGCGGCTGGTACTTCCGGAAAGCCGGTCACACCACGATCGACCGGATCATGGAGTCCGGCGCGAAGGGCGCCGAGATCGTCCTCTCCGGAAAGGTCACGGGCGCCCGCTCGCGCGTTGAGAAGTTCAACCGCGGCTACATCAAGCACAACGGTGAGCCGGCCGAGAACATCGTCGACCACGGGGTCGGCACCGCGGTCATGAAGCTCGGTACCATCGGCGTGCAGGTGAAGATCATCCCGCCCGAGGCCGAACTCCCCGACGACTTCGAGGTCTACGAGGACATGGAAGTCGAGGACTACGTCGCCGACGTCGAGGACGAGTCCGTCGAGGAACTCCTCGAAGGCGAGCCCGACGAGGGCGAGGGCGAGGCGGACGCCGAGTCCGAGGCCGACGACGAGTCGGCCGAGCCCGCGGTCGACGAGGAGGTCATCGAAGAGGCCGCCGAGGAGACCGAGGAGTTCGACGACGTGGACGTGCCCGACGACGAGGACATCGACGAGGAACTCGAAGGCCTCGACGAGGCCGTCGACGAGGAGCTCGACGAGGAGACCGAGGCGGAAGCCGAGGAGCTCGTCGAGGAGATGGAGGACGCCGAGGACGACGAGTCCGCGGCCGACGCCGGCTCCGAGGAGGGTGACGACGAATGACGGTGCTGTACACCGAGGAGATCCGCGACATGACGCCCGCCGAGCGCGAGGCGGAGCTCGAAGAGCTGGAGACGGAGCTGCTCAACGACCGCGCGGTGCAGGCGGCCGGTGGTGCCCCGGAGAACCCGGGCCGCATCAAGGAGCTCCGCAAGGCGATCGCGCGGATCAAGACGGTCCAGAACGAAGAAGGCGACTTCGACGAGGAGTCCGAGTAATGGCGGTGACACCCGAGACGCTCACGAGACACGAACTGGTCGGGCTGGCGGCTCGCGTCCGCGCGGGCGACAACCCCGACCTGCTCGACATCGAGGGCTGCGTCGTCGCGGAGACGACGAACACCCTCGGGATCGAGCGCGAGGACGGCGAGTCCTCCGAGCGGTCGGAAAGCGGTTCCGCCCGCGGAGCGGATCGGGTGGCGACGGTCCCCAAGGCGGGGACAACCTTCGAGTTCACGCTCCCCGCGGGGGCGGGCGACGCCCCGGACGCCGGGGAGGTCGTGACCGTCGAAGGGCGCAGGCTGGTCGCACGGCCTGCACGACGAACGGAGAAATCTGGTGATAGCAAATGGCGCTAGGATTGAACGTACAAGAACCCGACGCGGCCTGTGACGACGATAACTGCCCGTTCCACGGCACGCTGAGTGTCCGCGGGCAGACGATCGAGGGCACAGTCGCGTCGACTGACATGGACAAGTCCGTCGTCGTCGAGCGAGAGTACGACGTGCCGGTGCCGAAATACGACCGCCTGATGAAACGGCGGAGCCGTATTCCGGCCCACGCACCGGAGTGTCTCGGCCTCGACGAGGGCGACACAGTGACGATCGCGGAGTGTCGACCGCTCTCGAAGACGAAAAGCCACGTAGTCGTGTCCCGCGAGGGAGGTGACGACTGATGGAGGCGATGAAGGCAGACGTGACCCAGGGCCTCGAGAAGGGGTCGCTGATCAACTGCGCCGACAACACCGGCGCACGCGAGCTGAAGGTCATCTCCATCGCCGGCTACTCGGGAGCGAAGAACCGCCATCCGAAGGCGGGTATCGGTGACAAGATCACCGTCTCGGTCACGAAGGGGACCCCGGAGATGCGGCGGCAGGTGCTGGAGGCGGTCGTCGTCCGCCAGCGCAAGCCGATCCGCCGCCCGGACGGCACCCGCGTGAAGTTCGAGGACAACGCGGCGGTCGTCGTCGACGACAACGAGGACCCCCGCGGTACCGAACTGAAAGGACCCATCGCCCGCGAAGTCGCGGAGCGATTCGGATCGGTCGCCTCGACGGCGACGATGATAGTATGAGCAAGCAACCACGCAAACAGCGGAACGACGACGCTGCGGCCCCGCTGCACGAGCGCCACGAGAAGGTCCGAGCGACCCTGTCGCAGGACCTCCGTGACGAGTACGGGCAGCGGTCGGTTCGCGTCAACGAGGGCGACACCGTCGAGGTGCTGCGCGGGGACTTCGCCGGCGAGACCGGCGAGGTCGTCGACGTGGACCTCTCGGAGACGGCCGTGCGGGTCGAGGACGTGACGGTCGAGGCGGCGGACGACGAGGAGGTCCCTCGTCCGCTCGACGCCTCGAACCTGCGCGTCACCGACCTGACACTCGAAGACGACCGACGGCAGGAGCGTCTGGAATCGGAGGAGGACAGCGCATGACGAAACATCAGAAGCGACTCTCGGTGCCGAACAGCTGGCCGATCGAGCGCAAGACCGAGACGTTCACCGTCAAGGCCGACGCCGGTCCCCACGGCGAGGCGGGGGTTCCCCTGCTCATCGTCCTGCGGGACGTGCTCGGCTACGCGGACACCCGCAAGGAAGCCCGCTACGCCTTAGACCAGGACAGCGTCCTGATCAACGGCACGGCGGTCTCCGACGAGGAGCGTCCGGTCGGGATGTTCGACATCCTGGCGTTCGTCGAGCGAGAGGAGTACTACCGCGTGTTCCCCGGCGAGGGCGGTCGGCTCGCGCTGACCGCGATCGACGCCGACGCGGCGGGCTCGTCGCTCGGCAAGATCGTGAACAAGCAGCACGTCCCCGGCGGGGACGTGCAGCTGACGCTGCACGACGGCCAGACGCTGGTCGTCGAAGAGGGCGCTCCCTACGACGGCGGCGACTCCGTGGTCGTCTCGAACGACGACGGCGAGATCGTGGCCCACTTCGAGTACGATGAGGGCGCGCTGGTGACGGCCGTCGACGGCGCCCACGCGGGCGAGGTCGGCACGGTCGAGACCATCCAGGTCACGCCCGGCAGCGCGTCCAACAACGTGACCGTCGCACAGGACGGCGGCGACGGCTTCGAGACGGTCGAGGAGTACGTCGTCGTCATCGACGAGAACTTCACCGACGACGAGGGCGAGAGCCCCGAGGACGCGACAGACGAAGCCGCGGCCGACGTCGAGGAAGGAGGTGACGACGAATGAGCTCGGAGAGCGAATCCGGCTCCGAGTTCCACGAGATGCGCGAGCCGCGCGTCGAGAAGGTCGTCGTCCACATGGGCGTCGGCGAGGGCGGCCGCGAACTCGCGGACGCCGAGGAGATCCTGGCGAACGTGGCCGGGCAACAGCCCGTCCGCACGCAGGCCCAGGCAACCGTCGGCGAGTTCGGCCTCCGGCAGGGCGACCCCATCGGGGCGAAGGTCACGCTGCGCGACGAGGACGCTCACGAGTTCCTCGAGACCGCGCTCGGTCTGACCGACCTCTCGGAGTCGCAGTTCGACGACACCGGCAACTTCAGCTTCGGCGTCGAGGAACACACCGACTTCCCGAGCCAGGAGTACGACCCGAACACCGGTATCTACGGGCTGGACGTGACGGTCAACCTGGTCCGTCCGGGGTATCGCGTATCGAAGCGAGACAAGGCGTCCCGACAGATCCCGTCGAGCCACCGGCTGGACGTGGCGGACGCGGTCGCGTTCGTCGAGGGGGCGTTCGACGTGGAGGTGAGCGAATGAGCGAGAGCGAGACAGACGAGCCCGAAACCGGCGAGCAGGTAGCAAAGCGGACCGGCCAGCTGGAGTCCTGTCAGCGCTGCGGGCGCGAGCAGGGACTGGTCGGCAAATACGACATCTGGCTGTGTCGCCAGTGCTTCCGAGAGATCTCGCGAAGCATGGGCTTCAGGAAGTACTCATGACAGGAAACGACCCACTCGCCAACGCACTCTCGGGCATCGACAACGCCGAGAGCGTCGGGCATCTCGACCACGAGGTATCACCCGCCTCGAACGAGATCGGCAGCGTGCTCGAGGTCTTCTACGACCGCGGGTACATCGACGGCTTCGAGTTCGTCGACGACGGCAAAGCCGGTCAGTTCGAGGTCGAACTGAAAGGAGCGATCAACGAATGTGGCCCGGTCCTGCCCCGCTACTCGGCGGGCGCCGACGAGTTCGAGAAGTGGGAGAAGCGATTCCTCCCCGCCCGTGACTACGGGACGCTCGTCGTCACGACCAGCCACGGGATCATGAGCCACTACGAGGCCCGCGAAGAGGGCATCGGTGGCCAGGTCATCGCGTACGTATACTGACAATGCCACGCACAGAACTACAGATTCCAGACGAGGCGAGCGCCGAGATGGACCATCTCGAACTCACAGTCGAGGGTCCCAACGGGAGCGTGACCCGACGGCTCTGGTACCCCGACGTGTCCGTGACGGTCGAGAGCGGTTCGGTCGTCATTGAGAGCGACGAGGACGACGCGAAGACGATGTCGACACTGGGGACCTTCGAGAGTCACGTTCGGAACATGTTCCACGGCGTCACCGAGGGCTGGGAGTACGAGATGGAAGTCTTCTACTCTCACTTCCCGATGCAGGTCGACGTCGAGGGCGAGGAAGTCGTCATCGAGAACTTCCTCGGCGAGCGCGCGCCGCGCCGCACCGAGATCCACGGGGACACGGACGTGTCCGTCTCCGAGGAACAGATCACGCTGTCCGGTCCCGACGTGGAAGCCGTCGGCCAGACGGCCGCCGACATCGAACAGCTGACCCGCGTCACGGACAAGGACGTCCGCATCTTCCAGGACGGGGTCTACATCACACAGAAGCCGACCCGAGGTGACGCCTGATGGCAGACGAGAACCCGGAACAGGAACCCCAGACGGACGCCGACGCGGCCGAAGACGACGAGTTCGAGGAGCTGGAGGACATCAGCGGGGTCGGCCCGTCGCGAGCCTCCGACCTCGAAGAGGCCGGCTACGACACCGTCGACGACGTGCGCGGCGCCAGCCAGGAGCAGCTCGCCGACGTGGTGGGCAACGCCCTGGCGGCCCGCATCAAAGCCGACGTGGGCGGCCTCGAAGTCGCAGAGGAAACCGAGGCCGAGGTCGAAGAGGAGGAGACCGCGGAAGCCGAGGAAACCGAGGAGCCGGCCGAAGACGTCGAGACCGAGATGCGCCCGCGCATCGAGGTCGACTTCGAGCCGGACATCGACGAGAACACCGAGCGGCTGCTCACCGAGCGACGGACGACGAGCATGCCGCAGTTCAACCGTCAGGACTACCACAAGAAAAAGCGCGTCTCGACCTCGTGGCGCAAGCCCCGCGGGACGCTCTCGAAGCAGCGGATCGGTATCAAGGGCAAGGGCGACACCGTTCAGGCGGGCTTCCGCTCGCCGACGGCGGTCCGTGGCCTGCACCCCTCTGGCTTCGAGGAGGTCCGCGTTCACAACGTCGACGACCTCGAGGACGTGGACGGCGACACGGAAGCCGTCCGCATCGCCTCGAAGGTCGGCGGCCGCAAGCGCGAGCGCATCGAGGACGAGTGCGAGGACCGCGAGATCAAGGTCCTCAACCCCACCTACGAGGAGGTCGAAGTCGATGACTGACCTGAGCGCACAGAAGCGAATGGCGTCGGACGTGCTCGACGTCGGCGAGAACAAGATCTGGCTCGACCCCGAACGCCAGGGCGAACTCGCGGACGCGATCACCCGCGAGGACATCCGCGAGCTCGTCGACGAGGGCGCCATCCGCGCCGAGTCGCCCAAGGGCAACTCGCGCGGTCGCGCCCGCGAGCGCCAGGAGAAACGCGCCTACGGTCACCAGAAGGGACAGGGGTCCCGGAAGGGGACCGCGGGCGGCCGAGAGAACGAGAAGCAGAAGTGGGAATCGCAGATCCGCGCACAGCGCGAGAAGCTCCGCGAGCTGCGCGATTCCGGCGAGATCTCCAAGTCTCGCTACCGCGAACTCTACGACCGCGCCAGCGGTGGGGAGTTCGACAGCGTCGCGGACATCGAACGAACACTGGAGGACAACTAATGGCGACAGGACCACGATACACGGTGCCGATGCGGCGTCGCCGCGAGGCCCGGACCGATTACCATCAGAGGTTGCGCCTGCTGAAATCCGGCAAACCGCGCCTGGTCGCTCGAAAGAGCAACCGGCACGTCACGGCGCAGCTGATCATCACCGGAGCCGAGGGCGACGAGACTATCGCGAGCGCGCATTCGAGCGACCTCGAGGAGTACGGCTGGGAGGCCCCGACGGGCAACATGCCCGCGGCCTACCTGACTGGCGTCCTCGCGGGGCTGCGCGCGGTCGAAGCCGGCCTGGAAGAGGCCGTCCTCGACATCGGTCTCAACTCCCCGACACCGGGTAGCAAAGTATTCGCGGTACAGGAAGGCGCAATCGACGCCGGACTCGACGTTCCCCACAACGACAGCGTGCTGGCCGACTGGTCGCGCACGCGCGGCGAGCACATCGCCGAGTACGCCGAGCAGCTCGACGACGGGCTCTACGGCGGGGACTTCGACGCAACGGACCTACCGGAGCACTTCGACGACATGCGAGAAACACTGCTCGAGGCGGATGAACTATGAGTAACGGCTGGGAGCCACGGACACGGCTCGGCCACGCGGTCGCCGAGGGCGAGATCGATTCGATGCAGGACGCCCTCAACTCCGGCCTGCCGCTCAAGGAACCGGAGATCGTCGACCAACTCGTCCCCGGACTGGAGGACGAGGTGCTGGACATCAACATGGTCCAGCGCATGACCGACTCCGGCCGCCGCGTGAAGTTCCGCTGCGTGGTCGTCGTGGGCAACCGCGACGGCCTCGTCGGCTACGCGGAGGGCCGCGACGACCAGGTCGGCGGCGCCATCCAGAAGGCCATCGAGGTGGCGAAGCTGAACCTCATCGACGTCTCGCGGGGCTGCGGGTCCTGGGAGTGTGGCTGTGGGCGCCCCCACACCGTCGCGCTCCGGACGACCGGCAAGGCCGGCAGCGTCGAGGTCGAACTGCAGCCCGCGCCGCGCGGGCTCGGGCTCGCGGGCGGAGAGACGGTCCGCCACGTGCTCGAACTCGCGGGCATCGAGGACATCTGGACGCGCTCGTCGGGCAACACGCGCACGACGGTGAACTTCGCGAAAGCGACGTTCAACGCGCTCCAGAACACCGCCGAGGCCCGCGTCCCCCAGGAGACCTGGGAGAAGCGCGAGGTGATCGAGTGATGCAAGCGCTCGTCCAGCTTCGCGGCGAGGTGAACATGAACGAGGACATCGCGGACACGCTGGAGATGCTGAACATCCACAGCGTGAACCACGCCGCGCTGGTCCCGGAGACGGAGGCCTACCGCGGGATGGTCACGAAGGTCAACGACTACGTGGCCTACGGCGAGCCCAGCGTCGAGACGGTCGCGCTGCTGATCGAGCGCCGCGGCGAGCCGCTCGAGGGCGAGGCCGACATCGACGACTCGTGGGTCGTCGCCAACACCGACTACATGAGCGTCGAGGAGCTCGCCGAGGCGCTGGTCGACGAGGAGACGACGCTGCGCGAGCAGGGACTGGCGCCGACGCTGCGCCTGCACCCGCCCCGCGGCGGCCACGACGGCATCAAACACCCCACCAAGGAGGGCGGCCAGCTCGGCAAACACGAGACCGAGGCCATCGACGACCTCCTGGAGGCGATGCGATGACATCCAAGAAGAAACGACAGCGCGGCTCGCGCACGCACGGCGGCGGGACGCACAAGAACCGCCGCGGCGCCGGCCACCGCGGTGGCCGGGGCAACGCGGGGAGCCGTAAACACGAGATGCACAACCACGGCCCGTGGGACAAACACGGGTTCAAACGACCCGACGACGTCCAGGACGAGGTCGCGGAGGTCGACGTCCGCGAGCTCGACGAGGACGCCGCGTTGCTGGCGGCCGAGGGCGTCGCCGACGAAGAGGGCGACGGGTACGCCATCGACGCGCGTGACGTGGTCGAAGACGGCCACGAGGTCGACGTGGTGAAGGTGCTCGGTGCCGGCCAGGTCCGCAACGAGCTGCACCTGACGGCCGACGCGTTCTCCGACGGGGCCGAGGAGAAGGTCGCTGACGCGGGCGGTTCGGTCGAGCTGACCGAGGCCGGCCAGGCCCGCGCCGAGGAAACCGACAAGGATACACCCGACGAGCAAGACGACTCATAAACATGGGCTGGAAGGACACCGCCGAACCGGTACTCACCCGCATGCCCTCCGTCCAGCGACCGGAGGGGCACGTCCCCTTCAAGCGCAAGCTCGGCTGGACGGCCGGCGTGCTGGTGCTGTACTTCTTCCTGACGAACGTCTACCTGTTCGGTCTACAGGGGCAGGGAAGTGAGGCATTCGGACGCTTCCGTTCGATCCTGGCCGGTGGCCAGGGTACGATACTGCAACTCGGTATCGGACCGATCGTCACGGCGAGCATCGTGTTGCAGTTGCTCGGCGGTGCCGACCTGCTCGGCCTCGACACGCAGAACAACCCCCGCGACCAGATACTCTACCAGGGCCTCCAGAAGTTCCTGGTGCTCGTAATGATCTGCCTGACCGGCCTGCCGATGGTGTTCGCTGGGAGCTTCCTGCCGGCCAGCCCGTCGATCGCCCAGTCGTTCCCCGGCGGAACCTTCGGCGTGCAGTGGCTGATGTTCGCGCAGATCTTCGTCGGCGGTGTCCTCATCCTCTACATGGACGAGGTCATCTCCAAGTGGGGCGTCGGCTCCGGGATCGGCCTGTTCATCATCGCCGGCGTCAGCCAGCGGTTGATCGGTGGGCTCGTCTCAACGAGCTTCATCGGCAACGAGCAGAACATCGGTATCATCCCCACGTGGATCGGTATCCTCACCGGTCGCTTCGACGTGGGCCCGATCCTGGGCAGCGGGTTCCAGACGCTGCTGTTCGGTCGCGGGCAGATCCTCGCGCTGATCACGACAGTCTTGATCTTCGTGGTCGTCGTCTACGCGGAGAGCGTCCGCGTGGAGATCCCCCTCTCGAACACGCGCGTCAAGGGCGCCCGCGGTCGCTTCCCCGTGAAGCTCATCTACGCGAGCGTCCTGCCGATGATCCTCGTTCGCGCGCTGCAGGCCAACCTCCAGTTCCTGGGCCGGATCCTCTACGCCCAGCTTGGGAGCCTGCCCGCCTGGCTCGGTACCTACCAGCAGACGCAGGGCGGGGTCGCTAACCCGGTCGGCGGTCTGTTCTACTACATGGCCCCGGTCCGGAATCCCGAACAGTGGATGTGGTGGCTCGGGCAGACGACCAACGCACCGTGGCAGATCACCCTGCGCGTGGGTATCGACCTCGCGTTCATGGTCATCGGCGGTGCCGTGTTCGCCATCTTCTGGGTCGAAACCACCGACATGGGACCGGAGGCGACGGCCCAGCAGATCCACAACTCCGGGATGGAGATCCCCGGCTTCCGCCGGAACACCAGCGTCATCGAGAAGGTGCTCGAACGCTACATCCCGCAGGTGACCGTCATCGGCGGCGCACTGGTCGGCCTACTGGCCGTCCTCGCCAACATGATGGGTACCATCGGGAACGTCTCCGGGACCGGATTGCTGCTGACGGTCTCGATCACCTACAAGATCTACGAGGAGATCGCAGAAGAGCAGCTCATGGAGATGCATCCCATGATGCGCCAGATGTTCGGCTGACGCGGCCGACCATCTGACCGTTCGCGACCGTATTTTTCGACGCGCGACGTGAATCTGGGCAGCGACAGCGCCACGTTCCGGTGTTGGTCCGACATTAACACCGCTGAAGAGACGACTTTTCCGCGTGTCTCCGACCGACACGCTCCCCGAATCGATATCTGACGCGTGGCGGTACGCGCTCGTCGGCGGTGTGCTCGCGCTCCCGCCAGTAGCGTCGGGATACTGGCTGACGGGTTCGGAGCTATCAGCTTCGCCGGTCCTCCTGGGCGGTATCGTCGCCGGTGGTGTCGTGTTCGGTACGGTGTCGGCAGTCACGATCTGCGCGACGGCGTTCGCCGTGCTCGCGGTCGTGGGCGAACTAAGCGCGTGGATCGGGGGCCGGCTGGCCGGCTGGGGGATCCGCCGTCGTCGGCTGCCGGTCGGAAACCGAGTACCGCCTGCTCGCCAGCAGACGACGGGCGATGGGTCCGAGCGGTTCGATATGGGGACGGAGCGATAGCCGGGCTTAAGACGGTGACCGACGACCGTTCGGTGAATGGCGAAGCCGGTACTGAAGTGGGCGGGCGGCAAGCGGCAGTTGCTGGACGAACTGTACGCTCGCTTCCCCGAGTCGTTCGGTCGCTACCACGAACCGTTCTTCGGCGGCGGCGCCGTCTTCTTCGACCTCGAACCGGCGACGGCGACGGTCAACGACACCAACCCCAGACTCGTGAGCTTCTACGAGCAGGTCCGTGACCGTCCCGAGGCCCTGATCGACCGGCTCCGCGAGTTTCGCGATCCCGAGGCGGAACCCGACCCCGAGCTGCCGCTCGACGGCGAGACGCGCCGCGGGAAGGCCGTCGAGCAGTACTACTACCAGCAACGGGCGCGGTTCAACGAACGCGCCTACGGCGAGGGTTGGCCCGAGAGCGACGAGGAGCGACTCGAAGAGGCGGCGCTGCTCCTGTATCTGAACCGGACCTGCTACAACGGCCTCTACCGCGAGAACGGCGACGGCGGATTCAACGTCCCGATCGGCCGCTACGCCGACCCCGACTGGGTCCAGGCCGACCGGATCCGCGCCGCCAGCGAGGCGCTCACCGGGATGGAGATACGCGGCGGTGACTTCTCGTACGTGCTCGACGCGGCCGACCCCGGCGACCTGGTCTACTTCGACCCGCCGTACGAACCGATGAGTCCCACGGCGGACTTCGCGGAGTACAGCGCTGCGGGGTTCGACCGCGACGACCAGGAGCGGCTGCTGGAGGTGGCGGTCGAACTCGACGAGCGGGGCGTGTGGGTCGTCCTCTCGAACAGCGGCGTCACGTACGACCGCTACGACGAGGCGGGCTTTTTGGTCGACCGAGAGGGCGCGACGCGGGCTATCAACAGCGACGCGAGTTCCCGCGGCGAGGTCGACGAGATCGTGGCGACGAACGTCCCCGAGGACGAGCGGTACGGGCCCGACCAGCGGGCGATCGACGACTACTGACCGCCTGGGCGCGCTGAACTCGTCGTAGATTTGCCTTCTCGGCCACCGGAGACCTCTTCACGGGGGCGGTAGCCGAACGAATTAAGGAACCACTCCGCATCCCCTCACGTATGTCAGGCCGAACGCCACACGAGGGGACCGAACGGGTCGAGTAGGGGGCCGACTGGTGATCTGACGTGTCGGGTTCGCTGTTCGAGCGAGTGGTCGTCCCGGTCGCCTCCAAACCGGACGCGGCGGCGACCGCGCGCGCTCGCCGACCACCTCGACGACGGGGTCGAGACCGTGATCGCCGTCCACGTCGTCGCGGACGTCGAGGCGGCGATCCTCGACGCGGCGGCCGAATACGATACGGTCTGTCTCGGCGCGACACGCTCGGGACCGGTCTCGCAGGCGGTGTTCGGGTCGCTCCCCGAGACCGTCGGCGAGCGGGTCGACCGAACGGTCGTCATGACGCGCGGGCCGGAGGAGTCGGCGATGTCCGTCCGTGAGGCCGTCGCTCGACGGCTGGAAGTGTGACTCCTGGCGGGGATCGAGGACTCTCAGGCCGCTTCACAGTACGCGAGCGCCTCGCGGACCGCGGTCTTCCGGCCGATGAACGTCAGGTGATCACCGCGCTCGATCCGGTCGTCGGGGTGGGGCAGACGATTCTCGTCGTCGCGAGTCACGAGCGCGAGGTGGCAGTCGTCGGGCAGTTCCGAGCGGAGCTCGGTCACCGTCTCGCCGACGATGCCGTCGCTGGTGACTTCGACCTCCTGGACGTCGCCCTCGCGGTCGAGTTCGGTCATCCAGCGGGCGATCCCCGGCCGCTCGATGACGTTGTCCATCGACCACGCGATGGACATACCGCTGGAGATGGCCTCGACGTCGAGGTCTTCGAAGGCGTCGACGTTGTCCGGGTCGTTGACTCGCGCGACGACCGTCTCCACGTCGAAGGTGTTGCGCGCGAGCTGGCCGACCAGCAGGTTCGTCTCGTCGTCCGCGGTCGCCGCAGCGATCACCCTGGCGTTGCCGGCGCCGGCCGCTTCGAGCACTTCGCGGTCGGTGCCGTCGCCCCGCCGGACGGAGAAGCCGTCGGTCCTGAGCCGCTCTATCTCGCGCTCGTCGGACTCGACGAGCATCACGTCCTCGCCGCGGTCTTCCAGTCGTTCGGCCAGCGCCCGACCGACTCGGCCGCCGCCGACGACGATGGCTCGCATGGGGATCACGTCTAGTGTCTGTGCGATGTGACGGGCCAGCCCCCCTTCAAACACGACGGTCGCGAAGATGACGAGGAACACCGCGCCGACCAGCGTCGCGGCGGCCTCTGGGTTCTGGGGGCGGAGTTCGAGGGCGAACAGCGTCGCCACGCTCGCGGGGATGATCCCGCGGGGGCCGATGGCGCTGATGTACACCCGCTCGGCGGTCGTGAACCGGTCGCCCACAGTGCAGAGGGCGACGAGCGCGGGCCGGACGACGGCGGCGATCGCGACGACTGCGACGACCCCGCGCAGGCCCAGCGCGGCCAGGTCCGCCAGCGAGAGCTGCGAGGCGAGCGTGACGAACACGAACGAGAGGACGACCAGCGTCAGGTCGCCTTTGAAGCGTTCGACCTCGTCGCGGTAGGGGAGCGAGACGTTCCCGAGGACGAACCCGGCGGCGGCGACGGCGGCGATCCCGGCCTCCGAGCCGAGTTCGCCGGCGAGGCCGACCGTTTCGGCCGCCGTCTCTGCGAGGGCGTAGGCGCTCAGGGCCGACACGAGAGTGATCAGGCGGGCGTTCTGGGGCGTGTTCTCCGTCGACAGCTCGACGCCGTTGAGAAGGATCCAGGCGGTCCCGGCGACCAGACAGCCGACCGCGACACCGAGCCCCAGCCTGGCGGCGAAGGTCCCCACGAGCGCGGGCAGTCCGCGCGACCCCAGCAGGACGTACTCGAAGGTGACCAGTGCGAGGATGGCGGCGGTCACGTCGTTGACGACCCCCTCGGTCTCCAGCGTGGTCGCCACGCGCTCGCGGACCGGGACGACGTTCACGATAGGCGTGATCACCGTCGGGCCAGTCGCGACCAGCAGCGACCCGACGAGCAGAGCCAGCGGCCAGCTCGTCCCGATGACGTACCGTACGACGACGGCCGTCCCGACCAGCGACAGCGCGGCGCCGACCGTGACGAGTCGGAGCGTCTCTCGGGGCGCCTCTCGCAGGCGGTCGACATGGAGGTGGAACGCTCCCTCGAAGACGATTATCGCGACGCTCAGGCCGACGATGGCCGGGAGCGCGTCCCCGAAGACAGCGGGGTCGACCAGCCCGAGTCCCTCCGGGCCGACCGCGACGCCGCCGACGATGAGAAAGAGGACGCTCGGGATCCGGAGGCGGTCGGCCACGACCTGCGCTGCGACGCCGACCCCGGTTATCGTCACGACGATCCGGACGATGTCAGTCGCCGCGCTCATCGCGTGGTTACATCTGGGCCGGCGAGTCCTGTCACGGTTCTCTCGTGGGACGATGGGCCCGAAACCGACTAAAGGGTTTCCACGCCGCGGGCGTCACCGACGCCAGAACGCGCCGGTGAACAGCACGAGCACCGGGATGATCTCGAGGCGCCCGATCAGCATCAGGAACGACATCAACAGCTTCGACGTCCAGGGGAACTGGAGGTAGCTGCCGAACGGACCGAGGAACCCGAAGCCGGGACCGATGTTCCCGATGGTCGCGACGCTGGCGCTGACCGCTTCGAGCGTCGTCAGTCCCAGCCCGACGCGGCCGGCGTCCAGGGCGAGGAACACCGCCGAGATGCCGAACAGGAGCAGGTACAGCAGCGTGAATCCGTATATCGCCTTGATCACCTCCTCGTCGATGACGAAGCCGCCGAGTCGGACCGGCTTGACGGCGTTGGGGTTGGCGGTGGTGAACAGCTGGCGACGGATCGACTTCAGGACGACCAGCCACCGGATTATCTTGACGCCGCCGCCGGTCGACCCGGCCGAGCCGCCGATGAACATCGCGAACAGGAGTACGATCTGGGCGGTGGTGCCCCACTCGGCGAAGTCGCTCGTCGCGTACCCCGTCGAGTTCAGCAGCGAGGAGACCTGGAAGGCCGCCTGACGAAGCGAGTTCTCTATGACGCCCTGGGTCTGGCCGCCCAGTTCCAGCGTCGGCGCTGACCCGAGGAAGAGTAGAACCCAGAGGACCACCGTCACGCCGACGTTCGCGGCGATGTACGCCTGGAACTCGCGGTTCTCGAAGAACGAACCGTACTCGCGCTGGAGCAGGTAGTAGAACAGCGCGAAGTTCGTCCCGGCGACGAGCATGAAGGGGATGACGAGCCACTGGACCGCCGGCGAGAACGCCGCGATACTGTCGGCCTCCGGGGAGAACCCGCCGGTCGGCAGCGTCGTGAACGCGTGCGCGACGGCGTCGTACACGCCCATGTCCGGTGCCAGGCCGCCGTAGTGCAGCGCCAGGAGCAAGACGACGTACAGCACCGTGAACCCGAGATAAAACAGCCACAGCAGGCGGGCTGTCTCTGCGATCCGCGGCGTGAGCCGCTGGAGTTCCGGACCGGGCGCCTCGGACTCGATGAGCTGGGCGCCGTTGACGGCGACCTCCGGGAAGATGGCGACCATCAGGACGATGATCCCCATCCCGCCGAGCCACTGGGTGAGCTGGCGCCAGATCATGATCGCGTGGGAATGCTCTTCCACGGAGATCGTCCCCATGACGGTCGCCCCCGTCGTCGTGAACCCGCTCACGCTCTCGAAGACGGCGTTGACCGGGTGGGCGATGGTCCCGGTGTCCCCGAAGAGATACGGGATCGTCCCGACGAGCGGAACCAGAAACCACGAGAGGCTCACGAACAGCAGCGCCTCGCGCGGTCCGAGGTTGCCGGCGGAGCCGACCCGTTCGAGGAGGAGACCGACCGTGACCGTGACGAGCATCGAGAGGAGAAAGACCCAGACGTCCTCGCCGTAGACGACGCCGACGACGAGCGGGATCACCATCGCGACGGTGAGGTACTTGACGACGGTGCCGGTCAACGAGACGCTCCGGCGCCATTCGACGGTCACCATCGTCGGGGACACCCCCGACGGTCGCACGACGCGGTCGAGAGACGGGACGAGCCGCCCGCCCGCGGCGGCCGGGCCGCGGTTCGTGTCCGATCGCTGAGCCGCTCGCTCCAGCACACGGTATTCGAAACGAACGGACGGACACCCGCTAGATAACTGCTGTGGTCCGTCCCAGTCGCCCTTCGGAAGGAAATTCACTTGCCGGTGGGACGGAAACACGGGCGTATGCATCTGGAGTGTCGCGCGTGCGGATCGTAATCATCGGCGCGGGGGAGGTCGGCTCGACGACGGCAGAGAGCCTCTGCGGGGAACACGAGGTGGTCGTCGTCGACAGGGACCCCGAACGAGTCGAGACACTGACCTACGAACTCGACGTACTGCCGATCGAGGGCGATGCTTCCGAGATCGAGACGCTGGAGGAGGCCGACGTCGGGGACGCCGACCTCTTCATCGCCAGTACGGACGACGACGAGACGAACATCATCGCCTGCGGCATCGCGAAGGTCTGTGGTGACGCGTTCACGATCGCCCGGACCAAGAGCCCGAAGTACCTGCGGCCGTGGGAGCGCGACGAGCGGGCCTTCGGCGTCGACTTCATGGTCTGTACGGACCTGCTGGCCGCCAAGGCCATCGCCGGTGTGACCGGACTGCCCTCGGCACAGGACGTGGACACGTTCGCCGAGGGACTGGTCCAGATGACCGAGTTCGAGATTCCGTCGGACAGCCCGGTCGCCGACCAGACCGTCGCCGAGGCCGACCGCTTCGATTCGCTGACGTTCGCCGGCGTGATCCGGGACTCGGACGTGATCATCCCTCGCGGGGGGACCGTGCTCAAGGCCGGCGACGACGTCATCGCGATCGGGAGCCCCGAGAGCATGCGCGCGTTCAGTCACGCCATCGCTCCCGACAGGGACGACCCCAAGAGCGTGGTCATCGTCGGGGGCGGCCAGATCGGCTACCAGACCGCGCGCCTGCTCGAAGAAGGGGGGTTCTCGCCGCGACTGATCGAGGGGGACGACGACCACGCGCGCTGGCTCGCCGAACAGCTCCCGCGAACGACGGTCATCAACGGCGACGCGACCGACCAGGATCTCCTCTCCCAGGAGCGAGTCGGCGACGCCGACGTACTGATCTCCGCCCTCGAGACCGACCAGCAGAACCTGCTCGTGACGCTGCTGGGGAGTCGACTCGGTGCGAACCGCTCGATCGCCGTCGTCGAGACGGCCGACTTCGTCGACCTGTTCGAGACGGTCGGCGTCGACGTCGCCGTCAGCCCGCGCAACGTCACCGCCGAGGAGATCACGCGGTTCACCCGCACGCGCCGCGCGGAGAACGTCGCGATCATCGAGGGGGACCAGGCGGAGGTCCTCGAGTTCGAGGTCGACGCCGACAGCATCCTCGTCGACCGTACCATCGGGGAATCGGCCGCCGACTTCCCCGACGGCGCGGTCATCGGGGCGATCGCTCGCGACGGGACCCACATCACGCCGCGCGGGGACACCGTGGTACGAGAGCGCGACCACATTATCGTCTTCGCCGACACCGACTCCTTCGAGGAAGTCGCCGACCGGATGTGACGGCGTTCGGAGGGGTACCGCGTGGTCGAGAGCGCGACCGGTCGCCGTGCGGGTGCTACCGCGCGACCACGCCGTTGTAGACGACGTAGCCGGCGAACGAGAGGACGTACAGTCCGACGATGGCGGTGGTCACGGGCGAGCGGCCACCGACGATCATCGCGAGGACGACCAGCGGACCGGCCAGCAGCATCCCGTCCAGGAAGTAGTCCTGAGCGCCGAACTCGAGCACGAAGCCGACCAGCGGAATGTTTCTCAGATCCATGGTTATCGGTAGACGTTGAAGGTGTCGAGCAGACCCCGCAGCAGGACCAGCACCGGGATGATCTCCAGGCGGCCGATCCACATGTTGAACAGGAACATCACCTTCGCGGGGGTCGGCATGGCCGGACCGGTGATGCCCGACGAGAGGCCGACGTTCCCCTGTGCGGAGGTGATCTCGAAGACCGCGTTTTCGAGCGTGAACGACCCGTCGATCGTCAGCAGCAACACGGCGAGGCCGACGGCGAGGAACACGAACCAGAGGAAGGCGATGATAGAGGCCTCTTCGAGTTCGCGGCTGACCTCCGTCTCGCCGAGCTTGCGGTCGTCGAGTTTCAGGTACCTGACGGCCGACTCCGGGTAGAAGACGCCGCGGATGCTGAAGGCGGTCCCCTTGACAAGCGTGATCAGTCGGATGAGCTTGATGCCCCCGACGGTCGACCCGGCCGCGGCGCCGAGGACCATCGCGCCGGACATCGTGAGCTGGGCCGGCGCCGACCAGTCGCCGATCCCGATCGTCCCGAAGCCGGTACAGGAGGCGGCCGAGACGAACTGGAACAGGCCGTAGCGGACCGTCTGGAACAGCGACGCCGTCGACCCAGTCAGGACGACGCCGTTCGTGACGGCGACGCGCCCGGCCTCGAAGGTTCCATCGAGCCACAGCAGTCCGACCAGCGCGATCGACCCGAGCGAGAAGTAGCCCCAGAGCCAGCGGGTCTGGGGGTCCGTGTAGAGGTTCTTCAGGTCGCCCCGCAGCATGAGGTAGTGGATCGGGAAGGCGATGCTCCCGAGGATCATCACGGGGATCATCGCGAAGTCGATGACCGGGTCGTTGTACTCCCCGATACTCGCGTCGGTGACGCTGAACCCGCCGGTCGAGAGGCCGGTCATAGCGTGGTTGATGGCGTCCCAAGGGGGCATCCCCGCCAGCCAGAGGATGCTGATCGCGAGGAACGTAAAGAGGATGAAGATCCACCAGATCGTCCGCACCGTCGAGACGACGCTCGGGTGGATCTTCTCCGACCGCGCCTCGCTCTCGTACAGCGTCAGCGATCCCGAGCCGGGGCGCGCGAGGATCGCGGTCGTGAGAACGATCACGCCCACGCCACCGACCCACTCGGTGATCGTCCGCCACCACTGGATCGTGTGCGGGAGCACGCCCTCGTCGTCGGTCATCGTCAGCCCCGTCCCAGTGAATCCGGACATCGACTCGAAGAAGCCGTTCAGCGGGTCGCGGAACGCGGCCAGCGTCGGTGTGTCGAACGCCGCGGGCGCGGCGAAGGGCGCCGGGAACGGGTCGACGGCGACCGTCCATGCGACGAGCACGAACGGGAGCGTCCCGAACACGGCGACCAGGAACCAGCCCGAGGCCGCGATCATCATCCCGTGGAGCTTCCCGACCTCGCCGTCGTCGTCGTAGCGGGTACTCAACAGGCGACCGAGCCCCAGGGGGACGAGCCCCGAGACGACCAGCGCCGGGACCGCGAACAGCTCCCCCCAGGCGAGAGAGACGACGACAGAAGCGAACACGACCCCTGACAGTGCCATCAGGATCCGCCCGAGGTCGCGCGCCAGCGGCTGCAGTCGCTGTCTCATTCGAATCGGAGTTGTGTGGCCCCCGTTGTATAATCCGGCGATCCGACGGCTCCCGGTCGCGCCGCACTCGGGTACCCCTCGACCGCGCGCCAGACACGATCAGTTGTCCTCCCGGTGGCCGAAGATATCGGTCACCTCGGGCGTCGCGCCCTCGCCGGAGTAGACGGTGACCAGGTCGCCGGACTCGATCAGCGTCCCACCGCGCGGTGTGATCGGGTCTTCGGTACTCGGTCGCTCGATGGCGACGATGAGGACCTCTTCGGTCAACAGCCCGGCGTCGTTCGCCTCCTCGAGGGTCTTGCCAGCTATCGGCGCGTTCTCGTCGACGTCGATCTCGAACACCTCGGCGTGTTCACCGATTCGCATATAGTCGATGATAGACGGACGCTCGACGGAGCGATAGAGGTACTCGGCGATCAACCGCTGGGGATTCTGCATGACGTTCACGCCGATCCGCTCGAACAGCGCCATGTGTCGCGGGCTGTGAACCACAGAGACGATGTTGGGGACATCGAACTCCTGGGCGAGCAGACAGACCATGATGTTCGTCGCGTCACGGTCGGTCGTACTGATCAGCGCGTCGGCGTCTTCGATACCGGCGTCGATGAGCGTCTGGTTGTTGGTCGCGTCCGCGTTGAGGACCAACGCGTCGAACTCGGAGGCGGCGATCTCGGCCCGCTCCTCGTCGCTCTCTATCACGACGACCTCGTTTCCCCCCTTCGTCGCGATCTCGATCAGGGGGGTGCCGATATCGCCGGCACCGACGATGACGATGTACATTCTGCACCGTGATTCCCCGCCGTCCCACGAAAGTGTGTCGTTCCCGAGCAGTCGTCCGCTCCCGGTCCCGCCGAGCCGGTGCCGGCCGTTTCACGGCTGGTCGCTCGCGCCCACACGCGCGGTCACGACCACCCAGGCGTCGTGTTCGGACTCGCCGGTAGCCGCGTCGAGGACCGCGAACCCGGCGTCGTCGAACAGGTCTCGGGCGCGCTCGGGCGCGTAGCGTTCGAAGTGGCGCCGGTCGTCGTCGTACGGACTCTCGGCCGCCGTCCCGATATCGCCCGGTCCCGTTTTGAGCGAGCAGCAGACCACGCCATCGTCGGCGAGGACGCGCTCGAACTCGGCGACGGCCGCCGGAACGTCGGGCTCGGGGACGTGTAGCAGCGACGCGCAGGCCCAGAGGCCGTCGAACGACCCGTCGGCGAACGGGAGCGCGCGCATGTCCCCGCGGACCGGCGCCGCGTCGGGCACGCGCTCTCGCGCCTGCGTGAGGAACGACGCCGTCAGGTCGAACGGGACGGGGTCGAGCCCGGCGTCGTCGAAGGCGGCCGACTCCCACCCCGGGCCACAGCCCACGTCGAGGACGCGGGGGGTCGCCCGGCCGGTGCCGCGGTCGCTTTCATCGACGGTCTCGACGGCTTCGAGGAACCGCTCGACGATATCGGCGACGGACGAGCGGTCGCCGCCGTGACGGTCGGCGTAGACGTCGGCGATGCGCTCGTACGTGTCGACGGTCCGCCGGACGCGTTCGTCCATACGAAGCGCGTCGGACGGGCGAGGGTGTAATCCTTCCGACAGACGATTCGGCGGGCCGACGGCGACAAGAACGACACTACAAAGGGGCACTGCCTCGAAGCCGGCGGTATGAATCCGAAGATCCTGATCCTCGGTCCGCCAGGAGCCGGCAAAGGCACGCAGAGCGAACGCCTCGCGGAGACGTTCGACGTCGAGCACGTCACGACGGGTGACGCGCTGCGGGCGAACAAGGAGATGGACATCAGCGACATGGACACCGAGTACGACACGCCCGGCGAGTACATGGACCGGGGCGACCTGGTCCCGGACGTGGTCGTCGACGCGATGGTCGGCGAGGCCCTCTCGGACACCGACGGGTTCGTCCTCGACGGCTACCCGCGCAACGGCGACCAGGCCGAGGCGCTGCGCGAGATGACCGACCTCGACGTCGTGCTCGTGCTCGACGTGCCCGAGGCGGAGCTGGTCGACCGGCTCACCGGTCGCCGGGTCTGCGAGGACTGCGGCGCCAACTACCACGTCGAGTTCAACCGGCCCGAGGAGGCGGGCGTCTGCGACAAGTGCGGCGGGGATCTGTACCAGCGCGAGGACGATAACGAGGAGTCCGTGCGCAACCGGCTGTCGGTCTATCACGAGAACACCGAGCCCGTGCTGGAGATCTACGCCGACCACAACGGCTACGTCGAGGTCGACGGCGATCAGGCCCCCGACGAGGTCTGGGAAGACGTGCGAGCGGCCGTCGAGGCCGAGGCGTGAGCCCCTTCGGGCGGCGATCGAGAGAATTAAAGGTTGATAACGACCGAGGACGGAGATAGATAGCAATGGCACGGACGGCAGAGAAAGCGGCGTCGCTGGCCGAGGAGAGCCAGTCGATGGTCGATGCGATGGCGCGCGTGCTCGCGGTCGCGGACGACCGGGGCACCGTGCAGTGGTCGGACGTCAGCGACGACATCACCAGCGGCGAGTGGGGTCGGCTCATCGAGCAGGGCATCCTCGTCGACGTCGACGGCGAGGGGTTCGTCGTCGACGACCCCGAGGGCGTCCGCGACGTGCTGGGCGACGACGCGCCGGCCGATACCGGTTCGTCGGGGGCCGCGTTGAGCGGCTCGGCGTCGAGCGACACGAGTTCCGCGTCGTCGAGTGGGTCGACCTCGGACGACGAAGACGAAGGCTGGTCCCGGTGGGACAAGATGGCGGCCGTCGCGACGGTTTCGCTGTTTCTCGGCTACTCACAGGCACCGATCCGCAACGGCGTCGGCGGGGTGATCGACATCGCGCTCGGTCCCCTGGCCGACGTGTTGCCGTTCTACATCATGATCCTCGTGCTCGCCACGTTCACCGGCTTCAGCTCGACGGTGCTGCAGGGCAAGCTGATGAACATGGAGAAGATGGGCGAGTACCAGGAACGCATGCAGGAGATCCAGGACCGCCGCAAGGAAGCCAAGGAGCGCGGCGACGACGAGGCCCTCGAAGAGATCCAGGAAGAGCAGATGGACGCGATGGGCGACCAGCTCGGTATGTTTAAACAGCAGTTCCGACCGATGGTGTGGATCATGCTCGTCAACATCCCCGTGTTCCTCTGGATCTACTTCATGGTCCAGACGCCGGAGATGGTCGCCGGTTCGGGGCCGGTGATGGTCCTCCCGCTCATCGGCCAGATCGAGAGCTGGAGCGTCCGTATCGGCCCGATGTGGTCGTGGATCGTCTGGTACTTCGTCTGCTCGATGAGCTTCACCCAGATCGTCCGCAAGGCGCTGAACGTCCAGACGACGCCGTCGACCTCCTGACGGCGTCTTCGGCCGCGCGAACCCGGTCCGCCTCTCTCCCCTCGGCCGTCCCGATTGCCGGCCGCCGTGGTCTCAGCGGTTCACGTCGACCTGCGCGGGGTCGGGGTCCATCTTGAAGACGACGCTCGGCTCCCACAGCAGGCGGTGTTCCTTGTAGGTCCCTTTCCCCATGCCGCCGTGCTCCTGGTTGGACTCCGTGACTTCGAGGAAGGCGAGTTCGCTGAGCAGCCCGCGGATGGAGTCGGTCGTCAGGTCGTCCGCGCCCTCGGCCTCGCAGACCTTCTGGTAGACGTCGTAGATGACGGTCGTCCGGAACCAGTCTTCCTCTGGGCCAGTGTTGGCGGTGAGGTTCGCCAGCGCGTAGAGGACGTACTTGCTGTGGGGCGGCAGACCGGCGATAAGCTCCTTGAGCCGCTCGACCTCGGCCTGCTCCTGGGCGCGTTCGAGGTGGTCCTCGGTCACCTCGTCGAGACCGTTGTTCTTCGCGTAATCGCCGGCGTGGCGAAGCAGACGGATAGCCTTGCGGGCGTCGCCGTGGCGCTGGGCTGCCAGGGCCGCAGTCTTCGGGATGACGCCGGCGTCGAGCACGTCGTCGCAGAAGGCGTCGCGCCGGTTCTCGAGGATCTGGCGGAGCTGTTCGCCGTCGTAGGGGTCGAAGATGAACTCGTTGTGGCCGAGGCTGCTCTTGACCCGCTCGGTCATCTGTTCGCGGAAGTTCACCTTGTTGGAGATGGAGATGATGCCGATAGGCACGTCGACCTTCCCGGCTTCGCGGGCCCGCGAGAGCAACATCAGGACGTTGTCGTCGTCGAGCCGGTCGACCTCGTCGAGAGTGATGAGCGCGGCGTCGTACTCGCGGTCGAGGATCTCCCAGAGACGGTTGTAGTACTCGTTCGTGGAGATGCCGCGGGTCGGGATGTCGACGCCGGTGGCCGGCGAGTTGATCCCGGTCGCGATGGTCTGGACGGCGTCGGCTTCGCCCTTTGCCTGGGCGCAGTCGACGGTGACGGTCGCCAGGTGGTTGGAGCGCCGCTTGGACTCCGTTCGCGCTCGTTCCATGACGTGGTTGGCGACGAGCGACTTGCCCGACCCGGTCTTCCCGTAGAGGATCACCGAGTTGGGCGGCGACCCCGTCACCGCGGGGCCGACCTCGTTGGCGAGGTCCCGTATGTGTTCGTCGCGGCCGACGATCCGCGTCTCGTCGGGGACGTGGTCGATGTTGAGCAGCTCGCGGTTGGCGAAGATCGTGTCGCCGCCGCCCTCCTCGACGGCCTGGAACAGCTCGTCGCCCGCCTCCGCCGACCCGTCGCCGTGCTCCTGCATGGGTTGTCCGTTCGCGTCCCCGTGGAAAAGCGTTTCCACTGCACTCCGAGTTAGTTGTGGCTCACCAGCGGTCAGATACCGGTCCTGCGTCGACCCGTCGTAACTCCGAACGGGGTCGGCCCCACTCGATTCCGAGTTACTGTCCCCGCCTACCCCGTTCCGTCGCTCCGTATCACTGTCGTACTCCCACCTCCGGATCGGCCCAGCGACATCGCGGGAGACGCCGTCCACGAGGGGGAGGATCCGAGTTCGAACGGGTGACGCTTCGGTGTGACACACCTGATTCCGAGTTAGTTCGGCGGTGTCTGGAGAACTTCGGCGTGCTATCCCGTGGCCAGTCCGACACATCTGCCGGTCCGGCCGTTCGAGTTCGGCGGCGAGCGGTGGCAGCTTCGTGGCGACCGACGGGACCGCTCAGGCTCGAACGGCTGGCTCGACGGCCGAGAAAGACCACTGGGACACCTGATTCCGAGTTAGTTCCCGTCGCAGTGGACCGATCGGCCGGGGACGACTTGGGACACCGAATTCCGAGTTAGTTGTGACTCGGGTCAGACAGTGACACACACCTGATTCCGAGTTAGTCGGCCGGCGTGACCGCTTCGTCGAGAGCGCGTCCGAACCGGGCCCCGTCTTCGGATAGTCCAGTGGGTCAAACAGCATTTGGGGGTCACCGATCACTTGCCACACCCTCGTCTCTTCTCGTTCTCGTTCGTTCTAGAACCTAGTAACTAGTCTAGACACACCCGATTCCGAGTTAGTTCACGGGACGTAGCAACGGCCTCCGGCCGCTCGGACCCCACTAACTCGGAATCAGGTGTGTGTCTCCCCAGAGTGTGTGTCTCCCCTGAGATATGATCTCCAGGTGAGATCGATTCGTCCGTGCGGACTCAGTGGGGCGAAACGAGCGGTTCCGCAACCTCTATTTACGGACCGAACGGAATCGGTGTATGTTGATAACCGTTTCCGGCCCAGCCGGGAGTGGCAAGAGTACGTTCGCCGCGGCGCTGGCGAACGCGCTGGAGGTGGACCACGTCAGCGGCGGCGACATCTTCCGCGAGATGGCCGACGAGCGGGACATGTCGCTGGTCGCGTTCAACGAACTCGCCGAGGAGGACGACCAGGTCGACCGCGACCTCGACCGGCGGCTCCGCGAGATCGCCGACGCGAACGACGACCTCGTCCTGGAGTCCCGACTCGCCGGGTGGATGGCCGGCGAGCACGCCGACCTGCGCATCTGGCTCGACGCACCGATGGGCGTGCGCGCCGAGCGCATCGCCGACCGGGAGGACAAGTCGGTCGCGACCGCCCGCGAGGAGACGACCGCCCGCGCCGAGAGCGAGGCCAAGCGCTACGCAGAGTACTACGACATCGAGATCGACGACCGCTCGATCTATGACCTCGTGCTCAACACCTCACGGTGGAGTCCCGCCGCGGAACTCGAGATCGTCCTCGCCGCCGTCGAGTCTTACGACCCAGAGGAGGACGAGGGCCGGGCCCCGGTCACCGGCGTGGACTACGACTTCTGATGTCCCTCCGCGGCCCGCCCGACGACCGGCCCCTCGACGACCTCCTCGAGTTCGGCGTCGTCAACCTCGACAAACCCCCCGGCCCGTCGGCCCATCAGGTCGCCGCGTGGGTCCGGGACATGGCCGGCGTCGACCGCGCCGCCCACGCCGGCACCCTCGACCCGAAAGTCACCGGCTGTCTGCCGATGTTGCTCGGCGACGCGACCCGGATGGCCCAGGTGTTCGACGACAGCGACAAGGAGTACGTCGCCGTCCTCGAACTCCACGGCCCCGCCCCCGCCGACCTGTCCTCGGTCCTCGCCGAGTTCGAGGGCGAGATCTACCAGAAGCCGCCGAAGAAGAGCGCGGTCGTCCGCCGGCTGCGCTCGCGAGAGATCTACGCCCTCGACGCGCTGGAGGTCGAGGACCGACGGGCCCTGCTGCGGATCCGCTGTGAGAGCGGGACCTACATCCGAAAGCTGTGTCACGATCTGGGACTCGCTCTGGGGACCGGCGCGCACATGGGCCACCTCCGTCGGACGACGACGGGGTCGTTCGACGACCGGGAGCTGGTGTCGCTGCACGACTTCGTCGACGCACTCGCGTGGGCCGACGAGGGGGACACCGACCCGCTCCGCGAGGTCGTGCAGCCCGCCGAGCGGGCGCTCGTCGACCTGCCGAGCGCGACCATCGCCGAGTCGGCCGCCCGGGAGGTCGCCGAGGGCGCGCCCGTCTACGCGCCTGGCCTGCTCGACATCGACGACGTGTTCCGCGGCGACCTGGTCGCCTGTTACACTCCGGACGAGGCAGCGGTCTGTCTCGCGACCCTCGCCGGCGACCCCGAGGCCGACAGCGGTGTGGTACTCGATCTCGAACGCGTGCTGGTCTGACCGACCGAAAGCGAAGGGCTTAATCAGGGGAGGCTCGTCTGCCGATACGCGGGACCGTGGGGTAGCGGTATCCTCGGCGCATGGGGTGCGTCGGACCTGAGTTCGAATCTCGGCGGTCCCACTTCAAATTCTACACTAATTGGTAGGCGAAGCTACAGCACTCTCGACGCTGTCAGGACTCGTAGTCTGAAGGTGCCACAGAACGGGTCGCCAATCACTCCCGCTCGGGACTTTCGAATGTCCGCTTCCGAACGCTCCCGTTCCCACGCCGCTCGAGCGCCACCAGCTCCTCCTCGGTTTCGACCATCACGGCCTCTCCGCCGGAGTCCTCCAGCGTCGCGCGAATCACGTTCTCACAGACGACGTTGCCCTTCTGGACGACCTCGTCCTGGCGCGTGTGGCCCACGATCTGCGGCGGTGCGTCGGCGCTCAGGAACTGGAAGTCGAGCCAGGCGATGCCGGCGCCGAAGGCGCGGCCGCCGCCACGGCCGATACCGAGCACTTCCCGATAGTCGTCGACCAGGCGTTTCTGGGTCGGCTCGTCGTCGTCGGTCCCGATCGCATCAAGCAACTCCCCGGCGGCGTCGGCGAATCGGTCGTTGAGCCGGGCGGCGTCGTAGTCGCTGACGCGGCCGGCGTGGGCGTAGGTGAACGCGTAGCCGTCGTAGGCGGCGACGACCTGCCCCTCGACGATCGCCTCGCAGAGCTGGCGGCGAGCGTCGTCTGACCGGCTGCCGGAGAACCAGCTGTCCCAGCTCACCAGGTCCCGAAAGAGGGCGCCCCACTCGTGGTTGCCGAGCGTGACGCGGACGTGGCCGGGCGGGGCCTCGCGGGCGAGGCGTTCGACCAGGTCGACGACGGCGGCGTTGTCGGGGCCGCGGTCGACGAGGTCGCCGTTGAACACCAGCACCGACCCGTCGCCGTCGGCCCAGTGGAGTCGGCCGTCGGCGTCGGCGTCGACGACGGGGTCGAAGTCGGGGTGGTCGCCGACGGCCCTGAGCGCCGAGCGGGCGGCGTCGAGGTAGCCGTGGATGTCGCTGATACTGACGATACGGGGGCTGTCGGCGTCGAGACCGCCGACGCCGTCGCGAACGGCGCGTGGCATCGGGTCGTCTCGATCGGGAGTGAAGTCTATCATAGCGGACGCCGGAGACGGTGTGACGGGGGAGAGATACACCGCAGGGTATCAAAATGGCTTCGGACGATCCTGTCGGTCGTACCAAACACAAAACTCATATCTCGGGGCTGAAAGAATGCAATCAGATGAATCGACTGGGGAAGCTGGCGCGCGCGGCCTACGAGCAGTTGCTGGAGTGGGAACGGTCGGGGACGCCCAGTCACGTGGCCGTCATCCAGGACGGCAACCGGCGATACGCGCGACAACAGGGAGAGGACGCTTCCGACGGCCACCGAGCCGGTGCCGAGACGACCGAGCAGGTTCTGGAGTGGTGTCGCGAGGTGGGCGTCGACGAGCTGACGCTGTACACCTTCTCGACGGAGAACTTCGAGCGGCCCGAGGAGGAGAACGAGGCGCTGTTCGATCTGCTGTGCGAGAAGCTCCGCGAGTTCGCCGACGCCGACCGCGTCCACGATTCGGGAGTGCGGATCCGTGCGATCGGCGAGACGGGGAAGCTGCCCGAGCGGGTGCGCGAAGCCATCGACTACGCCGATCGCCGCACCGCCGGCTACGACAACCTCCAGTTGAACATCGCGCTCGCGTACGGCGGCCGTGCCGAGTTGCTCTCGGCGGCGCGCGACGTGACGGGGGCGGTCGATGCGGGCGATCTCGACCCGGACGAGATCGACGTGGCGACGGTCGAGCGCCGGCTCTACGAGGGGCCGAGCCGCGACGTGGACCTCATCGTGCGGACCGGCGGCGACGAGCGAACGTCGAACTTCCTGCCGTGGCACGCCAACGGCAACGAGGCGGCCGTCTACTTCTGTACGCCCTACTGGCCGGAGTTCCGGAAGGTCGACTTCCTCCGCGCCATCCGGACCTACGAACACCGCGAGGAGTCCTGGCGGAAGACCCGCGCCCGGCGCGCACTCGCGCTCGTCCGCGCGCTGGGCGGTGCGGAGGTCAACGACGCCCGGCGCGTCCTCCGGCGGTTCAAGGACGCGCTCCCGAGCGCCGAACGGGAAGCGCTCGAAGCTGAGGCCGACGCCGAGTTCGAACACACGGCCGACTGACCGCCTTTCCTGGCCGACTACGAGCCCGATCGAGTCGTCTGGTTACCGGACGCGTGTCACTTGCACACACGTGGCGGTACGTTTAAGTAGGGTGCGAAGTGACATCAATTATCATGGCACATTCGGGGTCAGACGCCGACGCGTTCGTCACGCACGGAACACGGCCGCGGAGCGTCGTGCGGACGAGTCGCCGACTGGGACTCGCGTTGCTCGGGGCGGCGGGGCCGGCGGTGCTGACCGTGTTTCTGGTCGCCGTCACCCGAGCGGGGACGGCCGGGCCGCTCGCCTGGGTGAGTGAGGCGATGGCGACCCAGCTCGTCGGCGGGAGCGGGCTCACGTGGGCGTTCCACGTCGCCGCGGTCACCGGGCTGGCGGGCGTGTGGATCGTCGGTTTCGCGCTCGTCGTCGAGGGGTATTTCGGCGTCGAGTGAGCGCTCCGAGGCGTCCGGTGGACCCGCTCCGGTCCACCGGATACCTGTAGCTGTCTCTGTTCGTCGTCCTCTCGGAGTGTCGCCGTCTCGGCGGGCCGATCAGTCGTTCCCTCGGGCTTCCCGCGTCGCGCCGCCGGAGTCGGCGGCGGATCCGTCCTGCCCGTGAATCTGGAAGCCGCCGGTTTCGGCGCGGCCGGCCAGTTCCCGCTGCGGGAAGGGGATCTTGATCCCCTCCTCCTCGAAGGCCGACTTCACGGCGCTGACGACGGCCGAGACGGCCTTCCACTTGCGCGGCGGGGTCGGGTGGTCGATCCAGAAACGCATCTCGAGGACGACCGCGGAGTCGCCGAACGCCTTGGGGAACACCTGTGGCGGCGGGGCGTCGACGATCTCGTTGCAGTTCGAGATGGCCTCGACCGCGACCGCTCTGGCGCGGTCGGGGTCGGCCCCGTAGTCGATGCCCACGTCGATGCGGAGACGGAGCAGCCCCTTTTGGCTGCGGTTCGTGATCGGCCGGTCGGAGACGCGGTCGTTGGGGATGATGACGAACTCGCCGTCGAAGTTCTCCAGTCGCGTGTGGAAGATGGTGATGTCGGTGACGATGCCCTCCTGGCCGCCGATCTCGACCCAGTCGCCGATGGTGAACGGTCGGGAGAACATGAGGACGAACCCGGCGATGAGCGACCCCAGCGTCTGTCGAGCGGCGAAGCCGACGACGATGCCGAGGAACCCGGCCCCGACGAGGAGGCCGCCGAGGTTGGTGTCCCAGATACCCAGGATGACGATCCCGGCGAAGCCGAACAGGAACAGCTGGGCGGTCCGCAGGAGGATCTCCTCCTGGTGGTCGGTCAGCCAGTCGGCGTGGCGACTGAGGTTGGCGACGGCGGTCGAGAGGTACCGAGCGACCGCGTACGCGGCGAAGAAGACGACCACCGACCCCAGCGCCCGCCCGAGCGTCCGGAGTTCGGAGTCGTTCGTCACCTCCTCGGAGAGGGTCGAGAGGGTCGGTCCGAACCCCCAGAGGTACAGCAGCGAGAGCGCGCCCCCGACGAGCAGCGACAGCTGGACGGCGCGCAGGATCGCTCCGCTGACGGCCCACTGCAGCGCGGAGTCCTGCACGCCCTGGATCAGCCGCGGGAGGACCAACCAGCCGAAGACCGCCACGACGACGAGCAACAGCGCCGTGACGCCGAGGCGGGCGCCGAGCGACTCGAACCCCGTGAGAAACGACCGGGCGGCGTCGACTGGCGTCGCCTGTAGCATACTCCGCCCTTCGTGAGTGGACAGTCTTGGGCGTTGCGCTTGTCGCTCCGACCGCGCCGACGGGGCGACATCGAGACAGCGAACCTACATACGGGCAGGGACCGTCGGGACGGTATGTGTTCACGTGCGGCGTCGAGGGCCGGATGGGACAGGCCGCTCGTGGTGGGGGGCGTCTACGGGCTGACAGCGCTGGCGTACACGGCCGCGTACGTCACGTTCGTGAGCTCCTACGGCCTGTTCGTGATCTCGGCCGGGATGCTCGTCGGGTCGTCCACGGTCGCGGGCGCGCTCTCGGGTGCGCTCGTCCACCGACTGGAAGTCGCTATCGACTCCGTGTCGAGAGTGCGGACGGACGCCGTCTCGGGGATGTTCGTCGGCTGGCTGACGCTGGTGATCGCGGGGCCCCTGGCCGTCCTCGGGATGACGATCTCGACGTACGTCGGTCCGGTGACGAACGTCTCGCTGATCACGCCGCTGCTGATCGCGGCCTATCTCGTCGGTGTCGTCGGATACGGACTCATCGGAACGCTGATCGCGCTCGTCGCGACGGTCGGGACGCCGATCCTCGTCACGGGCGCGGTGGGAGTCGCCCTCGGACACCTCCGCCGTCGGTCGGCCCGCGCGTCCGTCGTACCGACGGACGGATCCGGTGGATGACCGTCGAGGCAGCCGCTGGCCGACGTGAGAGGGCCGGGAGAACTGAGAGAGACTGGCTCGGTCGCTTAGACGCCGCGGCCCTGCATCTTCTCTTCCTCGGGCAGGTCGACGTTGGCGTCGCCTTTCATGCCGGAACCGATGTTCGAGGTGATCTCGACGAGCTGCTCGGGGTCGTCCCAGTTGTTGACGGCCTCGACGACGGCGGTCCCCATCGCTTCGGGGTCCTCGGCGCCGAAGATACCGGAGCCGACGAAGATGCCGTCGCAGCCGTGGTGCATCATCAGCGCGGCGTCGGCGGGCGTCGCGATGCCGCCGGCGGCGAAGTTGACGACCGGGAGCCGGCCCATCTCGGCGGTCTCGTGGACGAGTTCGGCGGGCGCCTCGTGCTCGCGGGCCCATTTCTCGCGCTCCTCGTGGGTCATCCCCTCGAGCTTTCGGATGGCGGATTTGATGTTGCGCTGGTGGTGGACGGCCTGGTTCACGTCGCCGGTGCCGGCCTCGCCCTTGGTGCGGATCATCGCGGCGCCCTCGTCGATGCGTCGGAGCGCCTCACCGAGGTTGCGCGCGCCGCAGACGAACGGTGCGGTGAAGCCGCGCTTGTCGATGTGATATCGGTCGTCGGCCGGAGTGAGGACCTCGCTCTCGTCGACCATGTCGGCGCCGGCCGCCTCGAGGATCTGGGCTTCCTTGGTGTGGCCGATGCGGGCCTTGCCCATCACGGGGATGGACACCTCGTCGATGATGCCCTCGAGCGAGGCGGGGTCGGCCATGCGGGCGACGCCGCCCCGCTTTCGGATGTCGGCGGGGACGGCTTCGAGGTTCATCACCGCGACGGCGCCCACGTCCTCGGCGATGCGGGCCTGCTCTCGGTTCACGACGTCCATGATGACGCCGCCCTTCTGCATCTTGGCGAACCCGCGCTTGACCAGTTCGGTCCCGCGACGGAGTTCCTCTAGGTCCGTTTCGTCGGTCATACCCCCGGCTTGGCGTCGGACTCACTTAACGAGTATCGTTCGCCCCCGTCGACGCGACCTCCGCTCGATCCCGCTGACACCGCCGAGACTGTCCCGGCAGGGTCGACCGCCCGACCGCTACCGTTTTGCGCGCGGCGTCCACAGGGTGGAGCATGTCGGCCGTGAACCGCGCGGGTCGCCGTCTCGAGCAGGTCGTCGCCCGCTACTTCGACGCGCCCCTGCCAGACGGCGAGGGGCTCCCCGCCTACGTCGCGCCGCTTCCGGGCTGGCTGGAGGACCTGGGCCTCCGACTGGCGTGGCCCATCGCGCTGGTCAACCTCGTCGGCACGCTCTTTGGCTTCTGGTACTACGCCGGGCGACCCACCGACCTCGTCCCGCCGCTCCTGGGCGGGCAACTCGGCGCCGCACCGCCCGTCGCGTACCCGCTCGTCCCCGACTCGCCGGTCGCGACGATGTTCATCGGCCTCTCGCTGGTCGCCTGGAAGCTCGATATCGACGCCGGAGTGTTGCACGCGCTGGCCTTCTTCGGCTGTATCAAGCTCGGACTGTGGACGCCGTTCGTCCAGCTCGTTCTCAACGGTTCAGGCGGCATCGCGGCCTGGCTCTACTGGTTCCTGATCTGCAGCCACCTCGCGATGGCCGTCGAAGCGTTCCTCGTCCACCGCTACGCCGCCTTCTCGGTCGGCTCGGTCGCCGTCGCGCTGGCGTGGTACGGCTTCAACGACGTTGTCGACTACTTCTGGCCGGTCCTGGAGGGCCCTCATCACACCTGGCTGCGCGCCGAACCCTTCCTCGGAGCCGGGCTCCCCGACCACACCGTCCCCGCTCACGACCTGGCCGCGGCCTGGGCGGTCGTCCTCACGCTGCTGGCCGTGTTTCTCGCGCTGGCGACGCGCGTCGAGAAGGTGAAACGGGGCGCGGCCTGAGCCAGCGGCGGCCGCCGCCCCCGGTCAGTCGTCCGCGACCGGCTCCGCACCCGCCGGACAGCCGCCACAGTATCGGAAGCGCTCCGATTCGAGCGGCGCACCGCAGCCCCGACAGGTCCGCCCGGCGGCCTCGGCACCCGCCGAAAGGTCGGCGAACGGGTTCGCCCGCTCGCCGGCGTCGTCCTCGAAGAGATGGGTTCGTTTCGCTCTCGGCCGCCCGTGCCGTGCGACGGTCACGAGCGTCGAGAGCGCGGCGATCAGCAGACAGGCTCCGGCCGCGATCGCGAGTGGCATCGGTCAGTTCCCCGTTCGAATCCGTACGGCTATCCTTTTCGAACTGGCCAAATATTGCTTCTCGACGGGCTATGATGACGATTCGCAGGAACCGGCCCCGTTCCGAACCTGGCCAAGATGCACCCAGAACTCCGGGAAGGTGCTTCCGCGGTCCGAAGCTATACCCCCGGTTCGGCCATGAGTGTGGTATGGTATCGTTCACCGACTCGGAGCGCAGGGCGTTCGCGCGCGACGGCTTCCTCGTGCGCGAGGACCTGTTGCTGACCGAGGTTGTCGACGACGCCCGCGCAGCGGTCGTCGACGCGATGGACGCCGACCCGGCCGATCCCGAGGCGCTGATCGGCGCCGGGTACGAAGTGGCGCTGGAGGGTGTCGACCAGTCGCCGCTGACCGCGATCGCCGAGCGGCTGTTCCCGGCGGCCGAGGCGCTGGTCGGCGAGGGCGTCCTCGCGCCGCCGGGTGCCGGGATGCAAGTCGCCCTGGAATTCCCCGACGGCGACGCCGCCGACCCTGTCCACGACGCCAAGACCGTCGAGGGTCACCTCGACGGCTACGCCGCCTTCGACGAGAATCCCGAGGTGACGACGTTCCAGCTGGGCGCCGCCGTCTACTTCGACGACGTGGGGCCCCGCGGCGGCGGGTTCACCGTCTGGCCGGGCTCACACCGCGCCGCGGCGGCGTACTTCGAGGACCACGCGCTCGAATCGGTCGGCGGGAAGCCGAACAACTCGCAGCTGCCCGCGACGGGCGAAGCACCGGGCGAGTGGGACTACGACCGACGACTGCACGACCAGTGGGACCCCTACGAGATCGCGGGCTCGGCGGGGACGGTCGTCCTCTGGCACGGGCTGCTCACCCACGCGGCCGGGATCAACACCGGCGAGCGCGTCCGAATGGCCGGCATCGAGCGCTTCGCCCGCGAGGACATCGCGGAGACGCGCCGCGACGCCGCTGGTAATCTCTTCGAATACTGGCCCGCGATGGCCGGCGTCCCCTTCGTCGAGGGCGGCGACCCGGTCGTCCCAGAGAGCTAGTTCTTTCGCGAACGAAACGGCGGCCGTACTCAGCCGACGATCAGGACCGCCGATTCGGTCTCGATCATCTCGCCGTCGCCCGAATACGTCCGCGCTTCTTCGATCTCGTACATCTCCGAATCGAGTTCGACGCCGGCGACCTGCAGCTTCCCGTCGACTTCCTCGAACTCACCACTCTCGATGGCGGCGTCGATGTCGCCGACCTGGCTGCCGTACTCGGGGCCGACCAGCGAGTAGTCCAGATCGACGCCGGTGACCTCGGTGGTGACCTCGGGCGCCTCGTCGAGCGTCTCCAGGTCTGCGACGTGCATCGCCTCGGCGACGGCGCTCTCGAAGCCGGCGATCCCGCCGTAGACCTGCACGCGGTCGAGGTCGGCGTTGAGCGCCAGCCCACTGTCGGTCTTGTAGCGGCGCAGCGCGGCGATGACCTCCATCGCCGTCTCGCCGGCTGCTAGATCCGCTTCGTACCCTCGCGTCTCGGGCCAGTCGACCGTGTGGACCGAGTCGAGGTCGTCCGCATCGTCGTCCGCGTAGAGGCGCTGCCACAGTTCCTCGGTGACGTGCGGGAGGAACGGGGCGAACAGCTTCAGGAAGGTTCGGTGTGCGGTCAGGAGTGCGTATTCGGTCGAACGGGCGTCGGCACCGCCGTCGGCGTCGTCGAGCCGCTGTTTCGCGATCTCCAGGTAGTCGTCACAGAAGGAGTTCCAGAAGAACGACCGCAGTTCGTTGCGGGCCTTCGAGTACTCGTGTTCCTCGAACTGCTCGGTGAGCGACTCGACGGCGTCGTCCAGTTCGGCGAGCATCCAGCGGTCGACCGCGACGAGGTCATCCTCGTCCGGTTCCTCGATGCTCTCAGGCTCATCGGTGAGCTGATCGATGAGCCGCGAAGCGTTCCAGAGCTTCTGGAGCAGGCGCTCGCCGGCTTCCAGATCCCCTTCCTTGTAGGGGAAGTCGTCGCCGACCGAGGCGCTGGCCGACCAGAAGCGGATGGCGTCGACGGGGTACTCCTCCATGACCTCTTCGGGCAGGACGACGTTGCCCCGCGAGGAGGACATCTTCTCGCGGTTCTCGTCTAAGACGTGCCCGTTGATCATGACGCTCTCGAAGGGGACCTCGCCGGTGTGCTCGTAGCACTTGACGACGGTGTGGAACAGCCAGAACGAGATGATGTCGTGACCCTGCGGGCGCAGGTCGAACTGGTAGAGCTCCGGCCGCTCCATGGTGAACTCTTCGGCCTCGGCGTCCCAGTCCCAGCCCGCGTTGATCAGGGGGGTGAGCGACGAGGTGGCCCAGGTGTCGAAGACGTCCTCCTCCGGGCGGAGGTCGTCGCCGCCGCAGTCGGGACAGGCGTCGACCGGCGGGTCGTCGGCCAGCGGGTCGACGGGGAGGTCTTCCTTCGCGGCCACGACCGTCTCGCCACAGTCGTCGCAGTACCAGACGGGGATCGGGATACCCGAGTCGCGCTGGCGGGAGATACACCAGTCCCACTCCAACCCCTCGATCCAGTGCTGGTAGCGGGTGAACATCTTCTCGGGGTACCAGTCCATCTCCTCGCCGGCTTCGAGGTAGTCGTCGGTGCGGTCGAGCATCTCGACGTACCACTGCTCGGTGACGAGGTACTCGACCTCGGTGTCGCAGCGCTCGTGGACCTGAACGGTGTGGTCGTGGTCGCGGCTCTCGACGAGCGCGCCCGCATCGTCGAGGTCGTCGATGATGGCCGCGCGGGCCTCCTCGGTCGTCATGCCCTCGTAGTCGCCAGCGAGGTCGGTCATCGTGCCCGACTCGTCGATGGCGATGCGCAGGGGCAGGTCGTGGGCCTGGTACCACTCGATGTCGGTCTGGTCGCCGAACGTACAGCACATGACGATGCCGCTGCCGGTCTCCAGGTCGACCCGCTCGTCCTCGATGATCGGGACCTCCTGACCGAAGATGGGGACCCGGGCAGTGCCGCCGACGAGGTCGGCGTTGTCCTCGTCGTCGGGGTGGACGAACACGGAGACGCAGGCCGGCAGGAGTTCGGGACGGGTCGTCGAGATGGTGAAGGTGGCGTCCTCGTCGGCCGGTCCGTCACCTCGTTCCGGGGCCTCTGCCGAGTCCCCGCGCTCGACCAGGTCGAAGTCGATGTCGTTGAACTTCGTGTGTTTGTCCAGGTCCTCCTGTTCGACCTGGGAGATAGCCGTCTCGCAGTCGGGACACCAGATGGTCGGGGCGCGCTGGCGGTACTCCCGGCCCTGTTCGTACAGGTCGATAAAGGAGAGCTGGGAGATGCGCTGGACGCGCGGCTCGATGGTCTTGTAGGTGTTCGTCCAGTCGATGGACATCGCCAGCGACTGCATCTGATCGGTGAACTCCGACTCGTACTCCTGGCAGACGTCGCGACACTTCTCCTGGAACTCCCGTCGGGTGTAGTCCTGGTGGCGAATGCCGAGTTCCTGCTCGGTGAGCCGTTCGGAGGCGATGCCGTTGTCGTCGTAGCCGAACGGGAAGTACGTGTGCCCGCGGGCCATCCGGTGGTAGCGGGCGGCGAAGTCCTGCAGGGTGTGGGCGTAGAGGTGGCCCATGTGCAAGCTCCCCGAGACCGTCGGCGGCGGCGTGTCGATGGAGTAGACGAGGTTCGGGTCGACCTCCCCGTCGGGGTCGTACTCGTAGGTGCCCGCCTCGACCCAGCGGTCCTGCCACTGGGGTTCGACCGCTTCGGGGTCGTACTCGCCGGGGAGCGCGTCGTCGGCCGCGCGGGACTCCGAGTCCGCGGCGTCGGCCTCGCCGGCGTCGCTGTCGGTACTCATCGCGACTCACTCCGGGCGGTCCGTCGCGGTCGGGCCGCGAGCGCGGCGGCCATCGGTCGGTTCGTGCGGTCGGTCGGTGTCGTGGTGTCGTACATCGGTCTGTCTGTCAACTGGTCGTCGAACGGTGCGAACGCGGTCAGAATGGAGGGGTGTCGGGGCTAGGGGGCCCCTACAGGTACGGCGACGGCTACGGACAGCCGAGGCTCGTTCGCGGCGCGAGCGGCGACTCCGTCGAACGGCCCTGTCATCGGTAGAGAGTGGACGAGGCGCCAACATAACGCTTACGTCATCGCGACACGCCGCGGCGTCGACGCGAACGCGGCGGGAGGCTACTCCTCGTCGGTCACCGACGGCTCGTCGGTGTGCTGGCCCCAGAACCCGGGGAACTTCGCGACGGTCAGGTCGCCCTCGACGCGGGTCTGACAGGCGAGTCTGAGCCCCGAACCTGCGTCGTGTGGCGGGAAGTCGAGCCGCCAGCGCTCTCTGGCTGACGGAGCGCTCGTGGGACCGTCGACTGCGACCGCGCACGTGCCGCACGTTCCGTGCCCGCGGCAGTTGGCTCGCGTCGCGCCACCGTTGTGGGGTACGATGCCCGCGTCAAGCAGCGCGTCGCGCAGGACCGCACCGCGCTCGCAGTCGATCTCGCGGTCACCGTATCGAACCGTGGGCATGGCAGGCCGTTAGGGCGAGACGGGCTTGTGCGTTCTGGCTCCCTTGTCGTGTGGTACCAACTGTAGATTTATGCGGACGACACCCGAACTCCGGGTATGCGCGCCGCCAGACTCCACGAGTACACCGACGAGATGGTGAACGGGCTGACAGTCGAGGAGACCGACCGTCCAGCGGTGACGGCGGGCGACGACGTGGTCGTCGAAGTGGAGGGCGCCGGCTGGTGCCAGACGGACAACCACATCATCGAGGGGATGTGGACCGACTACGTCGACCAGGACCTCCCGTTGACGCTCGGCCACGAGAACGCCGGCACCGTCGTCGAGGTGGGCGACGACGTGCGGACGGTCGAACCCGGCGACCAGGTGATCTGCCACCCCGTCCAGACCTGCGGGGTCTGCCGGGCCTGCCGCGAGGGCGAGACGATGTACTGCGAGAACCAGGCGTTCAACGGTCTCACCGTCGACGGCGGGTTCGCGGAGTACCTCCACACCGGCGAGCGCTCCGTAATCGTGCTCCCCGACGGGGTCGACCCGGTCGACATCGCGCCCCACGCCGACGCCGGGATCACCGCCTACCACGCGGTGAAGAAGGCGGTCGGCGGACTAAATCCCGGGGACGCGGCGGTCGTCGTCGGCGTCGGCGGCCTCGGCCACATCGGCCTCCAGTGTCTCGACGCGATGTCGGCGGCGGACATCGTCGCCGTCGACGTCAAGGAGTCCGCCCGCGACCTCGCCGGCGACCTCGGCGCACATCTGACCGTCGACCCGACGAGCGAGGACGTCTCGCAGGTCGTCGACGACTTCACCGACGGCGCGGGCGCCGAACAGGTGCTCGACTTCGTCGGCGCCGACCAGACCACCGCGCTCGCTCCGGACATCGTCGCCGCCGGTGGCGACCATCACATCATCGGCTACGGCGGACACATCCACGAACCCAGCCAGGCGCTCGTGGACGGGGAGTTCGCCTATCAGGGCAACATCGTCGGCCAGTTCACCGAGCTACAGGAGCTCGTGGCACTGGTCGAACGCGACGCCGTCGACCTGCACACGACACGCTACGATCTCGGCGAGATCAACACCGTCGCCGAACGGCTCGAACACGGTGAGATCGGGGGTCGAGCCGTCATCACGCCGTAGGATCACCGGTCACTTCCGGGGGCCGACGGGCACGACGACCGCGTCCGCCGCCAGTCAGCCACCGAAGGGTCGCTCGTCGGCGAGGTCGAACAGGTGGACGACGTCCTCCCGGCCGTAGTGGTCGAGCAGTTCGCGGAGCGCCCGGACGGTGAGCGTCTCTGTCGCTCCCGCGTCGGCGAGCGCGAGGTACCGCTCGCCGAAGACGGGGATGTCCGTGTTGGTCACCTCCGATAGTCCCTGGTACTTCCGCGGTCGCAGTTCGTCCAGGTCGATGCCGTGGTCGTAGTCGGCCCACGGTGTGTCGACCGTCTCGATGCCGACCTCGGCACACGCCTCCTCGAGACTCGTGTACTCCCCGAACGCGGCCTGTGCCGACGGCTGGATATCGTCGTGTGTCAGGTCCTCCGCCAACAGCGTACTGATTCGCTGGGACGACTCCGCTCGGCCGGGGCACTCCGCCGCGGCGGCCTCGGCGCGCCCGACGAGGTGGACGAAGTCGAACCGTTCCCCGCCGTAGGTGAGACAGAGCTCGCCGGGGCGCTCGACGATCCACTCACACGTCCGGCCGACGAGATCCAGTTCCCCCTCGGCGTCGCTCGTCTCCCGGTACAGCATCTCAGTTTCGCGCTCGCCGTCCGGGCCTTCGTACCCCAGCGCGACCGCGAGCAGTTCGAAGTGCTCCGGGTCCTGGAAATCGGGCGGCCGCTCGTAGCGGTCCAGCGACGGACTGATCGTCTCGATGTCGAGGGCGAATCGACCGGTCACGTGTCGGACGGATCCGTTCCGGATGCAAAAGCGTACGAGATGTCCTCCGGACGGTCGCGACGCCGTCCCGGCCCCATCGGGGTCGGTCGACGCGACTACACCGAATCTACGAACGACTCGTAGGCCCGTTCGACGCGCTCCTCGTCGGGCGTTCCCGAGTGGACCCACAGCCCCCAGGTCCACGACCGGGACTCGCCCTCGTCCAGCGTCTCGACGGTGCCCCAGGTCGGGTTCGCCCCGAGGAAGCCGAACGGCTCGTCCATGATAAACCAGTTCACCGGGTCGTCGCCGTTGTCGGGGTGGTCGAACATCGCGACCCCGGCCGACCAGGGATCGCCGACCGCGGCGGCGCCGGGCCGCCCGTCGAGCGGTCCCGAGTAGTCACACCACCGCGCCGCGGGACCGCTCGCGGCCCGCGGCGGCGACGTTTCTCCGGGCTCGACCCCGTCGGGTAACAGCACCCGACCCTCCCGTAAGCTCCGAGCGAATCGGAGGCTCAGCCCGCTGTAGTGGCCGTGTAGCGTCTCGCTGGAGAGATGGCGGCGCTGGCCCAGCGCGGTCACCTCCTGTTCCCACGTCAGGCGGTACCCCTCCGCATCCGGTTCGCCGATCCGGATCGTCCGGCGGTCGCCCAGCAGGTCCTCGCCGGCGTCGGTCCGCCAGGTGGCTTCCTGCTCTATCACGGCGCTCGCGTCCTGACTGTCCCCGTCCGACCGAACGTCGTACTCCTCGGCTTCGGCGAAGCCGTGTGGGTTGCCGGCGGCGGCGTTGGGCTCGGACTCCCAGCAGTTGATCCCGTCGACGAGCTTCTGGCAGAAGAACAGACCGAAGTGCCAGGGGTGGTCGTGGGGCGACGACACCACCAGGTTCTCGCCGGGTTTCGTGTCGACGCCGGGCGGCAGCGCGAGCGTATCGAAGCCTGGCTTGCTCCCTGCCGGTTCTGCGTCGTAGCGGGCCAGCAGCCGGCCGTCGACTGACACCGACACCGCGCCGTCTTCGGTCGTCGTCTCCAGCGTCATCGCGCGGCCTCCCGTGCGTCTGCGAGTACCTCGTCGGTCGTCACGCGCTCGCCGTCGCGGGCCGCGCTCCGATAGATCGCCCGGATGGCGGCCATCGTCCCGAGGTTATCGCGACCGCTCGTCAGCGGCTCCGCCCCGCTCTCGACGCAGTCGACGAAGTGCAGAATCTCGTTGACGAACGCGTCCGCAGTGGGGAGATCCGTCCCGCCGCCTTCGACCTCGTCGAACGTCTTGCGGTGGTCAGGGTCGTCCCGAGCGTTGATCCGCGGCGCCGGCGACCCGACGTAGCCCTCTTGCTGTTGGCCCTCCGGTAGCGTGTGAACGACGCCGTCGTCGCCCAGCAGCCGGAACGTTTCGGTGTAAGGCATCGCCGGCGCCGACAGCGCCACGGAGAAGTCGGCGATAGCGCCCGATTCGAACTCCAGCATGCCCGTCGCGTAGTCCTCGGCGTCCTCGAAGGCGTCGTCGACTGTCCGGGTCCAGGCCGCCGCCCGTTCCACGTTGCCGAGGTAGTACCGCAGCAGATCGAGCTTGTGGACGCTGTAGCCGATGACACCGCCGCCGCCCGCTTTCTCGCCGTCGTAGAGCCAGTGCCCCTCCGGGAACAGGTCGCCCTGGTTGACCAGCGCGTCGCAGCGAGCGTGGCGGATCCGTCCCAACTCGCCCGCGTCGACGCGCTCCTTCAGCGCCCGGTACGGTGGGTGGTACCGTTGCATCTGGCCGACCATCAGGGTCAGGTCGCGCTCGTCGGCCAGATCGACGAGTTCGACGCAGTCCGAGAGCGCGGGCGCCAGCGGTTTCTCGATCAGGACGTGTGTGTCGGCCTCCAGCGCCGCTTTCGCGACGGGGTAGTGGACGTGATGAGGCAGTGCGATATCCACCGCGTCGATGTCTGCCTCCGACAGAAACGTCTCGTGGTCGGTCCAGTACTCGACGCCGAAGTCGTCGGCGACCGCCTCGGCCTTTTGGGCGTCCACGTCGCAGACGCCCGCCAGCGTCGCCTCGTCAGGGTGGTCCTCGTAGGCCGGCAGGTGTAACTCCGAGATGCCCCCGGCGCCGATGAGTCCGATCCTCGTCATTGGTTCGTCTCCGACGCCGACCGGCTTTACCTTTGTCGCGCCGGCCGATCTCGCTTGGAGTCGGCACCGGTCAGGCCCCGCTCGCGACCGTCTCGCGAACCCGCGGAACGACCGCGGCGACGCCGGCGAGCAGCGAGACGGCGAGCGAGGCGACGCCCAGCAGGGCCGGCACGGAGACGAACCAGTCGTTGCAGCCGTCGTCCCAGACCAGAGAGAGGCCGTCGAACCCCCGAAGGGCCGACCGCCCGTGGGACGAGCACGCGACGGCGGTCTTCGAAACCAACCCCGGCGTCACCACGAACCCGAGGGTGACGAGTGCGAACCCGACGAGCGCCGCCCCGAGCGCGACGCGCGTTCGGTCCATTTCCGGTCCCCTCAATCGTCCGAGTGGGCGCGCACCCACAGCTCGCCGATGCGGGACAGCCCCGTCCGGTAGGACTTGCCGTGTTCCTCCTGTTCGATGTAGCCCTTGCCGCCCGGGCCGAGGCGGTCGACGTTGTAGATGACCTTGGATCGAAAACTGTCGGTGTACTCCTCGCCGAGTTCGCGGGCGAGTTCCTGTGCGAGTTCGGACACCGATTCGAACTCGCCGTGTTCGCCGAGAGTGAAGAGGATCAGTTCCTCGAAGGGTTTGACGTTGGAGAACGAGGCGACGGGGAGTTCGAGGATGTGCTGGCCGTCGAACTCCTTGGCGCCGATGGTCGTCCCGCGCTCGTCGAACTCCGAGAGGAGTTCCTCCGCGGCGGCCAGGCGCTCGTCGACGCGCTCGGCGAGGTCCGGGTCGTCGACGGCCCCCTCCAGGTCAGAGAGCAGGTCGATCCCGCGGTGGAGTTCCTCGGCGAGTTCCGTTTCGAGGTACTTCTCGGGGACGGTGTAGTAGGTGTGGATGCGCTGGCGGTCCTCCTCGCGCTCGACCATGATGGAGTGGGCGGCGGTGGCGAAGGCGAAGGAGACGGTGCGGGGCATCGCGGAGATGTTGACCCAGACGTTGGCGTCGTCCTCGCGGTCGAGTTCGGCGTTGATGAGTGCGAACGCCTGCTCGAAGGCCTCGTCGTAGTCGTAGACGTCCTCGACGACGAACCGTTCGGTGGTCGCCCCGAGGAGATTGCGGTAGTCCTGCTCCAGTTTGGCCGCGAGGTTCCGGGAGTACTCGACGTTGGCCTCGCTGCCGACCGCGCCCTCCAGCAGGACGACGCGGTCCACGTCGAGCCTGTCGCGCACGAGCGGCGCGATGAGCCGGTCGTAGTCGAACCCGACCGGGACGATGTGGGTTTGCATACTCGGTAGGTGGCCCCCGCGGCGTATAAAGTCCGTAGACTCTCCGGGCGAGGGGGGCCCAAGAGGCCGACCGTGTTCAGTCCGCGCCGGTCGCGTACACCGAGGCGTCTTCGCCCAGTGCGTGACTGGTAATCAGCGAGAAGCCGATGGTGAGCACCAGCCCCAGCACCATCCCGACGACCGAGGAGGACCACCCGCCGAAGAAGCTCCCGGGGACGACCTGGGTGAAGACGCTCAGCAGGTAGAACGCCTGGCTCCCGACGATCCCGGCGTACATCCCGGACCGAGTGGTGTTCGTCCAGTACAGCGCGACCCCGACGGGCAGGGCCAACTGTGCGAACCCACCGAACGCGGTGTCGCCGATCTGCAGCAGCGACGCCGGCTGAAACAGGCTGGCGACGAACGCGAGCGTGGCGAAGACGGCGACGCCGACGCGACCGAGGAAGGCCTCGCGCTCCTCGGTCGCTTCCTCGACGAGCGGACGGTAGATATCGCGGGTGAAATACGACGAGCCCGACAGCAGCATCGAGTCGCTGGAGGACATCATCGCCGCCATCGCCCCCGCGACGACGAGCGCCGCGAACCACGCGGGGGTGTACTCGGCGAGCAACAGCGGGAGGACGTTCTCGTTGGCACCGGCCTGGATGCCGAGTCCCTTCGCCCAGGCACCGAGCATGAACGCGGGGACGAACAGCAAGACGACCAGAATGGGCCACAGCGGCAGCGTGCGCTTGATGACGGCCTTCGACTCGGCGACGAAGAAACGCTGGTTGACCTGCGGGAACATCGCGACGCCGAAGGCGATGGAGATGGCCGTCGAGAGGACGTACTCCGGCGTGTAGAGGCCACCGCCGAGCGCGAGGAAGTTCCCGTCCACGTCGCCGAGTGTCGCCGTGGCAGTGCCGACGCCGCCGACCGCCGATGCGACCCAGACGAACGCCGCCCAGACCATCACGAGCATGAACGCGCCCTGGAGGGTGTCGGTCCAGGCGACGCCGCGCATCCCCGAGATGGCGACGTAGACGATCATGAACAGCGTGATCCCGCCGGCTCCGGCCCAGTAGGGGACCGCGCTATCGGTCAGCGCCTCGATGGCCGTGCCGGCCCCCTGCTGCTGGAGCATCACGTAGGGGAACAGCCAGAAGATGCTGACGCCGGCGACGAGCAGGCGCAGGCGGAGCGAGCCGAAGCGGTCGCCGAGCATCTCCCCGAGCGTGAGATAGCCGTTGGCCTTCCCGACGAGCCACTGCTTGTAGCCCAGCACGTACCACAGAATCGCGAAGATGACGCCGTCCATCAGGCCCATGACGAGGATCCACTCCGGGCCGGCGCCGTAGCTGATGTTCGGCCCGGCGAAGAAGGTAAAGGCCGACAGCAGCGTCGCGAACGTCGTGAAGAGGAGGACGACCGTTCCGAGGGTGCGGCTGGCGAGGTAGTAGTCCTCCGCGGTCCGATCGGTCAGCCGGTAGGCGACGAGGCCGATACCGAGCGCGACGAGCATGTAGCCGACGATGATACCGACCTGGAGGGCGGTGTCAGCCATCGCGGCTCACCCCCTCGACGCCCAGCCCCCACGCGCGCTTCGTGAACACCCAGAAGACGACGGCGGCCAGACAGAGCCAGCCGACGTGATACACGACCCACACCGGCAGCCCCGCGACGACGCCGTCGGCGCCCCACATGAACCACGGGACCGACAGCGCCGCCACCGCGAGTGCCACGGTCGCCCAGCCCACGAGTCGCGTACGCTCGTTCATACACGCCACTTCGGCTACTGGTCCCTTAACCTTTCGTCGATCGCCTACGAAAGACACTTTCGAAGAGAAATACTCTTCGTTGCGCGGGTCGGCGGGCGCCGGCCACGACTCGCGGGCGGAGATACCCGCGGTATCGGCAGCTATTACAGTCGTCGAGTGTCAAGATACGGGTTGTTCCACGGGAGTGCTCGTGGACCGCAGTTCACTGTCACACACATCACCATCACGCCCCCCAGCGGGGCAGTTCACCAATGTACGATTCAGCGAAATACCTCATTCACGCGGACATCAGGACCGGCGGGGTGGTCGAGCGGAGCGACGTGGTCGGCGCGGTCTTCGGCCAGACCGAAGGCCTGCTCGGCGACGAACTCGACCTGCGAGACCTCCAGGAGTCGGGTAAGCTCGGCCGCATCGACGTGGAGGTCGACTCCGAACGCGGGAGTTCGTTCGGCGAGGTCACCATCGCCAGCGGGCTCGACCGCGTCGAGACGTCGATCCTCGCGGCGGCCCTGGAGAGCATCGAGCGCGTCGGCCCGTCGACGGCCGACGTCGAGATACGGGACATCGAGGACGTGCGCTCGGCCAAGCGCCGCCGCGTCGTCGAGCGCGCGAAAGAGCTCCTCGCGGAGTTCGACGCGACCACGATGTCCAGCGAGGACCTGATCGAGGAGGTCCGCCGGAGCGCCCGCGTCGAGGACATCACCGAGTTCGCGGGCCTGCCCGCCGGCCCGCGCGTCGCCGACAGCGACGCTATCATCGTCGTCGAGGGCCGCGCCGACGTGCTGACGCTCCTGAAGTACGGCATCAAGAACGCCGTCGCGGTCGAGGGGACCGACGTACCGGACGCCGTCGCCGAGCTGACCGCCGACCGAACCGTCACCGCCTTCCTCGACGGCGACCGCGGCGGCGACCTCATCCTGAAGGAACTCGCCCAGGTCGGCGATGTCGACTACGTCGCGCTCGCGCCGGCCGGTCGATCCGTCGAGGACCTCTCGCGAAGCGCCGTCATGGACGCGCTGCGCGACAAGGTGCCCTTCGAGACGGTTTCGACCGAGGACGCGACGCGACCGACGGCGGACGCGGAAGCCGGAGACGGCCACACCACGGCCGCCACCGACGGGTCCAGCCAACCCTCGCCGCCCGACGGGGACGCGGGGACCGCCGACCCGGACGCCCCCGTCGACCCCGGCGGCCCGAGCGCCGAGGAACCGGACCCCGCGACCGAAACGGAGTCGCGACCGGACGCGACTGCCGACTCGGGCGTCGACCCCGAAGTCCCGTCGACGGACGCCGACCAGTCCCCGGTGTCGACCGAGGAGCCCGATGCGGCCGAGGCGGCCGACACTGCGAGCGACGAACCGACGACCGCGGCCGACCCGCCGGACGAGACGGCCACCGCATCGGCGGAGTCGTCCACCGACGCCCGACCGGACACGCTCGCGGGTCACGTCGAGGCCGTCGTCGCGGCGGGGACCGGCCGCGTGCGACTCCTCGACGCGGCCGAGGACGCGATCGCCGAGGGCGATGCCGACGAGACGTTCGACCTGATCGAATCCGCGGAGACGGTCCCGGCATCGGTCGTCCTCGACGGCGAACTCACCCAGCGCGTCCTCGACGTAGCCGCCCAGCGTGATGTCGACCTCGTCGTCACCCGCGAGAGAGGCGAGTTCGTCAAACAGCCCGTCGACGTCCGCGTGCTCACCGCCGACGAGGTCTGAGCGCCGGGCGCGCCACCGCGCCGATCTCCGTCGCTCGACCGGCCGCCCTCACTCGTCGAGCGGCCGGACCAGCAGGAACCCGTCGCCCCGTTCGTAGCGGTCTGGAAGCCGATCGCGGCGCTCGAAGCCGCGTTTGCGGTAGAACTCGCGGGCCTCCTCGTCTACCTCGCGGACCGTCAGTCTGAGTTCGGCGACGCCGGACTCGCGGAGTCGGTCGACCAGCGCTGCCAGCAACGCCGATCCGTGGCCCTCGCCCCGATAATCTGGCGCGACGGCGAGCTCGGCGAGATAGCCCGCGTCGTCGTCGCCGTCGGTGACCGCGAGCGCGTAGCCGACCGGCGTCTCGGCGCCGCCGGCCGCGTCGCCGGTCCCGACCGTCGAGACGAGCAGTGTCGGCGGGCCGCCGGCGGCGACGGTCAGCAGCTGTTCCCAGGGTTCGGCGAGCGCGGCGCTCTGGACGGCGCGGAGCGCGGGAAGGTCCCCGGCCCGTCCCTCGCGGACTCGGTGGCAGTCGGTCATAGCGCGGCGGCGGCGACGCCGGCGGCGGCGACCCCGGCCGCCAGCGTCGCGAAGAAGTTGACGCCCTCGTTCTCCAGGAAAACGCCCTCGACCGTGGCGCCGAGCAGGCTGTCGACGGTCATGCCGACGACGCCGCCGAAGACGACGATGCCGGCGCCCAGGGCGTCGATCCGGCCGAACGCGCCGAGGGAGATGGCCGCGATGAGGAACGCGCCGGTCAGGCCCGCTAGCTCGCCCTGCCAGGTGACCGCGCCGTCGGTCCCCGGTTCGACGCGCTCGAAGGTGGTTATCAGCCGCGGGTCGTCGAAGACGCCGCCGATCTCGCTGGAGAGAGTGTCGCTCATGGCGGCGGCGATCGACCCGGCGAACGCGAACAGGAACAGGTCCGGGTCCAGTCCAGTCAGGGTCGGACTGGCCGACCAGCCCAGCACGGCGAACAGGCCCACGAGCGAGTTGGCGAGGACGTTCCCGCTACCCCGGGCGCCCTCGTTCTCCTCGGCGATACCGCGCCGTTCTTTCTCCTCGTAGCGGAACTTCGTCGAGAGGCCGCCGAGGCCGAAGAAGGTCACCAGCAGGACGAACCAGCCGAAGTCGCCGAGGACGATCGCCTGCAGACAGAGGAAGACGCCGGTGATCATCCCCGGCAGTGACGCCGTCTCCAGGGCATAGGCGAGGTAGCCGAACAGGAACGCCAGCGCCAACGCGGCCCCGACGACGGTCGGCTCGATCGACAGCGGCAGGTCGGCGAACAGCCACAGCAACAGGCCGATCGAGACCATCACCAGCGGGTCGTCGCGCTCGAAGAGCACGGCGCGCAACAGCGCGCCCAGCAACGCCCCGCTGGCGGAGAGGAACGCCACGAGGGGCCACTCGACCGTGGCCCCGACCAGGACTGCGGCGGCGTACTGGCCGGCGCTCCCGGCGAGAAAGCCCGCGAGGACGAACCCGGCGGTCGCGGCGAACGGCTCGTCGCGCACCGTCCTGACGAGGTGGCCGCCGAGGTTGCCCCACGCGAGCAGGAAGACGGTCCCGACGAAAACGGTCGGAGGAAGAGTGAACCGCACGGACAGCAACGCCAGCGCCGCGGCGGCCAGCGCGAAGCCGGCGAGGCCGTACAGCCGGCCGTCGCGGCGGTCGCCCGGGCGGGCGAACAGTTCGAAGATGGTTCCCTCGTCGACGGCGTACAGCGCGAAGGCGGCGACGAGGAGGAACGGGCCTGGTGCGGCGACGGTCGCGAGCGCCCGACTCGTTCGGCTGGCGATCGGCGGGACGGCGAGCGCCAGCGTCCCGACGAGGGCGAACGCGCCCGCACGCCGGACTGTCGTTGTCACGCTACTGTCGGTATCCCCGGTGAGCTACTTACCGTTTCCGAACCACTCCGTCCGTGGCGATGGCGTGACACGTTCGATCCGCCGGCGGGACCGCCACCGACCCGTCGCCGGTCCCGAGCGTGAGATTTACCACGCGCCCGGCGGACGGGCGAATGTGGGACTGTACGACCGCTATCTCGCCCTCCGCCTCCGCTCCAGCGACGCCGATCTGCCCGAGACGGTCGCGGTCATCGTCACCGAACGGGACCTGCTCGAAGCCGACGCCTACGAGACGCTCGAGGCGTGCTTCCGGTGGGCCTTCGAGTTCGGCGCCGAGCGCGTCGTCGTCTACGTCAGCGTCCTCGACACCGAGGTCGTCGACACCATCCGCCGCGAACTCGCGGACGTGGACGCGCCCCGCGAACTGGCCGTCCGCGGCCCCGGAGACGCCGAACAGGCCGACACACCGATTCAGGTCGGGATCGGCCTCGGCGGGAAACACGAGTTCGCCGCCGCCGTCCGCGGCCTCGCCGAGGAGGTCGAGTCCGGCGAGTTGGCTCCCGAGGACATCGACGAGGCCGCCATCGAGGGGGAACTCGTCTTCCCTGTCCAGCCGGATCTGGTCATCAAGACCGGCGCCGAACGGCTCTCGGATTTCATGATCTGGCAGTCCGTCTACTCCGAACTGTACTTCACCGACGTGAACTGGCGAGACTTCCGCCGCCGCGACTACCTGCGAGCGCTCCGTGACTATCAGAACCGACAGCGCCGGTTCGGCCGGTGAATCGCCGACGCGGGTTCCGAAGGGACACCGCCGCTGTGGGCGTGGCGGGATCGCTTCGCCCGCCGGGAGACAATATCACCTTCAATAATCGGTCCCCGTTGGCTAAGTACCTCTAGTCGACTTTTGGAGACATGGCCGACGTAAACGACGAGTCACCACGGAGCGATACCCGCGGGCAGGTGGGTATCGGGACTCTCATCGTGTTCATCGCGATGGTCCTCGTGGCGGCGATCGCGGCGGGCGTGCTGATCAACACCGCGGGATTCCTTCAGACCAAATCCGAGGAGACTGGACAGCAGAGCGGGCAGCAGGTGACCAATCGGATGCAGGTCGACTCGGTGGTGGGGACGCACCTGAAACCGAAACCGGCGTCCGAACACAAGTACGTGGGCGTGGTGAACGTGACGGTCAAGAAGTCGCCCGGTGCCACGAACATCGACCTCGAGAACGCGACGATCCAGTGGATCGGCCCCTCGGGCACGTACAACCTGATCGCGACGACGGTCGAATCGAAGTCCGCGGCCATCGACGGTCGGTTCAATATCACGTCGTTCAAGGACGCCGACGATTCGAAACCGGTACTTAACGCGCCGGACGACCGGATGATTCTCACTCTCGACGTCGGTGAGGACGACACGGGGTACAGCACGGTCGGCTGGACCGACGAGAACGGGGACCTGGTCAGCGGCGACGTCGAGTTCGCGGGCGTCGACACCCAACTCGAGGAGGGAGAATCGGTAACCCTCCAGATCACGACGAAGTCCGGCGCGACGACGACGGAGTCGTTCACCGTCCCGAGCACGCTCAGCGGCGTGAACTCGACCTCGCTGTAGCTCCGTCGCCGGTCGCTTTCTGGCCACCGACGGGACCATCAGATAACGATCCGTATCGCGACCGTCCAGAGAGCCGCTTCTCGGTTTCCTGGGCTTCAGCAAGGTGGTGATCGAACCATCAGGCCGCGTCCAGGCGTCGCCTCTCAGAACCCGAACACGGGAACGTAGCGGAACGTGAGGTACGCGCCGGCGGTGGCGATGGCCGGCACGACGTTCTGCATCAGGACGACACGGGCGGTCGTCGCGGGGTTGAACAGGTCGCCAGGGTCGGGGATGTCCTCGGTTTCCTCCTCACCGATGGGTGGTAACTCTTCGCCGGGTTCGTCGGCGGCCAGCGCGTCGACTCTGACCGGCGGGGCGTCCTCGGCGGAGACCGCCTCGGTGACGGTCACCGGCCGGGTCGCCCGACCCCATCCGAGCCCGACGATCGACATCGTCGCGATGATGACGAAACTCGCGGGGATCCCCAGCGCAGAGAGGAAGACGACCAGCGTGGAGCTGACCCCAGCGACGACGATAGCGGCCGTCAGCGGTAGTTCCGTGATGTCGCTGCCCATCGTCTCCAGCGTCCGTCGGGCGATCGTGAACGCGCCGATGGTGACGCCGATCCCCCCCAGAATGATCGCCGGGTTCATCTCCAGTTCGTCGCTCCCGACCAGCGGTGCGACGGCGTTGGCGATGTTCGAGGTACCGGAGCTAAAGGCCATCAGGCAGCCGATCCCTACGACGGTCACGACACCGGCCAGCTCCCGGCGGTTGGTCGTCCGGTGGACGCTCACCCCCGGTATCGACCCCGACCGGTCGATATCGAACAGCGGTCCTGTGCTGCGCTCCATCGCCACGAATCGGTTGAGCCGTGCGTAGAAGTACCGGCCGATGACGAGCGACACCCAGAAGCCGATGATCGGGGAGACGACCCACCAGGTGGCGATCTCGCCCATGACCGCGAGGTCGAGCGCGTCGCCCGCGAGCCCGAGCCCCGCGATCGCGCCGACCGCGGTCATCGACGTGGAGGCCGGAACCCCGAAGACGTTGCCGACGAGCAGCGCGACGCCGATAAAGAACAGGACGACGATCGATGTCTCTAGCGTGAATACGGCGGTGTCGGTGACCAGCTCCGACCCGAGCTTCGTCACGACGTTCCGGCCGATGGTCCAGGCGCCGGCGAAGAAGAACACGCCCATCAGCGCCGCGGCGGTCGTCTTCGAGACCGCGTCCGCGCCGACGGCCGGGCCGAACGCCGGCCCCGTCGTCGACCCGCCGATGTTGTACGCGACGAACATCGAGACGAGGACGCCGACGACGAGCAGGAGTTCGACCATCAGCTCTCCCCGTCGCTGGTTGATTGCTCCGACTCCGCGTCGGACTTCTCGTCGTCGTCACCGCTCCCGTCGAGTTGCTCCTCTATAGTCTCCTCGACGGTGTCACTGACCGTCTCCTCGACGGTTTCGTCGACTTTTTGCTCGACGGCTTCCTCGACAGTTTCGTCGACTTTCGCTTCGACGGTTTCGTCGACCGTCTCCTCGACAGTTTCGTCGACCGTCTCCTCGACAGTTTCGTCGATTTTCGCTTCGACCGTTTCGTCGACCGTCTCCTCGACAGTTTCGTCGACCGTCTCCTCGACAGTTTCGTCGACTTTCGCTTCGACGGTTTCGTCGACCGTCTCCTCGACTGTTTGGTCGACTTTCTCCTCGACCGTTTGGTCGACTTTCGCTTCGACCGTTTCTTCGACCGTTTCACCGACCGTTTCTTCGACCGTTTCACCGACCGTTTCTTCGACCGTTTCACCGACCGTCTCTTCGACCGTTTCACCGACTTTCTCTTCGACTGTTTCCTCGACGGTTTCGCCGACCGTCTCCTCGACTGTTTCCTCGACGGTTTCACCGACCGTCTCCTCGACAGTTTCGTCGACCGTCTCCTCGACGGTTTCCTTGACCGCGGTGGTCATCCAGTCGGGGTCGAAGCGGGCCATCTTCCAGACCACGTGGATCAGATACGAGATGAGGACGCCGAACCCGAACGCCAGGCCGACGGTGTTGCCGGCGACCACGATGAGCGCGACCGAGACGGCGATCAGCAGTCCGTAGGAGAGATCGACGATCGAGTCGACGCGGCTCGGGTTCATCGTACACCGGCCGTGTTTCGGAGTGACGGGGGCGCGTGAGCGATACGCTGTCGGCGAGGTGGGAGAGAAGACACGCGTGTACAGACACAGCGGCCCTCGAGTCAAGTACCTTGGCAAAGCAGCACCGATCCAGTCGACGTGGGCTCCTCAGTGAAACGTCGCTCCCTCGCCGATGCGGGTCTGGTAGACGCGAGCCTCGATGCCCCCCTCGTCGAAGGCGTCGACCATGGCGGAGGCGATGGCTCGCTGGTCGCTCTCGTAGCACGCGGCGATGACGCTCGGCCCGGCGCCGCTGATGGTGACGCCGGTGGCGCCGGCGTCGAAGGCGGCCGCTCTGACGTCGCTGTAGCCGTCGATGAGTTCGGCGCGAGCGGGGGTGACGACGGAGTCCTCCATACCGCGGCCGACGAGTTCGGGGTCCGAGCGGTGCATGCCGGTCGTGAGCGTCGCGGCGTTGCCGACCGTCTCGACCATGTCGGCGACCCGAGCGCCGTCGGGGACGACCTCGCGGGCGTCGCGGGTCGAGACGACGATGTCCGGGAGACAGGTCACGAGGGAGATGTCGGCGTCGACCTTCGTGATACCGTCGGGCGTGGCGATCGTGAAGCCGCCGAGGATGGCGGGCGCGACGTTGTCGTCGTGGGCGTCGCCGGACACGACGGCCTCGCCCTCCGCGGCGATGGGGACGAGCTCCTTGCGGGTGAGCCCGCGGTCGTAGAGTTCGTTGAGCGCGACGGCGGCGGCCGCCGCGGAGGCGGCCGACGAACCCAGGCCGGATGCGGGGCGGACGCCCTTGTCGATCTCGATGTGCGCGGGGGCGTCGAGCGCCTCCGCGACGGCTCCGACGGTGTTGTCCGCCGGGTCCTCGGGAATGAACTGACTGCCGGCGCCCGTCACGTCGATGGTCGTCTCCGCGGCCCGTTGCACCCGGACCACGTCGGCCGGTCTGTCCAGCGCCACCCCGAACACGTCGAAGCCACTCCCCAGGTTCGCGCTCGTCGCCGGCGCCCGCACCGTCACCATATCGACCGAGTTACCGGACTGCCGGCAAAAAGGTAGCGGAGTGAGGGGCTGCCCGCGGCGGCGCCCGTTGTCTCGTGCGATAATGCGACCCAATCTATAATACGGACAAGTTGAAATTACGGGGTCGTGAACCCGTCAGATGGCTGGTGAGGCGTTCGGGTGGCTGGTCGGCGCGACGGCGGTCGGAGGCGTCGTCCAGTTCGCGCTCGCGGTGGTCGCGTACTGCCGACGCGACCGACCGGCCTCCTCCGCGTTCGGCTGGCTGTCGCTCGCGGCCGGTGGCTGGGCGCTCCTGCAGATCGTCGTCCTGACGACACCGTCGGCGGAGGTAGCGAGCGCCGTCTACCGTCTCTCCACCGTGGTCTCGACGCAGATCCCGATGCTCTGGGTCGTCTTCGCGGTCGTCTACACCGGCCACCGGGAGTGGCTCACCCGCGGCCGACTGGTCGCCCTGTGGACGCCGCTGACCACGTACTCGCTCGTCCAGCTGACCGCACCCGTTCACGGGGTCGTGCTCGCGCCCGTCCAGTCGGTCACCGAGAACGGCGTCACCGCGCCGGACGCGGCCGAGACGCTCGCGTTCACCACCCACTCCGTGTTCGCCTACGCCCTGGTCCTCGCGGCGTATCTCCTGCTGATCGCCTTCCTGCTCGACTCGCGCAACGTCTACCGTGCCGAGACCGGTGCGCTGGTTCTCGGTGGGCTGTTCCCCACCGCCGGGACCGTCGTGGTCTCGACCGCAGGCGGCGTCCACCCGGGGATATCGATCGCACCGGCGATGCTCGCCGTCCAGGGAGTCGTCGCGGCGGTCGTCCTGTTCCGCTGGAACTTCCTCGGCGTCGCCCCCGTGGCGACGGACCTGCTCGCCGAAGAGCTCGACGACCCGGTGATGATCCTCGACGGCGACGACGTGGTGATCGAACACAACCCCGCGGCCTCGCAGCTCGTCGAGGGGGGCGCGCTCACGGGTCGGCACGTCGACGCGGTCGCCGAGGGGTTCTCCGAGCGGCTTTCGGGGGGTGTACAGGTGTCCGTCGACGCGCCCGGCTACGACCGGCAGGTGTCCTCGTTCGCGATCAGGGTGACGCCGGTCGAAGACCAGCACGGAACCGAGCGGGGGAGACTCGTCCACCTGCGGGACGTGTCCGACCAGCAGCGCCGACTGGACCAGTTGACGGCGATGCAGGCCGCGACCCAGCAGTTCATCGGCGCGCGGACGACCGCCGAGGTCGCCGACATCGCGGTCCGATTCGCCGGCGACGTACACGACCAGGCCTACGCGGCGCTGTTCCGGTACGACGAGAGTACGGACGAACTCGTCTCCGAGGCCGTCACCGAGCGACTGGCCGAGGAGCTCGCGGTCGACCCCGACGAGTCGATCCGGATCCCACGGGGGTCCGGCCCAGTGTGGGAAACGTACGAGAGCGGCGAACTCAGAGCGTTCGAGGGCGAGCGCGACCTCGTGGTCGGGTCCTACAGGTTCGGGTCGGCGTCGGCGCTGTTCCTGCCGCTGGGCGAGCAGGGCGCGCTCGTGATCGGAACCGAGGAGGAGAACGGATACACCGAGACCGACGAGCAGCTGGGACAGATCCTCGCGCGGACGACCGAGACGGCGTTGACCCGGGTCGAACACGAGGGGGAACTGCGCGCCAACCGGATCGCCGTCGAGCGGCGAAACAAGCAGATCGAGTTTTTCAACGGCGTCCTCCGGCACAACATCCGCAACGCCATGCTGGTCATCGACGGCCACGCTCAGCACCTCCAATCACGGGCGGACCAGGAGGACACGGAGAAACTGGAGACGATCCGGGCCTGGTGTTCGGATTTGACGGACATGACCGAGAAGATCCGCGCGGTCAACGATACCGTGACCGCGACCGAGAACGAGCGGCTCGAACGGGCCGACCTCTCCGAGGTTCTCCACGAGGAGGTCCTCGCCCTTTCCGATCGCTACGACGTGGCCGTCGAGTTCGACGTGCCCGACGACCTGACCGTCGCCGCCAACGACCTGGTCGCCGACGTGGTCGAGGGCGTCCTCTCGAACGCGGTCGAACACAACGACAGCGCCCACCCCCGGGTCGCCGTCACCACCGAACCGATGGGCGAGTGGGTCCAGGTCCGGATCGCAGACAACGGGCCCGGGCTGTCCGAGGAGATGCAGACGCAGGTCTTCCAGCGTGAGATGGCGACGAGTCAGACCGCCCAGGGGTTCGGCCTCTACTTCGTCTCCGTGATGATGGACCTGTACAGCGGGAACGTCTGGTTCGAGGACAACACCCCCCGCGGGACCGTCGTCGTGCTGGAGTTCAGGCTCGCCGAGGACGCGCCGGAACTGTCGACCGGTGAGTGAGCCTCTCCGGCCGCCGTGGTCGACCGAACGAAAGGGCTTTTCGGGTCACGGCGGAACCTGCGGGTATGATCGGAGTCGTCGGCGGCGGCGTCGCCGGCCTCGCGGCCGCGTATCGCCTCCAGCAGCGCGGCCGCGAGGTCCAGGTGTTCGAAGCGAGCGACGACGTGGGCGGGCTGGCCGCCGTCTACGAAACCGCCGGCGACCCAATCGAGAAGTTCTACCACCACCTCTCGGCCTCCGAGGGGACCATCGTCGAACTGATCGACGAACTCGGCCTCGGCGACGACCTGGAGTGGCGCTACAAGACCGACTCCTACTACGTCGACGGGGTCGTCCACCCGATGGAGAAAGCCTGGGAGATCCTCGCCTACCCGCATCTGTCGATCTACGACAAGTTCCGCCTCGCGATGCTGGTCAAGGAGATCGACGTGCGCGGCGGCGTCCCGAAGTTCGACACCTACGACGACATCACCGACTTCGAGGACGTGCCGATCAAGGAGTTCCTGCTGGACCACACGACTCGCCACGTCTACGAGTCGTTCTGGGAGCCGCTGCTGAACGCCAAGTTCGGCTCGCGCAAGGAGGACGTGTCGGCGGCCTGGCTGCTCGGCCGCGTGAAGTTTCGCGGCGAACGCGACGTGATCCGCGGCGAGCAACTGGGCTATCTGGAGGGCGGATTCGGCGTCCTGCTGGACGAACTCTACGGCGCCGTCGGCGAGGAGCACGTGACGACCGGTGCGCGCGTGACCGAGATCGGAGTGGGAGCCGACGGGAGCGCGACCGGCGCGGGCGCCGCCGGTGCGACCGACGGCGGTTCGATGGTGGCCGACACCGCGTCGGCGGGCGGCGCGGTCGAATCGATCACCGTCGAGCGCGACGGTGGGACGGAGCGCCACGACGTTGACGCGGTGGTCGTCGCGGCGATGCCGAACGTCCTCGAAGACCTCACCGGCTACCCCTGCGAGATCGACTTCCAGGGGACGGTCTGTTCGGTCTGGAGCATGGAGGAGTCGCTGTCGGACACCTACTGGCTGAACATCAAAGACGAGGCGCCGTTCGGCGTGTTCATCGAACACACCAACTTCGTGCCTCCGGAACGCTACGGCGGCGAACACCTCTACTACACCGCGAGCTACATCCAGGACCCGGCCGAAGACCTCTGGCAGATGTCGAACGCGGAGGTCGAAGACCACTGGGCCGACGGGATCGGTGACATGTTCCCCCACTTCGACCGCGACGCAGTCAACTGGGTGCAGACGGCGCGCAATCCCCGTACCGCGCCCATCTACGAGCGGGGCTATCTCGACATGGTCGTACCCTACGATCTCGGTGCGGAAGTCGCCGAGGGCGTCTACTACGCCGGGATGGCCTCGCGAGCGCAGTATCCCGAGCGCTCGCTCAACGGCGGGATCGAGGCGGGGTACGCCTGCGCGGACTTGATAACGGGCGACCGATAGTCTGCGGGCTGGGCGACAGAGCGGCAAGCGGCGGCCGCGGTTCAGGCGTCGGCTTCGTCGCCGTCGACGCCCGGTGCTTCCTCGACGGAGACGTCCTCGGGCTCCTCCTGCCCGCCGACGACGAGGTCGCCGTCGGCGGTTTCGACGTACACGTCGTCGGCGAAGCCTCCCTCGGCGTAGGGGTGTTCGGGGTCGTCGAGCTTCTCGGGCGTCGACGGTGCGTCGGCGACGCCGTCGACCGGGGTGAACGCACCGAGCGGGTCGTCGATAGTGATGTCGTAGCGCTCGAAGAACTCTCGATAGCGGTCGTAGTGATCGCCGAGTTCGTCGCTCGGGAACTCCATCATCTCGGTCCAGCCGTGGTTGTAGAAGTCGAAGTTGGCCTGAATGTGTGTGATCTCCCGGGCCTCTGCCTCGGGGTAGCCGTCTTCGAGCGCGGCGACGTAGGTGTCCATCGTCGCGTCGAAGAAGTCGTCGAGGTGGGCGCGGCGTTCCTCGCGGCGGTCGGCGTTGGCCTTCTCTGCGAAGATGTCCGTGTGCATTCCGACCAGCCGTTCGTTGACCTTCTCCCCGAGAACCGGGAGCGTCAGCGCCTGCTTGGCGGCGAAGTGACGGACGTTCTGGCGAATCTTCATCGTGTCTCGACGGTTCGGACGCGAGCGTATTCAACGTCCCGACCGAGGACGAACTGGGTTCTCGGTCGACCGCCGACCGAAGCGGCGATCGGCTGCCCGATTCCGCGGCCCGTGCGCGTTCGACACGACGGAACGATCAGATATTTCGTTCGAGGGAATGGGTTTGACAACCAACCGCATGGAGAGATAGCAACCCACATTAACCACGGTTACGAACACCCTGGCCATGAGCGCATCCCACGTCATCATCGGTGATGGCATCGCGGGGAGTTCGGCAGCGGAGACGATTCGCGAGGAGGACCCCGATGCGGACATCACCGTCATCACCGATGAGGGTGAGGCGCTGTACAACCGCATCCTGATCAAGGAGTTCGCCAAGGGTAAGCTACCCGAGGCGCCCATCTCGATCCACGAGCCCGAGTGGTACGAGGAGCGGGACATCGACCTCCAGCTCAACACTCACGTCACGACGATCGACACGGAAGACAACGAGGTCCTCACCCACGAGGGAACGGTCTACGAGTACGACAAACTCCTCATCGCCACGGGCGGGACGCCGGCCAGCCTGGCGAGTTTCGGCATCGACAACGCCGACGCCGACGGGATCGACCACTTCTGGACGTTCCAGGACGCCCGCTCGATCAAGGAGAACGTCGAGGCGGCCGATCAGGGGATCATCGTCGGTGCCGGCCTGCTCGGCATCGACCTGGCGGCGATCTGCGGCGCCCAGGACCTCGAAGCCAACTATCTCATGCGCGGCGAGTGCTGGTGGCGCTACGCGCTGGACACTGAAGGCGCGGAGATCCTCCACGAGGCCATGCGCGAACGCGGCGTGACCCCCGTCTTCGACTCGGGCGTCGACGAGTTCGAGACCGACGACGACGGACAGATCGAAGCGGCCATCGACCCCAACGGCGAGCGCTACGAGGGCGACTGGGCAGGCGTCGCCATCGGGTTGAGCTTCAACACGGAGTTCCTGCAGGACACGCCCGTCGAGACCAACGATGACGGCGTCGTCACCGACGAGTACATGCGCACGAACGTCGACGACGTGTACGCCGCGGGCGACCTGACGTGGTTCTACGACACCATCCTCGGAGAGATGGGACAGAACGGGTCGTGGGGATCGGCGAAAGAACAGGGTTCGATCGCGGGCCAGAACATGGTCGAGGACATCGAAGCCGGCGGCGAGACCGACGACCCCGAGGAGTTCCGCTGGGTGTCCTCCTACTCGATCACGCACTTCGACTTCCCGTTCCTCTCGTTCGGTCACCCGACGATCGGTGACGACGACGCCGCCCGCAAGTACGGCGACACCGAGTGGCGGCGGCTGGCCTTACAGGACGGCAAGATCGTCGGCGGCGTCCTTATCGGCGACCTGTCCCAGCAGTCCAAGTTCAAGAAGCTCATGCGCGAGGAGCGCGAGGTCGCCCAGCACAAGGAGTTGCTCCTCAAGGAGGACGTTGACATGGACAAGCTCGAAGAGGCCGCGCCCAAGCCCGAGTAACGCCGACCGCTTCCGACTCGCCCGCTCACCGACGACCGCCGCGAGCGCTCCGCGGTCAGTTCCCCGGACCAGATTGGTCGCTCGGGGCCTGATCGAAGCCGTTTTCCCCGGCCCAGTACCCCTATCGAGTATGGACAGCGGCGGCAGCAGCGACATGACTCTCGCGTTCGACCTGGACGCGCTGAAAGCCCTGGCCTACCCCGACCGGGTGTTCCAGGACGCGCGCCAGTGGAGCGAGTACGTCGGCGTCGTCTCCGAGCAGCCGACCTACGTGGTGACGAACTTCACGCGCAAACACCGGATCCGTCAGGACTTCTTCTCGGGGCCCCGCACCCGGGCGGAGAGCCTCGAAAACGTCGCCCAGCAGTTCGGTACCGACCGGCACGTCTTCGTCGGCACCGACGACGAGGACGCCGACCTGGCCGAGGAGGTCGACTGGGAGTATCTCCCGGTCACCGACGCGGCCGAGGCCGCCGAGTGGGAACTGGGCGAACCGGAGGCCCCCGAGGAAGACGCGGGCGACGACGAGCGCGACGACTGGCCCTGAGCGGTCCGCGACGGTCCGACGGCCGATCAAGCGCTACCGCGGCGTTTAAACGGTTGTCGGCGATAGAACTGACAATGCCAGAGCCGCGCGTCCCCGGGAGCGAGGGGGCCGATATCGAGTTACCCTGCGGAGAGACCGTCGCTCTCCACGATCTGGACATGGGGCTGCGGGAGTACGACTGCACCTGCGGCGAGGCCCACGCAGTCGTGATGGACGTGCACCCGCTGGGCCGGTTCGTCCCCGAGTTCCTGGTCGACGTGCTCACCGAGAGCATCGAGACGGCCGACGAGTTCCCCGAGTTCACGACCGCTCACGTCATGGGCATCGTGATGGAGGAGTTCCCCGAGGCCGTGGTCAGCGAGGATCTGTCCGACCAGGGCGAGGTCGGTTACTCGATGCTGTGGTTGTCCGACTTCGACGCCCGCCGACTCCACGAAGTCGTCGTCGAACTCGTCGTCGAGCTGATGGACCACGCCGTCAGCCACGCCGACGACGAGGCGGCCACCGCACAGTTCGAGGAGTGGCTCCACGAGTTCGACGTGACCGAGTTCGTCGACCAGTATCGCGAGGAGCGCGAGTTCGAAACCGAACACGACTCCGCGGTGTGAACGCGCCGAGCGCCGATCGGTCGTCCCCGTCCGGATCCGGAACGCTCGACCAGTGACCCCCTGTTCGACGATACCGAACGATTGCCGGGACGTTTCCGTTTAGTTGCACGTAGTGGCGAGGTGCGTATGACAACCGCCGACGCACCGGGTCCCCTGCCGTCTTGCGATTTCCGGAGATAGCCCGTCTGACGGGTGTCTGACGGCGTTTAATGATGGTGGAGGGATATCGTTGATGTATGCGCGTACGGCAGCGCGACTTCGAACGGATCCGCGCCGTGCTGGAGGAGGCCGACGCGGAGGAGCCGCTGACGGCCAGGGAGATCCTGAACCTGCTCGACGAGCACGGCGAGGAGTTCGACAGCGCTCACCGGGTGGCGACCGTTCTCGGCCGTCACGCCCAGTCCGGTGACGTGGAAGTCATCCGCGACCAGCCATACCGCTACGAGTTCACCGAGCGGAGCAACTGATACGGAGTACTGCCAGACAGTCCGGGACCGACCCAGGCAGTCCTGGGTCGACCGGGAACCCGCTTGCGATACTCCGTACGAGGTCGTGCCTTCTGGGGAGGGGTCGCGGAACCGCTAGCCAGCGAAGTATCGTCGCTCATTTACGTTCCCTCGTCGTGACTCCGGTAGACGCTCGGCCGTCGCCTGGAACCGCGACCCGACCGGCTCGACCCGTCGGATCCGACTCGCTCTCGCGATCCATCGCGGAGTGCAGCCTGACCGGTCAGATACGATTTTCGAAACTGCGTTTCGATTTCCGCATTCTTTCGCCGGGTTTATTACGACGAGCGGACTCCCCCCGAGTAATGACACAGGACGAGGACCGTACCATTCTGCTGATCGGCAGCGGGCCGATCAAGATCGGACAGGCGGCCGAGTTCGACTACTCGGGCGCGCAGGCGTGTCGCGCGCTCCAGGAGGAGGGCGCTCGCGTCGTGCTCGTCAACTCGAACCCGGCGACGATCATGACCGACCCGGAGATGGCCGACGCCGTCTACATCGAGCCCATCAACACGGAGGCGATCTCGGAGATCATCCGGAAGGAGAACCCCGACGGGGTCATCGCGGGGCTGGGCGGACAGACGGGCCTGAACGTCACCGCGGAGCTCGCCGAGGAAGGCGTCCTCGAGGAGCACGACGTGGAGGTCATGGGCACGCCGCTGGACACCATCTACGCGACGGAGGACCGCGACCAGTTCCGCCAGCGCATGGAGTCCATCGACGAGCCGGTCCCCGAGTCGATCACGATCGAGTCCATGGACGAGGTCGAGGACGCCGTCGAGGCCGTCGGCGGCCTCCCGGTCATCATGCGCACGACCTACACCCTCGGCGGTGCCGGGTCGGGCGTCATCGGCGACATGGACGAACTCAAGAAGGCCGTCCGCAAGGGGCTGCGCCTCTCCCGTGACGACCGCGTGATGATCACGGAGTCCATCGACGGCTGGATCGAACTGGAGTACGAGGTGATGCGCGACGCCGACGACTCGTGTATCATCATCTGCAACATGGAGAACCTCGACCCGATGGGGATCCACACCGGCGAGTCCACCGTCGTTACGCCCTCGCAGGTCATCCCCGACGAGGGCCACCAGGTCATGCGCGACACGGCGCTGGACGTCATCCGGGAACTCGGCATTCAAGGGGGCTGTAACATCCAGTTCGCCTGGCGCGACGACGGCACCCCCGGCGGCGAGTACCGCGTCGTCGAGGTGAACCCGCGCGTCTCCCGCTCTTCGGCGCTGGCCTCGAAGGCGACGGGCTACCCCATCGCTCGCGTCACCGCGAAGGTCGCGCTGGGCAAGCGCCTCCACGAGATCGACAACGAGATCACCGGCCAGACCACCGCGGCCTTCGAGCCGGCCATCGACTACGTGGTCACGAAGGTGCCCCGGTGGCCCAAGGACAAGTTCGGCGACGTGGAGTTCGAGCTCGGCCCGGCGATGAAGTCGACGGGCGAGGCGATGTCCATCGGCCGCACCTTCGAGGAGTCCCTGTTGAAGGCCCTCCGTTCGAGCGAGTATGACCCCGCGGTCGACTTCGCGACGGTGTTCAACGACGAGCTGGAGGAGTACTACCTCGAACGCCCGTCGCCGGACCGTCCCTACGCCATCTTCGAGGCGTTCAGTCGCGGCTACACGGTCGAGGAGATCAACGAGATCACCGAGATCCGCGAGTGGTACCTCGAACGCTTCCAGCGCATCGCCGACGCGGCCGACGCGGCCGCCGACGGCGACTACCAGGCCGCCGCGGACGTGGGCTTCACCGACCAGGAGATCACCGCCCTCGCGGGCGGCGAGTTCAACGACACGCACGTCTCGTGGCTCCCGACCGTCGAGGGCCCCGACGCGCCCGACGACGACACCGCGATGGCGGACGGCGGTGCCGAGGCCGAATCCGCCGAAGCCGCCACGTCGCCCGGTCCGGACGTGACCGTCGACGAGGTCGAGGAGCAGACCTCCGACCGCGACTTCAAGCTCGTCGACACTTGCGCCGGCGAGTTCGCGGCGACGACGCCGTACTACTACTCATCGCGTGACCCCATCTCGGGACTGGGCCGCAACGAGGTCCAGGTCGACCGCGACGTCGAGAGCGTCGTGGTCGTCGGCGGCGGCCCGATCCGCATCGGGCAGGGCGTCGAGTTCGACTACTGTTCGGTCCACGCGGTCCGCGCCCTCGAAGAACTCGGCATCGACGCCACCGTCGTCAACAACAACCCCGAGACGGTCTCGACGGACTACGACACCTCCGACGGCCTGTTCTTCGAGCCGATCACGGCCGAAGAGGTCGCCGACGTGGTCGCGGAGACCGGCGCCGACGGCGTGATGGTCCAGTTCGGCGGCCAGACCTCCGTCGACATCGGCCACCCGCTCGAAGCCGAGATCGACCGTCGCGACCTCGACTGCGAGATCATGGGCACCGCCGTCGACGCCATGGACCTCGCCGAGGACCGCGACCGCTTCAACCGCCTGATGGACGACCTGGGCATCGCCCAGCCCCAGGGCGGCTCCGCGACCAGCGAACAGGAAGCGCTCGAGCTGGCCCACGAGATCGGCTACCCGGTCCTCGTGCGCCCCTCGTACGTCCTGGGCGGCCGCGCGATGGACGTGGTCTACAGCGACGAGGACCTCAAGGAGTACATCGAGGAAGCCGTCCGCGTCAGCCCGGACAAGCCGATCCTCGTGGACGAGTTCCTCGAGGACGCCGTCGAACTCGACGTCGACGCCGTCTCCGACGGCGAGAACGTCCTCATCGGCGGCATCATGGAGCACGTCGAAAGTGCGGGTGTCCACTCCGGCGACTCCGCCTGCATGATCCCGCCGCGCTCGCTCGGTCGCGACGTGAACCGCAAGGTGCGTCAGGTCACCGAGGACATCGCCCGCGCGCTCGACACGGTCGGGCTGATGAACGTCCAGCTGGCCGTCAAGGACGAAGAGGTGTACGTCCTCGAAGCGAACCCCCGCTCCTCGCGTACCGTCCCGTTCGTCTCGAAGGCGACGGGCGTCCCTATCGCGAAGCTCGCCGCGAAGGTCATGGCCGGCGAGAGTCTCGACGAGCTGGACGTCACCGAGCAGGTCCCGGCCCAGACCTCCATCAAGGAGGTCGTCCTGCCGTTCGACCGCCTGCCGGGCTCGGACCCGCGCCTCGGCCCGGAGATGAAATCGACCGGCGAAGTCATGGGCACCGCCGACTCATTCGGCAAGGCCTATCAGAAGGCCCAGATGTCCGTCGGCAAGGCCATCCCGCTCGACGGCACCGCGGTCGTCGACCTCTCGGAAAGCGAGTTCCCCGGTCGCGAGACCGAGGCCGGTGAGGAACTCGTCGACGCCTACGCCGAGCACTTCGATCTGGTGACCTTCGACAGCACCGACGAGTTCGTCGACGCGGTCGAGAGCGGCGAGGTCGACCTCATCGTCTCGCGCCAGCGCGACCCCCTCGAAGCGGCCGTCGAGGAGGAGATCACCTACTTCTCGACGCTCGCCTCCGCCCGCGCGGCGCTAGAGGCCATCGAGGCCGCCGACGAGCCGCTCGACGTCCAGCCTGTCGGTCAGCGCGTCAAGCGCGACGAGTACTGGGGCCAGCCGAAAGACGACTGAGCGGCACTCGACGGGGCCGCCCTTACTCGCGCGGTGACGGGCCGTAACGCATTTTTCGGCTCACGGTCACGTTCTGTTGTGTCTATCAGCGGGTCCCTAGCTGCGTTCGATCGCGGAGGGCCGGACGCGTGACGGTGTCGTACGCGACCGTCGACGCGGTCGACGGTGCCGTCGTCGGCCTGCTCGCCGCGCTCCTCACGATATCGCTCCTCCCGCGGCTCGCAACCGGGGGAGCGGTCCCGACGGACCTGTTCTGGTCGAAGTACGTCGGGAGCGGTCCCCCCTCCGAGTACACCACCGAAGGGACCGTCCTGCACCTCCTCGCGGGAGCGCTCGCTGGCGCGGCGCTGGGCTGGCTCGCGCCGACCTATCCCGTCGGCTGGCCCGAGGGCGAGCCGTTCGGAGCGAGCGTCTTCGGGGCCGCGTTCAACGCCCTGGTTTTCGGGGCCTTCCTCTCCGTCGACGCCCTCGCGCTGTTCTCCGGCCCGCTCGAACTGGATATCGACGGCCGTACCGTCGGGGCGGTGATCGTTCTTCACCTCGCGTGGGGGTCCGCGGTCGGCGTCGCGCTCGGCTTCCATCTGGCCTGACCCGACATCTTTCCGTTCGGACCACCAACCAGTCGTATGGCCTTCCGAACCACGCTCGGCTGGTCGCTGATATCTTCGGGTATCGTCACGCTGGTACTCGGGGTCCTCCCCGGTGGAGACCTGCTGTGGGGGCTCCTCCTGCTCGCTCTCGGTGTCGCGGCGCTACTGTACCGACAGACCTGACGCCAGTCAGGCGCTCGCGGTGAGGTTCAGCCCGACGATACCGACGACGATGAGGCCGACGAACGCGACGCGGGCGGCGGAGAGCGGTTCGTCGAAGAGGACGATTCCCAGCGTCGCGGTGCCGACGGCGCCGATGCCGGTCCAGACGGCGTAGGCGGTGCCCACGGGCAGTTGCTCGACGGCCTTCGCGAGGAGGACGACGCTGATCAGCATCGCGACGCCCGTCGCGGCGGTCGGAACCGGCCGGCTGAGCCCCTCGGAGTACTCCAGCCCGATCGCCCAGGCGATCTCGAACAGGCCGGCGACGAAGAGGAGGTACCAGGACATGCGGGGACGTTCCGCGGGTCCGTGCCTGTGACTTGCGGTTCGGGACGCCCGACCGTCGGAGCGGGTCCGTCGGTCGTCGCCCGACCGCTCTGCCGGGACCGCCGATGTTTATACGCTGGATCTGTGTAGGGATGTCTATGGAAGACATCTTCGTCGCGCGGTTGATGAGTTCGGACCTCCAGGCAGTCGGCCCCGACACGCTGGTCGAGGACGCCGCCGCACAGATGCAGGACAACGGCGTCGGCTCGTTGGTCGTCGTCGACGAGAACAACCAGTTGCTGGGCATCCTCACGACGACGGACTTCGTCGACATCGTCGCCAAGTCCAAGCCGAAGGCCCAGACGACCGTCGAGCGCTACATGACGACCGACGTGGTGACGACGGACGCACAGACCTCGATCGTCGACACGGCCGACCTGATGATCGAACACAGCATCCACCACCTCCCCGTGATCGACGACGAGGAGGGCGTCATCGGCATGATATCGACGACGGACCTGGCGGGCTACATCTCCTCCGTACAGACGCCGTCGCCGGCCTGAGCGACGCCCTTCCGCTCGCGCCACACTCCGACTACCGCCGCCGCTCCGTGCCGAGGGCCATCGCTGGACCGCTAGCGACGCGTCCGTGATAGGCGGCGATTGCGGCGTGGCGGTGTCCGCGACGCCGCAACCCGACCGTGCCATCGGGCCAGCAACCACACGGATCCTGATAGGTAGCTGAGCGGAGGCTGGCAACTACACTTGTGCCGGACGCTTCGCATCTCACAGTGTATGGGAGAGGAGCCGTTCGACGAGACTGACGACGCGGCCGGGGACGCCTCTGGAATCGTACGAATACAGATCGAACCGCGCGCTGAGACGGCCGACAACGAGTTTCTCGAACTGGTCGCGCGGCTCGAAGGGGTCGACCCGACCGAGTTACCGTCGCTGTATCGCGAGGTCGACCACACCGTCGAGAACCTCTTCAAGCGGCCGCCGTCACCGGACGCGCAGATGGAGATCGCATTCTCCTACGCGGGATACAGAGCCACGATAGACCAGCGGGGCAACGTCAGGCTGATCCGAGTCAGCGATACGGACTCGTAGCCTCGCGAGCGGTCGAAGTCGGTCAACGTATTTGACTGTCGCCCCCAAACAGCAGCACATGGCGTTTCCCAGCTACACCGAGTACTGGAACGAGATCGAACCGAGCCTCCTGATCCTGATCGGGTTCGTGCTGTTCGTCTTCCCCGAACCGGCCACGTCTGCGCTCGGTGCGGGACTCCTGCTGTTCGGGACGGCGTGGTGGTTCTACGAGTGGGAGCGCTAGCCCGACCCGTTAAATTCAGCACATCTGACATCAGGGCGTATTAGGACGTACCCCGACCACAAGGAATATTAGACGAATTCTGATATGAATCGGGGGGAAACGACCGGGTGATGACCGAGGAGACGCGCGTGAGGCCCCACGGAGGGAGTCGATGAGTGACGGCAGCGCCCTGGATAGAGCGATGACACTGGCGGAGATGGCGCCCCATCCGTCGGTGACAGTCGGTGTCCTCGCGGGACGCGAGGAGTCGTTTCCCGATGGACGACTGCACCGGCCTCCCGTCACGCGCCTCGACGGGACCGAGGCCCCGGCGTACGTCCTGACGAACGAGAAGCGAGGTATCGGTCTGGGGACCAAGCGCAACACGACGAGTCCGGCCGGTGACCGCGGGACGGTCGTGGTCGTCACGGACCGTCGGACGCTCTGTCTGGTCGGCGGTGCGGACGAGGACGCCGTGATCGAGGTTCCCCACGACTCGGTCGTGGCGGCCTCATATCACACCGGGCTGCTCGCCACCCGGTTCGTCCTCCGGACGCCGCGCAAGCAGTACCACTGCTGGGCGAAGCGCTCGACGAGCGAGTCGCTGCTCGCGGCGGCGGCGGAGTACGTCGAGGATCGCACTTCGGACTCCCCCGAAGAGATCGAAACCGACGACGGGGCGAACCAGTTGACCTACCGCGGGCAACCGATCAGCCGGGAGAACCACCCCGGCGTGCCCGACGAACCGCCGGCCGACTCTTCCGAGCCCGACGGCGCCGAGAGCGACGGCGACGAAGCCGCGGAGCAGAGTGACGCTAGGCCCGCCGAGGACGATGACGGGTCACGGGTACAGTATCGCGGAAAACCGATCGACCGTTCGGGGAACTGAGCGGTCAGTCCTCAGTTCGTCGTCGCGACCGTCTCGTCGTCTGCCATCGCCAGCACCTCGTCGAAAAAGCCCTTCGAGTCGTTGGGGCCGGGGTTGGCCTCGGGGTGGTACTGACGCGTGAGGATGCCGAGCTCGTCGTTCTCCAGACCTTCGGGGGTGTCGTCGTTGACGTTGATCTGGGTGACCTCGAGGTTGTCGCCGGGGTCGGCGACGGTGTAGCCGTGGTTCTGGGTGGTCATGACGACGCGGTCGGTCCGCAGGTCACGCACCGGTTGGTTGACGCCGCGGTGGCCGAACTCCATCTTCTCCGTCTCGCCGCCCAGCGCGTTGGCGACGACCTGCTGGCCGAGGCAGATGCCCGCGATCGGCGTCTCGCCGACGTAGCTGTCGACGAGCTCGTTGGCCGCCTCGAAGTTCTGGGGGTCGCCGGGTCCGTTGGAGATAAAGAGGACGTCCGGGTCGAGGTCGGCGACCTCGTCCTCGGTGGTGTCGTGGGGCAGCAGGTGGACCGTCGCGTCGCGCTCGACGAGCGACTCGATGATAGAGCCCTTGGCGCCGCAGTCGATGAGCGCCACGTCGGCGCCCGACCCGTCCTCGTTGTAGACGACCGTCTCGGGCGTGGTGACCTGATCGCCGATCTCGGTGTGGTCGCTCATGTGCTTGCACTCGGCGAGTTCGTCGAGCGCGTCCTGTTCGGTCACGTCCTCGCCCGCGGCGATACCGCACTTCATCGCACCGGAGTCCCGGATCTCCGTCACGAGGTCGCGAGTGTCGAGCTTGTCGACCGCCGGGACGCCCTCTGCTTCCAGCCACTCGACTACGTCCTCGGTCAGGTCGCGCGCGACGACGCCGCGGGGGTGGACGCGGTCCGACTCGAAGCGCTCCTCTCGGACGCCGTAGTTACCGATCAGCGGATAGGAGAACGTGAGGATCTGCTCCTCGTAGGAGGGGTCCGTGAGGCTCTCCTCGTAGCCCGTGTACGCAGTTGTAAAGACCAGTTCCCCGCGAGTCGTGCCCGGAGCACGCGCACGCGCCTCGACGACGCGTCCGCCCTCCAGTGCCACGTAGGCGTCCGTCATTACGAGATGCGTATACCATCTCCGGTGATAAGTGTTGCTTTCGAAGCCAGGTTACGAAATTCGTAACGGTCAAGTGGGGTGCTGCGGAAGGTGGTGATATTCGATGGACGACCTCGACCGGGAGATCCTGAACATCCTCCGCAGGGACGCGCGCACGCCGTACACGGAGATCGCCGACGACGTGGGGACCTCCGAGGGGACGGTCCGCAATCGCGTGGAGTCGCTGGTCGAGGAAGGCGTCATCGAGCGCTTTACCGTGGCGACGCGAACGGGGAACGTCAAGGCGATGATCGAGGTCGGGGTCGACGTGAGCGTCGACACCCACGACATCAGCGAGCGCGTCGCCGAGTGGCCCGAGGTCGACTTCGTCTGGCAGGTCTCCGGCGAGGAGGACATCGTCTTCGTCGTCGACGCCCAGGACACCGAGCGGGTCAACGAGATCATCACGCAGACCCGCGAGCTGGACGAGGTCGTGAGTACGAAGACGAGGCTCATACTCGACGAACGCGTCGGGTGAGCGCGGCGCCCGCGGTCCGATTCGCACTGTCTGGCGGAGTGACCGCACTGCAAGTCGAAGACTGTTTGAACCCGCTCTCCCACGTGACTCCCATGAGTACGGACGACGAGGGGGCTTCCGGTGACGACGGCGCGCCGTCGGGCGGGGAGGCCGAGGAGTTCCACGAGAACGCCGAGCAGACGGTGATCGCCGTCGACGAGAACGACGAGGAGCAGGAGTTGGTCAACCGCCTCGACGCCCACACCGGCGACGGGCGTCGCCACCGCGCGTTCACTTCCCTGCTGTTCGACGGGGACGGCCGTATCCTCCTCGCCCAGCGCAGCCCGAAAAAGCGCCTGTGGGACACCTACTGGGACGGGACCGTCGCCTCCCACCCGATCAAGGGGCAGACGCAGGTCGAGGCGACCCGTCAGCGCCTCGAGGAGGAACTGGGCGTCACGCCCGACCAGTACGACAACCTCCGGGTGACCGACCGCTTCGAGTACAAGCGCTACTACATGGACGAGGGCCTCGAACATGAGGTCTGCGCGGTGCTGAAGGCCACGCTGCTCGACACGTCGGTGGACCCCGACCCAGAGGAGGTCGGCGGCTACATGTGGGTCCCCTACGAGCGCCTGTACGAGCACCCCCGCTGGTACCGGCAACTGCGCCTCTGTCCCTGGTTCGAGATCGCGATGCGTCGGGACTTCGAGTAATCGACGCTCAGGACGAGCCGGCTGTTCTCCCCGAACCGCCGCACCGATGCCGAGCGGCCGGACCCTCCTCGCTCGTCCCCGACCAATCGCCGACTGTCCGTCCGTCGGTCAATCGCCCGCTCTGACCCCGGATCGGTCGCCGTCGGACGGCTCGTCGGTCGCGGCGTCGTCGCTGGCGGCGCTGGTGGCGGTCCGAGCGGTGTCGCCTTCGCCGTCGCCGCCGGGGTCGGCGAGTCGGAGATCGAGCGCGACGGTACAGCCGTCGCCGTCGTCGGCGAACTCGACGGAGCCGCCGCACTCGCGGACGACCCAGTTGACGAGCCAGAGGCCGACGCCGCTGCCGTGTTCGAGCGCCGTCTCGCGACCCGCCTCGATGACGGTTCGCTCCTGGTCCTCGATTCCGGGGCCGTCGTCGGCGACGCGGATCTCGACGAACTCCTCGTCGTGGCGGGTCGACCGCACCTCGACGGTGGGTGCGTCGCCGGCGTGTTCGGCGGCGTTCTCCAGCAGTTCCTCGAAGGCGCGCTCCAGACAGGGGCCGCCGACCACGGTCAGGCTGTCGGGCAGTTCGACGCCCACGGTCAGGTCGTCGTAGGCGGACTCGATGTCGTCGGCGAGGCTGTCGACCCGCTCGGTGGCGGCGAACTCGCGGTCGCAGTCCGACTCGACCATCCGGGAGACGTGACCGATCTTCTCGCTGCGGGCGACGACGCCGTCGACCGTCTCCTCGATGCGGTCGAGGCGTCGCTCGATGTCGCCGGTCGGCTCCACGTCGCGGCGGAGCAGTTCGGCGTTGCCGGCGACGACGTTCAGTTCGTTGCGGAGGTTGTGCCGGAGGACGCGGTTGAGTACGTCGAGGCGCTGTTCGTGCTGGCGTCGGTCGGTCACGTCGCGGAAGCTGACGACGCGGCCGGCGACGCCGCCATAGCTGTGATAGAGCCGCGAGACGCGCACGTCGTAGTAGTGGCGCCCGTCCGGCCCGTCGAGTTCGAGTTCGGCCTGGCCGGCCGAGACGGATTCGATCGCCGAGGCGAGTCCGGGCGCGGCGCGCTCGACGGGCGCTCCGACGACCGCCTGAGGGTCGACGTCGAGGAGGTGGGCGGCGGCGGGGTTCACGTCGACGACGCGGTCGTCGCCGTCGAGGATGACGATGCGGTCGTCCATCTCGCCGATGACGGCCTCGCGACCGAGCTGTCGGGTGGCGGGCGTGATCGACAGCAGACGACCGCGGAAGAGGGCGGCGGTCATGACGAGGCCACAGAAGACGAAGCCCACGCCGCCGAGCTTGTAGCGCTCGGGGACGACGCCGAACAGGGAGATGGCCCACAGGGCCGCGGCGACGACCGTCGCGGCCAGCAGCGATGTCCCTTGGCTGCGGAAGAACGCCGTCGTCCGGAAGTTCAGCCGGGCGAGTTCGAGCCCGCCGAGCGCGAACAGGGCGAAGGAGTAGCCGACGTGGGCCCAGGCCGCGAGGCCCAGCTCCTCGGTGAGGTACGCCGTTCCGGCCGCCGTCTCGATCCATCGGTCCGCCCAGACGAGGCCGTGGGCGTCGTTCGTCAGGACCAGCGCGACGAAGGCTGCGGGCTCGACGAGCAACAGCGCCACCCGACGGCGGTCCAGCGACCGCTCGCTCTCGGTGTAGGCGAGCACCGTCGCCAGCCAGGTCGCCGGTACGACGACCGACACCGCCGTCGCGATCGTCGACCAGCGGAGCTTTCCGGCCAGTCCCGGCGTCGCCAGCCCGAGCCCCTGAGCCAGCGCGAACAGGCTCGCCGCCGCCACGAAAACTGTCAGCGGCTTGGCGCCCGGCGTGTCGCGGAACGTCCACACGAAGGCGGCGACGCCGCTCCCGACTATCGCGGCGAACAGCACGAGAGGCGTGAACGCCGCCGTTGCCATCGATGTCCGTGGGGTTTCGCTGTCCCGGGGATAAGTGTACGGCGCCCGCTATCAGAATTGGATCGGAACGGCGGGAACGCGGCCGCGAGTCGGGACGGCGCGTCCGGACTGGGGTGCTGACGGACCGGTCATCGGCGGCGGTTCGCGAGAGCGGTCCAGACGCCGAGCGCGCCGAGGAAGACCGCGGGGACGAACGGGAGCACGAGGTACGCGTCGCGGTACCCCAGCGGGAGCGCTTCGATCAGGCCCTGCGCCTGTGGGATCCCGATGATCGTCCACGGGATCACGACGAGCGCGACCAGGAGCGCGGCGACGAGCGCCCACCCTCGGAGCCCGAACTCGCGCGATTCGGGGTTGGATACGTCGTACCCGCCGGGGTCGGCCGATGGGACTCCACCGTCGGCGCCCGTCCCGCGGGCGCTCCCGTCTTCGGCCGGACCGCCCCGGTGCTCGTCGCCGTCGGACGCCTGCGTCTCAGGCATCGAACTCGCTGTCGGGGACCACGACGACCTTCCCGAACCCCTCGCGGTCCTCCAGGAGTTCGTGGGCGCGCGCCGTCTCGCTCATCGGGAGGCGGTCGCGCACCCGCACCTCGAAGGTGCCGTCCCACACCTTCGCGAGGACGTCGTCGACCTCGCCGGGGGTGGCCATCGTCGAGCCGATAATCGAGAGCTGGTTCCAGAACACCCGGTTGACGTTGGTCTGGGGTCGGCCGCCGGCGGTGGCGCCGCAGGTGACCAGCCGGCCGCCCTTCGCCAGGCTCTGCAGCGAGTCGTCCCACGTCTCGCCGGCGACGTGGTCGACCACCACGTCGACGCCGCGGCCGTCCGTCAGCTCGCGAATCTGTGCGGCGAAGTCCTCGTCGGTGTAGTCGATGGCGTGGTCGGCTCCGACCTCCCGGGCGAAGTCGAGTTTCTCCTCGGTGCTGGCGGTCGCGAACACCTCGGCGCCGGCGAAGTCGGCGATCTGGACGGCCGCGTGACCGACGCCGCCCGAGGCGCCGAGCACGAGCACGGACTCGCCGGGGTCGACGTCCGCGCGGGTGATCAGCATCCGCCAGGCCGTCTGGAAGACCAGCGGCGCCGCGGCGGCGGTCGCCCAGTCGACGCCCTCGGGGACGGCGACGAGATTGTCTTCCGCGACGGCCGCGAGTTCCCCGTGAACGCCGGGGACGTGCTCGCCGATGATGTGGTAGTCGACGCACATCGACGCCTCGCCGGCGCGGCAGAACTCGCACTCGCCGCAGCTGACGCCCGCGGTGACCGCCACGCGATCGCCGGATTCGAACCGTGTCACGTCGTCGCCGACCGACTCGACGACGCCCGCGGCGTCGCAGCCGGGGACGTGGGGCATCTCCAGGTCGACCCCCGGGAGGCCCTTCCGGGTCCAGACGTCGAGGTGGTTCAGCGCGCCCGCCTTCACGTCGACGAGTACGTCGTCCCGGCCCACGTCTGGGTTGGCCCGCTCGGCGTACTCGACTACCTCGCGGTCGCCGTGGTCCGCGTACTGGACTGCGTGCATACCCGTACTCACTCGTGCGGTGTGCAAAACGGTGACGAACCGGGCGGGCGAAACGGGCCGCATCGAGTCGGTCACACCGATTCTCAGTTCGGATAACTCGGGGGTAAGGTCATTATGGGGGTCGAACGGATGGTAGCGTATGTCAACGGCCGTGGGCGGACAGCGCAAGATAGAGGTCCACCACCACTTCGTGTGGGGGAGCGAGCAGGAGGCGATGGACGCGGTGCTGGCGGAGTACACCGACCGCAATCCGAACGTGTCGATCGCCGAGGAGCAGACGGTGATCAACGCGCTCCGGCTGATGATCAAGAGCCGGATCCTCCGCGAGGACCCGCCGGACGTGTGGGACGAGTGGCCGGGGGCGAACCTCCGTCCGACCGTCGAGGCCGGCGCGACGGCCGACATCACCGAGCTGTGGGAGCGGACGGGCATGGACCAGGCGTACTTCGACGGGATGGTCGACGTGGCCCGGTTCGACGGCGAGTACCACGCCGTCCCGCTGGACATGCACCGCATCAGCAACCTCTACTACAACGTCGAGTTGTTCGAGGCGGCCGGAGTCGACCCCGCGCGGCTCTCGGGGCCGGACGAGCTCGCCGAGGCGCTCCCGGCGCTGGCCGAGCAGGCCGAACAGCCGATCGCCGTCTTCGGGCGGAACCCCTTCGGGCTCCTCCAGCTGTGGGAGACACTGTTCCTCGCTCAGGAGGGTCCCAGCGGTTACCGGGAGGCGGCCGACGGGCGGCCGTCACCCCACCGGGACGGTATCCGCGCGGGGTTCGACACGCTCGGGAAGTACCTGGCGGCCGGGCCGGACAACCCGGAGTTCATGGACTCCAGCGACCTGGAATTCGCCTTCTCGGACGGCGAGGCGGCCTGTATCAACAACGGGTCGTGGTCGACGGGGCACATGGCCGGCACCGACATGGAGTTCGGTCGCGACTGGGACTGCATCCCGTTCCCGGGGACCGACGGGGCCCACATCGTCAACACGAACGCCATCGTCCCGGCGGCCCACACCGAGGGCGACGAGACGGTTGCTGAGTTCGTCGAGTACTTCGGCTCCGCCGAGACGATCGAACGGTTCAACACGATCAGCGGGTCGGTCCCGCCGCGCAGCGACGTGTCCGCGGCGGACCTGCACCCGATGAGCCGCCAGCTCCACGAGGCGTTCGGCGGCCGCGCGACGCAGCTGCCGTCGATGTGTCACGGGTTGGCCGTCCAGCCCGAGCAGGTGGTCCAGCTGAAAGACGCGGTCGCCACGTTCCTCCAGGACCGCGACGCCGACGCCGCCGCCGACACCGTGGTCGCCGCGCTCTCCTGAGCCCGGCCGACACTCGCCCTGGACCCCGGCCGGATGCTGGCCTTTTTGGTTCGCTGTCGGGTAGCGATCCCATGGTCGACTTTCAGTCCCGCGACACCGACCGCGGGTACGGCGACGACGAGGACGAGGAGGGGGACACCGAGGGGGACGCGGCGGCGGCAGACGAGGGGGAATCGGCGGACGAGCCGACCGAATCGGCGTCCGCCGACGACCCGGCCGTCGAAGCTGAGGGGCGCGACGCAACCGAGTCCGAGAGCGGGGACGCCGCCGAGTCCGAGAGCGCTGTCGGTATCGAATCCGACCGGGAAGCGTCCGACGGCGAGCGCGACGCCGACGCGGCCGAAGCGGGCGAAGACCCGCTGGCGGGTTCGTCCGGAGGTGCGAGCGGCGACCCGCTTGCGCCGGACACGGGCGACACCGGGGCGGCTCCATCGGGGGGCGATACCGGGACCGATCCGTCGACTGTCGACGCCGGTGACCCACCGGTCGACGAGAGCGCAGACGAGACGGCCGAGGACGGTCGCGGCGCCGGCCCGCCCGCCGAGGACCCGCTGTCCCCCTCGGGTGAATCGGAGCAGGCCTCCGAACCGGCGGACGGTCCCGACGACCACCCGTTCGCCGACGACGGGAGCGGCGCAGAGAGCGCCGTCGAGAGCCATACCGAGGACGATCACTCGCACGAGACGGACGCCCACTCGCAGGATTCGGCCGCCCGGCCGGCCGGTTCCAGCGGTCACGGCCACGATACGGCGGACCACTCTCACGGCGCGGACGACCGGACTCACGCCTCCGGCGGTCACTCACACGACCACGCCCACGGCGCCGAGGTGGGGCTGCTCGGCGTCGCCGTCGTCACGGTTTCGTCCACGCGCACACGCGAGAACGACCCGAGCGGCGACGTGATCGAGGCGCTGGTCGAGGCCGCGGACCACGAGGTCGTCATCCGGGAAATCCTCCGGGACGACCTCGACGGCGTCCAGACCGCACTGCTGAACCTCACCGCCCGCGACGACGTGGACGTGGTCGTCACGACCGGCGGGACGGGCGTCACGCCGGACGACGTGACCGTCGAGGGCGCGCGCCCGCTGTTCGACCGCGAACTCCCCGGGTTCGGCGAGCTGTTCCGCATCCTCTCCTACGAGGAGATCGGCACCCGGGCGATGGTGTCCCGCGCCACCGCCGGGATGGTCGACGGCGTCCCCGTCTTCTGTCTCCCCGGCAGCGAGGCCGCCGCCCGACTGGGAACCAAGGAACTCGTCGTCGAGGAGATGGCCCATCTCGTCTCGCTCGCCCGCCGCGACGACTGACCGCAGTCCTTCCTCGACCCCTCCTCCCTTCGCTGCCCGACCGTGCCACAGTATTCGGGGATCGAACACGCGTCGACGGGCAGCGTATTCGGCCCCTCTCGCAGCGCTCGGTGGCGGCTCGTTTCACTACTTCAGTCTTTCGGCGTTTCACGTCGGTTCATTCGAGTTGGCGCAGCGGTTTCCGAGAACCGGAATCCGTCGGCTCGACGGAACGAACGGATCGAAAATTGGCTTTTCAGGGGCTAAAACGGCTTAAATACGGGACAAACGCGACACCCCATTAAGTGCAACCGGTCGCACGTCCCGGATGCAATGTCCGAACGCACTGCCACTCGACGCAACGTGCTGAAAGCAGCGGGCGCAGCGATCGGCGCGGCGGCGGTCCCGACGACCGCGGCCGCATCGACCGACGGTTCGGAGTGGACCGCGGTGAAATCGCCGACGGGCGGTACGCTCTCCGACATCGAAGCGACGAGCGAGGGCGCGTACGCCGTGGGTGACGGCGGGGTCGTCCTCGAACGGACCGCGAAGGGCTGGCGCAAGATCCTCGACGGCGGTCCGACGGGCAACGGGAACAACCTCTACGGCGCGGACGTGACCGACGACGGGAAGCGACTGTGGTTCGTCGGCTCCTCGGGCGCCATCGGCGAGTACGACGTGACGACGGGCAACCTCGACGACCACTCTGCGCCGATGGACGTAACCAACAACTTCAACGACGTATCGGTGACGGGCGCGGCCGGCGAGGCCAACGTCTACGTCGCCGGCGACTCCGGGAAGATGTACTACAGTTTCGAGAACGGTGCCACCCAGACCTGGGACTACGTCACGCCCGGCTCGGGCTCGGCCATCAACGCCGTCGACTTCTACGACGACCGCAAGGGCCACATCGTCGACGGCAACAAGTCCGTCTTCTCCACCGGCGACGGGTCGACCTGGGGCAAGATCGGCCTGGCCGACGCCAACGTCAACTTCTACGGCGTCGACTCCGACGCATCCGACGACGTGTGGGTCTCCGGTGGCGGCGGCATGGTGTTCCACTGGAACGGCAGTAGCTGGGTCCCCGCCGACACCGGCGACGCCGGTCTACGCGACATCGAAGTCGAGGACGGCGTCGGCTACGCCGTCGGCGGCGGCGGGACGGTCTACGACCGCGAGGACGCCGCGTGGAAGCCCGACGCCACTCCGTCCGGTCAGAACCTGAAGGCCGTCTGCCGCAAGAGCGAGGTCGAGATCGCCGTCGGCGCCGGCGGCACCATCCTCGAACACTGACGACCTGGTCGACCTCCACCCCTCCACGGCACCGGTCCCCGCGGTCCTCACTGCTCGCTCCGGCCCGTCCTCCGACCCCCGGACCTTGCCCTCCCGTGCCGTTCACCCTGTTTTCGTGCCGACCGCGGTCTGTCAGCCGTCCGAGCCCCGCTTTCGGCCCCCCGACCGCACCGAGGCGAAATCGTTAAACCCCTCCTGACTGAACGTCCAGTCAATGCTTTCGGACACGGTGGAGCGCTTGCTCTCGGAACTCACGCTGACGGAGAAAGTGCGGCTGACTCACGGCGCGACGGACACGGAGGGGGCGGCTGCGGGGTTCGTTCCCGGCGTCGAACGGCTCGACATTCCCGCGGTTCGCTTCAGCGACGGACCGCTGGGCGTCCGCACGGACGAACCGGCGACGGCGTTTCCGGCGTCGACGGCGCTCTCGGCGTCGTTCGACCCCGAGTTGGCTCGCGCGTTCGGTCGGTCGCTCGGCCGCGAGGCGCTGGCGCGCGACCAGGACGTACTGCTCGGGCCGGGCTTGAACCTGGTCCGGGTGCCTCACTGCGGGCGCAACTTCGAGTACTACGCGGAGGACCCAGTCGTTACCGGTCGCTTCGCCGCCAGTGTCGTCGACGGTATCGAGTCGACAGGTGTGGTCGCGACGCCGAAACACTTCGTCGCGAACAACCAGGAGACGGCCCGCGCCTCGGTCAGCGCCGAGGTCGACGAGCGCGTCCTCCGCGAACTGTACCTCCCGGGCTTTCGCGACGCCGTCGAGGCCGGCGCCGGCGCGGTGATGTCCTCGTACAACCGCGTCAACGGGACGCACGCGAGCGAACACGAGGAACTGCTGACCGAGGTACTCAAAGACGAGTGGGGCTTCGACGGCGTGGTCATGTCCGACTGGTTCGGCACCGAGAGCGTCGTCGGCACCGCCAACGGCGGCCTCGACCTCCAGATGCCCGGTATCTCCGCCGAGGAACTGGTCGAGTCGATGAGCGGACCGGGTGAAGAGAGCGAAGCAGAGCAGGACGCCGGTGACGAAAGAGCGCAGGCGCCTGATAGCGACGACGCCCCAGACGACCCCATCGACGGGTTCGGCTACGCCGACGGCATGCCCGACCCGCGGACCGGCGGTCTCTACCGCGAGGAGTTGGCTGACGCCGTCGAGGCGGGCGAGGTGCCCGAGTCGCGACTCGACGATATGGTCGGGCGGCTGCTCACACAGCTGGACCGCCACGGCCTGCTCGACGGGAGTCGCGACGCGGACGCTCCCGAGGGCGCCGTCGACACGCCCGAACACCGCGATCTGGCCGAACGGATCGCGGTCCGCGGGACGGTCCTGCTGGACAACGACGGCGTCCTCCCGCTGTCCGACGACGCCGACGTGGCCGTGGTCGGCCCGAACGTCGACGAGGCGATGCTCGGCGGCGGCGGTTCCTCCGAGACGACGCCGTTCGCTGAAACGAGCCCGGTCGACGGGATCGAGGCCCGCGCGGAGGGGTCGGTTTCGGTCGCTCGGGGGATCCCGCGGATCGAGGACGTCTCGCTGTTCGACGCGTTCGAACCCGACGACGAGGCGGACGCGGACGACTCCGACGTGTCGATCGACGACGCCGTCGCGGCCGCCGAGGACGCGGACGCGGCCCTCGTCTTCGTCCGCGACCAGGCGACGGAGGCCGCCGACCGCGAGACGCTCGCGCTCCCCGGCGACCAGGACGACCTGGTCGAGGCGGTCGCGGCCGCCAACGACCGGACGGTCGTGGTCGCGAACACGAGCGGCCCCTTCGCGATGCCCTGGCGCGAGGACGTGGCGGCCGTCGTCGCAGAGTGGTATCCCGGCCAGGCTCACGGGTCGGCCGCCGCGGCCGTCCTCTACGGTGACAGCGACCCCGGCGGACGCCTCCCCGTGACGTTCGCCCCCGAAGACGAGTACCCCACTGCCGACGAACGCCGATATCCCGGTGTCGACGGGGCGGCACACTACGACGAGGGGCTGCTCGTCGGCTACCGCCACTTCGACGCGACCGACGGGGAGCCGACGTACCCGTTCGGCCACGGCCGCTCGTACGCGACCTTCGAGTACCGCGACGCCGAGGCGGTCGACGAGTCGACCGTGGCGCTGACCGTCGAGAACACCGCCGACCGCGACGGCCGGACGGTCGTCCAGGCCTACGTGGACTCCCCGGCGGCGCCCGACGACCTCGACCGGCCGCCGCGGGAACTCGGCGGGTTCGGCTCGGTGGCGCTCGACGCCGGCGAGTCCCGCCGCGTCACCCTCGACCTCGACGAGCGAGCGTTCGGCCGCTACGACGACGCGGACGGCTGGACGGTCGATTCGGGCGCCCACGTCGTCTCCATCGGTCCGTCGTCGCGAGACCGTCCGCTCGACGTGACGATCGAGCGGTAAGCGCCCGCTCGACCGCGAGTCGCGGACCGTCACGCTACGGTTCTCCGTCACGGGCGCTCACCGCGACCGCCGATTTATCCCGTCGACGGCCCTACACGGACGTATGGTCACGCGACTCTCCGAGGACGCCTGGTGGATCGAACTCGGCGGCGTCAACGCCTACCTCGTCGACGACGAGGGGGCGCTGACGCTCGTCGACGCGGGCATGCCGTGGCACGCCAGCGCAGTGCTCGACGCCGTCGTCGAAGCCGGGTTCGCCCTCCGCGACCTCGACCGAGTGCTGGTCACTCACTACGACCTCGACCACGTCGGCGGTCTCGCCCGCTTCGACGGACTGGACCTGACGATCTACGCCGGTCGGCACGACGCGCCGCTGGTTTCCGGCCGCGAATCACCGCCCTTCTCGGTCCCGAAGGGCGCCTTTCAGCGGCTCGTCGGACCGCTCGTCACGCCTCCGGCCACCGAGGTCGTCCCGCTGACCGACGGCGACACCGTCGGCTCGTTCACCGTCTACGAGACGCCCGGTCACACGCCCGGCCACGTCGCCTACGTCAGCGAGGACCTGGGGATCGCGGCGCTGGGCGACCTGGTCAGCGAGTCCGACGGCGGTCTGGAGCCGACGGCGTGGTTCATGACCGACGACACGGCGGCGGCCCGCGAGAGCGTTGGCCGACTGGCCGACGCGGCGCCCGCCTTCGACATCGCGGCCGTCGGGCACGGCGTCCCCTTCGAACGCCGCGGGGACGACCGCCTCGCGGACCTCGCCGAACGCCTCGGATACACCCCCACCGCCCCGGCCGAATCCGGTGGCCTCGTCGAAAATCGACCCTCGGACGATCGCTAACTTAATTGCGGACTGTCGTGTCAGTAAGTGGCATGCTGGAGCGATTGGGGGAGATCGTCCCGGTTCGGGAGTCGCATCGCTTGCTGACTGGCTACGCGCTGGCGCTGGTCGGGATCCTGGCCGTCGGTGACGGCCTCCGAGTCATCAGGTTCCCGCTGTACACGCTGGGACTGCCGGATACGGCCGCCGCCGACGCGGTCGTCGTCGTCCTCGGAGCCGGCGCGTCCGCCGCCGCCTACCGATTGGCCCGGAGTACCGTCGGTAGCGGCTCGGAACCGGTCGGTGACGCGGCGCTGGCCGACGGCGGTGACGACACCGCCGGCGACCCGGTCGAAGTGCTGGAACTGCGCTACGCTCGCGGCGAGATCGACGACACGGAGTACGAGCGGCGGCTGGAGGGGCTCGGCGCCGACGCCGGCGGGGCGGACCCGACCGGGCGGGAGACGGCTATCGCCGACCGGGACGGGCTCGTCGACCGCGAGACGACGATCGAGTAGGCCTCAGATGCCGCCGTCGCTCATGTCGGTGGCCTCGTCGCTGCCGACGTTGCTCTCGGCGCCGCGGTCGTTCGAGGCGTGCCCGGGCGAGTGCCGGGCGGACCCGCCGGTGAAGTCCGCGTCGCCACCGCCACCGCCGCCGACGTAGTTCCCGTTCTCGAAGTCGGCGGCGGTCACGCCCGAGGGTCGCGAGTCTCCCGCTCGCGATATCTCCGGGCGCTCGGGCCGCTCCGAGTCCAGATACGCCGCCACGACGGCGGCGTCGGTCACGACCGCCGAGCGCGGGAGCGGTTCGTCGTCGGGCCAGCGCCGCCAGGCGACGCGCTCGCGCTGAAGTTCCGTCCGGGCGACCGCCTCGTCGCGCGCCGCCGCCCGCTCGCGGGGCGTGGGCACGCGGCCGTCGAGCACCCGCTCGAACTCGTCGGTGTCGGCGACGTGGTGGAGTCTGACCGTCGGCTCGCCCGACCGGACCAGGTCGTAGCTCCCGGCACCGAGCAGGCGGTCGAGGCGCCCGTCGCATCGGAGGACCAGATCGATCCCGTCGTACGCGACGGTCGTCGACCCACGGAGGAGGCCTCCGAGTCCGCCGGGGTCGTACTCCAGGCGGTCGCGGAAGACCCGTAGTTCTGACCGCAGCCCCGGGACGGCCCCGGCGAACCGCTCGCTCGGGATCGGATCGGTCATGAGATCAACCTAGTCGGCTGGCCGTGATAAGCTACGTGGGCGCTCGTCCAGCGACCGCGGGCCCGCGAGCGCTACCGTCGACGCTCACCCGTCCGCATCGCCCGGAGCCGTCCCGTTGTACTCCTCGACATCGGTCGTCTTTCCGTTGCGGGTGATCGCGTCGAGCGACCGGGGACGGTCCGCGCCGGGCGTCGAGCGGCGGGGTCGATCGTCCCCGTCGTCGCGCTCTGGTCTGGCTCCTCCCCCGTCGAGTTTCTCGACGAGCGTCTCGTCGGTCACGACCGCCGACCGCGGGAGCGGCTCGTCGCTCGGCCAGCCCCGCCAGAACACGCGACTCCGCTGGAGCGCCTCGCGGACCGTCGCCTCCTCGACGGCGTCGATCCGCTCACGGGGGGTCGGTACACGGGCGTCGAGCGCGCGCTCGACCTCTCCGGGGTCGCGCAGGTGGCCGAGGAAGCGGTTCGACGCCCCCGACCGGACCAGTTCGTAGCTCGCCGTCTCCAGCCGTCGGTCGACCCCGGTGTCACGGCGGACTACGAGGTCGATATCGTCGTATTCGACGGCGGCCGCGCCGAGCGAGCGGCCGCGCTCGACGGTGAGGGAGTCGCGACCGAACCGGACGCGGCGCCGGGCCGCACCGACGGCGAGGAGGCCGAGGACGCAGCCGAGCGCGACGACCGCCCCGCCGCCGACGAGCGCGGCCCCCGACGGCGCCCCGACGCCGTTGATCGCCAGCAACGACCGGACGAGGGCCCCGAGGAGCGCGCCGCCGGCCAGCGCACCGACGCCCTCGCGCCAGGCGGAGAGCACCGCCGCCGTCGGCGACGCGCTCGCAGCGGGATCTGTCGACACTTCGGCCATAGTTCCTGTATCTCGTCCGAAAGGATAATATTGTTTTCCCGAATTCGACACGACCGGACGTAGCGGCCCCTCCGTCGTCAGTCGCCCGCGTCGGCGGCGTCGGTCAGCTCCTCGGCGACGGTGTCGGCGTCGAACAGCGCGGGGTCCATCGCGAGTACCTGCTGACCGCTGACGAACTCGGGCAGCGAGTCGGGGGTGTAGGCGACGACCCGGACGTCGGGGTTGAGGTCCCGGGCGACGACGATCGAGGTCGCCTGGCCGACGTCGGTGAGGACGAACACGTCGGCGTCGTGGACGCCGGCGTCTTCGAGCGCCGGTCGGTCGGCGACCCCGTCGACGATCCCGACGGTCGCCCCCCGTTCGCGCAGTTCGTCGGCCAACCCCTCGGTGTCACTGCCCGCGAACACTGCCTTCATATCGATGAGGACGACGCCCGGGGGCTTGTGTCTCACGTTTCCGACAGCCGAGCCGGGCGGGGCTCGGACCGGTCATTCGAACGGGAAAAAGAACTTACCAGACCGCCCGGAGCGCCCGACACGGACAGGTCCCTCAGACGACGTTCGCTCCTCCGCGCGCTCGGTGCGACGGGCGCCGCCGCCCTCGCCGGCTGTCTGGCCGGTATCGGCGGGTCGGCCGGGTTCGAACCCGGCGAGACAGATTGGCCGACCGCTCGCTTCGGCCCGCGAGACACGGCCGTCCACCCGTCCGCTCCCGGGCCGGGCGGCGACCGCTCGGTGGCGTGGGCGGCCGACTATCCCGATGAGGAAGACGAGTCAGCGGTGGTGGACAGTACGTCCGCGCCGATCGTCCTCGACGGGACGGTCTTCGCTGCAGCGGTCAGCAGCGACGACTCCGGCTGGCAGACGGCCGACTCGGCCGCGGCGTTACTCGTACTCGATGGTCGCCGGCGGCTTGTGGGTCACGTCGTAGAGGACGCGCGAGACGTTGTCGTTCTCGCCGGTGATGCGGCTCTGGATGCGCTGGAGGGTGTCCCAGTCGACGTCCTGGGCGCGGGCGGTCATGCCGTCGCGCGATTCGACCGAGCGGACGGCGACGACCCAGCCGTGGACGCGGTTGTCGCCCTTGACGCCGGTGGCCTTGCCCAGCACCGCAGCGAGAGCCTGCCACGGGTCGTGGTCTTCGAGCTCTTCTTCGACGACGTGGTTGGCCTCGCGGGCGACTTCGAGTTTCTCCTCGGTGACCTCGCCGATGATCCGTACCGCCAATCCGGGCCCGGGGAACGGCATCCGCTCGGAGATGATCTCCTCCAGGTCGAGTTCGCGGGCGACCTCGCGCACCTCGTCCTTGTAGAGGTCGCGCATCGGCTCGACGATACCGTCGAAGTCGATGCGCTCGGGGAGGCCGCCGACGTTGTGGTGGGACTTGATCGTCCCCTCGCTCTCGATGCGGTCGGGGTAGATGGTCCCCTGGACGAGATAGTCGGCGTCGACCTCGCGGGCGACCTCCTCGAACTCCCGGATGAACTGCTCGCCGATGATGTGGCGCTTCTCCTCGGGGTCGGTGATGCCTTCGAGGGCGTCGACGAACCGATCCTGGGCCTCGACGACCCGCAGCGAGTCCATGTAGTCGAAGGTCTCGCGGATCTGGTCGGTCTCGCCCTTGCGCATGAGGCCGGTGTCGACGTAGACGGCGGTGAGTTGGTCGCCGATGGCCTCGTAGGCGAGCGCGGCGGCCGTCGAGGAGTCGACGCCGCCGGAGAGGCCGATGACGGCGTTGGCGTCGCCGACTGCCTCGGTGATCTCGTCGATCTTCTCGTCGATGAAGGAGTCGACGTCGACCATCAGGCGACACCTCCGGCCGAGCGTCCAGTGCGACCGCGAGAAGTGAGTCGGTGAACTGTCTGCATACACCCGCTCGAACTGCGGCGGTGAAAACGGTTGTGAACTTCGGGCTCCCGGCCACACGCGTCGAATCGCCGGCCCGGGAGCAGATCGGACGAGGCGACCGAGCGCCGGCGCGGCGCGACCGTGCGAACTCTCGCAGTCAGGCCGTGATCTCTTCGTCGCGCGACTCGTCTTGCAGGTCGAGCGCGGCGTCGAGCAGGCCCACGAACGGCGGACTGGCGCGGCCGGGCCGCGAGCGGAACTCGGGGTGGAACTGCGTCCCGAGGAAGTAGGGGTGGTCGGGCAGTTCGAGGATCTCCATCCGCCGGCCGGACTTGCCGGAGAAACGCAGGCCCGCGGCTTCGAGGTCGTCGATGTACTCGGGGTTGACCTCGTAGCGGTGGCGGTGGCGCTCGGTGCAGCTGTCGTCACCGTAGATCTCCGCCGCGAGCGTGTCGGCTTCGATCTCGGTGACGTGGGCTCCCAGCCGCATCGTCCCGCCCATGTCGTCGACGCCCTCCTGCTCGGGCAGGATGTCGATGACGGGGTAGGCCGTCTCCTCGTCCAGTTCCGCCGAGTGAGCGCCCTCCAGCCCGAGGACGTTGCGGGCGTACTCGACGACCGCGAGCTGGAAGCCCAGACAGAGCCCGAGATAGGGGACGCCGTTCTCCCGGGCGTAGCGGACGGCCTCCATCTTGCCCTCGGTGCCACGGGAGCCGAAGCCGCCGGGGACGACGACGGCGTCCATGCCGTCGAGCTGTCCGTCCGTGCCGTCGGCCAGCTCCTCGGCGTGGATCCACTCGGTTTCGACGTTGACGTTGTGTGCGAGCCCGGCGTGTTTCAGCGATTCGTAGATCGAGAGATAGGCGTCTTCGAGGCCGTACTTGCCGACCAGCGCGACGTTGACGGTGCCGGTCTGCTCCTGCGTGACCAGCTCGCGCCACTCGTTGTGCCGTTCACTCTCGGGCAGGGCGCGGTCGGTCAGGTCGAGCCGTTCCATGACGTGCTCGTCGAGACCTTCGTCCTCGACCATCAGCGGCACCTGGTAGATGTCGGGCACGTCGGGGTTCGAGAAGACGGCCTCGGTGGGCACGTCGCAAAACAGCGCGATCTTCTCTTTGGTCTCGGGGTCGAGCCGGTCGTCGGCGCGGCCGACCAGGATGTCGGGCTGGAGGCCGATCGAGCGCAGTTCCTTGACGCTGTGCTGGGTCGGTTTGGTCTTCTGTTCGCCGTTTTTCGAGTAAGGGACGAGCGTGACGTGGACGAACTGGATGTCCTCCTCGTCTTCCTCGTGGGCGAACTGCCGGAGCGCTTCGAGGTAGGGCATCCCCTCGATGTCTCCGACGGTCCCGCCGACCTCGATGATGCAGACGTCGCTTCCCTCGGCGACTTCGCGGATGCGCCGCTTGATGTCGTCGGTGACGTGCGGGATGACCTGGACGGTCTTGCCCAGGTAGTCGCCCGAGCGCTCTTTCTCGATGACGGACTGGTAGACCTTGCCCGTGGTGACGTTGTGCTTCGAGGTCATGTCGATGTCGAGGAACCGCTCGTAGTTCCCGAGATCGAGGTCGACCTCGCCGCCGTCCTTGAGGACGTACACCTCCCCGTGCTGGAAGGGATTCATCGTCCCGGCGTCGACGTTGAGATACGGGTCGACCTTGACCGCGGTCACGTCGAAGCCGGCGTTCGAGAGGAGTCGCCCGGTGCTGGCGGCAGTGATTCCCTTGCCCAGCCCGGACATGACGCCCCCGGTGACGAAAACGAACTTGTTCCCCAGAGTTTCGTCGTACCCTGTTTCCGGTTCCGTCGGCATACCGACCGTGCGCGGTGTGACCTGAAAACCGTTTCGGGAGCCACTGCAGATCCACGTGTTTGTCAACGTCTCACGGCCGTGGACCGTCGATCCGGTCGATTCGCTGATCCGTCCCGGGTCCCGGTCAGACGCGCTCCTCGAAGAACGCCGCGACGCGTCGCGCCGCTTTCTCCGCCTGACCGACGAAGTGGTGGTCGGCCGCCAGTTCCGCCACCGCGAACCCCCTGTCGCGGGCCCGCTCGGCGACCGCCCGAGCGTCGACCGTGTCGTCGCGGCGCCCGTAGACGACCTGGCCGGAACAGTCGATCCGCCCGACGGCCGCGACGGCGTCGACGGCGTCCTGCCCGTCGCCGACCCGCGGTGCGGGGGCGAGCGCCGAAACCGCCGCGAGGTCCGATTCGGCTGTGTCCGACCGCTCGGTTGAATCCGACCGCTCGGCCGCGGCGACCAGGGCGAGACAGCCGCCGAAGCTGTAGCCGAACAGTCCGGCCGCGTCGTATCGTTCCCCGGTCCAGTCGAGCGCCGCGCGGGTGTCGCGAAGCTCTCCCCGCCCGTCGTCCCACTCGCCGTAGTCGAACCGCAGGCAGGCGATCCCGCGGTCGACCAGCGCGTCGGCGACCGCGGTCAGCCGGCGGTCCGAGCGCGACCCGCCCAGCTGCGGATGGGGCGGACAGGCGACGACGCAGGCCGTCGGGTCGACGCCGTCCGGCTCGTCGAGCGACCCGCGAACGTCTCGGGCGCCCGGGACCACCACTGGTTCGCTCACGATCTGACACTGCGTGGGTCGCCCCCTCGAAGCTTTCGCCCGGCGGTCAGTCGCTCGTCTCGACGCCGGTGACCTCGAAGCGCGTACCGCCCGTCTCGCTCTCGGTCACGTCGACGGTCCAGCCGTGGGCCTCGACGATCCGGTCGACGATGGCCAGGCCGAACCCGGTGCTATCTCCCCGCGTCGAAACCCCCGAGTCGAACACCTCGTCGCGGATCGTCTCCGGGATCCCCGGCCCGTCGTCGGCGACCGAGAACCCTCCCTCGACGTCGCTCACGCGAACGACCAGGTCGCCCTCCGCGGGCTCGTCGTCCCCCGACGCGGAGCCGCGATCCACGGCGTCCTGCTGACCCCGCGAATCGTGGCTCGTCGAGCCGTGTTCGACGGCGTTGCGAAACAGGTTCTCCAGCAGTCTCGCGAGCCGGTCGGGGTCGGCTCTGATCGTCCGGTCGGTCGCCACGGCGAGTCGTTCGGTGTCGGTTTCGACGGCGCCCCACGACCGGGCGGCGGCCGCCGCGAGGTCAACCGGTTCGGGCTCGGTGACCGCCTCGCCCTCTCGAGACAGGTCGAGAAGGCTCCCGATCATCGCGTCCATCCGGTCGACGGCCCCCCGACAGCGCTCGAAGTGGTCCGGATCGCCGGTCTCCTCGGCCGCGTCGACCGCGCCGTTGAGGACCGTCAGCGGGTTCCGCAGGTCGTGCGAGACGAAGCCCGTGAACTCCGCCAGGCGCTCGTTTTTCCGTTCGAGTTCGTCGCGGCGCCGTCGCAGCTTCGTCCGACGCTCGGTGCGGTCGAGCGCGGCTTCGAGCGTCGTCGCCAGGATCTCGACGAGCACTTCGTCGGTCCCGGTGAAGGCGTGGGGTCGCTCGGCCGAGACGACGAACACGCCGTGGTCGCCCATCGGGTAGAGGAGCACGCTCTCCACCGCGCTGTCCTCGTCGAGTCGCTCCCAACCGGGCACGTCGTCGACCCGGACTTGCTCGCCGGCCTCGAACGTCTCCCAGACCAGCGCGGCCTGCGACCCCTCGGGGGCCTCGCGCGGGTAGACCGGGAACTCGTCGAACGCCTCGCGGGCCGCGTCGACGACCGCGGTCGGTTCGAGCCGGTCGCCGTCCTCGTCGAGCAGGAACACACCGCTCTGTGGCGCTTCGAGGACGGCGTCGGCCGCCTCGGTCGCCACCCGCGCGGTCTCCTCGCGCGTCTCGGTGTGCATCAGCGAGCGGGTCCGGCGTTGCAGTCGTTCGAGCCGCCGCTCGCGGTCTTCCCGCTCGGTCACGTCGCGGGTCACGCCCAGCACCGCGCGGTCCTCGCCGATGTCGTAGGGGAGTATCTTCGGTTCGAAGACGTGGGAAGTCCCCTCGGCGTCGATCACTTCCACCCCCGAGAGACGTTTCGGGCTCCCAGTCTCGATGACCGACCGGAAGTCCTGTCGGAACTGCGCGGCCGCGTGGTCGCTCAGCACTTCGTCGACGGTCGAGCCCTCGATGGCCTCGACAGTGGTGCCGTGGAACGCCGCCAGCGCCTGGTTGGCCAGCCGGTAGGTGCCCGTCTCGTCGACGACGTACACCAGATGCGGGAGCGAATCGACGATCTTCCGGAGGCGCCGCTCGCTGTGTTCGACCCGCCGGCGCGACCGGGCGTGTTCCACCGCGTTGGCGATCCGGTTCGCCAGGATCGTGTACTGGTCGGTCCCCGTCTCTTTCTGGAGGTAGTCGGTGACACCGGCCGAGATGGCCTCGCTCGCCACCGCCTCCGACCCTTTCCCGGTGAAGAGGACGAACGGGAGGTCGGGCTGGCGCTCTCTGACCCGCTCCAGGAACTCGATCCCGTCGGCGCCCGGCATCTCGTAGTCGGAGACGACGCAGTCGAACTCCCCGCCGTCCAGGCGCTCCAGTCCCTCCGTGGGCCCGGCGACCGTCTCGACGGTGAACCGCTCGTCGGCCCGTTCCAGAAACGTGGCAGTCAGGTCGGACAGATCCGGGTCGTCGTCGACGTGGAGGACCCGAATCTCGTTTTGCGACACCGCAGTCATGGTTGCACCAGCGAGTTCCGACGAATAACTATTTGGACCCGAGTATCGCGCCTGATACGGTTTATTGTAGCGATTTACCGGTATGCGCCGACCCCGGGAACGGCGCTATCCGGAACTAATCTACAATAAACCGTATGAGAGCCCGCTCCTGACCGACTGACTGTCCGGTTCGCTCACGCTCGGGTACGGCGGACGCTCTCCGCGCCGACCTCGGTCGGGAACGGTCGCGGCGCGATCCGGGTGCCGATCCCCACGAGCGGACCACTTTGCGGCTGAAAAACAATTAAAGGCTCGGGCACAAAGCGAGGGGTATGGGAATCATCTCGCGCGCCTCGTACGTCGTGCGGTCGAAGATCAGCGCAATCCTCAACCGGGCCGAAGACCCCTCCGAGACGCTCGATTACTCGTACGAACAGCTGCGTGACCAGCTCCAGGACGTGAAACAGGGCATCGCGGACCTCACAACCCAGAAGAAGCGGCTGGAGATCCAGAAGCGCCGCCTCGAGGAGAACGTCGAGAAACACAACGACCAGGCTCGCGAGGCGGTCCAGCAGGACCGCGACGACCTGGCGCGCAAGGCCCTGGAGAAGAAAAAGCAGAAGATGAGCCAGATCGAGGGCCTGGAGAGTCAGATCGCCGAGCTCCAGAACCAGCAGGACCGGCTCGTCGAGCAGAAGAACACCCTCGAGAGTCGTATCGAGGAGTTCCGCACGAAAAAGGAGACGATGAAGGCCCGCTACGAGGCCGCCGAGGCCAGCACCAAGGTGTCGGAGGCGATGACCGGCGCCGGCGACGAGTTCGAGGACGTCGGCCGGGCCATCGAGCGCGCCGAGGAGCGCACCGAGGACATGGAGGCCCGCTCGCAGGCGATGGACGAACTGCAGGAGTCCGGGGCGTTCGACGACGTGATCTCGGACAAGGACTCGATCGACCGCGAGCTCGAACAGCTCAGCACGGACAGCTCCGTCGACGCGGAACTCGACACGCTCAAGGGCGAGATGGGCAAGGGCACGACCGAGACGACCGAGGAGACAGAGAGCGCCAGCGGGTCGGGCGGCGGTTCCGGAGGCCCGAGCGCCTCGGCCGACACCGCGAGCGAGGACGCCGAGGTGGACATGGACGTCGACACCGACGTGGACGCGGCCGACGTGGACGCGGCCGACGTCGACACCGACGGCGAAGCGGCTTCGGTCGACGACTCGGCGGTCGAGGCGGAACTGGAAGAACTCAAGGAAGACGAGCAGTAGCGCGGTCGTCCGCAAGCCGCCCCTCGCGTCGTTCTCGGCCGGTTTCAGGGAGGCCACAGCGTCGCGATCGCGAGCGTCGTCACGACGGTGAGTAGCAACTGGAGCGGGGCGCCGACGCGCGCGTAGTCGGTGAACTTGTAGCCGCCGGGCCCGTACACCATCAGATTCGTCTGGTAGCCGATCGGCGTGACGAAGGCGTTGGCGGCGGCGAACGTGACGACGAGCAGGAAGGGAAAGCCGTCGAGGCCGAGCTGTTCGGCGGTCGTGACGGCGACGGGGATCAACAGGACGACCGTGGCGACGGGGGTGATGATCGCGGCGACGACGGCGGTGAGCAGGTACAGGGCCGCGAGCAGCGCGAGCGGCGGGACGGTCTCGCCGACCGCGACGAGGCCGGCGGCCAGCGCGCTCGCGCCGCCGGTCGCCTGCATGGCGACGCCGAGCGGCAGGAGGCCGGCGAGGAGGAACACGACGCTCCAGTTGACGGCGTCGTACACCTGCGACCCGGTGAGCGTCCCGGTCGCGACGAGCGCGACCACGCCGCCCAGCGCGCCGATAGTGATCGGGACCAGGCCGGTCGCCGCCAGCGTGATGACCGTCGCGAGGATGCCGATGGCGACTGCGGCGCCGGCGCCCAGGCCCGGTCCGCTCGATGCGGCGTCCGCCGGTTCGGCCTCCGGGTCGTGCGCCGTCGGCTCCTCGGTGTCTTCCGCGTCGTCGACGACGCGTTCGGTGACGACGACGTAGCCGGCCTCCTCGAAGTAGTCGGCGGTGGCGGCGTCGGTCTGGAGGAGGAGCGCGTCGCCGCGCTGGAGAGTAACGTCGTCGAGCCCCGCGCGGAGGAGGTCGTCGCCGCGACGGATCGCCAGAACGGTCGTGTCGAACCGTTCGCGGAGTTGCAGGTCGCCGACGGCCCGGCCGTCGATCCGCGACTCGGGGTGGACGACGGCCTCGACGAGCGTCGCGTCGTGGGGCGCGAGGGCGAGTCGCTCCTCGGTGACGGCTTCCCGCGAGCGCTGGGCGAGCCCGTGGCGTTCGCCGAAGCGGTTGACCGCCTGGAGGCTCCCTCGGACGGTGAGCCGGTCGCCGGCGCGGAGTTCGCGGTCGGTCGCGCTCGCCACGAAGGCGTCGTCGTCGCGTTCGATCTGGAGCACGTCGACGTCGTCGCCGTGCTCGGAGACGGGCGCCGATCCGTCTCCGGCCGGCCCGGTACCGACTTCCTCAGCCGCGTCGGCGACGGCGCTCGCGTCCGTCGCCCCGCCGTCGTCGAGCGCTTGCGTGACGGTACGGCCGATCAGCGGCGAGTCGTCGCGGACGACGAGGACGCTGAGGTGGCTGTCGAGATCGAACTCGTCGGTGAAGTCGGTGCCGGCGGGGATCCGTTCGGGAACGAGCCACCGCCCGACGGTCAGCAGGTACGCGATCCCGACCGCGAGGACGAGGGCGCCGACGGGCGTGATCTCGAACATCGACAGCGGGTGACCCAGGAGGTCCCGCGAGAAGTCGCTCGCCAGGAGCGTCGTGGAGGTGCCGACCAGCGTGAGCGTCCCGCCGAGCATCGCCGCGAAGGACAGCGGCATCAGCAGTTTCGACGGCGAGACGCCCGCCCTCTCGGACAGGCCGGTGATCATCGGGATGAACACCGCGACGACGGGCGTGTTGTTGACGACGCCCGCCGAGAGGCCGGTCACGCCGACGGTCGCGCCGAGCAGTCGCGTCTCGTCGCCGCCGGTTACCTCCCCGAGGACGGCGCCGAGGTAGTCGACGACGCCCGTCTCCTCGATACCGGCGCTGAGGACGTACATCGCCATGATCGTCACGGTGGCGCGGCTGGCGAACCCCTGGAGGGCTTCGGTGGCCGTCACGCCAGTGTACGGTTCGAGAACGGCGAGGGAGACGAGGACGCCGATCGCGGTGATGTCCGGCGGGAGCCACTCGGAGACGAACAGCCCGAGCGCGACCGCGATCAGCGCGAAGACGACCAGCGCACCCGTCGACAGCCCGAGAACCATGTCCCTCGACTCTCGCGCCCGCTGATAAAACGACGTGACCGTTGGCCGCGATCGGACCGGGGTCGGGCGGTCGCGAACGGTCCGAAACGATCCCGCCAGCACGCTTTTTGGTCCCCGCGGCGACCGTTCGGTATGCGACTCCTGTTCGTCCACTCGGACCACCTGGAGTTCGAGGCCCGCGAGGAAGCCGGGCCCGACGACCTCGCCGAGACGGAGGGCGTCCCCATGGAGGGGCGCATGGAGGAGTGCGTGACGGCCTTTATCACCGTCGAGTCCGCAGACGAGGCGGACCTCGACGGCGTCGTGGCGAACGCGACCGACGAACTCCGGGACGTGACGGGGCAGCTCAACACGAACCGAGTGGTGTTGTACCCCTACGCCCACCTCAGCGAGGACCTGGCCGGCCCCGACGCCGCCACGTCCGTCATGCGGGACCTGGAGTCGGCGCTCGAAGACGAGGGCTACGAGGTCCTGCGAGCGCCCTTTGGCTGGTACAAGTCCTTCGAGGTGGCCTGCAAGGGTCATCCGCTCTCGGAACTCTCCCGGCACGTCTCCGCTCACCGCGACGAGGCCGTCGGTGGGGACGAGGGAGACGAGGCGGCCCGCGAACCCAGCGAGTGGCTGCTGATGCGCCCCGACGGAACCACCGAGGACCCCGTCGCGGCCAAGTCCGAGGTGAGCGAGGACATGCGCGCGTTCGTCGAGAGCGAGGTCGAGGGCGTGACCGCCTCGCCCGGCGAGGAGCCGCCACACGTCGACCTCATGCAGGAGAAGTCGCTGGCGGGCTACGACGAGCTGTCGGACGTGGGCAACCTCAGATGGTACCCCCGCGGGAAGCTGGTCCGGGACTCGCTGATCGAGTACGTCAACGACCTCGTCGTGGACTACGGTGGGATGCCCGTGGAGACGCCGGTCATGTACGACCTGGGCGCCCGGGCGATCGACGAACACGCCGGCAAGTTCGGGGAGCGCCAGTACCGCTTCGAGTCGGGCGACCGTCGGATGATGCTCCGCTTTGCGGCCTGTTTCGGCCAGTTCTCCATCATGCGGGACATGCACATCGCCGAGAGCGACCTCCCGTTGCGGATCTACGAGCTGTCGACCTACTCCTTCCGCCGCGAGCAGAAGGGGGAGGTGACGGGGCTCAAACGGCTGCGCTCGTTCACGATGCCGGACATGCACACCGCGACCGCCGAGATGGACGGCGCTCGCCGGGAACTCCTCCGTCAGGCGACGCTCTCGCTGCGAACGAGCGACGACCTCGGGCTGGAGTACCAGCCCGCACTGCGGGTGACTCGCGAGTTCTACGACGACAACGAGGCGTGGGTCGCCGAGGTGGTCGCGGAACTCGGCAAGCCGTCACTGGTCGAGATACTCCCCGAACGGCACCACTACTGGTCGGCGAAGATCGACTTCGCCGCGATCGACGGGCTGGGACGGCCGATCGAGAACCCGACGGTCCAGATCGACGTGGAGAGCGCCGAACGCTTCGACATCACCTACACGGACGCCGAGGGGAGCCACTACCCGCCGATCCTCCACTACTCCCCGTCGGGCGGGATCGAGCGGGTCGTCGCCGCCCTGCTGGAGCAGACGGCGACGATGGACACCCCGCGACTGCCCACCTGGCTCTCGCCGACGCAGGTCCGGTTCGTTCCCGTGGGCGACGAACACGTCGACTACTGCGACGACCTGGTCGACGACCTCGCGTCGGCGGATATCCGCGCCGACGTGGACGACCGCTCGGAGACGGTCGGCAAGCGCATCGCTCGCGCGGAGACGGACTGGGTGCCCTATTACGCCGTCGTCGGCGATCGGGAGGTCGACAGCGGGCGGCTCGACGTGAACGTCCGCGCTGACGGCACGGAGGTGGAGACGACCCCGCGCGAGCTACGCGAACGCGTCCGCGAGGAGACCGCGGGGCTGCCTCGGAAGCGGCGCTACCTCCCGAGACACGTGAGCGACCACCCGAGTTTCACCGGCCGATGAGTCAGTACGGCGGGTAGGGCGTCCGCGGCGGGTCGCCGACGCCCTCCTCGCCCTCGGTGGCCCCGGTGTCGCCGCTCGCTTCCTCAGCCAGCTCTTCGCCTCTCGGCGTTCCGGGTGACGTGTCGGGCGGCGACGCCCGCCCGGCAGGGTCGGGTGCCACCGCCGTCCCGTCGGCGGCCCCGATCGATGTCGGGCGGTCGCTGTCGTCGGCCGCCCCCGTTTCGACCGTTCGGGTTCGTCCGAGCGGCCGAGCCTCGACGGACTCCTCGCCTGGCAGTGACCCGTCTTCGAGCCCGTCGAGCAAGGCCTCGACGGAGCGGTGTTCGTCGTCCACCGTCGCGGGTGCGACCGCGAGGAGTCGGTCGTCCCGAAGCGCGGCCGCGGCGACTCGCGGGAGTACGAGTTCGGCGTACGTCTCGCCGGTGATCGACGAGTCGACCGTCCGCACTCCGAAGGCGTCCTCGATGGACGCGCCGTTTCGCTCGGCCCACCGCTGGAAGACGGTCACGCGGTCCAGCACGAACCGGCCCGCGCGCGTCCGGACCGCCTCGGGCGACGGCGGCGCGCGGTCCCCCCAGACCACGACCTCGTACCCCTCGATCTCGCCGGCCGCAGCCAGCGTGTCCAGTCGGTCGAGTGCGCGTCGCTGTGGGCACCCCTCGCCCGGCCGCAGCGACCGCACGTACACCTCGATTCCGATCTCGCTCGCCGCTGTTCCCCCCGTCATAGCGATCATGTGGTGTTTGGTATTAACCCACAAAGTTTTGTCGACCCGGCTCCTTGGCGGCGGGAGCGGGCATCTGTCGTCGAAAACAGCCACCTACCACTATTTACCCCGGCACCCAACGCTCGGGTATGTACGACGATATCCTGTTGCCGACGGACGGGAGCAAGGGGACGACCGAGACGGTGGAACACGCGATCGGGATCGCGCGGGACAACGACGCGACCGTTCACGTCCTGTACGTCGTCGACAGCCGTCGCTACCGTGCGGCCGACGCCGACACGAAAGACGAGATCGTCCGCTCGCTGGAGGTCGAGGGCGAGCGCGCCGTCGAGGACCTGCAGGTCGACCTCGAAGACGAAGGGCTCGTCGTCGAGACGGAGATGCGCGACGGCATCCCCCATCGCGAGATCGTCGACGAAGTCGACGAGGCGGGCATCGACCTCGTCGTGATGGGAACTCACGGCCGCACCGGCCGCGACCGGGTGCAGAACCTCGGCAGCGTCACCGATCGCGTGCTCGAAGACGTCAACACGCCCGTCCTCGTCGTCGACATCGGCGACTGACTCTCTCTCGCGGCGGGGCGAGAGAGCTTTCAACCTCGGCGCGGTATCGCCGGCGAATGGCGGATCCGAACCCGCTCGTGTTGGCCGAACGCCTCCTCCGCGCGCTCAGAGACGGGGCGGAGACGGGAGCCGTCGAGACGCGCCTCGCGGACCGCGACAGCGTGGCGCTCGCCGACGCGCTCGGGAGCGACCGCCAGCGGGTGGCGTTCTGGCTCAACGTCCACAACGCGTACGTCCAGTTGCTCCTGTTGCGGGACCCGCGGCAGTACGACCGCCGCTTTTTCGCCCGCGACCAGGTGCCGGTCGCCAACGAGTGGATCAGTCTCGACGACATCGTCCACGGGATCCTCCGCGGCTCGCGCTGGCGGTACGGGCTCGGCTACGTCCCACGGCCGTTCGCCGACCCCTTCGAGCGGACCCACCGAGTCGCCGACCCCGACTGGCGGGTCCACGCGGCGCTCAACCGCGGGACCGTGGACTGCCCGCCGGTCGCCGTCTACGAACCGGACCGACTGGACGAGCAACTCGAGGCTGCCGCCGAGTCGTACCTCGGCGAGCGGGCGCGCTACGACCACGCACACGACCGCGTCCGCGTCCCGCGCCGGCTCTTGGTTCACGTCGGCGACCTCGGCGGGCGGTCGGGACTCCGCGAGGCCCTCCGGTCGTATGGGGTCGTCCCGACGGACGCCGAACCGTCGATACGGCCGTTGCGGACCGACCGGCGGCTGGATCTGGGACGTTGGGCCGACGGCTGGGGCGGCCCCGACGGGTAGGGGCGGCCGCCCGGGTCGGTGCCGCGGTCGGCAGGCCCTTGTCCCCCGCCGCAGTAGCCCGGATATGCTCGTCCAGGAACTGATGACGACCGACGTAGTGACGGTCGATATCGACGCGACGCTCGACGACGCCGTCGAGAAGCTCCTCGCCGAGGGCGTCGGCAGCGTCGTCGTCGTCGACGGGGAGACGCCCACAGGGGTCGTCACCGAGAGCGACGCGCTCGGAGCGGCCCACGAGCGCGCCCAGCCGCTGGGAGCGATCGCCGTCCGCGATCTGGCCCACCCACCGCTCGTGACGACCGACCCCGACCGGACCGTCCAGCGCGTCGCGCGGACGATGGCCGATGAGGGCGTCAAGAAGATCGTTGTCACCGAGGGGTTGTCGGTGCTCGGCATCGTCACGTTGACCGACGTAGTGTACCACGTCGCCGACCTCCGGAAGGAGGCCGCCGCGGCCGCCGAGGACCTGGCCGAGCGGGACTGGCGGGCCGGCGGCTGACGCCGATCGGAGGAAAACCGAGCCGCTTACTCGTCGGTATCCGGGCCGCGACCGGTCTCCAGGCTCCCCTGGCGACCCTTGGTCTGGCGGTAGTCCGTCCCCAACAGGTCGGCGAAGTGCTCGACGAACGCCTCTGTCTGCTCTGGCGTCTGGTCGGCCGGGTCGAGCATCGGGACGAGTTCGAACCCGCGGCCGCGCATCGTCGTCGCGTGGAGCTCGGTCACGTCCAGTTCGTCCTCGCTCTTCGTGGTGTACTGGAAGGCGAGCGCCTCGATGGCCCGCTGGCCGACCGGGACGATGATCTCGGGATTTATCATCCGGAGTTCGCTGGAGCGGTAGGCCTCGCAGGCCCGGACCTCCTCGTCGGTCGCATCGCGGTCGGGGTGGCGACAGCGAGTGACGTACGTGAGAAACACTTCGTCGGGCTCGGGCTCGGCGGCGCCCGGATCCCCGTCCACGAGGCCGACCCGATCGAGGATATTCCACACGAGCGACTGGTCGCCGGCGAACGGGACGCCGGTCTCGTCGGCCGCCGCGCTGGGCTGGTCGCCGATGACGACGAAGTCCGCGCCCACGTCGCCGTAGCCGTGGACGATCCGCTCGCGCGTCTCGACCAGCTCCGGGCAGTTCGTGCAGTCTTCGTCCATCCCGAACGGGTTGGACATCTCGTCCTGGCGTGCGTCCATCAGTCGTCGCCCCCTAGTCGCTGGTCCCGCATCAGTCCTCGTCGACCGTCTCGGTCATCGTGTCGGCGTCGTCGGGGTCGTTCTGAGGGCTCTCGGGGTGATAGGCCGTGTCGTACTCGCCGGGGCGGTCGTCGAGGCGGTCGGGGTTGATGCGACCGCCGAGCAGCATGAAGTCGAGGACCGTCACGCGGAGCATCGCCTCGACGACGGGGACCGCTCGGGGCGGCAGGCTCGGGTCGTGGCGACCCACGACCTGCGCTTCCTTCGTCTCGCCCGTCTCCCAGTCGACGGTCTCCTGTTTTTTCGGGATGGAGACGGGCGCGTGCCAGGTCACCTCGCCGTAGATCGGTTCGCCGGTCGTGATCCCGCCCTGCAGGCCGCCGTGGTCGTTGCCGACGGGGACGGGATCGCCCTCCTCGCTGACCACGTCGTCGCGGGTGCCGTCGTCGAACTCCCAGTCCTCGTTGCGGTCGATCCCGGCCGTCTCGCGGGCCTCGCGGCCCTGACCGTACTCGACGGCGGTCGTCGCGGGGATCGAGAACATCGCCTGGCCGAGTCGGGCCGAAAAGGAGTCGAAGCGGGGTGCGCCCAGCCCGCGGGGAACGCCGCGACACTCGAAGTAGACCGAGCCGCCGATGGAGTCGCCCTCGTCCTGGTACCGGTCGATGGCGTCGCGCATCTCCTCGGCGACCTCGGGGTCGGCACAGCGGACCTCGTTGTCCTCGGTGTGTTCGAGCATGTCCTCCCAGGTCACGTCCTCGGCTTCGATGTCGCCGATCTGGTTGACGTGGGCCTTGATCTGCACGTCGTGGTCGGACTGGTCCAGGACCTGCTTGGCGACGGCGCCGGCGGCGACCCAGTTGACCGTCTCCCGCGCGGAGGAGCGGCCGCCCCCGCCCCAGTTTCGCGTCCCGAACTTCGCCGAGTACGTGTAATCCCCGTGGGAGGGACGGGGCGCCGTGATGAACGGCTCGTACTTGCCCGAGCGGGCGTCCTTGTTCTGGATGACCATCCCGATCGGCGTCCCGGTGGTGTACCCCTCTAGGGTCCCCGATTTGATGGACACCTCGTCCGGTTCCCCCCGGGAAGTGGTGATCATCGACTGGCCGGGTTTGCGCCGGTCGAGTTCCGCCTGCACTTCTTCCTCGGAGATCTCGACCCCCGCCGGACAGCCCGACACCGTACAGCCCATCGCCTCCCCGTGGCTCTCGCCGAACGTCGTGAACCGGAAGAGACGGCCGAACTCGTTGCCGTTCATTACTTGCGGATGTGTGACCCTGGCATATAGTTCTGAAGATGTGGGCGAGCGTGGTCGCGCGGCGGCATCCCGGCGTAACACCTTTGGACCGTTGTCAACGACGTTTACACATGGGGACGAAACAGGTCCGTCTCGACGAAGCGGTGTACGAGCGGATCAAGCGCCAGAAGTTCGACGACGAGACGTTCAGCGAGGCGATCGAACGGTTGACGGACGAGTACACGCTGCTGGACTTCGCTGACGACCTCGAGGGCGGCCCGTCCGCCGAGGAGCGGAGAGCGGCCATCGATGCCGCGGAGGACGCCCAGCGCGAGGAGATGGAGCGGCTTGGGGAATGATCCTCGATACCAACTTTCTCATCGAACTGGACGCGGGCTCGGAGGAGGCGACCGCCCTTGCTCGCGAACTAGAGGACGACGGGGTCCCGCTCCGTGTCCCGACTATCGTCACGTTCGAGTGGTTCATCTCGGTCGGTAAGGGGTCGGCGGCGGACGCGAACCGTCGCGCGTTCCGTCGGCTGGTCTCGGACAAACCGACGGTCGAACTCACCGACAGCATCGCGAGGCGGGCGGGCGAACTCGAAGGCGTCCACCAGGGTTCGGATTCGAAAGTCCGACTCGGGTACGGCGACGCCATCGTCGCGGCGACCGCCTTGGAGTTCGACGAACCCGTCGTGACGACGGACGCCGACTTCGAGGAAGTCGAAGGTCTCGCGGTATCTACTCCGTGAGCGAACGGACTGTCGACGCCCTGCCCGTCGCTGGGTTCAAACGGTTCCGAACCGTATCCCCACCGATGACGGACACGGAGACTGCGACACTGGCCGGCGGCTGCTTCTGGTGTATCGAGGCGGCGTTCGAGGAACTGAACGGCGTCGAAGACGTCACCTCCGGCTACGCCGGCGGACACAAGGACGACCCCACGTACAGACAGGTCTGCTCGGGCTCGACGGGCCACGCCGAGGTCGTGCAGGTCGAGTACGACCCCGAAACGATCGCCTACGAGGACCTCCTGGAGGTGTTCTTCCGCATCCACGACCCGACGACGAAGGACAAGCAGGGGCCCGACGTGGGCTCGCAGTACCGGTCGGCCGTCTACTACCACGACGACGAGCAGAAGGCGGTCGTCGAGCGGTTCGTCCACAACCTCCAGGGAGGCGGCGACTTCCAGAGCTACGAGAACGACGAGATCGTCACCGAGATCGCGCCGCTGGACACCTTCTGGCGGGCCGAGGAGAAACATCAGAACTACTACGACAAGAACCCGAACGACCGCTACTGTCAGTTCCACGCCGAACCGAAAGTGAAGAAGGTCCGCGAGCAGTTCGCCGACCGGACCGCGAAGAACGTCTGAGCCGGCGCGGACCGGTCGTTTCGGCGTGACCCGCGGGAGCGCTACACCTGATGGAGGGCCGCGTCCTCGCCCTGATACGCATCCGGACAGTCGCCGATACCCCACCCTTCGGCGGTGGGCTCGATGTACGAGTACTTCCGCCCGTCGAGCTCCCAGTACCACCCGTCGGGGTCATCCTGATAGATGCCACAGGCCATGTGCCCGGGCGGTTGGATGAGTATCATATCGTAGCTGAACGGTTCCGACTGCAGTATCGAGGCCATCATGATCGCCGTGTCCTCGCAGTCGCCCTCGGCCTCCGTGAGCGTCTCGACGACGAACTTCGTGTAGTCGTCGAACCCCTTGCTCACGTCGTCGGGCACGTAGGGGAGCCGCTGGACGTAGTCGATGACGAAGTCGACTTTCTCCCGTGAACCGGTGAACCCGTTGTCCTCCGCGTGGCCGTCAAGGAGACCGGCCAGTTCGCCACCGACGCCGTCGGTAAGCTCGTAGGAGACGTACTCCGACCGCGACCGACCCCGGGACTGCTCGACCGCTTGGACGTACGCGCCCTTCCAGATGATGAGGCTCGACGACCAGTCTTCCCCGGCCGTTCGCCCGGAGACCTCCAACTGATAAGCGCCCTCTATCGGCGTCCGGTCGAAGGCGTCGCCGGAATCGGAGGCCAGTCGCTCGGGGTGGGGAGCGCGGGACATACTGTAGTCGGGGTCCCGCAACGAGAACGGGTCGGTCGACATGAGATACGCCACCTCGTCGTCCGCGACCTCGTCCTCGGGAACGTCCGGCAGCAGGTAGACCGACACCTCGAGGCGCGTCTCGGTCGGGAGCGCGTCCCGATCCAGCGGAACCGTCACGGCCGTTCCGTCGTTCGAGAGCGTGAACGGCTCGCTAGTTTCACTCACAGCGGTCGCTTTCCGCGGAAACTCGTCGACGTCGACTACGACCTTGGCCTCCGAGTACTCGACGCTCACGTCGGAGTCGTAGACCTCTACGGTGACCTCGTCGACGCCGTACTCGGTGACCGAAGAGACGCCCTCCCAGTATTCGTCGGTCACCTCGAACGAGTAGACGGGATCCGAAAGCGTCGGTGTCGGCTCCGGAGTCGGCGTAGGTGTGGGAGTTGACGTCGGCGTCGGCGTCGGCGAGGGAGATGGCGTGCGAGTCGGAGAGGGGGATACCGTGGGGGAGGCTGTTGGCGCCGGCCGCGGAGTCGAACCGTCCGACGACTCGCTCCCGTCGCCCGACCGGTCCCCGGAGTCAGCCGTCGACCCGGTGATATCACCCTTCTCCTGTACGTCCGGGTCCTGTGGCGCGTAGTCCTCGGCGTCTATCACCCCGTCACCGTCGGAATCGCTGATGTCATCTTGCCCGTTTCCGAACGCGGAGCATCCTGCAGAAGAAACCGCCAGTCCCGCACAGAGCGCCCGAAGGTATCGGCGTCGATTCATGACTGTAGTGTGATTAATATCGTTGAAAAATCTTGCCCTCAGGTGCGCCATGCATCGAGAGAGGCGTTCCGGATGATTTGCAACGGCAAGTGCAACTCCTACGTTTGTCTCTCCCCTGAAACGGTTGCAATGAGCCAGACGCAATCGCAGGACCTCGACGGAACGACAGTCGCGATCCTCGTCGCACCGGAGGGGACAGAGCGTGTCGAGTACGAGCGACCGACGGAGGCGCTCACGGGCGCCGGCGCCGCGGTCGACGTGCTGAGTATCGACGACGGCCAGGCCCGGACCGTCGACGACGACCTCAAAGAAGCGGAGACGGTCGCGATCGACGAGACGGTCGGGAGCCTCTCGACCGACGAGTACGACGCGGTCCACGTTCCCGGCGGTACAGTCGGCGCCGACCGACTCCGTGCGGACGACGACGCCGTGGCGTTCGTCGGCGAGATGCTCGCCGACGGCAAACCGGTGGGGTCGATCTGCCATGGGCCGTGGACGCTCGTCGAGTCCGGCGCCGTCGAGGGGCGTCAGTTGACCTCCTATCCGAGCCTCCAGACGGACGTGGAGAACGCCGGCGGCGACTGGGTCGACGAGCCGGTCGTCACCGACGACGGCTTGGTGACGAGCCGCAAGCCCGACGACCTGGACGCCTACTGCGACGAACTCGTCGCGGAGATCGCGACGGCGGCTTGACGCCCCAGTGGCGACCGACGGCGGCCACCGCGCTCACTTGGAGACGGTCGCGCCCAACTCGGCGAGCGTGTCGAAGAAGCCGGGGAAGGAGACGTCCACGTCTTCGGCGCTGGTGATCCTCGTCTCGCCGTCGGCGACGAGGCCCGCCACCGCGAGCGACATGATGATGCGGTGGTCGTCGCGGCCGGGTAGCGTCGCGCCGCGCAGGTCCGTCTCGCCGCCACGGATGGACAGGCGGTCCTGCTCCTCGACGACGGCGGCGCCCATCTCGGTCAGCGAGTCGGCCATGACGCTGACGCGGTCGGTTTCCTTGTAGCGGACGTGCTCGCAGTCGACGATGGAGGTGGTGCCGTCGGCCGCGGCGCCGAGGACGGCGATGGTCGGGAGCAGGTCAGGCGTGTCCGCGACGCTCACCTCGACGCCCGAGAGATCCGACTGCGAGACCGTGATCTCGCCGGCTTCGCGGTCCCAGTCGATCTCGGCGCCCATCCGTTCGAGGACGTCGACGATGGCCGAGTCGCCCTGGGCGCTGGGGTAGGCCCCTTCGACGACGAGGCCGTCGGGCGCGGCGAGCGCGCCCGCGGCGAGGAGATAGGACATCGAGGAGAAGTCGCCGGGGACGTGGTACTCGCCGCTCTCGGGGGCGTATGACTGGCCGCCCGGGACGTGGTACCCGTCGTCCGTCTCGGTCGCTTCGACGCCGAACGCCTCCAGCACCTCGAGCGTGATGTCGACGTACGGCGCGGACTTGAGTTCCGTTTCGAGGTCGACGGCGATCCCCTCCTCGGAGACGGCGCCGGCCATCAGGAGCGCGGTGACGAACTGCGAGGACACGTCGCCCGGAATGGCGGCCGTACCGCCGTCGACGGAGCCGCCGATCACGAGCGGTGCCTGGCCGTTGGCGCGAGTGCTCTCGGCGCGCCCGCCCAGTTGTTCGATGGCGTCCAGCAGGGGGGCCTGCGGGCGCGAGCGCAGCGACCCGTCGCCGGTGAGGACGGTCAGGCCGTCGGCGAGGGCGGCCGTCGCGGTGGTAAGTCGCATCGTGGTCCCGCTGTTTGCGCAGTCGATCACGTCGGCGGGCACGTTCGGCAGTCCGTCGAAGCCGGAGACGCGGAGGATCGACCGGTCGTCGGAGAGGTCGGTTTCGCCGCCGTAGGCCTCGACGGCGCGGCGGGTGGCCTGCGTGTCGGCGCTGACCAGCGGGCCGTGGACCGTCGCCTCGTCCCCGTACCCCGCGGCGAGGATCGCCCGGTGCGTGTAGCTCTTCGACGGCGGAGCGCGCGCCCGGCCCTCGACCCTCGACCGCTCGATAGTGGCGTCCATGTGCCCCAGGTCGGTCCCCCGCGGTATCAGGCTACCGGAGGCGGCGATGCTGGCACCCGGCATGCGGCCGGACATCGCCGCGTGCGGGCCGATGGTGTCGACTCGCTTGCAAGCGGCGCACTCTATTTACCCCAGGCGGTGTTTTCCACGTGTATGAACCCGGATCTGTCCGCGCTCGACGAGTTCCTCGACCAACAGGACGTCGACGGCTACCTCGTCCACGCGGACTCGACGGACTCGACGCAGTACTACCTCTCGGGGTTCGACGCGCCGGACCCGTTCGTCACGCTCTACGACGGCGAGGTGCGACTGTTCTTCCTCCGGAGTCTCGAGTTCGGTCGCGCCAAGCGCGAGGCCCGGGCGGCCAGCGTCGAGCGCGGCATCGACTACGACTACGGCGCCTACAGCGAAGAGTACGGTCCGAGGGAAGCCACCTACCGGTCGCTCGCGGACTTTCTGGACGCCCACGGCGTCGACAGCGTGACCGCGCCGCCGCGGTTCCCGCTCCACGCCGCCGACGGCCTGCGCGACCTCGGCCTCTCGGTAGCCGTCGACCGCGATGACACCGTCTCGGACATCCGCGCGGTCAAGACCGACGAGGAGGTCGACAACGTCCGCGAGGCCCAGAAAGCCAACGAGGCCGCGATGCACGCCGCCGAGGAGCTGATCGCCGGCGCCGATGTCGAAGACGGGACGCTGTATCACGAGGGCGACCCGCTGACGAGCGAGGCCGTCAAGACGGAGATCGAGGTCACACTCCTCAGACACGGCTGCGCGCTGGACGAAACCATCGTCGCCTGTGGGTCCGACGCCGCGGACCCACACGACCGCGGGAGTGGCCCGCTGGCGGCGGATGAGCCGATAATTATCGATATCTTCCCGCAGGACAAAGCGACGAAGTACCACGCCGACATGACCCGAACCTTCTGCAAGGGCGAGCCGGACGAGCGCATTCGAGAGTGGTACGACCTGACCGAAGAGGCCTACCGCGCCGCCCTCGACGCCGTCGAGCCAGGCGCGACCGGCGCGGACGTGCACGCGGCCGCCTGCGACGTGTACGAGGACGCGGGCGAGCCGACGCTGCGCAGCGACGAAGGGACCGAGACGGGGTTCATCCACTCGACCGGTCACGGCGTCGGTCTCGACGTCCACGAGGGACCGAGCCTCGCCCCCAGCGGCGGGGAGCTGGAACCGGGCCACATCATCACGATCGAGCCGGGGCTGTACGACCCCGAGGTGGGGGGCGTTCGCATCGAGGACATCGTCGTCGTCAGCGAGGACGGCTACGAGAACCTGACGGACTATCGGGTCGAACTGACGCTGTAGCGCCCCGGCGACTGCGGGCCCGTGGTCCAGCCGTCACGCCGTCTCGCCCGCGAGCCGATGGAACGCGTATCGGCTGGCGAGTCCGCTGAACAGCAGACCGACCAGCCCGCCTGCGACGACCGCTGCGCTCTCGCCCCCGTCGAGCGCGACCGTGAGCGCGACGGCGGCGGTCGTCACGACGGCGGTCGCCAGCGCCATGGCGCCGCCGACTTTCGCGGCGGTGCCCATCGGGACCTCGATGCGGATGCCGCGCCAGTAGCCGAGGCTCGGGCCGGCAGCGGTCGCGAACAGGACCGGGTAGATCGCGGCTGGGTCGACGGCGACCGCAGCGGCCACTCCGGCGGGGAGCGCGACCACGACCGCGACCGCCGCCACCACAGTATCGGCCGAGAACAGTTCTTCCTTCCAGCGCCGGACGATGTCGGCCCGAAGCGACTGCGGTTCGTCGTTGGAGGGCATCGCTCGTCGGGTTCGAGCCGCTCGCTGGTAGTTCTTGTGACGGCGCGACCGGCGGCCGGACGTTCGGAGCCGCCCGCAACCGGGACCAGCCACAACGACTAACCCGGCCCCCGCCCATCCGACGATATGACCGACTACACCACCGTCTCGATCCCGAAGGACCTGGCCGACCGCGTCGAAGAAACCATCGAGGGAACCAGTTTCTCCTCGACGAGCGACCTCGTCCGCTTTCTCCTGCGGAGCATCGTCATCCAGAACCAGCAGCAAGGCGAGCTGACGGAGGCGGAGTTCTCGGAGATCGCCGACCAGCTCGAAGACCTGGGGTATCTGGACTGAGCGGCGCGTCGACGACGCGGCGGTCGCGCCGCCGCTTGCCTCACTCGGGGAACTCCTCGGGCGGCTCTACGTCGAGCAGATCGAGGGGCTGGCGCTCGCCGCGGCGGTCGAAGAGCGCGACAGACTCCTCGTCCCACGGCGGAACGGCGACGAAGATGCGCTCGTGGAAGTCGTCGCGCTGGCGGACGCGCAACTCCCCGTTGGGGTGGGAGACGAACCGCGCCTGGGTCTGACCGACCGGCGTCCCCATGTCCACGCCGAAGACGAAGTTGACCGACCCCGCCGAATCGGGGTAGTAGAAGTGCGTGAACACCGGCGTCTCCGGCGGCAGGTCCACGTCCGGCAGCTCCTCGGCCGGCGTCACCGATAGCGAGATCGTCACTGGGTCGGGATCCGATTCCCGGGCGAATCTGAGACAGGACTCGACCAGTCCGCGCGTCGCATAGACCACGGTAGGTCATCCCCCCCGCTCGGCAAAACTCCGTCGCTCGCGGGCGTCGGCGGGGGCGGGTCTCAAAACAGGAACTCCCGGGCGGTCTGGGCGTACAGGCGCGGCGTCCGTTTTCGCGACCCCGAGAGCGCGTCGGCCAGCGCGTCGGCCGCACCCGTCATGACGCCCTCGCCGTGGCCCATCAGGATCCGCTCGGGCGAGTAGCGGCCGAGCGCCTTCGGCGGCTTCAGCCGGAGCGCTGGGTGGACGCCGAGTCGTTCGTCGCTCGTGCGCATGTACGACGACGTGCCGACCGCCTCGGCGACGACCAGCGTCTTCGAGTCCTCGTCGTAGAGGAAGCCCTCCTTCCAGACCGGGTTGTCGACGAGTTTGTGCAGGTCGTAGCCGCTGTCGGCCAGGCTCCGCCGGAACAGCTCGACGGGCGCCGTCAGGTCCGAGCGCACGTCGTCCATCCACTCGGGGACGTAGACGGGCACCTCGTGACGGCGGGCGAGCGTCTCGGCGTCGCGCTTGTGGCGGTCGAGCAGGAGGACGACGCCGCGGACGGTCCCGAGTTCGCTGAGGGTGTCGTCCAGACCGTCGACGTCGACGGGGTCGACGAGCCACACGTCGCCGTCGGAGATCAAGGCGTGGCTCGCCCGCTCCATCTCCTCGTCGGGGTAGGCGATCCAGCCGGTGCCGCCCTCGAACTGGTCGATCTCTCGCCACGACGACGACCGCCCGGATCCTTTCATCGGCATACCCCACCGTTGGCGCGCCGGCCACATAAGCGGCGACGCTCACGAGTTGGGCGGCCAGGCCTCGAGCGGATGCCGAAGACCGGACGATTCACTCCAGCCGACTCGTGTCGATACCGACGCCGGACGGCGTCACGACCAGAAACCCGCGGAACTGCATGAGATCGCCGTCGATTTCGCGGACATCGCCGGCGAACCCCGCGGCCAGTTCGTTCACGTCCCCCTCGATCGAGAGGACGAGCGTCCCGCCGTCCGCGACGACCTCGACCCACTCCTCGTCGGGCGTCGTCCCGTCGAGCACGCCGAGGACGACCCGCCCGCCGCCGTCGTCGCCGTCCTCGTCTTCGTCGGTCAGTTCCTCCTCGACCGTCTGGAGGTCGAGGTCGATCTCGCTCATACCCGCCCCCTCGCGGTCGACCGAGAAAAAGGTGTGTCCGACGGGCGGCGTCATGTCGTTCGAGGCGGAGGCACCCCAACCGTACGATTCCACAGCAGATCAGTTCTAGTAGACACTATCGGGAGACGTAACCTACGGCGGTCTCTAATCCGCCGACAGTCAACTTCCGAAATGGACCGATGTCTACCGGTCTACTACAAAAGAAGCGAATATGCAAAACTATTGCAGATACGACAACAATGCTGGGCAGGAAACAGCGGAGACGACCCACGAGACGACGACCTCCTGAACAGTGAGATATTGTCAATCATAGTACTAATCAACACAGACGGAGAGAAAACAGTCTCAGCATTTAGAGTCCTCGGAAGAAGCGACGACCCATACGGAGACATAGACACAACCAGCTACACATGCATCTGGGCATTCACACAAAAAATAACCAACTACAAACCAGAACTCGAAGAAATAACACTCTACAGAGTCAATGATGGCGAAGAAGCAGTTCAGGTAGATGACCCAGAAACCTACCTCCAAAACAACGGAGCCTACATAATAGAAGGAGTAGACGACTCCGGGCAAATCAGATCACAGGTCGCTGGAACAGTGCAACCCGGCGGATACAGCAATGCAACAGATCAAGAACAATGGCTAATCCGAAACACAGAAATCCAACAAGGAGGAACGGGCAACCCAGACTCAATATGGGAAATGTTCCCCGAGAGAAGCGTCGGTGCTGGAGGTCAGACTGGCAGCGAAGAAATCAGAGACCCTGAAGAAGAATTCGAAAATGAAGTAAGATAGGAAAGAAAGTATTAGGAAACGGTGGTCGCCGTTTCTTCTTCTCTTGGCCATTCCAAGTTTTGGAAGGGATTCATTTGTGCATATTCGCCATCTTCGTAGACTTCTTCTACTGTGAATTCGTCCATATCTTCATCGTATCCGAAGGCAAAGTTCTCAATTCCAGATGTGTTTGCTATCTTCGTTATATCATCGAAGAAGTCCTTAGCATTTCCTTCTGTGATTTTCTCCTCTGCTTTGTACCATGCATCCCAGCTATCCGGCATAACCCCAACATCTAACTGATGGCTATTATAAGGTACAGCGCTGAATTGTTCTCTCGCTCCCTCTTTATTCTGTGCATTATCAGGATGAACTATCTCAAATGTATCCTCATAAATACTCGCATCAATGATGTGACTTTCTGATGGATGGTCATTCCAGAAACCATCATTTTCTGTAGTCCAGTTGGTGTCTAGGTCTTGGCTGCGGTTGGTTCTTTCGCCATATGGTTTGAGGAGGTCTTGGTGTTGTTCTCCGGTTTCCGGGTCTGTGTATTCTAGCATGAGGCCTGGTTGTTGGCCGACTGAGTAGATTCTGTGTGGTGCGGCGATGTCGCCGTCTTCAAAGTTGAAGTCTTCTATGTTTTCCGTGACTGCAGCCATTGCTGTGATGTGTGTGGAGACCGGGAAGTCTGTTGAGTCGTCTCTGTTGACTGCGTGGAATCCTTTTCTTGCGCCTTTGATAGCGGCTTCTCTTACTTGGTCTTCGTAGCTTTGACTGGTGTCAATGTTGAAGTTGAGGTCGTAGCTGCCGGTGACTGATTCAATAGCTGCATTATAGCTTTCCTGTGGTGACTGTCCTTCTAGCTCGGAGGCTGTGTTCCCGACGATATCGCTGTACGGTGCTTCGGTGGCCGTTTCAGTCGGTGTCTCAGTTGCGGTCTCTGTTGGGGTATCGGTCGGTGTTTCAGTGGCTGTATCGGTCGGTGTCTGGGTAGCCGTCGCTCTCGGCGTATCGACAACTGTTTGTTTTGCAGTATCTGTCGGTGTCTCCGCTCCGGGCGAACCGGATCCGCCATCGTTCTGGCTCGAACAGCCCGCCACTCCGACACCGGTGAGAGACAGAGCGGTAGTGAAGAAGCGTCGCCGATCCCAACCGTCAGTCATACGTAGTGAATAGTCAACAACAGATATGAAACTGGCTATCAGCATCATCAGCCTGAGAACACGAATATCGTGGCGGGCGGCAGGCCACGCGAGCGCGGGATCGTGTACCTCCCGTCGCAGTCACACCGAAACCGGGAGAGCGGCGCGGACTACTCGAACAGTTCCTCGGCTCTCTTGTAGATGGGCTGGCCGAGCCAGGACCGCTGTTCCGCGAGTCGGTCGAGCTTTTCGACTGCCTGCTCGGAGTCTATCGCCTGCCGTTCAACCAGCGGCTTCAGGACGATAGGCGAAATCGCGACCTCGGCGTCGCTGGCGGTCTGGAGTTCCGGGAGCGCCCGCAGGTCGTCGGTGATCAGGAACTCGGCGTCCAAGTCCCGCGTCAGGAGCGCGCAACCGCCCTCCCCGCGGTCGATTCTGGAGGATTCGAGCGTCTCCGTCACCTCGTGGCTCTCGAAGTCGTCTCGATTGTCGAGTACCGTCCGGGCGGCGTCGCCGTGCCTGTCGTCGTAGTCGGCGGTGTCTTCGAGTTCGCCGACGACCGTGTCCGTGGTGTGGAGATCGAACTCCACAGCGACGGTGCCGAACAGCTCGACGGTGGCCAGCGAGACGAGCGCGGACGTGTCCGCGACTATCATCTACAGGTCCGCCAGATCCTCGGCCAGCTCGTCGCCGCGACCGAGCAGGGCTTTCGACGCCCGGACCGATTCGGCGTCCTGGCGCCCGACGAACTCTTTCAACGCCTCGAAGCCGATCTCGTCGTCGAGGTAGAGTTCGACCACGGCCTCTTTGAACCGCTCCTGGTCCTCGATGTCGTCCAGATAGTCCTGTAACGCCTCCACGACGATCTCCGTCCGGTTCTTGTGCGAGACTTCGGCGGCGACGTCCGCCTTCTCGATCAGCGTTTCGGGGAGCCGGAAGTTGACGCGGGTCGTTCCCATTTTCCACTCACTGTGTACACGTTGTACCCACACAGTCATAAGAATTGGTGGGCCAGCGCGGGCGATCGCTGTTCCGAGCGGGTGACGCCCCAGACCGCCGGACTCAAACCGCCGCGGCGGCAATCCCGAGTATGAGCGACACCGACGACTGGGCCGAGCGCCTGCGGGCCAACCGCGCCGAGAAAGACCAGTTCCTCGACGAACACCCCCAATCCCCGATCCCGCCGGAGGAACGCGACGACTTCGACGGACTGGACTACTTCGAACCCGACGCCGACTACCGCGTCGACGCGACGGTCACCGTTCACGACCAGCCCGACCCCGTCGAGATGGAGACCTCCGACGGTCGCACGGTCCGCTACGAGCGCGTGGTCAGCTTCGCGTTCGACCTCGACGGCGAGTCGTACGAACTTCACGGCTACAAGCAGGAGCCGGACGACGAGGCCATCTTCGTCCCGTTCCGCGACAAGACCACCGGCCAGCAGACCTACGACGGGGGCCGGTACATGGAACTGGAAACCGAGCGCGACCTCGAAGACGGCGACGACGTGACGATCGACTTCAACCTCGCCTATTCGCCCTTCTGCGCCTTCAGCGACACCTTCTCCTGTCCGTACCCGCCCGAGGAGAACTGGCTGGAGACGACGGTCGAGGCGGGCGAACGCCACGAGTAGGACTGGGTCCCCGCTCCCCCTCGGCGTCGTCTATCGCCGCCGGTCGCCGATGCTGACAGGCTTATGCGGGGCTGGGTCCTACACCTGAGAGTGCTCTCGGACACCCTCGGCGTGCATCACGTGTCGGTCGTCGCCGGCGACCCCATCGAGAACCGGCGGTTCTACGCGGAGACGCTCGGACTGCGGTTCGTCCTGCGGACCGTCAACTTCGAGGAGCCGTTCGTCTACCACCTCTACTACGGCGACGAGCGCGGGTCGCCGGGCTCGGTGCTCACTTTCTTCACCTACCCGCGGGAGGACCCCGGCCGGATCGGCAAGCCCGACATCACGACCGCGGCGCTGCGCGTTCCCGCGGACTCGATCGACTTCTGGGAGGACCGACTCACTGGGCGAGGCGTGACCGTCGACCGGGCTGAGCGCTTCGGCGAGCCCGTCCTGGCGTTCGAAGACCCCGACGGCACGTCGCTCGAACTCGTCGGCGTCCCGGACAGCGGGGCCGCTCGCACCGACCTCGAGGCGGGAGCTGACCACCCCTGGAGCGGTGGATCGGCGGACGGTTCTGTTCCGGTGGAACACGCCATTCGGGGTGTCCGCGGTGTCTCGGTGCGCTCGGCGGACCCGTACGTGACCGCGAGCCTGCTGGACACCTTCGGGTTCGAGATCGTCGCCGAGCGCGACGACGCGGTCCGCTACCGGCTCGCCGACGGACGGGCGTCGACGGTCGACCTGCTGACCGACGACGCCGAGTACGGCAAGGAGGGTCGCGGGTCGATCCACCACGTCGCGCTGACGGTCGAAGACGGCGACCAGCTCCGGGAGTGGCGCGACCTGCTCGACGAACGAGGTTTCGACGTGTCGCGAGTGAAGGACCGACACTTCTTCGAGTCGCTGTACGTCCGCGACGGCGGCGGGATCCTGTTCGAGCTGGCGACCGAGCGGCCGGGGCTGGGCGTCGCCGAGCGCGAGTCCGACCCCGGTGGCGACCTCGTGCTCCCGCCCTGGCTGGAGGAGGACCGCGAGATGATAGCGGGGCAACTGCCGCCGTTCGACGACTGAATCGGTGCCGGCGGTCGTCAGGCTTCCCGGGCGGCGGTCGTCAACTCGGGGAGGCCCTCCTCGATCTCCTCGCGACGGTCTTCGAGCCACTCGGGGAGGACGAGCCGCTCGCCGAGTTCGTCGACGGGCTCGTCGACGGTGTAGCCGGGCGATTTGGTGGCAAACTCGAAGAGGACGCCGCCGGCGGTCCGGGCGTAGATCGAGTTGAACCACTTGCGGTCGATGATCTGCGTGGGTCGGAGCCCGCGCTCGACGAGCGCGTCGTGCCACTGTGCCTGTTCGGCGTCGGAGACCTGAAAGGCGACGTGGTGCACCGTGCCGGCACCAGACTCTCCCCGCGGCGCCTCGGGGTCTTCGAGCACGTCGACGACGGCGCCCAGCTCCCCGCCTGCGAGGAACCGCTGGCGGTGGGTCTCGCTCCTGGTCGGCTGGAACCCCATCGTCTTGAGCAGATTCCCGATGCCGCTGGCGGTCGACAGCGAGAGGGTGACACCGAAGAAGCCGCGGATGGCGTGTTGCTGGGGGACCGGGCCGTCCGGCGGGTCGCCGTCGGGCGTGTCAGCGCGTGCGACGAGTTCCAGCGGGAGGCCGTCGGGGTCCTCGAAGGCGATGACGGTGTCGCCGAACCGTTCCCGGGGCGCGGCGTGGTCGACGCCCGCCGAGTCGAGGCGGTCGGTCCAGTACTCGACGGATCCGACGGGGATCTGGAACTGGACGGTCGTCACCTGGCCCGTGCCGACGCGGCCGGGCTGGGCGTCCGTGTACGGGAAGTACGTCATGCTCGTCCCGGGCGTCCCGCTCCGGTCGCCGTAGAAGAGGTGATACACCGACACGTCGTCCTGATTGACGCTGCGTTTCACCAGTCGTAACCCGAGCGTCTCGGTGAACAAGCGGTGGGTACGGCCGGGGTCGCTCGCGATGGCCGTCACGTGGTGGACCCCGGGGATGTCGGCCGGCATGCCCCGCGATTCGGGGCCGACCACGATACCCCCTCTGCCGGCACACTCAACCTCCGCCCCGATTCGTTGAAGTCGCGGATGGAATCCGGTTCACCGCCCCGAGTGCTCGCCGTTCGCGCCGGCCAGGAGGTCGGCGATCAGATCACCCACTGCCACGAGTTCGGCGTCGGTGATCCCGTGGTCGTCGCCCGGTTCGATGCGGGTCCGCACGTCGCCGTCGAGCGACTCGAAGACGGCCGCCGTCTCGCGGACGCGCTCTATCGGCATCGCCGGATCCCCTTCGTGACCGCCGACCAGGACCGGCGTCCCGTCGACGCTCCCGTCGTAGTCGTCGACCTTGGGACCCATCAGCCCGCCGCTGGAGAGGACGACGCCGCCGTACCGACGGGGAGATCCCGCCACGAACTCGGCGACGAGACAGGCGCCCTGTGAGACCCCGAGGACGACTGTTTGCCCCCGCGCGACGCCGGATTCGCGGACCGTCGCGACCGCGTCGGCGACGGCCGTCAGGGCCGAGGACCGGCCGGGCTCGTTGGCTTCCCGGGGTGCGAGAACCGAGTTCGGGTACCACTGGTTGCGCCGCGCCGCGGGGGCGACCAGTGCGAGGCCGTGACGGTAGAACTCGTCCGCGAGCGCGACCATGCCGTCGGCGCTCCCGCCGCGCCCGTGGACGAGGACGACTGCGGTTTCGGCCACGGACAGCGGTGCCCCGGCGGTGACGGGCGGCTGGTTCTGGTGAGGGCCGTCCATCTCACGCCGCTCCCATCGGTGGCTGAGAACCGGTCGTCGGTGCCGTCCGTGCGTCGAACATCCGCGATACGCTAAGGCTGCCCGCGACTTGTATCCCGCTCTTCGGCCGGTCGCCTGCGTTTGCGTCGAGCCTCGGCAGCACCGCCCGGCTCCTCGCACCTTATCCGTCCAAATTCCCTAGGTGAGACACTCGTGCCCGACAGCTACGCGATCGACGCCGACTGGAACGCACTGTACGTCGACGGCGAATGGACGGCCGCCGAGTCCGACGAAACACTCGCCGTCGAGGACCCCTCGACCCGCGAGCAAGTGGCGACGGTCCCCGCCGCCGTCGAGGCAGACGTCGACGCCGCCTACGAGGCCGCCGCCGAAGCCCAGCCCGAGTGGGCCGCGGCACCGCCCGCCCGCCGCGCGGAAGCGATCCAAAACGCCATCGAGGCGCTCCAGGCCCACAGCGACGACGTCACCGACCTGCTCGCTCACGAGGCCGGTGGGTCACAGATCATGGGCGAGACGCTCGATTACGACGGCGTCGACGACTCCCTCGTCGTCGAGCCGACCGTCCTCTCGGACGTGACCAACGACATGCCCGCCGCGTGCAACGAGCACTTCGGCCCCATCGCGCCGGTCATCCCCTTCTCCGATATCGACGAGGCCGTCGCGATCGCCAACGACACCGAGTACGGCCTGGCGGGGTCGGTCCACGCCGGCGATCTGGGTACCGGGATGGACATCGCCGACCGGATGGAGACCGGGTAGGTCCACATCAACGACCAGCCGATCAACGACGAGGCCCACGTCACCTTCAGCGGCACCGAGGCCTCGGGCGTCGGCGGCTACAACGACGGCGCCATCCTCGAACAGTTGACCGAGACGAAGTGGATCTCCCTGCAGCGCGAACCACGCGAATACCCGTTCTGAGGACGATCGCACAGCGGTCGGTTCCCGCCGCTCAGTCCGCCGCCTGGCCGCCGTCGACGGGGATCGTGACGCCCGTGATGTAGGAGGCGTCGGTCGAACAGAGGAAGGCCACGGCGCCGGCCATCTCCTCCGGTTCGGCGATCCGGTCCATCGGCACGTCCTGCATCGCCGAGGTGTCGAACTCGGCACGGAGGCTCCAGAGCGCCATCTTGGCTATCTGGACGACGGTCCGAATCCGGCCCAGTATCGACGACCCGCCGGAGTCGCCCACGATTCCGGACTGGATGTTCGTCTTCGTCGGCCCGGGCGCGATGGCGTTGACCCTGATATCGCGCTCGGCGTACTCCAGCGCGACCGACTTCGTCAGGCCGACGACGCCGTGTTTGCTCGCCGAGTAACTGGAGAGCCCGCCCATCCCGACAAGTCCGGCCTCGGAGGCGGTGTTGACGATGGCGCCGCTGCCCTGGCGTTCCATGACCTGCAACTCGGCCTTCATGCACGCCCAGACCCCCTTGAGGTTGATGTCGACGATCCGGTCCCAGTTGGCCTCGCTGATGCCCGTCGTCTCAACGAAGTCAGTGAGGATGCCCGCGTTGTTGTGCGCGAAGTCGAGGCGCCCGTAGGTCTCGACGGTAGCTTCGACCATCCGCTCGACCGACGCGGTGTCGGACACGTCGACCTCGACGAAGACGGCATCGCCACCCGCGTCCTCGATCAGTTCGACCGTCTCGCGACCGCCCTCGACGTCGATGTCGGCGACGACGACGTTCGCGCCCTCCTCGGCGAATCGGAGCGCCGAAGCGCGTCCGATGCCCGAGCCCGCTCCGGTGACGAGTGCCGTCTTTCCGGCTAAGCCCTTCATATCTCGTGGATTTTGTGGGGCAGTTAGGAAAGTGTATGCCTTGGTAGCTGTTCGGACCCGAATGTCCGCGATCGCCCCGGAATGACCCTCCTGTGGCAATTCTGTCTACTCGCTTCGGAGGGCTCTCCGAAGCGAAGCGACTCGCTCCCGGAGGAAGTGGTCCTCCCCGGACCGGTCGAATTCGGCGAGCCCGTCGGGCCAGTCTATCGCCGCCGCGTCGGCCTCGCAGGCCCACGCGACCTTCCGTGCGCAGGTGATCACTTCCTCGCAGAGCGCTTCGGTCTCGACGACGTATCCCCGGCGGCTCGCGGGGTGGATCGACTCCGTCCCGCGCAGCGCTATCCGGGTGCGACCGTCGCCAGCAGGGGTCAGCGATACTTCGAGGACGCTCCCTTCCGCCTTCGCTGTCGCCGCTGCTCCTTCGCGAACCACCGTTTCGAGAGACCTGAGTACGTTGGACAGCGTCGTGTCCAGCAGGTACTCCAGGTACTCGTTCCCCTCGTCGCCGTCGTATCGCACTAGCGGGACGCCGTCGACAGTCACTCGAAGGCCGCCGCTGACGTAGTCGAATTCGACGTAGTCGATCCGGACGGCTACGCGTACCGACACGTGGGTCGCTCCGCGACCTCGTCACTTATCGGTTGGGGGCCGACCGGGCCGACTGGACGGTTTCACGCTCAGTCGTTCCCGGTTCGAGTCGAACGTGCCACGCGCTACCGCACGAACGCACCGAGCGGAGCCTTTATGTCCTCCGAGAGAACAGCATAGAGTACAATGTCCAATACTGAGGGCACGTCGGCTTCGCCGGCGGATCGAGTTCTTCCAGGGTACTTTAAATAGTACCTCGGAAGTTCACGAGGCACGTATTTTCGACACCACGCTCCGCGACGGGGAGCAGTCACCACGCACGTCGTTCTCCTACGAAGACAAACGGGAGATAGCGGCCGTGCTGGACGACATGGGCACGCACGTCATCGAGGCGGGCTTCCCGGTCAACTCCGACGCGGAATTCGAGGCCGTTCGCGACATCGCGAACGCCACCTCGACGACGACCTGCGGGCTGGCGCGAGTCGTCGAGAAAGACGTCGAAGCGGCACTGGACTCCGGTGTGGAGCTGGTTCACGTGTTCGTCTCGACGAGCGACGTACAGTTGGAAGACTCCATGCACGCGACCCGCGAACAGGCCGTCGAGCGCGCCGTCCAGTCGGTCGAGCGCGTCAAGGAGGCCGGGGTCGACTGCATGTTCTCGCCGATGGACGCCACCCGCACCGACGAGGCGTTCCTGATGGAGGTCGTCGACGCCGTCTCCGAGGCGGGCACCGACTGGATCAACATCCCGGACACCTGCGGGGTGGCGACGCCCGGCCGGTTCCGCGACATGATCGCGAAGGTCGTCGACCGCACGGACGCGGACATCGACGTCCACACGCACGACGACTTCGGGCTGGCCGCGGCCAACGCGCTGTCGGGCTTCGAGGCGGGCGCCGCGCAGGCGCAGGTCTCGGTCAACGGCATCGGCGAGCGCGCGGGCAACGCGGCCTACGAGGAGGTCGTGATGGCTCTGGAGTCGCTGTACGACGTCGACACGGGGATCGACACGACCCGAATCACGGAGATCTCCCGGATCATCGAGGGCAAGAGCGACATCCCGGTGCCGGCGAACAAGCCGGTCGTCGGCCGCAACGCTTTCTCCCACGAGAGCGGGATCCACGCGGCCGGCGTCATCGAGAACTCCGACACGTTCGAGCCGGGGGTCATGACCCCGGAGATGGTCGGGGCCTCGCGCGAACTCGTCCTGGGCAAACACACCGGTCAGCACTCGGTGCGCGAGCGGCTGGTCGAGGCGAGCTACGAGCCCACCGACGACGAGGTGCGCGAGATCACCCGGCGCGTCAAGGAGTTCGGCGCGGACGACAACCGCGTCACCATGGAGGTCCTGGAGGAGTTCGCCCAGGACGTCGGCGTCGACCGCGAGGTCGACGAAGAGGAGGTCCGGGCGTAGGACGATGCCCGCCTCCACGGCCGCCGAGCGCACACAGCGAGAGCTACCGTCGCCGCGAGCGGCGTCCTCCCGTCGCCGAACGGTCGGGCGCGCGCGCCGGACACGGAAAATTTATTGCCGACGGTGTACACGAGTCCGTAGTGATGACACCGACCGCTGGCGTCGAGGCGACCGAACTCGCGTCCAGCGGCGCGCTTCGCGGTATCGTAGGGGCTCGCTAGCCCCCTCACCTACTGCAGTTCATTCTCGGCGGACGCATCGATTCGGCGCGGAGCGGATTCGACGACCAGACCACCACACATGAGCGAACAAACACCAGTGTCGCCTCCAGAGGGCGAACGGACGGACACCGAGGAACAGACGACGGAGACAACAGCGGACGAGGCGGGCGCGACGACGAACGACACCGTGTCGACGGGCGCGGAGTCGATCGTCGCGGCGCTCGAACAGGCCGGTGCGGAGACGCTGTTCGGCGTCCAGGGCGGGGCGATCATGCCCGTCTACGACGCGCTATACGACTCCGAGGAGCTGACCCACATCACGATGGCCCACGAACAGGGAGCCTCCCACGCGGCCGACGCCTACGGCATCGTCTCGGGCAAGCCGGGCGTCTGCCTGGCCACCTCTGGCCCGGGCGCGACGAACCTCGTGACCGGCCTCGCGGACGCGTCGATGGACTCCGACCCCGTGATCGCGTTGACCGGACAGGTGCCGACGAACTTCGTCGGGAACGACGCCTTCCAGGAGACAGACACCGTCGGCGTCACCCAGCCGGTCACCAAGCACAGCTACTTCGCCGACGACGCCGACACGGTCGGCACCGAGGTCGGCGAGGCGTTCGCGCTGGCCGACGAGGGCCGCCAGGGCCCGACGCTGGTCGACCTGCCCAAGGACGTGACCCAGGGCGAGACCGACGCGTTCCCGGGTGAGGCGGAGACGCCCGACACGTACAATCCGCCGACGACCGCCGAACCCGAGGCGGTCGACGCGGCCGCCGGCGCGCTGGCCGACGCCGAGCGCCCGGTCGTCCTCGCGGGCGGCGGCGTCATCAAAGCCGACGCCAGCGACGAACTCCGGCAGTTCGCCACCGAGTACGAGATCCCGGTCATCACGACGATGCCCGGGATCGGCTCCTTCCCGGAAGACCACGAGCTCTCCCTGGAGTGGGCCGGGATGCACGGCACCGGCTACGCCAACATGGCGATCACGAACACCGACTGCATGCTCGCGGTCGGGACCCGTTTCGACGACCGTCTGACCGGCGACGTCGAGACGTTCGCCCCCGACGCCGACATCGTCCACGTCGACGTCGACCCCGCCGAGATCAGCAAGAACATCGAAGCCGACTATCCGCTGATCGGCGACGCCAAACAGGTCCTGCGCCAACTCGACGACGCGATGCCCGTCGCCTACGAGGCGACCGACAGCTCGCCGGAGGCCTACGCCGAATGGCGCGAGCAGTGTCAGGCCTGGAAAGACGAGTACGCGATGACCTACGACACGCCGGAGGACGAGCCGCTCAAACCGCAGTACGTGGTCGAGCGGTTCTCCGAGATCGCCGCCGACGACGCCATCGTCACGACCGGCGTCGGCCAACACCAGATGTGGGCCAGCCAGTTCTGGACGTTCACCGAGCCCCGGACCTGGGTCTCTTCGCACGGGCTGGGCACGATGGGCTACGGCGTCCCCTCGGCCATCGGCGCGAAGATCGCCGCACCCGACCAGGAGGTCGTCTGCTTCGACGGCGACGGATCCTTCCTGATGACGGTGCAGGAACTCTCGGTCGCGGTGCGAGAGGACCTCGATATCACGTACGTCGTCCTGAACAACGAGGCGGTCGGGATGGTCCGCCAGTGGCAGGACGGCTTCTACGAGGGCCGGCGGATGGCCTCGGAGTACCCCTGGATCCCGCAGTTCGACATGCTCGCCGAGGCGTTCGGCGCTCGGGGTTTCCGCCTGGAGGACCCCGACGAGGTCGACGAGGTCATCGAGAAGGCGCGCAACTACGACGGCCCGGCGGTGATCGACGCGATCATCGACCCGGCCGAGAACGTCTATCCGATGGTTCCCAGCGGCGGGGACAACGGACTGTTCGCACTGAACGGCGACCAACTGGGTGATCTCTGAGATGACGCAAGGTATGGACGGCCCCCATCCCGACGAACGGATGCGACCGGCGGGCCGACGGAACTCGCAGGGCATTCGCATCGATCCGGAAGCCGAAGCCACGCACCAGCCGCGCAAGGCGGTGCTGTCGACGCTCGTCAACCACGAGCCGGGCGTCCTCGCGGAGGTCTCCGGCCTGTTCAGCCGCCGGCAGTTCAACATCGAGAGCCTGACGGTCGGCACCACGGACGACCCCGAGGTCGCCCGGATGACGATCGTCATCGAGGAGCCCGAGCCCGGCGTCGAACAGGCGAAAAAACAGCTGGAGAAGCTCGTGCCGGTCATCTCCGTCGAGGAGCTGGAACCGGAAGCGGTCCAGCGCGAACTGATCCTCGTGAAGGTCAGCGGCGAGCAGCCCGACGACGTGAACGCGGTCGCGGACATGTACGACGGGTCGGTCGTCGACGCCTCGCCGGAGGCGATCACGATCGAGATCACGGGCAGCCAGCAGAAGATCGAGGCCGCCGTGGAGGCGTTCGGCCAGTTCGACGTGCAGGAAGTCGTTCGCACGGGCGCGGCGGCGGTCGAGCGCGGTGCGGACATGCTCGAAGACACGCGACGGAAAACGGAGACGATATCAGAGGCGGGCGAGACGGCTCAGACAGCTACAGATGACTGACGACTTCACCGTACCCGTCTACGACGACGGCGACGCCGACGCATCGCACATCGAGGACAAGACCGTGGCCATCCTGGGCTACGGCAGCCAGGGCCACGCCCAGGCCCAGAACCTCGCCGACAGCGGCGTCGACGTGGTCGTCGGCCTCCGCGAGGGGTCGGCCTCCCGCGACGAGGCCGAAGCCGACGGGCTACGCGTCGCGGTGCCGGACGACGCCGTCGCCGAGGCGGACATCACCGTGATGCTCGTCCCGGACACCGTCCAGCCCGCGGTCTTCGAGGCGGTGGAGGACGGTCTGGAGGAGGGCGACACGCTTCAGTTCGCCCACGGGTTCAACGTCCACTACGGCCAGATCGAGCCGCCCGAGGGCGTCGACGTGACGATGGTCGCCCCCAAGTCTCCGGGTCACCTCGTCCGCCGCACGTACAAGCGCGGCGAGGGCACGCCGGGGCTGATCGCCATCGAGCAGGACGCGACCGGCGGCGCCAAGGCGGAGGCGCTGGCCTACGCACAGGCCATCGGGTGCGCCCGCGCGGGCGTCATCGAGACGAGCTTCCAGGAGGAGGTCGAGACGGACCTGTTCGGCGAGCAGGCCGTCCTCTGTGGCGGCGTCACCGAGATGGTCAAGGCCGGCTTCGAGACGCTCGTCGACGCGGGCTACGCGCCGGAGATGGCCTACTTCGAGTGTCTCAACGAGCTGAAGCTGATTGTCGACCTGATGTACGAGGGCGGCCACATGGAGATGTGGAACTCCGTCTCCGACACCGCCGAGTACGGCGGGCTCACGCGCGGCGAGGAGATCATCGACCGCGACGGCTTCGACGAGATCCTCGAAGGCGTCCAGAACGGGGAGTTCGCCCGCGAGTGGATCAACGAGAACCAGGCCCACCGACCGGCCTACAAGCAGTACCGCGACGCGGAAGCCAACCACCAGATCGAGGAAGTCGGCGGGCGCCTGCGCGAACTGTTCGCGTGGGCCGACGAGGAGTAGCGAACACACGACACAGATGACAGACGAGGACACGACACCGACCGAGACGACGACAGCGACCGTCGGCGACGCCGCCCCGAAGGCGACGATGGGCGAGTTCAGCCACACCAACCCTCACACCGGGAAGCCCTTCGGCGACGACTTTGCCTTCCAGCGGGGGCCGACGGTGGCCGCCGACGGCGGTGAGCGAAACGCGGTCGACGCCACGGACGAGCAGTCGGCGCAGACGATGAGCGACGTCGACCACGAACACCCCGACGAGGACGCCGAAGACGCGAATCGCGTCTTCCAGCGGGGCGTAGACGGACGAGACGGATCAGTATGAGTCAGGGCACACTGTACGACAACGTCTGGGATCGGCACAAAGTAACGACGCTGCCCAACGGGCAGGACCAGCTGTTCGTCGGGCTCCACCTCATCCACGAGGTGACGAGCCCGCAGGCGTTCGGCATGCTCCGCGAGCGCGACATCGAGGTCGCGCGGCCGGATCTGACGCTGGCGACAGTCGACCACATCGTCCCGACGGCCGACCAGTCTCGTCCCTACGGCGACGACGCCGCCGAGAACATGATGTCCGAGCTGGAGGAGAACGTCCGCGACGCGGGCATTGAGTTCCTCGACCCGACCAGCGGCGAGCAGGGCATCGTCCACGTGGTCGGCCCGGAGCAGGGACTCACCCAGCCCGGCAAGACCATCGTCTGTGGCGACTCGCACACTTCCACCCACGGCGCGTTCGGCGCGCTCGCGTTCGGGATCGGGACCTCCCAGATCCGCGACGTGCTCGCCACGCAGACCATCGCGATGGAGAAACAGAAGGTCCGGAAGATCCAGGTCGACGGCGAACTCGGCGAGGGCGTCGAGGCCAAAGACATCATCCTGGAGATCATCCGTCGCCTGGGCACCGAGGGCGGCGTCGGCTACGTCTACGAGTACGCCGGCGAGGCCATCGAGACCCTCGACATGGAAGGGCGGATGTCCATCTGCAACATGTCCATCGAGGGCGGCGCCCGCGCGGGGTACGTCAACCCCGACGAGACCACCTTCGAGTGGCTGGAGCAGACCGACTACTTCCAGGACCACCCCGAGAAGTTCGACGAGCTGAAGCCCTACTGGGAGTCCATCAGCAGCGACGCGGACGCCGAGTACGACGACGTGGTCCACATCGACGCGAGCGAGCTGGACCCGGTCGTCACGTGGGGCACGACGCCCGGCCAGGGCATCGGTATCCACGACCCCATCCCGGCGCCCGAGGACCTGGCCGACGACAAGGTCGACACGGCCCGGCGCGCCCAAGAGCACATGCGCGTCGAGCCCGGCGAGACGATGGACGGCTACGACATCGACGTGGCCTTCCTCGGCTCGTGTACCAACGCACGCCTGCCGGACCTGCGCCGCGCGGCCCGCATCGTGAAGGGCCGCCAGGTCGCAGACGACGTACGCGCGTTCGTCGTCCCCGGCAGCCAGCGCGTCCAGCGCCAGGCCGAGGAAGAAGGGCTGAAGGACGTCTTCGAGGCGGCCGGCTTCGACTGGCGCAACGCCGGCTGTTCGATGTGTCTCGGGATGAACGAGGACCAGCTGGAGGGCGACGAGGCGTGTGCGTCCTCCTCGAACCGCAACTTCGTCGGCCGCCAGGGTTCCAAGGACGGCCGCACGGTCCTGATGAACCCGCGGATGGTCGCTGCCGCGGCGATCACCGGGGAAGTCTCTGACGTGCGCGATCTTGAGGAGGTGCAAGTCGCGTGACCGACGCCACCGAGGACATTCCGTCGGTCGACTACGTCGAGGGGACGGGCATCCCGATCCGCGGCAACGACATCGACACCGACCAGATCATCCCGGCGCGGTTCATGAAGGTCGTCACCTTCGACGGGCTGGGTCAGTTCTCCTTTTTCGACCTGCGGTTCGACGACGACGACAACGAGAAGGACCACCCGTTCAACGAGGAGCGCTTCCAGGACGCGAACGTCATGGTGGTCAACAACAACTTCGGCTGTGGGTCCTCCCGCGAGCACGCCCCCCAGGCGCTGATGCGCTGGGGCATCGACGCCATCATCGGCGAGGGCTTCGCGGAGATCTTCGCGGGCAACTGCCTCGCGCTCGGCATCCCGACCGTCACCGCCGACCACGAGACGATCAACGCCCTCCAGCAGTGGGTCGACGACAACCCCGACGGCGAGATCGAGGTCGACGTGCGAAGGGAGACAGTCACCTACGGCGTTCGCGAATCGGACGATTCGCGAGCCGATCAGAACTCGGAGAGTTCTGAACTCGACAACGAGATCAACGTCAGCGTCGACCGCGCCCAGCGCGAGGCGCTGGTCGAGGGCAACTGGGACACGACCGCGTTGATGAAGGCGAACGAGAACGCGATCGACGAGACCGCCGACTCCCTGCCGTACCTCGAATCGGCGGACTGATCGACGCGACCGGCCCGGGCGAGTCCGGCGCCGATTTACCGTCCGTACCGCTTCGAACCGCCGATCCCGCACCGCTCTCACGGCCTCGAGGACTGCCTCCGCGCAGCCGCGACTGTCGGGTCGGGGATAGAGCCGAACGTTCTCGCAGCGAACGGCCGTCAGTCGTCGTCGGCTGCGACGGTCAGGTCGTCGCCGTCGCCAAGTGCGGGGTCGCCGCTTCCGCCGGGTCCGCTCCCTTCCTCGACGGTGAACTCGTCGAGCTGATCGCGCAGCTGGTCGGCGAGGTCGTCCAGTTCGTCGGCGGTGCCGGCCATCTGCGTCGCGGTCATGGTCTGCTGTTCGGCGGCGGAGGCGACCTCCTGGGCCTCGGAGCGGGTCTCGCGGCTGGCGTCGGCCACGTCGTCGGCCATCGCGACGACCTCCTGGGCGGACGCGGCCTGCTCGTCGGTAGCGTCGTTGATCGACTGGACGCCGGTGTTGGCCTCCTCGACGTGGTCGGCGATCTCCTCTAAGGTGTGCAGGCTCTCGTCGATGGTTTCGCGCCCGTTCGCGACGGCCTCGTGCATCTCGCGCATGTCGCCGACGGTTTCGGCGGTCGAGGACTCGACGCCGTCGATGAGGTCCGCGATCTCGTCGGTCGCCTCGCTCGTCTCCTCGGCGAGCTGTTTGACCTCCTCGGCGACGACGGCGAAGCCCTCGCCGGCCTCGCCGGCGCGGGCGGCCTCGATGGAGGCGTTCAGTGCGAGCACGTTCGTCTGCTCGGCGATGTCGTCGATGAGCGCGACGATCTCGTCGATCTGGTTGACCTCGTTCTCCAGGCGCTCCATCTCGTCGACGGTCGCGTCGGCCTGGTCCTCGATGGTTTCCATCATGCCGATCGAGTCCTCGGCCAGATCGGTCCCTTCGCGGGCGTCGACGGCGGCCTCAGCGGAGAGCTCGGCCACTTCGTCCGAGGAGGAGGCGATCTCTTCGACGGTGGCCGACAGATCGTTCATCTCGCCGGAGACCTCTTCGAGGCTCCCGGTCTGCTCGGCGGCGCGGGCGGCGATCCCTTCGATGGACTCGGCGACCTCCTGGCTCGCGGAGGACACCTCGTTCGATCCGCGGGACACTTGCTCGCTGACGCCGGCGACCTCCTCGCTGAACCGCTTGATGTCGACGACGGTGTCCTCCAGTTCGCCGAGCATCGCGTTGAACTCGGTGGCGATAGTCCGCATGGCGTCGCTGTCGCGGTCGGCGTCCATCCGCGCGGTCAGGTCGCCGTCGGCGGCCCGTTCGAGGACGCCCGCGGCCTCCTCGGCCTGCCGTTGCAGGTCGGCGGCGAGCTGTTCGGCCTCCTCGCGGGCGGCTTCGGCCTCGCTGCGGGCCTCGTCGAGGTCGGCGACGAACGCTTCGGTGTTCTCGTGCATCGTCGTCAGCGCGGCGCCCAGCCGGCCGGGCACATCATTGTCGAGGACCGGGGCGTCGAACTCCTGGTCGGCCAGCGCGTCGGCCTGCGCGGCGGCCATCGAGATGTTCTCGTGCATCTCTTCGAATGCGGTGACCATCTCGCCGATCTCGTCGTTGCCGGCGTCGACGTCCAGCTCTTCGTCGAACTCGCCGCGCGCGAGCCGCTGGGCGTGGTCGCGGACCTGCTCGATCGGTTTGGCGAAATACCGTGCCAGCCCGTAGCCGGTCGCGACGACGCCGACGAGGACTATACCCAAGATGAGCATGATGGTCTGTCGGGTCGAGGCGGCCTCATCACGGAGCTGTGCGCCGAGGGCGGCCGCGGGGTCGGTCACGTCGGATTCGGGGACGGTCGCCACCATCGTGTACGTCCGTTCACCCATGTCGAGCGGGCGGAAGCCGATGTACCGCTGGGCCTCACTGGTGCCGTTCCCGAGGCTGTACGTCGCCATCCCGGCTTCGCCCTGGAGCATCCGATCGCTGACGATGGTCGCCAGCGAGTCCCCGAGTGCCCCCTGCGCGAGGTTCGCCTTTTCGCGCAGCAGCGACTCGCGGGGGTAACTGACGAGTTCGCCCCGGTCGTTGACGATGTAGAGGTAGCCCGACTCGGCCACGGTGACGCTGTTGGTGATGTTGGTCACGTGGTGGTAGTTGAACTCCGCAGCGAGGACGCCCGACAGGCGGCCCTCGTGGTAGACGGGCGTCGCGAGCATGGTGCGCTGTTCGTCGCCTCGCATCGTGATCTCGCCGACGACGACCCGACCGGGCCGGGCGCTCTTCGCCCGCGAGAACCACTCGGCGTCGGCGTAGGAGGTGTTGTCCTCCGAAACACTGGCCGAACCGTCGTCGGAGTGGGTGACGCTGACGACCTCGCGGCCCTCGGCGTCGGTCAGGTGGAGGCTCCGGTAGGCCTGGGCGTCCCGGCCGTCGACCGTCATCGTCTGGGTCCAGAGCGCGCTCTCGAAGGAGCCCGCGATGTTCGACCGAGCCTCGGCGATGTTGCCCTGGCGGAACTCGTCGGCGAAGGCGCTCGGTGCGATCACCCAGTCGAACCGATCGTAGTAGGTGTAGGAGACGACGCGCGTTCCCTCGCCGCCGTCCGCGGTATCGGCGGTGTACGTCTCGGTCGCCCAGTCGTCGCCCGCACGGACGCGCTCGTCCTCACGGACTGTCCGGTTGATGGCGTCGTACACCATCGTCAGACGGCCGACACCGCTCCCGAGGCGCTCGTCGTCGCCGACCTCGTGGTGAACGACGACCGCTCCCTCGCGGCCGGTGACCATCGCGTAGCCAGTCTCGCCGACGTAGCCGGGTCGGAAGGTGTCGGCGAGTGCGCCCTCGTCGGCCGTCCCGTTGCCGGCCGTACCGGCGATCCGCCGCTCGACGGCCGTCTCGACGGCCCGTCGCTCGTCTGCGCTCAGGTCTTCCCAGGCGCGTCCGTCGTAGCGCTCGGCGAGGAGCGTCTCGACGGTGCTATCGACGGCGTCGCGGACGTGGAGCGCAACGTAGCCGAGCTGCCGTGCACTCCGCTCACGCGCCCCGGTCGACTCGCCGCCCGCCGCCGAGTAGTAGTCGTCGATCGCGGCGGTCCCGGCCAGCGACTTCACGTCGGCCCGTCGCTCGTTGAGGAGGTTCCCGATCTCCTCGGCGCGGGCTTCGACGCTGTTGTTTAGCTCGTCGGTCACCTGTGCCTCCAGCGACGCGGCGCTCGCGCGCTGGGACTGCTCGCTCAGCGACGACATGCTCTCGTTGGCCGTCACACCGACCACCACCGTCGGTATCAGCGAGACGACCAGAAAGACGAGGATGAGCTTCGCACTCAGTCTCATTAGTACCCCAGCTATCGCCGGTTCTCTTATGTTTGATTCATCAATTATCAGGGCTGATATCACAGCCGCCCTGTTTCTCGTCCGCCGTCGACAGGGGTGTCCACCGACGAGGATTTGAGGGGTCGGGGAGTAGGCGGCGACGTGGCTCCGTTCGACCTCTCGCATCGACTGACGACCGGGATGCCCGTCTACCCCGGAACCGAGCCCGTGGCTGTCGAGCATAGCGCCACGCTGGCGGCCGACGGGTACCGGACCACCCGTCTGGATCTGGATTCGCACGCGGGGACCCACGTCGACGCGCCCGCACACCTCACCGACGGTCCGGGGCTCGAGGCGTTCCCGGTCGAGCGGTTCCGATTCGACGCGGCGAAGGCCGACGTGCGGCCGGTCGACGCTCGTGAGGCGGTCGGCGTCGAGCGGCTGCGGGAGGCGCTGGCGGCCGCCCCCCGCGAGGTCGACCTGGTCGCCGTCGTCACCGGCTGGGACGACCACTGGGGCACCGAGCGGTACTTCGACCACCCGTACCTCACCGCCGAGGCCGCGACGTGGCTGGCCGACCGCGGCTGCGATCTCGGCGTCGACGCGGTCAATCCGGACCCGACGCCGACCGAGCGGGCCGTCGCCGAGGAGCCGGACGGATTCCCGGTCCACGAGCGCATGTTCGAGGCCGAGAGCCTGATCGTCGAGAACCTGCGCGGGCTCGACAGGCCCCCGGAGCGCTTCGAACTGCACGCCCAGCCGCTCCGGTTCGCGGACGCGGACGCCTCCCCCGTGCGCGCGGTGGCGTTCGACGGTGACGGCGATCACTGATGCGGATTCTCGCGAGACAGTCCGGGACCGACCGCACACAGTCGCGCGGTCGGCCCGGGAACCGCTCGTAATCGCCCGTATCAGCCACGGCCCGCGCTCGCACCGGAACACATCGACACCCTCTTTTCGGCACCCGGAGGACGTTGAGGCATGACTCACGAGATCGCCGTGATCCCCGGCGACGGGATCGGACAGGAAGTGACGCCGGCGGCCGTCGACGTACTCGAAGCGGTCGACGCCGACTTCGACTTCGTCGAGGGCGACGCGGGCGACGCCGTGAAGGAGGCGACCGGCGAAGCGCTGCCCGCGGAGACGCGCGAGCTGGCCGCCGACGCCGACGCGACGCTGTTCGGCGCCGCCGGCGAAACCGCCGCCGACGTGATCCTCCCGCTGCGCGACGTGGTCGGTTCGTTCGCCAACGTCCGTCCCGCTCGCTCCTACCCCGGGCTAGACGCCGTCCAGCCCGACACCGACCTGGTGTTCGTCCGCGAGAACACCGAGGGCGTCTACGCCGGCATCGAGGCGGAGATCGACGACGGTGTGCGGACGCTCACCCGCGTTATCACCGAGGACGCCTCACGCGAGATCGCCGAGTTCGGGTTCAAATACGCCAAACGAAACGGCTTCGAGAACGTCACGATCGCCCACAAGGCCAACGTCATGCGCGAGACCGACGGCCTCTTTCTGGAGGCCGCCCAGGCGGTCGGCGACACCTTCGACGTCGAGTACGACACGGCGCTGATGGACGCGCTGGCGATGCACCTTGTCATGCACCCCGAGGACTACGGCGTCGTCATCTGCCCGAACCTCGCGGGCGACATGCTCTCGGACCTCGCTGCCGGGCTGGTGGGCGGACTGGGCCTGCTGCCGAGCGCGAACGTCGGCGAGGACAACGCGCTGTTCGAACCGGTCCACGGGTCGGCCCCCGACATCGCCGGTGAGGGGATCGCCAACCCCTCGGCGATGATCCTCTCGGCCGCGATGCTGCTCGACTACCTCGACTACGGCGAGGAAGCGACCGCCGTCCGCGAAGCCGTCGAGGGCGTGCTCGCCGACGGCCCGCGCACGCCCGACCTGGGCGGCGACGCCGCGACCGACGACGTGACCGCGGCAGTCGTCGACCGGCTCTGAACCGACGACCGTCCGAGAGAAGCCCGGTTACTCCCGCGCGAGGACGCAGACTTCCTCCCACTTGCCCTTGGCTTCGAGGCTCTCCTGGAGGTCGCCGGCGTACAGCTGGGCCATCTCCTCGGCTGCGGCCAGTTGCTCGCGGTCGACGCCGCCACCGCCGCCGCCGAGTCCGAGGGCGTCCTTGACACCGTCGAGGATGCCGCCGGAGTCGTCGGACGGTCGTTCGCCCCCCGCGGCCATCCCCGCCGCCTGGTCGACCCGTTCCAGCTCGGGGACGATGCTCTCGACCTTGCTCGTGTTCGCGACCAGCCGAGCGGACTCGGGGTCGTGGGGATTCTCGATCTCGAACTCGACGGCGGTCATGATGAGGCCCCACTGCTGGCGCGAGAAGTTCGAGGCGGCGACCTTCTCGGCGAACTCGCGGTCGGTCTGCATCCGCTCGCCGACGATCCGGTCGCTCCACGCTGAATCGCTCATGGCTCCGAGTAACACGCTCTCCGGTATGTATCTCCCGCTCGACCCGGCGCCCCCTGACGGGACCCGCCGGTCAGCTCCCGTTGCTCTCGCCGGCGGAGTCGACGCCCATCGCGTCGAAGAGCTTCTTCCGGACGGCCTCCTCGGTGAGCTGGAGCAGCGTCTCGCGGTTGTCCTCGCTCGTCTCGATACCGGTGAAGATGCCCAGCGGGATCTCGACGGCGGCGTCGGTCGAGTGGCCCTTCGCCTCGCCCATCTCGCCGAAGGCGTCGTCGAGGACCTTCCCGATGTTCATGCGGATGTCCTTCGAGCGAGCGGCCAGGTAGATGGTGTCGTCGGCGATGGCGAAGACGGCGGTGGTGGTGATCCCCTCCAGATTGAGGAGGTGCTGGGCGGCCTGGGCCAGCGCGTCGCGGTCGCGGATGAACCCCGCGTTGGAGACGAGGTGAGAGCCGCTGACCTCCCGGTTGCGGATGGCCTCGGCGAGCACGTCCAGGGTCTCCGGCGACATCGACGGCGACTCGACCTGTTCGAGCGTGTCGTGGTCGGCGAAGGGATAGAGGTAGGCGGCGGCGGTCAGGTCGGCGGGTGTCGTGTCGCGCTTGAAGTCGAGCGTCTCGGCGCGGATGCCGTACAGCAGGGCCGTGGCGACCTCCTGGCTGAGGTTGAGGTCGAGTTCCTGGATGTACTTGGTGAGGATCGTGGAGGTGGCCGAAACGTTCGAGCGGACGTCCTCGAAGCTGGCGTCGACCTCGTCGTCCTCTTTCTCGTAGTGGTCGACGAGGATGTCGATCGCCTCGGCTTCGGCGGGCGCGCCCCCCTTCGCGTAGTCGACCAGGGCGACGGTGTCGTAGTCGGCCATGTCGACCTCGTCACGGGAGACCAGATCGATGCCCAGCAGGTTGACGAACGCGCGGTTCTCCTGGTGGCCGATCTCGCCCTCGTAGATGATGTCGGCCTCAACGTCGCGGCTGGCGGCGATGTCCCGCAGCGCCGCGGCGCTGGCGATGGAGTCGGGGTCGGGGCTGCGGTGGACGAGGATCGCCATCCGGCCGTCCGTGTCGTCGATGACCTCGGCGAGGTTGCGGGCCTTGTACTCGAGTTCGCCGGTCTCTAGGGCGCGAAGCGCGGAGTCGGCGATGACGGCGGAGGGGTTGATCACCACGTCGGCGCCCAGCTCCGTAAGTTCGTCGGCGGAGACGGGGTCGGAAGCGCGGGCGACGATGAAGTGGTCGTCGCTGCGGCCGCGGATGTTCTCGACGGCGGCGGAGTTGGCCTCGACGTCGGAGGACATGATGAGGACCACGTCGCAGTCGGCGACCTGGTCGACGACTGCTTCGTCGCTGATGTCGGCGACGTTCGCGTCGAGGTCCTGGTCGCGCAACGCCTCGACCCGACCTTCGTCGCGGTCGATGATCTCGACCTCCTTGCCCTCGTCCACGAGCTCCTCGGCGACGGCGTGGCCCACGCTTCCACACCCGAGGATGGCGTAGCGAGACATCGACGCCATCGTGATGCCGGTACTCATAGTGTCACTTCACAGGGCCACGACTCATATAACTCCCCCTTGTTCCGATCTCCCGGGACCGAACAGTAACGTATATCAGTCAACCTCCGTAACTCGAATTCGTGGGCCGGTAGCTCAGTCCGGCAGAGCGTCTGACTCTTAATCAGACGGTCAGGGGTTCAAATCCCTTCCGGCCCGCTCCCTTCGGGAGCGAAACGCAGTGTTTCAATCTCCCGTTCTCACGCCTTCTACTCCTAAGTAATCTCAAAATCAGTTTCCTGACAATGGCGATTTCCTCTGGAGTTCGCTCCCTCAGGGAACACACCGCGCCCCCGTCTGCGGGTTAGCTATGGTCAGACGGGCAACTACTTAGAACTATCCCTGAAACGCGCGCGGGGAACATCGAGAACGGCGGCTACCACAGACAGCCACCAACACAGAAATGAGTATGAAGTATCAGAACGAGGCATTTCTTCGAGAACAGTACATTGAACGCGGCTTATCGCAGAACAAGATTGCCGACCAGTGCGGAGTCACCCAACCGATGGTGCATTATTGGCTCCGAAAGTACGGTATCCAGAGACGGTACCAGCGGAAAGAATGGTTGCAACGAAAGCACGTAGAGGAAGGTCTAACACAAGCCGAGATAGCCGAACTTTGCGACGTTTCCGAGAAAACAATCCGCCACAAATGTGTAGAGTTTGGAATCAAACGTGAGAGGTACGCTGGTCATCTACATCTTGATGACGAATGGCTCAGGAAACGGTACAAGGATGAAGGATTGTCAATGAAAGAGATTGCCGAGCGTTGCGATGTTAGCATACAGGCAGTCTCTCAACGAATCAAACGGTCGCCACTTACCAGCCATGGTAACGAAGGCAAACGGAATCCGATGGTGAGCGCGAGTAACATCGGGAAGGGCGGAGACTGCACTTAAACCCACCCCCACCCTATATAAACCGTTGTTTATTCATTATAGTGGGGAGCGCCGAGAGGCGAAGCCGAACGGTGACCGGTCCTACAATACTGTTAAACGTAGTCGTTAAACAGTACGGTTACCAACTGCGGTGCAGTGCGGTACGGTGTTGTGCTGTCGGGTTGCTTCCCGATGTTAACAACTACGTTTAATCTTACTGTTAACAGTACAACGATAAACTGCGTTGAACCAGTAATGTAGGGCCGGTCATTGTAGTCCCCGCTTGAAGCTCATCTGATAGTATAAGACAGGGCGGAGACAGTCGTGAGGCAGTTTTGATACAAAGAGTAGATACCCCTTGGACAGCGAGGGGGAACGTCACTGTGGGCACCTCAGGGCGACACAAGCGGTTCACAGTACGGTGCTGTGGTGGCTGTGTAGTGCGGTTGTCCTCGTTCCCGATGATAAACTACGCTGTTGAGCATATTGGTACACAGTACATGGTACAGTAGAGGGGTGCAGGTCACCGACTGGTCAGAGTGGTCACCCCAACGGGGGACTTGGAACTTCAAACTTCGGCGCGGACCGTTTGAGAACGTTAGTCCGTCAGAAATTTTTGGCCAATTTCGGCCCGCGCGTTAATTTTAATTATAATGTCAAGAATTGGCGAGATGTTAGACAGTGCGAGAGAACAGTACGAGAATCAAGGACATTCCATAGATGATGCATATTCCTTCGGTGTGGACGGGAGAAATGCCGGGACTGGCGTTCCCCGCGAAGTCTTCGAGGACGATGAACCGGAAGTGGAATCCATCAGTGGGAATTGCCCGGAGTGTGGTGAGCGGGGCGGTCTGCGCGCCAAATGGGGCAAAGACCGCGTAGAAGTCCACTGTACCGAGTGTGGTGTAGAGCTACTGGAATACACAGGCAGTGCCTCACCGTCGGCTATTCTCAATTCGAGCGATAGGGGCGGTTTTTCCATCCGATTCCGGGATTCGTAGGAGATACAGGGAACAGATAGCATGGATGGATATTACTTAGGGTAATTACACCCAAGTTATTTCCAATTACTACCCATTTAGTGACACAGAATGGATAGCTCGTCGGAGAGTGGTCGGTCTGATGCCCAAATTGAGGATTTAAGTAAAACGAAAAATCCGTACGGGATTGAAATGAAGAAAGCCCGACCGTTGGGGGTTGTCTTCTCTCTAATTTCTGGTATGCTATTCATAGGTACTCTCAGCACCTTCTTGAGTGGTCTATCTGTATTCCATATACTTTTCGTCCCTTTTGTCTTCATACTGTTTGGCACTTCTGTCAAATTCACTATGTCAGAACGGGAATCAGGACAATTTAAGAAGCTCGTACAGGGTATGGGTCTTGGGTTGGAAAACCACCGGTCAGACCACTCTGCGGGACCAACAAAATCCATTTGTCGAGAATGTCGTGAAGAAATCTCACCGGATGTGAAAAGATGCCCGCACTGTGGCTGGAAGCCAAAAAAGAGAGGGGGGCTTTGGTGGGGTGCAACCGCCCTAATGAGCTTCAATCCAATCGGTTGGGCACTGGGTGCGAAAGGTGCGAGTGATAACTGGAAGGCAAGCAAGGGAGTAGCCGAGGAGACTGCCGATTCTCCGGATAAAATTCCGTCGGAAAAGACGGAAGGGACAGAGAATACGCCCACAGAAAAGCTTGAGCGTATTAATAAGCTAAGACAAGAGGGCGTGATTAGTGAGGAGGAGTTTGAAGCCAAGAAAAAAGAGCTTCTTGAACAGATTTAGACGGTAGTTCCGAGCGGGTACCCCGGCAGGTCGCTCGGGACCGTCTCAGAGACTGTCGAAGTAGCGCCGGCGGTTCTCCATCTCTTGTTCCTCGGTTCGCTGGTCGTAGTGCTTCTTCAGGATACTTGGGCTTACGTCCATCCGACCGCTCACCGCGTCAATGGGAACGTCGTTCAGCCGCGCCCAAGTTATTGCTCCCTTCCGAACGGCGTGAGGACTCACGGTGCTTGGGCACTTGCTGGCGTTCTGGACGTTCTGAGCGGCTTCACAGTCGTCCATGTCGTCCTTGTGGGGACAGCTTCCACGATATATGCACGGGCGCGTCATGCCGTAGACGGCCCGCCGGACAGCTTGCCGTGAGATGCGCCCGTAGTCGGTCGAGAATAGGGGTTCCCGTCCGGAGTCATCCGTTGCATCCTCCCGGTTACGGTCGATGTAATCGCTGAGAATATCATACACTTCGCCTTTGAGGGAGACAACTCGTTCCCCGGCTTTCCCGTTTTTGAGCGGGGTATCATCTTCCGGCTTGTGCCGAAGTTCGATTGACATTGCTTCGTGGTCGATGTGGTCAAGGTCGATAGCTCGGAGCGCGCCGGTTCGTATCCCGGTGTGCCATAGGAGTTCCATCATGGCATGATTGCGGCTGGCGTAGTCGAACTTCCGAAGATTCCTGAGGATGTCAGCGGCGTCCTCGTCGTCAAGGATGTCCTCGCTCACATCCTCCTGTGGGGCCATAGACGGCGGGTCGATATACTCGTGAAAGGAACGAGGCACCGCGTCTACCTTCTCGGCCCACTTGATGAACACCCGGAGCGTGGACAGTTGGGTGTTCAGGGTGACGTTGTTCAGGTTCCCCTTCTCGCGTCGCCAAATCTTGTATCGGTCGAAGTGTCGCCCGTTCAAGTCGCTCAAAAACTCAATGTCGTTCTCCTCGCAGAACTCTACGAATGGGGAGATACGATACTTGTGCGCGCGGTAAGTCGCATCGGATAGTTCCTCGCGGCGGCTGTCTAAATACCATTCTTTCGCTTCTTGCGGGTCGAGGTCTTGGGTTTCCGTCATTGTAGCCTCCCCCGCAGACGGGCAGTCTTACAGTGCGGTGACCGCGAGCGCGGCGCGCGAGCGGGGTCGAGGGTTCAAATCCCTTCCGGCCCGCTCACTCTCGCGCTCGTAACCCGCGAGCGCCTGCTGTCCGTCACGGAACGGATTCGAACCCTGGCAGCCCCAGCCCACGCAATGCAGTGAACAGGAACGTCTGCATTCGGTTCAAATCCCTTCCGGCCCGCTTTCCGCCGTGAATCGCTCGTCAGCGTCCGCAGCGTCGAGGAACGTCCTGGTGTCGAGATACGCGGCGCCTGTTTTTCGACCGTGTCGTCGTCCGGCCGGGACGTGTCCGGAGCCACGGCGAACGGCGACGAGGAGGCGACCGCCACGGTTCCCTGGCGGTCACGGACGGTCTAGACGGTCCTCGCCAGCACCACACTCGCCCCGCTGGGCGGACCGTCGGTGAGTCCGGGGCTCCCCGCGCACCGCGACGAATCCGGAGTGAGCGAACCGTCCCGGACTCGGCTACGAGGTGGTCCCGTTGGGGCAGACACGGTCGCGCCCGCCGTTTTCCGTCGCGACGCTACTCGTCACGTCGACGACCGAGAACGGCGACGGCGAGGGCACCGGAGAATGGACCGATAGCGGTCGACTTACCGCCACTCGTCGAGCGAACAGGCGTCGCTCTCCGGCGTCGAGAGCCACGCGTCGTCGCGGGCGATGTCGGCGACGACGAACCGGGTCATCCCGTCGATTTCGTCGACCGCTGCGACGATCTCCCGCCCGTCCACCGATCGTTGCTCGACCGACCGCACATCGGTGCTCATACTCAGATATGTATCGGATTGTGTGATGAATGTTTTGGTTTTGTTGAGATCGTAGCATACATCCAAAGAAGCATTCGGCATCAGTGAACTCCCGTATCGGTATCTATCTCAGATGTGGACGATAGCGATCCGGGTAGACGGGATGGGACACGCGACCGCTCCCGGTGGGACGGCGAGGCGGTGTGACTCGCGATCGAACGCTGTGACGGGACGTGGGCAAAACACGGCGATAGCGCGACGGTCCGGAGGCAGTTCGGACCGATTACTGGTTGATACCGTACACGTCGCTGGACCAGTCGCGGGCCGGATGGTCGTACACGGGTTCGTCGCGGTCGCGGCCGTCGAGCGTCTCCAGGTCCTCGTCGGCCATCGACCAGTCGAACAGGTCGACGTTCGACTCGACGTGTTCCGGCGAGGAGGACTTGGGCAGGACGACGATGTCGCGCTCGGTGGCCCACTTCAGGACGATCTGGGCGGGATGTCGGTCGTACTCGTCGGCCAGCGTCTGGACGGCCTCGTCTTCGAAGACTTCGGTGCGGGCCAGCGGCGCCGCCGCCTCGACCACGGTGTCGGTTTCGCGGCAGTACTCCACCAGATCCGGCCGCTGGAGCCACGGGTGGAACTCGATCTGGTTGACCGCGATCGGCACGTCCGAAATGTGGTGGGCGCAGCTCAGCTGGTAGGCGCTGAAGTTCGAGACGCCGACGTTTCGGACGAGCCCCGCTTCGTGCAGCGTCGCCATCGCGTCCAGCGTCTCCCGCAGCGATACCGCGGGGTTGGGCCAGTGGATCAGGTACAGGTCGAGGTAGTCGGTGCCCAGCCGGTCCAGCGAGTCCCGACACGACTCGATCACCGAGTCGTAGTTGAGGTTCTTTGCGAGTACCTTCGACGTGAGGAACACGTCGTCCCGGTCGTAGTCGGCCAGTGCCTCGCCGATCTCGGCCTCGTTTTTGTACCCCTCCGCCGTATCGACGTGGCCGTACCCGGCGTCGAGAGCGGCGCGGACGCCCTCTTGGACTGTTTCGCCGCCGATATTCCACGTCCCGTACCCGATCTGCGGGAGTTCGTCACCGCTGGGCAGTGTCTGCGTCGGTATCGTCATAGAATTCTCACCGATGACGCGTTGGTTCGGTGGCGGGTTGTAAGTACTGATACCGGCGGTTCGTGCCCGGTCACAGTCGGTAGAACGCGAGACAGACGACCACCGCGAGCGCCCCCGACGCGAACGCGAATGCGACCCATTCCACACCCCAGCCGTCGACGTGCGAGAAGAGCAGAGGTCCGATCGTGAGGTCGATACCGGTCCCCGCGACGACCTTCAGTTGCTTGGCCGTGTCGCCGTAGTGATCCGTCTTGGTCATTCGCTTGACGCTTGAGTTTTTCCACTGCAAACGGTATGGAGAGCGAGTAGATGGGTTCGGGCGGATTTGAACCACCGATTTCGGCCTTGTAAAGGCCGCGTCATAACCAACTAGACCACGAACCCTCGCCCGGATTTTCCCCCTGGGCCGGAATAACCCTTTCTCTCTCGGTCGAACCCGCAGGCTTACGCCAGCGGCGCCCCTTCCGCCGATCATGGTCGACAGTCGGATCGTGTGGGGGTTCGGGGCCGTCCTCTTGTTACTTCTCGGAGGAGTCTACGCGGTCCAATCGGGGCTGTTCTACCAGCTGAACCCGCCGGACCCCGACGGCTACGACCGGGTGACGGTCACCGCCTACGACGAGAGCGGGACGGAACTCGCGTCCGTCGAGGCCCGTGTCGCCGATACCCGACCGAAGCGCTATCTCGGGCTCAGCAACACCTCGGAACTGGAGACGGGCGACGGGATGCTGTTCGTCCACGAGGAGGCCGATAGCTACGGGTACGTGATGCGTGAGATGGCGTTTCCGCTCGATATCCTCTTCGTGGGGGCGGATGAACGAGTCACGACGATCCACTACGCGGGCGTGCCGGAGGGAAGCTACGAGAAGACCTACCGGGGGCGCGGGAAGTGGGTGCTGGAGGTGCCTCGCGGGTGGTCGAACCGCACGGGCGTCGACGTGGGCGACCGGATCGCGATCCCCGAGGCGGCGCGCGGCGCGAGCGGGTGAGTCGCGATCGGAACCAGGGTGCAGAACCGCGAGTTCCGATACGGGAAGGTTTCTCACGGCTTCGACGTGTTTTAGGAACCTCGTCCCCTGAGCGTATTCGATGAGTGTAGACCTCGACGACGACGAGGTGTTCGAGGACGTTCGCGATCGGGTGGACTACCCGATGCGACGGCTGTTCGCCGAGTACGGACGGGACAACGCGTTCCAGTTCGTGGTCGGATTCGTCAGCAGCGTCGCGGCGCGGATCCTCGACCTCCTGCCGCCGCTGTTGCTGGCGGTCGCGATCGACTCTATCTTCGGGGAGCAGACGTACAGCCTGTGGTTGGTGCCCCAGTCGTGGCTCCCGGGATCGCAGATCGGTCAGATCTGGCTGACCGTCGGTATCATCGCCGCCGCGTTCCTGATCGGTGCGGGCTTTCACTGGACGCGCAACTGGGGGTGGAACTCCTTCGCCCAGAACATCCAGCACGACGTGCGCACGGACACCTACGACAAGATGCAGCGGTTGAACATGGACTTCTTCGCCGACAAGCAGACCGGCGAACTGATGTCCATCCTGTCGAACGACGTCAACCGACTGGAGCGCTTTCTCAACGACGGGATGAACTCCTTCTTCCGGCTGTCGATCATGGTGCTGGGCATCTCGGTCATCCTGTTCTCGATGAACTGGCAACTGGCGCTGATCGCTCTGGTTCCGGTGCCGGTCATCGCCTTCTTCACCAAGAAGTTCATCGACGTGATCCAGCCGAAGTACTCGGACGTTCGGTCGTCGGTCGGCCAGCTCAACTCCCGTCTGGAGAACAACCTCGGCGGGATCCAGGTCATCAAGACGGCCAACACCGAGACCTTCGAGTCCGACCGCGTCGACGACGTCTCGGAGGACTACTTCGACGCCAACTGGGACGCCATCGACACGCGGATC
>Ga0207813_100022_pt1 | contig 159890 bp, 162 predicted proteins | sample A23E3SouthBayCA_2_FD_187730 | JGI IMG/M metagenome (GOLD analysis project Ga0207813, IMG submission 187730) | Aerobic enrichment media microbial communities from Eden Landing Ponds, California, USA - A23 E3 (4) (SPAdes) | ecosystem: Environmental > Aquatic > Marine > Unclassified | place...
GTACTGGAGTACGAGAGTCTCTGGGAAACCCGGTTCGCCGCCTCCCACTCATCGCCCGACCGATTCGGTCGGGCACTCGTTCATTACCCCCCGACCAGTTACCACTGAGCGGGGGGTTCCTGTATTTGTTTCATTAGTGCCGACAGTGGGTGCTCGCTCGTCGACCGCGAAGAGTGGGCGAATCCGATGGGCTTAAGCGACACAGGCGGATACTATCTGACGCGCCAAGGTGGCAGAGTCCGGCCGAACGCAGCGGCCTGCAGAGCCGCCCATCGCCGGTTCAAATCCGGCCCTTGGCTTTTTTGCGAGTCGGAACGCAAGTGGCGACACGATTCAGGCGTGGGTTGATACGAGTGGGGTCCCGAGCGACGACATGGATGCCAGCGAGCGACGCAGCGCCTGGGAAGAGATAGCGGAGACGTACGCGAGTCGGCGTGACGCGACCGGCTCGGATGCGGCGCTGATCGGGGAGCTCTTTGAACGGTGTCCGCCGGACCCGATGGTAATCGATGTCGGTTGCGGGGACGGTGCGCGGACGCTGGCGAATTTGCCGGCGGGGTGTGTCGGGCTGGATTTCTCCCGTCGGGGGCTCGAACTCGCGGCCGAGACGGTGTCGGCGGCGCGACTCGTCCAGGGGGACATGACGGCGCTGCCGTTCGGTGGGGAGACGGCCGACGCGATCGCGGCGTATCACGCGGTGTTTCACGTTCCGCGGGCCGAACATCCGAGCGTCTACCGAGAGTTCGCGCGCGCGCTGAAGCCCGGGGGAACGCTCCTGCAGACGTTGCCGGGTGGGCGGTTCGAGACGGTGCGGCGCGGCTGGATGGGTGGGTCGATGTTCTTCTCGGCGCCGGGGCGGGCGGCGACGCTCGACCAGCTCCGAGAGGCGGGCCTGACAGTGGTGCGGACGGAGACGGTCGACGACCCGCTGGGGAGTTCGAGCGAGTTCGTCTTCGCCGAGCGAGCGTGACCGCGGGGCCGATCAGAGCGTGAGTGTCATGTCGGGCATCTGTCGAAAAGCGGCTTCGTAGCCTTCGTGGCGGGCGACCTGGGGGATCGTGGTTATCGAAAGGGTCAGTTCGTCGCCGGATCGGACGCCGTCGACGGCTGCGCCGTAGTGGTAGTTCAGCTCGGGGTCGAGCGTCCGCCGGAGCGGTCCCTCGTAGACGGACTCCCCGTCGCGGGTGAGCGTCGCGTCGAGTGCCATCGCGGGGACGGCGAACCGGTTGTAGCGCGTGCGCGCGGAGACGGCGAGGTAGGCGTCGCCGTCGACGGGGCCGTCGTCGAGTGTGGTGGCGACGAACACAGCGTCGTCGGAGCGGCCGCTGGCCCGGACGGTGCCGGGAAGGTCGTCTTTCGGAGGGAGAACGGCCTGTGGCACGGGCGTGTCCATCGGTCTGAGCGCGCCGGGGTCGCCGCCGCGGTCGAGTTGACGGGACTGGACCTCCTCGCGGGTCCGCTTCGTGAACTCCAGGGGGATCTCGACGGCGGCGGGGTCGCCGAACCGGCCGTCGAAGGCGCCGGTCCGGCGGATGTTCGTGCCGCCGACGCTGACGGTGACGGTGAAGGTGCCGTCGCCCGGGAGGGGGAAGTTGCCGCCGTAATGGAAACCCATGGGCTGGGAGAGCATCGGGTAGATGACCTCCTGGGAGACGAGATCGCCGTCGCGAGCGATCTCGACGGAGAGGCCGGTTTCGGGGAGGACGGTCCCGGTGTCGGGGTCCCAGACCGCGGCCATCAGGTGGATGGAGTCGGCGTCCTCGATCGTCGTCTCGGAGACCTCGTCGCCGGTGACGGTCCAGAAGTTGTGGGGGACCGCGAACATGAGCGCGAACTCGTAGTCGCCGCTGGTGGCTGTTCCCTGCACAGACATCTGCTCGCGGAAGGACTGGATGTAGATGCCCCTGCCGGGGTCGACTGGAGTGGCGGTCCGCGTCGGGGACAGTGTAGCGGCGGGCGGTGTGCCGTCGTCGGTCGGGAGGGACTCGCCGTCCGCGTCCGCGTCGGCGGTGGCGGGGTCGGACCCGGAGTCACCGAGACAGCCGGCGAGGGCCAGCGTCGAACCGGCGCCGGCGGCGAGGCCGACGAACTGTCGACGTTTCATACGCGAAACATGGGGGATTCCGCCTAAAGACGTTCTGGTGGGCGAGACGAAACCGGTCGAAACGCCGGTAACGACGGTGTCGGCGATCAGGACTCGGCCGGTCGCGGCGTGGGCACCGATCTGTGGCGGCGCGGGGGGACCAGGAAGTTGCCCCGTCGGCGGACGAAGATGTACTCGAGGATGCCGTTGTTGACCCGCTGGCGGACGGCGGGCGTCGCCGCGGTGATGTCGGCGCCGTTCATGGCCTCGCGCACCTCCTCGAACGCGGAGATGCGCCGCTGGAGCGACGGGAAGTGGAGGCTCGCGACGGCGTCGTCGGAGCCGATGTCGTCGGTCGACTCGAAGTGGCGGCGGAGCAGGCGGACGTTCCCGTCGTCGTCGCGATTGGCGCGCGCGGCCTTCTGGGCGTGGCCCACGCGACCCGATTCCCTGGCCCGGTCCGCCACGTCGTCGAGAAAGCGGTCGATCCCGCTGTCGTCGCCGAGGTTCGTCCCGACGCCTTCGACTAGCCCCTCCTCGGCGTGGCCGGGGCTGAATAGCTCGGCCACTCGCTCGTCGTAGTCCTGCTCGTCGTACCAGTCTTCGAGCCGCTGGCGGATGTTCGCGATGACTTTCGTCGTCCCGCCGGCGAAGGGGCCCTCCTCGATGGTGACGGCGTCCTCGGTAGCCTGGTTGCCGACGAATCCGGCGTCGAAGCCCATGAACAGCGGCGAGGCCTCGGGGACGGGCTTCGAAGCGGGGATGCCCGCGGCGTCCTGATGTTCGGCGGGGAGGCCGGCGCCGACGAAGCCGGTCCGGCGGGAGTCGACGGTGGCCACGTCGGTGAGGCGCGCGTCGACGGGTTCGCCGTTGACGAGTTCGCGGTCGCCGGTCAGCGCCTCGTCGGCCTCCAGTACCACGTCGGGGCGGTTGCTGGCGAGGTGGACGACGGCGTCCTGGGTGTCGAAGGTCGGCGTCTCGAAGGCCGAGAGCGCGCGCGGCTCGGGGAGCTCTACCGACGGCGGGAGGTCGGCGTCGAACCGGTCGAAGTAGGCGGGCGAGTACGCGACCGAGTGGAGCAGCCCGTCGGCGTGCCACTCGTACGCGCGGTCGAGGGTCGCGAGGGCGCTCTCCAGCGTCGAACGGGCGTCCTCGCCGGGCGGTCCGTCGCCGTCGAGGTCGACGTACAGGAGGACCTGATGCTCGGGGAGCAGCGAGTTGCCGCTGTCGTCGTGAGGGACGTACTCGCGCCAGGCGTGTTGTCGGCGCGGTTTGGCGGTGGGGTCGCCGGTGGGCGTGGCGCCGCCGTCGACCCGCTCCTGGCAGGCCGCGAGCGCGCCGGCGCCGCCGAGGGCGACGGCGGTCCGGAGGAACTGTCGGCGCGGGAGGTCGGAGTCGAGGACCATCTCTGGGACGCGCTACCCGCGGGATCGGGAAGGCTGTTTCGGCCGTCGCCGCCCCCGCGACGGGCGGGCCAGCGCCGCGGTTCGCCGGCTCGTCGGGAGTGGTGCAGACGCCGCCGTATAGGCGGAATTGGTAATCATTATACGCGGGGGCGCCCGACAACCCGGGTATGCAACGACGAGCCGCGGCGATTTATTTCGTGTTCTTCCTCGTCATCGGGGCCGGGGCGTACGGCCTCATCCAGACGGCGGAGGAACCGACGATCTCACTACAGGGCGACACCGCGTACTCCGCGGGGGATACCGTGACCTTCGGCGACCGGACGTGGGAGGTCGCCGAGGCCGACACCGACAGCGGTGAACTCGCGTGGGTCAACGAGTCGGCCGTGATCTCGACGACCATCGACAACGGGACCGAGGTACCGGTGACCGACGTGCGCTGGGACGGCCAGTCGGCCCGGATGGAACGGGTCTTCGAGGCGGGGTCGACGACCCAGTACAACGGCAGCGAGTACGAGGTGCGCGTCAACGAGAGCGCGGGGTCGTTCACGCTCGCGCTCGCCAGCAACACTTCGATGAACCAGTCCTACGCCGTCGGTGACTCGCTCCCCGTCGAGGGAGACGAGGCGACGGTCACGAGCGTCACGGGCGACGCGGCGACGATCGTCTGGGGCGGGCCGTACCTGCTCGACGTCGAGGCCGAGAACGCGACCGACCCGACCGAGGCGACGTTCATCGAGCAGCGCGACCTCGAGGCGTTGGTCGCCGCCGACCCGGCGCTGTACGACGAGATCATCACGCAGAACGGCACCCGGAAGGTCACCTACCGTGCCAACGAGACGAACGTCGCTCTCGACGAGTACTTCACGCCGGTCGAACGCCACACCGTCGCCGAGGGCGAGACGCTGGCCTACCAGGGCAACGAGACGACCGTCGACGACGTGACCAACACCAGCGTCGTCCTCACGCGGCCGGGGCAGAACACCGTCACCGTCGACTTCTCCGAGGGTGGGAACTTCACGGTCGCGGACACGGAGTACTTCGCGCACTTCCCGGACAACTCCTCGGTGTACTTCATGGAGACGGGCGAGCGCTACGGCGACTACCAGGCCCAGGAGAACGAGATCACCTCCTATCACGACCGGATCGAGGGGCTGTGGGGCATCGCGGAACTCTCCCTCATCGCCGCCATCCTCCTGCTGACCATCGCGTACCTGCCCGTCCGGGGCTGACGCCTCGCGGCGGTCGTCCCTTCGGTTCGATTCTCGCGCCCGTCGACCGACGAGCGCCGCCGCTGTGCGGTGTCGTCGAGCGAGTCGGAAGGAGAGACGTCGTCAGTCGGCTCGGCTGATCCAGACGAGGAGGGCACCGATCCCGGCGGTCGCGACGGCGCCGACGACCTGAAGCGCGGAAGCGAGCACGTCGCCTTTCGTGGCCCAGGGCGCGCCGGCGAGCGTCGCGAGCGCGACGAGCACGAGCAGGGCGCCGACGGCGATACCGACCGGCTCCAGCCGGTCGTCGAAGCGGTTCGTTACGTTCATACACGGCCCCTCGCGGCTCACCGTGGTAAGTCTCTTGGTTCGCCCCGAGTATCACTCGCTGTAGTGGAACGAAAACGGGCCGGGAGGGAGTTGAACCCCCGACCATCTGGTCTCTCCCGCAGCCACGCGGATCGAACGCGTAGCCGCGATAAAAGCCAGACGCTCTGCCTAACTGAGCTACCGGCCCTACGTCTTCGAATGAGGGGGTCGGCGATTAAGTACTTACGATCAGCCCCGCTCGAAGCGTCGTTCGAGCGCGGTGGCGACGATCTCGTCGGGCTCGACGTCCTCCAGCGCGGCGCGTCTGCGCAGTTCCCGGTAGACGGCGGGCGGGAGTTCCATGGTGAGTTCGCCGAGGACGATCCCTTCGGCGGCGAGGGCCTCCTCGATGGGAGTGGTGTCGTTGACGTCGCTGGCGACCGATCGGACCTGGCGGACGGTCATGTCGTGGTCGAGGACGGCCCACGCGAGCTGGAGGCGGGCGGCGCCGGCGACGCGGGCGATGTGTTTGGCGGCAGTGGGGGCTATCTCGCCCATCGCGACGTGCTTGCGGATCGAGCGGGGCAGGTCGTGGACGCGGGACCACTTGCGGATGAACGCGACGGTGGCCTCGCCGCCGGCGCGCTCGGCGGCGGCCTTGTACGAGCCCTCGCCGCGGACGAGGGCGGCGCAGGCGGCGGCCCCGCGGAGCATGAAGACGGTGTCGGCCTCGCCGGCGGCGTCGCCGGCGAACTGCCGGACGGTCTGTGCAGCGGTTTCGAGGCTCTCGGGGTCGTCCGGGTCGAACTCGACGGCTTCCTCCGGTCGCTGTCCGGTGACGCTCGGGTCGCCCCGGATGACCGGCGCACCGACCGGTGACTCGCGGTCGGTCGGCGGCTCTCCTGGCCCCTCGTGGCTCATCACTTGCTCCTTTGGAACGGTGTCTCAAAAGGGTCCCGTCTAGGGCGATGTGCGCGCGTCGGTTTCGGACGTCGAACGTCGCACCCGCTCGGCGCGTCAGTCGGACGCGTCCGCGCGCTCTTCGGAGAGGTGCTCCCAGACCTCGGCGCAGCCACACCCGTCGTCCACGTCGTCGAGGTGGCTGGTGTCCGGCTCGGGCGCTTCGTCGTCGTGGGTGTCGGTTGCCTGGGTCATCGGTTCGTCGTACACCTCCCTATCCTCCGTACTCCCTTAACCGATCGCGCTCCCGTAAGTCCTACCCGGGCTTCGGCGTACCGGCAATCCCTTCACCTATCTCGGACGCGGATGCTCGGGCCAAGCGCGTCGGCGCGACGGCCCGGCGCCGGAGCGGTCCGCCGCGGCGTGGTCGGGTGTCGCAGCCGCCGGCGAGTGTTGTGCGGGTCGACAGGCTCTGGGTCCCTGGGTGCGTAGGGGGTAACAGTGACGACCGACGTTCACCAGCTCGACGACGGCGCCTGGATCAGCGTCAACGACGAGCGACGCATCAACGTCAGCGACCTGTGGCTGCTCGCCCGCCACGAGGTCTGCGACTGCGAGATCGCGGACTTCCTGGTCGAGGGGTTCGCCGAGGTGGGCGTCGACCACCCTGACATCCAGGCGAAGGTCGCCGGCCGCTGTATCGCCTGCGGGACCGAAGCCGTCACCGACTGGATCACCGTCGGCCGCGTCATCGACCCCGAATCGGGCGAGTTCTCGGCCGTCGACGTCGCGAGCGTCCACGTGCCGGACAAGCGACACCGCCTCGCACGTCCGGAGTAGCCGGCAACAATAACCGCTTCTCGGGAGAGGTGGGGGCACTTGTCGACATGCGCGCGCCTTTAAGAGCGGAGGACATGGGCCTGTACAAGAATGCCGACGAAAGTCGAGAACTGGAAGAGCGAGATTTACGGGTCGGAGATCCGCGAACACCTGATGGAGTTCGCCGAAGAGGGATGGGACGCCATCCCGGAAGACGAGCACGACGCCTGGTTCGAGCGCTTCAAGTGGTGGGGCCTGTACCACCAGCGGAAGGGCCAGGAGTCCTACTTCATGATGCGCATCGGGACGCCCAACGGCGTCCTGAAGCCCGGCCAGCTGGAGGTCGTCGCCGAGATCGCCGACGAGTACGCCCGCGGCCCCGTCGACAACCCGGAGTTCGGCGGCGCCTACTGCGACTGGACGACCCGCCAGTCGATCCAGCTGCACTGGATCAAGATCGAGGACGTTCCGGAGATCTTCGAGAAGCTGGAGGCCAACGATCTGGGCACCCAGCAGGCCTGCGGTGACTCCTGGCGCAACATCGTCGGCTGCCCGGTCGCCGGCAAGGACAAGCACGAGCACATCGACGCCTGGCCGGTCGCCGAGGAGCTCCACGAGCGGTTCAAGGGCAACGACGACTTCTCGAACCTCCCGCGCAAGTGGAAAGTCGCCGTCACCGGCTGCGACCAAGGCTGCGGGCAGGGCGACATCAACGACCTGGCCTACGAGCCGGCTACGAAGGAGATCGACGGCGAGGAACAGCTCGGCTTCAACATCCGCGTCGGCGGTGGGCTCTCCCGGAAGGAACCGCGATTCTCCCGCTCGATCGACGTGTGGGTCCCTCCGGAGCAGGCCGCGGACATCGGCGCCGGGATGTCGGCGCTGTTCCGCGAGTACGGCGACCGTGAGGACCGGTTCAACGCCCGTATCAAGTTCCTCATGGACGAGTGGGGCCCCGAGAAGATGCGCGAGGTGCTTCAGGAGGAGTTCGTCGACTTCGAGCTGGAGACCGCGGGCGAGAACATGCGTGAGAGCTACACGTACAACGCCGGCGGCGAGGAACACGGCGACCACGTCGGGGTCCACGAACAGCCCGACGGCAACTACTACGTCGGCCTCGACGTGCTCGTCGGCCGCATGGGCGTCGACGACGTGTCCGAACTCGCCGAGCTGGCCGACGAGTACGGCTCGGGCGAGGTCCGCCTGACCCAGCGCCAGAACATCATCGTCACCGACGTCGAGTCCGACCGCCTCGACGAGTTCCTCGACGAGCCGCTGCTGGAGACGTACTCGCCGGACCCCCATCCGTTCATGCGCGGGTCCATCGCCTGCACGGGTACGGAGTTCTGCTCGCTGTCGATCGTCGAGACGAAGAACCGCCAGGTCCGCTACGCCCGCTGGCTGAAGGACAACGTCGAGCTGCCCGACGGCGTCGAGGACTTCCACATCCATCTGTCGGGCTGCACGGCGTCCTGTGCCCAGCCGCAGATCGCCGACATCTCCCTGCGTGGTATGAAGACGCGCAAGGACGGCGAGCCGGTCGAGGCGCTCGACATCGGCCTGGGCGGCGGCCTCGGCGAGAACCCCCAGTTCGCCGACTGGGTCGAGATGCGCGTCCCCGCCGACGAGGTGCCGGGCTACATCGAGAACCTGCTCGCCACCTTCGAGGACGAGCGCGCGGAGGGCCAGACCTTCCGCGAGTTCGTCGCCGAACGTGACGAGGAGGAGCTCCAGGCCCTGGCCGAAGCGGAGGAGACCGACTACGAGGACCCGTACATGCACAACACGAAGATGACGTGGTACCCTTACGCCGAGGAGGACGACATGGGCGACTCGCCCGCGCCGACGAACGGCGACGGCGACCCGATCGCGCCGGCCGACGACTGATCGACGGCGCGGCGTTCGTGGACCACGCCGACGGGGTCGACACCTGTCGCGAGGGCTTCGAGACGTGGCGGTCGATCGCTGCGGGCGATACGGGCAGCGGGTGGAACACCCGACCGGCCGGTCCCGTTCGACGGGACGGGCTCGCCGCCGCTTAAGTGCCTGCGCCGCCGACCGTGGATATGGTCGACCGCATTCTCAAGGTCAACGCCTACACCACCTTCGACCTCCTCGACGGCCGCGTCGAAGGCCACGGCTTCGAGACCGAGGCGCTGAGCGTACTGAACGTTACCACCGACAGCCGCGAGGACCCCGACCACGTCGAACTCCAGGTCGAGATGGACAACACCGACCTGGCGGAGGTGACCGCCCACGCCGACCACGTCGAACTGTCGGCCGCCCAGGCCCGCGAACTCGCCGGAGAGCTGGAGAAGTACGCCGGTCGGGTCGAAGGCGAGGACTGAGCTTCTTCCGGGAGACGTGACCGAGCGAAACCCGCGACTCGAACTGGAACCGCGGGCAGCGTGAAAGCCCCCGCCGTCTCGACCTCCGGCCGTCGTTGCGCTCCTCGGCCCCCGGCCTGCGGTGCTTACATCGGCGGCGTTCGCCGAGGCGCGGCCCCACGCTGTTCGCGGTACTCGTTCCCGAAACAGTCGAACCGTTCTCACGACCGTTCGGGTCCGATCAATCGACGGAACCCGCTGTTAGCGACCACGGGGCTTTTCACGGCGACCGGCGAAGCGGGAGATAATGGAAGCACTCACGCTCGGTCCGGCGGGGACGTACTCCCACCGGGCGGCGAAGGCGGTGGCCGACGAGGTGGTCTTCACGGACTCGAAGACGGCCATCGTCGAGGCGGTCGCGAGCGGCGAGTACGAGCGCGGGGTCGTCCCGGTCGAGAACAGCACGGAGGGGCCTGTCACGGAGTCGCTCGACGCGTTCGCCGAGTTCGACGTGGCCGCGGTCCGCGAGCTCATCACGCCCATTCGGCACGCGCTGATCGCGCAGGGGCCGGAGTTCGACGTGGTGGCGAGCCACCCGCAGGCGCTCGCGCAGTGTCGCGAGTACCTCGACGAGAACTACCCGAGCGCCACGCTCGAATCGATGACCTCGACCGCCGCCGGCGTCGAGCGCGCTCGCGAGGACACCGCGGTCGCCGCCATCGGCCATCCGCAGAACGCGGCGGACGGCGACCTCCGGGTCGTCGCCGAGGACATTCAGGACCAGTCGTCGAACGCGACTCGCTTCCTCGTCGTCGCGCCCGCGAGCGAGCGCAGCGAGGCCGGCTCGAAGACTTCCTTCATCGTCTACCCGAACGTCGACTATCCCGGGCTGTTGCTGGAACTGCTGGAACCGTTCGCCGACCGCGACATCAATCTCACGCGCGTCGAGTCGCGGCCCAGCGGCGAGCGACTGGGCGACTACGTCTTCCACATCGACGTCGAGGCGGGCCTCTACGAGGAGCGCACCCAGGCGGCGCTGGGGGCGATCGAGTCTATCGCCGAGGAGGGGTGGGTCCGCCGGCTCGGCTCTTACGACAGCGAGACCGTCCTGGACTGAGTCAGGCCTCGTCGGTCGGCACCGGGAGCCGGAGTCGCACGACCGTCCCGCGAGGGTCGTTGTCTTCGATAGACAGTTCGCCGCCGAACCCCGCGACCACCCAGCGGGCGAGCCACAGGCCGATTCCGGTCCCGTGGGTGACCTGAGTCTCCTCGCCGGCCTCGATCGCGGCGCGCTCGGACTCGGGGATGCCGGGGCCGGTGTCGGCGACGGTGATATCGGCCCAGCTCGCCACCCCGCCACCGACCGACGCGGCCGCGAGTGTCACCGTCGGCGGGGTCCGGTCGTGATGGTCCAGTGCGTTGTCGACGAGTTCCCGGAGCGCGACGGCGAGTCGGTCGTCCGCCTTGACTCGGACGGCCGCGGGCACTTCGACCGTGATCTCGGCCTCGGGGTAGCGCTCCGCGAACTCGTCGGCGACGGTCGAGAGCGTCTCGTTCGCGTCGCGGACGGCGTCGGGGTCGCGCTCCCGATCGAACAGCGACCTGGTCGTCGCGACCTTCTCGCCCGTCGCGGTCAGGTCGTCGGCCCACTCCTCGATGGTCGCCGCGTGCGACCGGCGCTCCTCGTCGTCGAGTTCGCTTCGCAGCGCCGACGCGTGTCCACCGACGACCGTCATCGCGTTTCGGAGGTTGTGCCGCAGGATCCGATTGAGCACGTTCAGTCGCTGTTCGCGGAGGTTTCGGTCCGTGGTCTCGGACTCGATGCCGACGAAGTGGGTTATCTCGCCGTCGTCGGCGATGGGGGCGATCGTCTGGTCGACGTGGTACAGCTCGCCGGACTTGCGCCGGTTGACGATCTCGGCCTCCCAGGTCTCGCCCGCGAGGATCGTCTCCCACAGCTCGTCGTAGAACTCCTCGTCGTGTTTCCCGGACTTGACGATGCGCGGGTTCAGCCCGACGGCCTCCTGGCGGTCGTAGCCGGTGTCGGCGGCGTAGGCCGGGTTCACGTACTCGATCGTTCCGTCGGGGTCGGTGATCACGATACCGTGACCCGCCTGCTCGACGGCCTTCTCGAACATCCGGCGGTCGCGCTCGCGGGACCGCCGCTCGGTCACGTCCATCACGGCGCCGCGCACCGCGGCCGCCCCGGTGGTCCCGTCGGCTTCGGTGTCGGTGGCGTCGCCAGCGGCGGCCTCACCGTCCGACGGGACCGCTTCCCCCATCGAGCGGATCCAGCGGTCGTCGCCCGCGGCAGTCTGCGCCCGGAGCACCACGTCGTACGGCGTCCCGTCCTCGCGACACCGGTGGACGAGGCGTCGGATCCGCGAGCGGTCCTCGGGGTAGTAGAACTCGACCGCGTCGGCGAGCGTCGGTTCGTACCCGTCGTCGACCGCGAATATCGACCGCGTCCCGTCCGTCCAGCGGAGGGCCTCGCCGTGGCGGTCGAGTTCCCAGCCGCCGACCTGCGCGAGCCGTTCGGTCTTCGAGAAGAGGTCCCGGGTCCGTTCGAGTTCGCGCTCGCGCGCTCGCCGCTCGGTGATGTCCCGCGAGATGCCGACGATACGCGTCACTTCGCCGTCGGGACGGACCGGCGTCAGTTTCGTCTCGAGCGTCCGACTGCCGGCCGAGAGCGAACGGGTCTCCTCGTACTCGACGGTCTCGCCCGCCTCGACGCAGCGGCGGTACTGCGCGGCGATGTCGCTCCCGCGGGCGTCGCCGAACACCTCGCGAGGCGTCCCGTGCAGTATCTCGGACGGGGACAGCTTCGTGAGCGACTCGTAGGCGGGATTGACGCGGCGGTACCGGAAGGTGTCGGTCGTGGCCGCGGCGTCGACGCCGACGAGGAAGACCGCGTCGTCGACGGTGCGGAAGATCATCTCGTATTCGTCGGGGAGGTCGGACCGCGATCCGGACGGGGGATCCGGGCGATCGGACGGTGGGGCGTCGCCGTTGCTCCCGACCCGGTCGCGAGAGGTCATCGATCCCAGTTCAGCCGTTGACACTGAAAAGGTGCCCGGTGTTTCCCGCTCCGTAGGCGAACCCACCCCAGACGGGGTTCGGTCGGCCCGCGGGGTCGGGGCTGTCACGGACGCGCGGCTTAAGGCGCGCGGGGACGTACCACCGAGTGACATGAGTGGATCGAGCGATCCGTTCGGCGACATCGAGAAACTGATCGACGTGATGACCGGCGGGCTCGAACCGTCGGGCGACCTGGCGGTCGACGTGGCCGACACCGGTGAGGCGTTCGCCGTCGTCGCCGACCTGCCCGGCTACGACCGCGACGACATCGACGTGCAGTTGACCGACGCGACGACGCTCGCCCTGTCGGCCAGCCGCGAGACCGAAACCGTCGAGGAGGCCGACCGCTACGTCACGCGCGAGCGTCACAGCCAGTCGATCACCCGCAACGTCGGGCTGCCCGAACCCGTCGTCGAGGCCGAAGCGAGCGCCACCTACGACAACGGCGTGCTGACGGTCACGCTCCCCAAAGAGACGACGACCGACGACGGCGGCACCGATATCCCGGTGAACTGACGGCGCCGCACGGGCGCGAGACGCGGTCGGGCGGTCCACGACCGGAACCGAAACCGGCTTTCGCCGCCCGTTCGAGTCGTCGGTATGGCACTCGAACCCGGCGACCCGGCCCCCGAGGTCGCCGCCCCGAATCAGGACGGCGAGACCGTCGCGCCCGACTGGACGGGCGTCTCGGTCGTGTACTTCTACCCGAAAGACGACACACCCGGCTGTACGACGGAGGCCGAACAGTTCCAGGCGGAACTGGCGAGCTACCGCGACGCCGACGTGACCGTCTACGGCGTCTCCGTCGACGGCGTCGACTCCCACGCCGCGTTCGCCGACGAGTACGATATCGAGTTCGACCTGTTGGCCGACCCGGACGGCGAGGTCGTCGACGCCTTCGACGTGGAGCGCTCGCGTGGCGTCGCGAGTCGGACGACGTTCGTCGTCGTCGGCGGGTCGATCCAGGCGGTGTACACCGGTGTCGACGCCGACGGCCACGCCCGGAACGTTCTGGCCGACCTGTTCGAGACGGGCGTCGTCTCGCTCGACGACTGACCGGGTCGGCCAGCGGCCGACGGCCGACTGGCGATCGGTCGGTTCAGAAGACTTATCATCGCAAGCGGTCGGAGTGGCGCCAATGAGCGTCGCGAACGGCAGTCTGCGATACGCGCTGCTTGCGGTGGTCGTCGGGGCGGTCCTGTTTCCGTTCTCCCGGGTCGCGAGCGGTGCGTGCGTCGTCGCCGCCGTCGGCGTGGTCTACTTCCATCGGGACCCGGCGCGGGTCGTCCCGCCGAAGGGCGTCGTCGCCCCCGCCGACGGCAAGGTGACCGTGATCCGTGAGGAGGAAGACGGACTCCGGCTGGGTATCTACATGAGCGGCTGGGACGTGCACATCAATCGCGCGGCGATGGACGGGACCGTCCAGAACGTCGAGCACGTCCCGGGCGCGAACAAACTCGCGTTCACCAAAGACGCCGAGGAGAACGAGCGGCTGCGCTTCGAGTTCGAGGACTACACGCTCGAACAGATCGCCGGCACCTTCGCCCGCCGGACCTACTCCTACGTCGACCCCGGTGACGAGGTGGCCCGCGGCCAGCGCATCGGACACATCTCCTTCGGGAGCCGCTTCGACGTGGTCTTGCCGCCGGAGTACGACGCCGACGATCTGACGGTCGACGTAGGCCACCGCCTCTACGGCGGGGAAACCGTCATCGCTCCACAGCGGTCGCAGGTGACCGCCGACGCCGGTACCACGAGCGACGGCGAATCCACAGCGAGCCCGCCTCCTTCTCCGTGAGTTCACCGTCCCTCGCTGAGGTCGTGTCTCCCGTCCTAAAACCGCTGTTTCGCGCCCCGTCATCGAATACTTCCCAGTCACAGGCCGCGTACGTGCGGCTCTTACATTACTTAATAACCTGACATATTTACGCGCGGAGCGACCAGTAGCGCCAGAGGATGACACGGACAGAGGGTGGGCACGCGGAGTCCGGGAGAGACTGCGCGTACGACTCGTCGGTCGTCGCGGACGACGAGTCGTTCTTCCGGGCGCTCGTCGAGAGCGCGTCGGACGTGATCGTGACCGTCGACGAGGCCGGGGAGATCGTCTTCGCCAACCCGGCTATCGAGGAGGCGTTCGGCTACGCGCCGGAGACGCTGATCGGGCGGCCGGTGACGGCGTTCGTGCCTCCGGACCAGCGACCGCGCATCCGGGAGGCCTTCGAAGCATTGCAGACCGTGCCGGAACCCCCGACGGAGTGGGAGGGTATCGAAACCGAGGGTCGTCACCGCGATGGGCGACTCGTCCCGATCGAGATCTCGCTGCGGGCCCACCGCGACGGCGAGCGGTGGTTGCTGACCGCCATCGTGCGGGACGTGTCCGACCGCCACGCCGAACGCGTCGAGCGCCGCCGCGAGCGTGACCTGACCGAGCAGCTCCTGCGGACGGTCCCGACGGGACTGCTCGTCATCTCCGAGGCGGGCGTCATCGAGCGGATGAACGACCGCGCCGGCGAGATCCTGGGCGCCGACCCCGCGAGCGTGATCGGCGACTCCCGGGACACCGGCGCCTGGCGGTTGCTCGACGGCGACGGTGAGCCGGTTCCGCCCGACGAGCGCGTCTTCGGGATCGCTCGCGACACCGGCCGGCCGGTGACGGAGGTCGAACAGCAGGTCGAGCGGACGGACGGCGAGCGGATCTGGGTGCAGGTCAGCGCGGCGCCGATGGCCGGCGCCGAGGGCGGCGACCGGGTCGTGGTCGTCGTCGAGGACATCACCCGCCAGAAGGACCGCCAGCGCCGACTGCGCGAGCAGAACGACCAGCTCGAGCGGCTCGACCGTATCAACGCCGTCATCCGGGGGATCGACCAGGCGCTGGTGCGGGCGACGACGCGTCGGGAGATCGACGAAGCGGTCTGCGAGGCGCTGTCGACTGCCGATCCGTACCTGGCGGCGTGGATCGGCGACGTGAGCGCCAGCAGCGACGAGGTGACACCGCGTGCCAGCGGCGGCGGCGTGGACGAGTATCTCGACGCGATCACCGTCACGCGGTCGGCAGAACCCAGTGGACAGGGCCCCTCCGGCCGGGCGATCCGCTCGCGGTCGGTGCAGGTCACCCACGACGTGGACACGGATCCGGCGTTCGAGGGGGTGCGAGCCGTCGCCGCGACCCACGGGATCCGCTCGGCGGCCAGCGTCCCGCTGGTCTACGAAGGGACGATATACGGCGTGTTGACGGTCTATGCGGACGAACCGGGCGTATTCGACGGCACCGAGCAGGACGTCCTCGCCGAACTCGGCGCGACGATCGGCCACGCGATCAACGCGGTGACGACCCGACAGGCGCTGGTCGCCGAGCGCGTGACGGAACTGCGGCTGGCGATCGACGACGACCGGCACTTCTTCGCGGCGCTGTCGGCCGCACTGGACTGCGAGGTCGGCTTCGAGGGGGCGACCGTCCAGGCCGACGAGACCTTCCGTTACTACCTGACCGTCGCCGACGCGGACCCCGAGGCGGTGCTCGCCTTTGCCGACGGGTTCGCGGGCGTCGAGTCGGCCCGCGTCGTCAGCGTCGGACCCGACGGGGAGTCGCTGCTGGAGGCGACGCTCGACGCCGGGAGCGCGTTCGGCGTCGTCGCGAGCCACGGCGGGGCCGTCCGGTCGGCCTCGGCGACCGACGGGCAGTGCGAGGTGGTGGCCGAACTCCCTGTGTCGGCCGACGTGCGCGCCGTCGTCGACGCGCTCGGCGAGGCGTTCGCGGACATCGAGGTCCGCGCCCAGCGCGACCGGCCGCGTGCCGACAGCGACGCCGTCGCCTCGGGACCGTCGCTCGACGCCGACCTGACCGACCGCCAGCGGACGGCCCTGGAGACTGCCTACTACGCCGGGTTCTTCCAGTGGCCCCGCGAGTCGACCGGCGAGGAGGTCGCCGAGTCGCTCGGCGTCTCGGCGCCGACGTTCCACAGACACCTCCGGGTCGCCGAGCGGAAGCTGCTCGCCGCGCACCTGGGCGACGACGGGCCGGCGGAGTGACACTAACCGTTTAGCCACGTCACTGAATACCGTCGGGAGGTATGAACTGATACAGATGGGACGAAACCACCACGAGGCCCTCGAACCCCCGACAGACGCGACCTCGGCCGCCGAGACCGACGAACTGTTCGCCGTCCTCTCGAACGCGAACCGGCGGTTCGTCCTCGCGCACCTCGTCCAGCGGGAGACGCCGCCCGCGCTCGACCCGCTCGCCGGTGCCCTCGCCGAGTGGAGCGACGACCTCTCCCTCGAAGACGCCCGCATCGCCCTGCACCACGTCCACCTGCCGAAGCTTCAGCAGGCCGGCCTCGTCGAGTACGACGAGACGGTCCGGCTGACCGACGAGGCCGACGGGTCGCTGGATCTGGTCGAAGAGTTTTGAACCGCGACCGTCGACCGACGCCGCGTTCGCGATTCAACGGACCGACCCGACGGTCAGCGAGCATCAGACCGCTGGCGACGCGTTACTCGATGTTGATCGCCGGCCGGCCGGGCGAAGCCTTGCCCGCGAAGTCGCCGTCGACCGCTTCGGCCGACTGGACGACCACCTCGGCGTCGAACTCCGCCTCGATCAGCCACGCGGCGCGCTCCAGCGCCGCGACCTCCTCGTCGGGCGCGAGCACGTCCGCGAGCGCCTCGCGCTCGGCCTGCAGATCCTGGGCGAAGTCGGCGGCGGCGTCGCCCTGGCTCCGGATCTCGTCGTGGCCCATCAGGTCGCCGATGAGGTTGTCGGCGTCGGACTCGCGGGCGAGTTCGTGGGCGCGGTGTTTCCATTCGGGGGCGACTGCGAGCGTGATCGTCTCGGGGTCCTCGATGCCGACCGTCTCGACGATGTCGCGCACGTCTTCGCGGGTGTCCTCGACGAGGCGACTGGCCACGTCGTAGTCCGCCGGGAGGGTCGCGTCGGGCCACTCGGCCTCGGCGAGCAGGCCGTCGCCACCGAGCAGGCGCCAGACCTCCTCGCCGACGTGGGGCGCGACCGGGCCCAGCAGTTCGACGACCGTCCGCACGCCGCGCTCGACGGTCGCGGGGTCGGCGTCGGGTCGCTCGTGGTAGCGGCGCAGCAGCGAAACGAGGTCGCGGACGGCCTGCAGCGCGTGGTTGAACCGGAACGCTTCGAACTCTTCGGTGGCGCGGGCGGCCGCGGCGTCGATCTCGCGGTCGACGTAGGCGGCGACCGCCCCCGCGTCGGCGCCGTCGCCCTCCCGCTCGGAGACCTCCTCGGCGAGTCCGTAGAGGTTCTGGAGGAACTGGTGGGCCGACTGCACGCCCTCGGGACTCCAGGCGAAGTCCTTCTCGGGCTGGGCCGCCTCCATGATGAACAGCCGGGCGGTGTCGGCGCCGTACGCCTCGACGATCTCTGTCGGCGAGACGCCGTTGTCGCCGGACTTGGACATCTTGTTGCCGTCCTCGCCCAGCACCATCCCCTGGTTGGTGAGGTTCGCGAACGGCTCGCGGACGCCCTCGACGAGGTCGATGTCGTCGAGCACCTTCGTGAAAAAGCGGGCGTACAGCAGGTGCATGACGGCGTGCTCGATGCCGCCGACGTAGCGGTCGACGGGCATCCAGTCGTTGGCCCGTTCGGTGTCGAACGGCGCGGAGTCGAGGTCGGGCGAGAGGAAGCGCAGGAAGTACCACGAGGAGTCGACGAAGGTGTCCATCGTGTCCGTCTCGCGCTCGGCGGGGCCGCCACACTCCGGACAGTCGACCGACTTCCACTCCTCGGCCGCGTCGAGGGGGTTACCCGTCGTCTGGACGAACTCCGGCAACTCGACGGGCAGGTCCTCGTCGGGCACCTCGACGTAGCCACACTCCTCGCAGTGGACCATCGGGATCGGGGTGCCCCAGTAGCGCTGGCGGGAGATGCCCCAGTCCCGGAGGTTGTACTCGGTGCGGTGTTCGCCGTCGAACTCCTCGACGAACCGGTCGCGGGCCTCGCCGCTCTCCAGCCCGTCGAACTCGCCGCTGTTGACGAGCACCCCATCCTCGGGGTAGGCCGCTTCCTGCACGTCGATCTCATCCGGATCCGCGTCGGCGTCCTCGCTCGGTTCCACGACCTGCACGATGTCGATGTCGTGGGCTTCGGCGAACTCGTGGTCGCGCTCGTCGTGGCCCGGCACGGCGTACAGCGCCCCCGTCCCGACGTCGGTCAGTACGTAGTCGGCGACGTACACCGGGACCTCCTCGCCGGTGGCGGGATTGACGGCGTACTCGCCGGTGAACACGCCGGAGGTCACGTCGAGTTCGTCCTCGTCGGCCCCCTCGGCCATCTCGATGTACTCGGCGACCTCGTCGTTCTCCTCGGCGATCGCCTGTGCCACCGGGTGGCCCGGGGCCAGCGAGAAGAAGGTCGCCCCGTGGATCGTGTCGAGTCGCGTCGTGAAGATGTCCACGTTGCCGTAGCCGGGGATCTCGAAGGCGACGCTCGCGCCCTCCTGCTTGCCGATCCAGTTGCGCTGCATCTCGCGGACGTTGTTTGGCCACCCCTCCAAGTCGTCTAAGTCCGCCAGTAGTTCCTCGGCGTAGTCGGTGATCGTCAGGAACCACTGGTCCATCTCGCGGTGCTCGATCGGGGAGTCACAGCGCCAACAGATTTCCGCGCCGCCGGCGTCTTCCTCGACCTGTTCGTCGGCCAGCACCGTCTCGCAGGAGGGACACCAGTTCAGTTCCGCGGCCTGCCGTTCGACCAGCCCCTCCTCGCGGAACCGCGTGAACAGCCACTGGTTCCACCGATAGTAGTCGGGCTCGCAGGTAGTGATCTCCCGCTCCCAGTCGTAGCCAAAGCCCATCGACTTGAACTGCTCGGTCATCGAGTCGATGCAGTCCATCGTCCAGTCGCGGGGGTTGGTGTCGCGCTCGTTGGCGGCGTTCTCGGCGGGGAGGCCGAAGGAGTCCCACCCCATCGGGTGCAGGACGCTCTCGCCGCGCATGCGCTCGAAGCGGGCGTAGGCGTCCGTGATCGTGTAGTTTCGGACGTGGCCCATGTGCAACTCGCCCGACGTGTAGGGGAACATCGCGAGGACGTACTCGGGGTCCTCGGCGTCGTCGGGGATGCGGAACACACCCTCCTCGTCCCACGTGCGCTGCCACTCGGATTCGATCTCCGCGTGGTCGAACCCACGCTCCCGTTCGCGTTGCTCTCCAGTCCCGGCGGTCATGCGCGTACGTCGGACAGCGACGTTGCTATACCTTTCCCTTCGCTGGGAGGGAGACACACGGGCGAGCGGGCGGGACTACCGTCGCAGTCACGCCGTCAGGTACGACGTCGTCGCGTCGGCAATTCGGTTCGCGAATCCGTCCGTGACCTCGCCTTGGACACCGACGACGTGAAGATCGTCTTTCAACGTCGCGAGGCTCCAGGGGAGCACGTGGCTACGGTCACGTGGCTCGCCTCGAAGCCACGCATCGCTCGGGACGCGAACGCTCTCGGTGTGGTGGCTCTGGGTCGTGAGGGCGACTGCGATCGATTCTTCGTCGGGGTACGGGAGGGAGTGTCCCGACACGACGAGCCAGGGGCGCGGATTCTCGGAATCGGCGTTGAACGGGTCCGGCGCCCACACGACGGTTCCGCGTTCGGTCATCGGCGACCGTCGGACCTGCCGGACTCGTTCCCATCAGCGCCGTCCGGCGGGTCGACCGCCGTCTCGGACCAGACGGCGACCTCCTCGTCGGAAAATCCGCCGTCGCGAGCATCCGCGGACGCTGCCCCGAGTAGCCCGGCAGACGCGACCGCGTGTTCCGCGTCCGCGACCGACCAGTACTCCCCGCGGTGCTCGACCAGCCCGTACGCTTCGAGACGCGCGAGCGTCGGACCGGCGCTTCCACGCGGCACGCCGGTCGATTCGACGACCTCCCGCTGCCGGAACGCCTGTTCGGCGTTCCGGAGCAGGAACCGATAGACCGCCCCTTGCGTCGTGTCCGGCGAGAGGTCGGGCCGCTCCTCGCCCCCGTCTATCGTCCGGAACTCGTCTTTTGGGATCGGCATTCGTGTAGCCGTTTGTATTCGAACGTATTAGAAGTTATCTCCCCCGGTTCGGCTGCCGTTTGCGTCCGTTCTCACCGTGGTTTTACGTCCGCCCGCCACCACCCTCCGCTATGCGCGTCGCCTCTCTCTTGCCGTCGGCCACCGAGATCTGTTACGCCCTCGGGGTCGAACCCGTCGGCGTCTCCCACGAGTGCGACTGGCCGCCGGGGGCCGAGGAACTGCCCGCGCTGGACCGCTCGCGCGTCGACCCCGACAAGTCGAGCGCGGACATCAACGAACAGGTCGCCCAGGCCGAGCAGGAACACGGCGGTGTCTACGAGATCGATCTCGACGCCCTCGCCGACACCGAGCCCGACGTGGTCGTCACCCAGGGCGTCTGCGACGTCTGCGCCGTCGACACGCTGCTCGTCGAGGAGGCCATCACCGAGGCGGGCGTCGACGCCGAGGTACTCACGACGGACGTACACAGCCTGGACGACCTCTACAGCGATATCGAACGCTTCGGCGCGGTCTTCGACCGCGAGGAACGGGCCGCCGACCTCGTCGCGGACCTGCGCGAGCGCGTCGCGGCCGTCCGCGGGCGCACGGACGAGATTCCCACAGAGAGCCGACCGAACGTCGCCGTCTTCGACTGGCTCGACCCCGTCATGGTCGCCGGTCACTGGATGCCCGAACTCGTCGAGGCGGCGGGCGGGACCTACCCGATGGCCGACGCCGGCGACCGCTCGACGCCGCGAGAGTGGGCCAGCGTCCGCGAGGCCGACCCCGATACGGTGGTGGCCGCGCCCTGCGGGTTCGGACTCGACCAGACGCTCGACACCGCCGACGAGCTGACCGGGCGGCCGGGGTTCGACGACCTCACCGCCGTCCGATCGGGGCGCGTCTACGCGATGGACGGCCACCACTTCGTCAACCGGCCCGGCCCCAGACTCGTCGACACCCTGGAACACCTCGCGGGGCTGCTCCACCCCGATCTGTTCGATAGCCCGCCGGAGTCAGTCGCCCGTGACCTGCTCGTCGGCGAATCCGCGCGAGCGGGCCCGAAGCGCTGAGACGCCGCGACCACAAACCACGTATCGCGGCCCGAAGACGTGGGACTGCATGCCCTCCGCGAAACCGTTCATCGACCCGGCGACCGGCGAACTGGACGCGACGCGCGTCGTCTCGGAAGCGGTCCCGATCGGCAAGCTCGTCGGGCTGTTCGTCGGGATCAGTCTCGTCCCGTTCTCCCTCGTGTTCCTGGCGCTCGGCAACTCGCTGCTCGGTGCCGCGCTGGTCGCGATCGGACAGTTCGTTCTCGCGGTCGGCGCCGCGGTCGTCGTCACCTACGCCGTCGCTCGCGGAATACAGCTGTCGGGCGAGGACGCGCCGTGAACGGTCCGGTTTGAGTCGACGGCCGAGTCACCGGCTAGACGGCGGCGACGGCGGCCAGTCCGACGTAGACGTTCGTCAGCACCACGGCCGCACCGAGGCCGATGACGCCGAGGAACCACGCGCGCCAGCCCGGCACGCGCTCGACCACGTGGCGACACTCCAGCAGGACGACGCCGGCGTACAGCACGACGGCGGCCTTGAGCGCGACCACCAACAGCGGGTGATGGACTAGCAACAGGCGGATCCACGGGTTGGCCTCCAGCGAGGGGCCGGCGAAGGCGGTCGCGACCAGCGTCGACACGGCGTCGCCGAAGCCCCAGATTATCACCAGTGAGAGAACCAGCTCGACGTAGCCGGGCATCTCCAGGCGTATCTCCGAGCAATCGAGGGCGTCACCGATCGTCTCTGCCTCTGACATCGAATCCGGAGCGATACGCTCCGTTCGTTCCTCTCGGGTATCCGCGGATAAACCCTCGCGCTGGAGTATCATCTCTGAGATTCGGACTCGGTGACGTGAACGAACCGGAGAGTGATCGAGAGCGCGGAGCGAAAGCGGGAGCGGGGGCGCTCAGTCGGCCGGGACGGCGCAGCTGTCGGCGTACTCAACGTCGTCGACGGAGTCGATGGGGTCGTCGCCGCAGACCGGACAGGCGGGGTTCGGGCGCACCGTCACCTCGTCGAAGGACATGTCGGCGGCGTCGTAGACGACCATTCGGCCGTCCAGCGAGTCGCCGACGCCGACGAAGTGCTTGACCGCCTCGGTGGCCTGGATGGCCCCGACAGTGCCCGGCAGCACTCCGAGAACACCGGTCGTCGCGCAGTCGGGGACGGCGCCCTCCGGGGGCGCCTCGGGGAACAGACAGCGGTAACACGGCCCGTCGCCGGTGAAGGCGGTCACCTGGCCCTCGAAGCGGTAGATGGCGCCGTGGACGAAGGGGACTCCGGCGAGCGTGCAGTAGTCGTTGATCAGGAACCGGGTCGGGAAGTTGTCCGACGCGTCGACGACGAAGTCGTAGCCGTCGACGAGGTCGGCGACAGTATCCGGCGAGACGGCGAGTTCGCGGGTGTCGACGGTCACGTCGGGGTTCAACTCGCGGACGAACTCGGCGGCGCTTTCCACTTTCGGCCGGCCCACGTCGGAGTCGCCGTGGACGACCTGGCGCTGGAGGTTCGACCGTTCGACGGCGTCGTGGTCGGCGATCCCGATCGTCCCGACGCCGGCGGCGGCGAGGTACTGGAGAACGGGCGAGCCCAGCCCGCCGGCGCCGACGACGAGGACGGCGGCGTCGAGCAGGTTCGCCTGTCCCTCCGGCCCCACCTCGTCCATGATGATGTGCCGGGAGTACCGGTCGAGCTGCTCGGGGTCGAGATCCGGCCCTGCCATACCCGCGAGTACCGGGTCGAGCGGGTTAAGCGGTCCGCTCGCGCGCGGCGTCGGTCCGACGCTCGGTCCCGGATCGCGACGGGCCGTCAGTTCCGGCGCACCGACCGGCTTACAGGTCGTAGAGGTCGCCGAACTTCCCGGTGGCGTAGTCGAGGAAGTAGTCGGCGGTGAAGCCCTCGCCGGTCGCCTCGGCGACGAGGTCGTCGGTCTCGTAGCGACAGCCGTGGCGGTGGACGTTCTCGGTCAGCCACTCGTGCAGCGGGTCGTACTCGCCGGCACGGACCTTCCCGTCCAGGTCCTCGATCGCCTCGTCGGCGCTGGCGTACAGCTGGGCCGCGAGGACGCTCCCCAGCGAATAGGTCGGGAAGTAGCCCAGCGAGCCGTGAGTCCAGTGGATGTCCTGTAGACAGCCCTCGCTGTCGGTCTCGGGGCGCACACCGAGGTACTCCTCCATCTTGTCGTTCCACACGCCCGGCACCTCCTCGACGTCCAGATCGCCCGAGATCAGGTCGCGTTCGATCTCGAACCGGAGGATGATGTGCATGTGGTAGGTGAGCTCGTCCGCCTCCACGCGAATGAGATTGTCCGGGTAGATCTGGTTGGCGGCCTCGTAGAACTCCCGAGGCGAGGCGTCCATCCCGAGCCCGTCGTTGACGGTGTCGGCGAAGCGGTCCCAGAACGGCCGCGAGCGCCCGACGTGGTTCTCCCACAGCCGGGACTGGGACTCGTGGACCGTCAGGTCACGGGACTGGCCCAGCGGCGTCCCGTAGTGCTCCCGCGGCAGCCCCTGCGTGTAGGTGGCGTGGCCGAACTCGTGGATCGTCGAGCCGATGGCACCCATCGGGTCGGCGGGGTCGAACCGGGTGGTCACGCGGGCGTCGAACTGCGTCCCCGTCGAAAACGGGTGCGCCGCGGTGTCCAGTCGGCCGTGCTCCCAGTCGTAGCCCAACTCGTCCAGCGCCGCGCGCACGGTCTCCTCCTGTGTGTCCTCGTCGTACTCGCCGTCGAAGGGGTCCGCCAGCTCCGCGTCGCTCTCCTGGATCTCGTCGATCAGCGGGACGAGTTCGTCGCGCAGTCGTTCGAGCACTCGTTCGGCCGTGTCGAGGCCGAGGTAGGGTTCGTACTCCTCGAACAGCACTTCGTAGGGATCGCGGTCGGGGTCGATCGCCGCGGCGTACTCCCGTTTGAGCTCGATCATCCGTTCGAGCGTCGGCGCGAAGGCGTCGAAGTCGTCCTCGGCCTTGGCCTCCTCCCAGACCGGTAGGGCGTTCGACGCCGTCTCGGAGATCTCCGTCACGAGTTCCTCGGGCACCTCGACGGCCCGCTCGTGCTCGCGGCGGACCTCACGGACGACCGCCTCCTGCTCGCCCGAGAGGTCGGTGTCGTCGAGGGCGTCGAGCCACTCGCCGACCCGCTCGTCGGTCAGTTTCTCGTGGGTGACCGCCGACAGCGCCGAGGACTGCTTCGAACGGGCGGGCGTGCCGCCCTCCGGCATCGTCACCTGCTGGTCCCAGCCCAGCACTCCGCCGGCGTCGTTGAGATAGGTCAGTTGCTTCACGTGCGCCTCGAAGGCGGGATAGGGCTCGGGTGCGGACTCGCCGTCGGACTCCGATTCGGGGGATTCCGTTGCCATCACCTCACCGTAACGGTCGAGCGAGTATGAAAGCTAGCGCCCGACGACTCCGTCGCACACCGTGACCGTGGCCGCTCGTCCCCCGTTCGACCCGCGGTCACAGTTCGAAGCGCAACACGTCACCGACTTCGACCCCGCGCTCGGTCGTCCACCCTCTGTTTACCTCCAGGACGTATTGCCCCGTGCCGGGGTACGTCTGGTCGCCGCCGTCCTCGTTCGGGCCGGGCGCCGGCGCGTGATGGATCTCGGTGATCGATCCCTCGTCGTCGGCGTAGACGATGTCGAGGCCGAAGTCCATCTCGCGCATCACGTAGGTGTGGCCACCCACCTCGTCGTAGACGAACAGCATCCCCATGTCGGTCGGGAGCGATTCGGTGTCGCTCAGCCCCGTATACCGAAGGTTCCCGGTGTCGGCGATCGCGGCGGTCACCGACCCGAGCCCCTCGCCGTCCGGCGTCGTCACGTCGACCCCGGTCGTCTCGTAGTCGGGGAAGACGGCTTCCGGAGTTCCGCCACCGACCGCGGTCGGCGAGGCCGTCGCCGTGGGCGTCCCTGTCGGCGCCGCGGTCCCTGTCGGACGGTCGGTGGCCGTCGAACGCTCGGTGGTCGTCGCCGCGGGCTTGTCCGTCGGCGTCGTCCCCTCGCCACCGTCGGTCGGCGTACCCACCTCGGCCTCGCCGTCGTCGGTCCCGCCGTCGGTCGACGCGTCGTCGCTCCGACAGCCGGCCACTCCGGCGGCGACACACGCGGCGAGGAACGCTCGGCGTCGCATACCGGCCGTTGGAGCTGTCGGCTGATAAGCACGCGGTCGGCCACTGCGATCAACCGGCCCACGACTCGGCGACGCCGCGGTAGATCCGATAACAGCGGTCGAGGACGGGCAACGAGACGCTCTCGGTGGCGGTGTGGGCCTCGCCCGGTTCGGAGGGGCCACAGACGACGCAGGTCGTCCCGGCGTCGGCGAGCCACCCGGCGTCGGTCGCGTGGGGTTTGACCACCTGTTCGGGCGCACCGTCGCCGGACGCCGCCGAGCGCTCGTCCCGGCCGGTCGCACGGTCGCTCGACCCCGTTTCCCGCTCCGTTTCGTGCGCGTCGCGGGCCGCCGCGAGGACTGCGTCGGCGAAGGCGGGGTCGTCACAGGCCATCGGCGGCAGATCCTGTTCGACCGTCCAGGTGACGCCGTCGACCGCTGCTGCCCGCTCCAGGTCGGCGCGCTCGCCGGGCACCGTCCGTTCGTCGACGGTCACCTCACAGCGCTCGGGGATCACGTTCCAGGCCGAGCCCCCGTCGACCTCCGTGACCGCGACGCTCCCCGACAGCTCGTGGCCGAGCACTTCGGCGGTGGGGAACGCCAGGTCCCGGACGACGTCGACGGCGTCGGTCGCGCGGTAGATGGCGTTGACACCGGTCTCGACCTCGCTGGCGTGGGCGGCCGACCCCTCGGCGACGAGCGTCGACCCGCGCCGGCCCTTGTGGGCGACGGCCACGTCGGTGACGCCCGGCGCGGAGTAGCCGGTCGACCCCTCGCCGACGACGGCATAGTCGGGGGCGAACCCGTCTTCGATGGCCGCTTGCGCACCGATCCCTCCCATCTCTTCGCCGACGAACGAGGCGAAGACGAGTTCGCCCTCCGGCGTCGGGTCTGCATCGCGGAAGGCGCACATGGCCGCGGCGACGGCGCCTTTCATGTCCGCGCTCCCTCGGCCGTACAGTCGGCGGTCGCCGTCGTCGCCGTCCGCCGTCTCCGCCCGGACGACGTACTCGCCGTCCTCGACCTGCGATTCGTCCGGCGCCACCACGTCGTGGTGGCCGACCAGCGCAAGCGAGGATTCGCCCGACCCCGTCCGAGCGATCACGTTCCCGCCGCGCTCGGGCCCGCCGGCGTCGTCCCGGTGGACCGCGGCGTCGGTGTGGTCCCGTAGCCAGGATTCGATGCGGTCGCCGACCGCCGCCTCCGCGTCGTGGCTCGGGACCGAGACGAGGTCGCGGGCGAGCGCCCGAACGTCCGATGACGTGTCCATGTCCGCGTGGTCGGCAGCCGTCGTCTTCAATGGCGGCATCGGCTACCGGGCCCCGACATCTCCCGAGCGACACCCCCCGAATCGCAGTACCGGTGGCCCGGACGCGCCGATGCCCTCGGTCCCCGATCCGAGTTATGACAGTCAATATAGCTATTTCGTCTACCAATAAGGTTTACATAACCCCGGTTCGATGTGTGGGATGGAATGGCGTTAGGAGCGGCCACCGCCCCCGGTGCGGTCGCCGGGTGAGCAGCGGAACACGGAGCCGTCAGGCTCACGAGCCACCTCAGTCGGTCGTCAGCGGGGATCACACCCCGACCGGGCGGCCGTCCCGGCCGTTCGGCACACACCATTCCACCGCGGGCCGAACGCTCACCCCGTTCGGAATCCGCACCCGAACCACCCACACCCACCCGAACCACGCCGTCCGGACATCGCGTCCGGATTTTCACGCCCGTCGACCGCGGCTGGCTCACCCGGCCGCGGTCGTTCGTTCCACAAGAGACTTGCCGCGGATAGGCGAACGTGCAGTCGAATGACGACAGCCCCGGACAGCGCCCGCGACGAGGTGACGCTCCGCGAGTCGGTCCCGCCCGCACGCCAGTGGGCGAAGACCTTCGTCGTCGGCCTGTTCATGGGCACCGCCGACGGCGTCCCCGGCGTCTCCGGCGGCACGATCGCGCTGATCGCCGGCATCTACGAACGACTCATCGCCGCGATCAACGAGGTGTCGCCCGGTCGCTTTCTCGACGGCGTCGTCGCGCTCACGCCGCTCGACGGCGGGATCTCGCTCGACCGCGCCGCGGCCGTCCTCGAAGAGGTCGACGGGTGGTTCCTGGTCGCCCTCCTGGGCGGTATCGGGACCGCCGTCGTCCTCGTCGGGCAGGCCGTCGAATACGCCGACGAACACGCCCCCGTCCTGATGTTCGGCTTCTTCTTCGGGCTGATCGGCGCCTCGGCGCTCGTCCTCCTCCGCGAGGTCGCCATCCGGACCGCCGCGGAGGTCGTCGCGGCCCTCGCGGGCGTGGCGATCGCCTTCTACGCCTCGGGGCAGTCGGAGGCGCTACTCGGGAGCGGTGGGATCCCGGTGGTCTTCGTCGCCGGTGCTATCGCGGTCAGTGCGATGATCCTCCCCGGTCTCTCCGGGTCGCTCCTCCTGGTGATCCTCGGGCAGTACACGTACATGTACGCGCAACTGGGGAACTTCCTCGACGGCCTCGTCGCTCTCGCGACCGAGGGCTCGGTCGCGGCGCTCGGCGACTCGGGCGCGGTCGTCGTGGTGTTCCTCCTCGGCGGCCTCGTCGGCCTGTTCACTATCGCCCGGGTCGTCCGCGCGGCGCTGGACGCCAACCGTCAGGTGACCTACGCATTCCTCGTCGCGCTGGTCCTCGGCGCACTCCGGGCGCCGATCACGGCGCTCGACGGCGCGGAGTACAGCGTCGTCTGGAACACGCCAACGATCCAGGCGTTCGCGGCGCTGGCCGTGGTTGGTGCGGCGCTCGTGTTCGTCCTCGACTACTACGCCGTCGACATCGACCTCGAATCGGTCTGAAGGGCGGACGGCCGGCGCCGCGTGAGGGCCCGACCGACCAGCCGGATTTTTGTTCGGTCACTCCCACGTCGGGCGTATGTCACCGCCCGGCGAACGACCCGACCCGCCACAGACGGGCCGCGACGTGGTCGTCGAGACTCTCCACGGAACCGAGATCCCGGACCCCTATCGCTGGCTGGAAAACGACGACGACGCGGTCACTGAGTGGACTAACGCCCAGAACGAGTACACGGACGCCGTCCTCGACACGCCGACGCGGGAGCGACTCCGCCCCGAGATCGAACCGCTCGCCGAAGTGGCCGACTACGGCGCCGTCCACGTCGAAGGCGGCCGCTACTTCCAGACCGTCGAACGACCAGGGGACGACCACGGCCGACTGTTCGTGCGGGAGTCGCCCGACGGTGACGGAACGCTGCTGGTCGACCCCAACGCCTGGCCGGGCAACGACGACCCGGACGCGCCGACCCGGTCGATGAGTTGGTTCGTCCCGTCGTACGATGGCGAACACGTCGCTTACGGAGTCACCGAGGGCGGCGACGAGCAGTACGATGTCCATGTGATCACCGTCCCGGACGGCGAGGAAGTCGCCGTGCTCGAAGACCGCGGACGGGTGAACCCCGGGATGTTCGCCTGGCAGGCCGACGGCGAGGGGTTCTACTACGTCTCGACCGGCGGCGCCGACGACGGCGGTCAGATGGAGAAGGAACTCCGGCGCTTCCGGTTCGACGGGCGCGAGACCACGCTGTTAGACCACGACGACCAGCACGTCTGGCCGCTGCTGACGACCGACCGCGAGACCGGGACGCTGGCGGTCGGCTTCTCGGAGATGGTCGGCGGCACCGACTGGTCGGTGCTCGACGACGGGGAGTTGCGACCGGTCGTCGAGTCCGACGCCGAGACGCACGTGCGGTTTCACGACGGCACCGCCTTCCTCCAGACCGACGCCGACGCCCCGAACAAGCGGGTCCTCGCCTGCCCGATCGAACGCTTCCGCGAGGGCGACCTCGACTTCGAAGCGTGTCGGACGGTCCTGGCCGAACGGGAGGTGCCGCTCCAGGGGTTCGTCCCGACACCCGAGCACCTGACCGCACACTACCAGCGCGACGCACACTCCGAGGTCGCCGTCTACGACCGCGAGGGGACCCACCGGCGGGACCTCGCTCTGCCCGACTACGTCTCGGTCTCGCACCTGACGAGCGACCCCGACGACGAGGCGGTGTTCTTCCGGACCAGCGGGTTCGACCAACCGCCGACGCTCGCCGAGGCCGACCCCGGGACCGGCGAGCGCCGCGACCACCAGCGCGTCGACGTCGACGTGCCCGCGGACCTCGTCGTCGAGCAGGCGTTCGTCGACTCGACCGACGGCGCCGAGGTCCCGGTCTTTCTCTGTCACCGGGCGGACGTCGACCCCGACGGGGACAACCCCGCGCTGCTGTACGGCTACGGCGGGTTCCGCCAGAGCATGACGCCGACGTTCGACCGCTTCCGGCTCCCGTTCCTCGCCGAGGGCGGTGTCTACGCGCAGGTGTGTGCCCGCGGTGGCCAGGAGTACGGCGAGCAGTGGCACGAAGACGGCATGCTGGCCGACAAACAGCACACGTTCGACGATTTCGTCGCCGCGGGCGAGTATCTCTGCGAAGCGGGGTACACGAATCCCGACCGACTGGCGGTCGCCGGCGGGTCGAACGGCGGCCTGTCGGTCGGCGCCGTCGTCACTCAGCGGCCCGACCTCTGGGGCGGTGCGCTCTGTGCGGTCCCGCTGCTCGATATGCTCCGCTTCCACCGGTTCCTGCTCGGCGAGTCCTGGACGATCGAGTACGGCCACCCCGAGGACCCCGAGGACTTCGCGTTCGTCCGCGAGTACTCCCCGTACCACAACGTCGACACCGACGCCGACCACCCCCCGATCCTGTTCACCACCGCGGTCGGCGACACCCGCGTCCACCCGAGTCACGCCCGAAAGATGGCGGCCCGGATGCAACAGGAGGCCCGCGGCGGCCCGTTCCTGCTGCGGACGAAAGGCGACACCGGCCACGGCGTCGGCAAGCCGACCTCGATGGTCGTCGAGGAACAGGTCGACGAGTGGACCTTCCTCTACGACGCGCTCGGAATCGGAGAGTAGCGGCCGCGACGCCGCCGACCGGAACCTATCTTCCCCGCTCAGCTCAGGAACAGCCGTCGCTCGGCTCGCTCGTGTTCGGCCGAGCGCACGTCCACCAGCGGGGCGAACGGTGCCATGTCGTCGATCCCCCGTTCGGAACTCGCCTCGACGGCGTCGACCATCGCCGGTCGCAAGTCGTCGAGGACGCGCTGCACCTCGGTCGACCCCAGGCGCACGAGCCGCTGGGCCGCCCCGAGCTGTGCGGTCGCGAACTCGTGACAGGCGAGCAGACACGCCTCGCGCTCGGGCACGTCCGCGAGCGCCGCGACCGTCCCGAGGGCGACCGCGTAGTTGCCCGGCGCCTCGCCGGCGTCGACCGCGGCGCCGTACGACGCCAACAGGTCGTCCTCGCGCAGGTCACGCTGGACGGTCAACAGCCGGTCGCCGGTCCGCGCTGAACTCTCGCGGAACTCCGCCGGCAGCGTCGCCGCGGTGAGCCGCCGGTCCGCGCGCTCGACGGCCGCCAGGTCGCCCGAGACGGCCGCCGCGTGGGCCGCCCGCAGCGCGACCAGGTCGGCGCGGCCGTGCTGGCGACGGAGGACCGTCCCGACGAGTTCGCGCAGGTCTTCGGCGTCGGCGACGGCGTCGTCGGCGACGAACTGCTCCAGCCCGTAGGAGACGCTGTCGGTCCCCACGGGGAGGAACGAGTCAGCCAGCCGCAGCGATTCCAGCGTCGCCTCGTCGCTCACGACTCCCCACCTCCCGTGCCGTCCTCGTCGCCCGGTTTCGGGTCGAGCGTCCGCACGCCGTGGTCGTGGCTGTGGTCGCCGTGACCGTGCGAGTGGTCGGCGTCGTCACCGTGGTCGTGTGAGTGACGGCCATCGCCGTGGCTGTGGTCGTCGTGACCGTGGCCGGACCTGCCGCCCTCGTCGAACAGCGTCGGCGGGACCGCCTCGTAGCCGACGGACGCGCCGTCGGGGAGGTGGGGTTCGACCGTGGTCTCCATCCGCTCGCGGGTGTCCGCCAGCGGGAGGTACGCGCGACCGTCGGCGACGGCCAGGTCCCAGTGGCGGTTGCCGACGGCGTGACCGAGTTCGAGCGCGGTCGTCACGACCGCGCGGTCGGGGTCGGTCACCCCGCCGAAGTCGAGGACCATCGCTTCGACCGCTTCGAGCGACACGACGACGAGCCGATCACCGGTCGAGAGTACGTCGCCGTCGCGCAACTCGCGAGCGACGACGACACCCAGATCCGTGCCGTCCCCGGCGGCCGTGCGGAACCGGGAGCGCCGGCGCTCGGTCTCGTCGACCGCGATGCGGAGCGGGTCGGCCGACGCGACGCGCTCGGCGACCGCCTCGTCGTCGAGCCGTCCGACGAACTCCTCGGCGACGAGCATCAGGGCCTCCGCGATTCGGGCGCGCCGACGCCCAACAGGTCGGTTCTTGCCTCGTCCCAGGCGGTCCGAAGCGCCGCCGTCACCGTCTCCGCGCGATGACCCAGCGCCCGGACGACACAGCCCGCGTCGTTCGGCAACCGTGTCGCGCCCGCGCGAACGGCGTCGGGGTCGCCGTCGGCCGCCGTGTCGGGCGCCGCGGCCGTCACGGCCCCGTGGAGTCGGTCGCTCAGGTCGTCGATCTCCGTCGCATCTGCCGGAAAGAGGACGTACAGCGTGCCGACGACGGCGAACTCGCCCATAACGCCCGCGGCGGCGGGGTCGGCGTCTGCGGGTCGGAGATGGGTCGCGTCGTCGACGAGCAGGTCGCCGTCGCGGCGGACGACCAGTCGGGAGAGGTACCGCTCGAAGTCGAATCGCTCCCCGCGGGCGAGCCGGCCGGGGACGACCACGTCGCCGACGACGGCGCTCGCCGTCGGCGCGAGGGCCAGGTCGAGCGACTGGAAGAACCGCGAGTCCTCGTGGAGGATCGCCGGTTCGGGGACGTAGTCGAGGTGGCCCTCGGCGTCCACCGAGAGCGACACGTCCGCCGCGGCGTAGTTGCGCTCCATCGAGAGCACCTTCTGGGAGCTCTGTGTGGAGACGTGCGCGACGGCGCCCGTCCCGACCTCGACGTCGACCGCGTGGCGGTCGCCCTGGGCGAGACCGCCGGTCGGCGACTGGACGTACACCGTCTCGGCCTCGGGCAGCGGGTCGTGGCCGAGCGTGCCGCTGACGTGGAACGGCGCCCGCGCCAGGTCGCGCACGAGGTTCGTCTCCCCGGTGTCGTCGGCGGCGAAGCGCAGCTCGAGCCGGCCGTCCTTGCCGGGCGAGCCGACCGCCGCGGCCGGCAGCGACTCGGTCGCGTAGTCGGCGAACGACGGATGAGGCGGCTCGTCCGAGGCGCCGCGTCCGCCGCGGTCGGGCCGGTCCGGAGGTTCGGGGGGTCGGTCGGGCGAGTCGTCGGACGCGCCCGGGCTGTCCGCGGCCATCTATGCGAACAGCACGCCCTCGCTGACGTACTCCTGGATCTCGTCGACTCCCTCGCCGGCCTTGCAGTTCGTGAACAGCCAGGGACCATCCCGGACCTCGTCGGCGTCGGCCTCCAGCACGTCCAGGTCCACGTCGACGTGGGGGGCCAGGTCGGTCTTGTTGATCACGAGCAGGTCGCAGTCGACGACGCCGGGACCCCGTTTCCGAGGGATGTCCTCGCCCTCGGCGACCGAGATGACGTACAGCGAGTAGTCGGCCAGCTCGGGGTTGAAGGTCGCGGCGAGGTTGTCGCCGCCGCTCTCGACGATGACGAGGTCGAGATCCGGGTGGTCGGCGAGGAAGTCGTCGATCTGGGCGAGGTTCATCGATGGGTCCTCGCGGATGCCGGTGTGGGGGCACGCACCGGTCTCGACGCCGGCGACCAGATCTTCGGGGACGACCCCCGCGAACCGCTCGCGCAACGCGTCGGCGTCCTCCTGGGTGAGCACGTCGTTGGCGATGACGCCCACGTCCAACCCCGCCTCGCGCAGGCGCGGGACGAGTTCGGTGACTAGGGCGGTCTTGCCTGACCCCACGGGGCCGCCGATACCGATCGTCGCCACGTCGCGGTGGGTGAGGCTCACGAGTCGGCCTCCTCGGCGTCCGCCGAGTCGCCGCCGTCGGCGGCGCTCTCTGGGTCGTCGCTGTCGGCCCCCGTCCCGGCCGTCGAGCGGATCGGGTCGTGGACGGTGACGAGCTTCGTCCCGTCGGGGAAGGTGGGTTCGACCTGGATGATGTCGACCATCTCGGGGACGCCCTCCATGACGTCCTCGGGGTCGAGCAGCTGGGTCGCCTCGGCGCGGATCTCCGCGACGGACCAGCCGTCGCGGCCCCGCTCGAAACACCAGTCGGAGATGTACGCGACCGATTCGGGGTGGTTCAGCGCGACGCCGCGCTCCTTGCGGCGGCGAGCGAGCTCTGCGGCCATGAAGACCGTCAGTCGTTCCTGCTCTTTGGGTGTAAGGTTCATCGTTCAGAGGATGTATCGCTGTCCGAGCGCCACTTCGTCCGTGGGTTCGCCCCGTGCCTCCTCGCCGTCGATCTCGACGACGAACGTCTCGGGGTCAACGTCCACGGACGGACAGTACGTGTTGCGCACGAAGTCGTCGACCGACAGGTCGCGCGTGTCCGCGATCGGCACCACCTCTTTGTTGAGGTCGTACCGCTCGGCCAGCCCGTTCTCGGCGGCCTGGGGGCTGACGAACTGCACGCTCGTCGCGTCGGCCGCGCGCCCCTTCGCGCCGAACTGCGGCCGCTGTTTGACCGGCTCGCATGTCATCAGCGAGCCGTTGGCCTCGCCCATCGCCGACCACGCCGGGAACCCGCCCTTGAGGACGACCGACGGCTTGACCCCGAAGAAAGCGGGGTCCCACAGCACCACGTCGGCGAGCTTCCCGGCTTCGAGCGAGCCGACGTGAGCGTCGATCCCGGCGGCGATCGCCGGGTTGATCGTGTACTTGGCGAGATACCGCAGGATGCGGTCGTTGTCGTGGTCGGCGTCGAGATTCGACGGCAGCGGCCCGCGCTCGTGTTTCATCTTGTGGGCGGTCTGCCAGGTGCGCGCGATCAGCTCGCCCATCCGACCCATCGCCTGTGAGTCGGTGGTCATCATCGAGATGGCGCCCATGTCGTGCAGCAGGTCCTCGGCGCCGATGGTCTCGGCGCGCACCCGCGACTCGGCGAAGGCCACGTCCTCGGGCACGTCGGGGTTGAGGTGATGACAGACCATCACCATATCGAGGTGTTCGTCGAAGGTGTTCTCGGTGTAGGGCATCGAGGGGTTCGTCGAGGAGGGCAGCATGTGGGACTTGCCGACGAGTTCGATGATGTCGGGGGCGTGGCCGCCGCCGGCGCCCTCGACGTGGTAGGCGTGGATGGTTCGGCCGTCGATTGCGTCGAATGTGTCCTCGGCGAAGCCCGACTCGTTGAGGGTGTCGGTGTGGATCGCGACCTGGACGCCCGTCTCGTCGCCCACGTCGAGGCAGGTGTCGATCACCGCCGGCATCGCGCCCCAGTCCTCGTGGATCTTCAGCGCGACCGCGCCGCCCTCGACCTGCTCGCGGATCACCTCGGGCTCGTTCGAGGAGCCCTTGCCGTAGAAGCCGACGTTGACCGGCCACTCCTCGGCGGCTTTCATCATCAACTCGAGGTTGCGCACCCCGCTGGTGATGATGCCGACCGTCGAGGGACCGACGCCGCCGCCGAGCATCGTCGTCACGCCCGACGCGATGGCGTGTTCGGGCAACTGGGCGGAGTTGAAGTGGACGTGGATGTCGAGCGCGCCCGGCGTCGCGATCATCCCCTCCGCGGAGATCACTTCGGTGTTGGCGCTGACGACCAGTTCCTCGTCGACGCCGTCCATCGTGTCGGGATTGCCGGCGTTGCCGATTCCGGCGATGCGGCCGTCCTTGAGGCCGATGTCGGCTTTGATCACCCCCAGGTTCGGGTCCAGCACGACGAGGTTGGTCAGCACCCAGTCGAGCGCGCCCTCCTCGGCGGTGTAGCCGGGTTTGAGCCCCATTCCGTCGCGCAGGGTCTTCCCGCCGCCGAACACCGCCTCGTCGCCGCGGGTGATCCGGTCTTCGGTCACCTCGGCTATCAGATCGGTGTCGCCGAGGCGGACGCGGTCGCCTTCGGTCGGCCCGTACAGCGAGGCGTACTGGTCGGGGTCGAGGTCCCGCATCACTCCACCCCCTCGAAGCCCTGGGCGGCGGCGCGTTCGAGCGCCGCGGCCTTCGTCTCCGCGTCGATCGGCCCGTCGGTCAAGGCGTTCATCCCCGTGACGAGTCGGTCGCCGCCGACGGCGACGAGGCCGACCGTCTTCCGGTCGCCCGGTTCGAACCGGACCGCGGTGCCCGCGGGCACGTCCAGGCGCATCCCGAAGGCCTCGGCGCGCGGGAACGACAGCGCGCGGTTGACCTCGAAGAAGTGGAAGTGTGAGCCGATCTGGATCGGTCGGTCGCCGGTGTTGGCGACGTTGACCGTCGCCGTCTCGCGACCCTCGTTGATGCGGACGGCGTCGCCGCGCGCGGTCACCTCGCCGGGCACGAACCCGTCGCTCACGGGCGTCCCTCCGGACCGTCTCGGTCGATACTGTCGCCGGCCGTGCGATGGTCGACGCGACTGCGAACCGGGGGCGTTGCTATCGTCGTCATCTGGTACCGATCCACACGTTCGTCCTAAACCGATTCTGGATGGTGGAAATACTACCAGGTTCTGTCGTCTCACTGTGCGTTCGATCTCTCATAGCATGTATCGCTGGGCGAGCGAGACTTCCTCGCTCGGTTCCGCCGAGACGACCTCGCCGTCGACCCGCACTTCGAAGGTCTCGGGGTCGATCTCGATATCGTCCGGGCAGTAGTCGTTGTAATGCATGTCGCTTTTGCCCGGTGTGCGGGCGCCCGAGACGGGGATGACGGGACAGTCGAGGCCGTAGGCCTCGCCGACGCCGGCCTCGGCCGCGGCCGGGCTGACGAACGACAGCGAGAGACCGTGTCTGGCCTTCCCGACCGCGCCGGCCCGTGGGCGCTGCATGACCGGTTCGCAGGTCATCAGCGAGCCGTTGGCCTCGCCCATCTCCGAGTAGACGGGGAAGCCGCCTTTGAACGTCATCGCGGGCTTGATCCCGAAGAAAGCGGGGTCCCACAGCACCACGTCGGCGAGCTTGCCGGGTTCGAGCGTGCCGACGTAGTCGTCGATGCCCGCCGAGATAGCGGGATTGATCGTGTACTTGGCGAGGTAACGCTTCGCGCGGACGTTGTCGGCCTCTGGGGCCGTGTCGGCCGCCTCATCTTCCGGGAGGGCGCCGCGCTGGCCCTTCATCTTCGAGGCGGTCTGCCAGGTTCGACAGACGACCTCGGCCTGCCGCCCCATCGCCTGGGAGTCCGAGGTCATCATCGAGATGGCGCCCACGTCGTGGAGTACGTCCTCGGCACCGATGGTCTCGGCGCGCACCCGCGACTCGGCGAAGGCCACGTCCTCCGGGACGTCGGGGTTGAGGTGGTGACAGACCATCACCATGTCGAGGTGTTCGTCGAAGGTGTTCTCGGTGTAGGGCATCGAGGGGTTCGTCGACGAGGGCAGCATGTTGGGCTGGCCGACCATCTCCATGATGTCGGGGGCGTGACCGCCGCCGGCGCCCTCGATGTGGAACAGGTGCATCGTCCGCCCGTCGACGGCGGCGAACGTGTTCTCCACGAAGCCCGCCTCGTTCAGGGTGTCCGTGTGCATACACACCTGGACGTCTTCCTCCTCGGCTACGTCGAGGCAGGTGTCGATAGCGTCGGGCATCGACCCCCAGTCCTCGTGGAGTTTCAGCCCGCAGGCGCCCGCTTCGAGTTGCTCCCGGAGGGGGCCCGGTTTCGAGGCGTTGCCCTTGCCGTAGAAGCCGACGTTGACCGGCCACGCCTCGGCGGCCTGCAGGAACCGTTTGACGTTCTCGGGCCCGGTCGTGCAGGTCGTCGCACCGCCGCCGTAGCCGCCGCCGAGCATCGTCGTGATGCCCGACGCCAGCGCGTGGTCGGGAAGCTGTGCGGAGTTGAAGTGGACGTGGATGTCGAGGCCGCCGGGGGTGGCGATCTTCCCTTCGGCGGGGTAGACGTCGGTCGAGGGGCCGACGACCATGTCGACGCCGTCCATCGTGTCCGGGTTGCCGGCCTTGCCGATCCCGGCGATCTCGCCGTTCCTGATACCGATGTCGGCGGCGACGATCCCGAGGACGGGGTCCATCACCAGGGCGTTGGTCAGCACCCAGTCGAGCGCGCCCTCGGCCCGTGTGGTGCCGGGCGACTGACCCAGGCCGTCCCGCAGCGTCTTCCCGCCGCCGAAGACCGCCTCGTCGCCCGGTGTGCGGCGGTCCGCCTCGACCTCGACGAACAGGTCCGTATCACCGAGACGCACGCGATCGCCCGTCGTCGGGCCATACAGCTCGGCGTAGGCCTCGCGGTCGACTTCGCGTGTCACGGCTCGTCCTCCGCGCTTTCCGCTTCGTCGGCGGTGTCCGTCGAGTCGTCCTCGCCGTCCAGCTTCCCGGCCTGGTCGGGGATCCCGCCGAAGCCCCGTCGCTCGGCCCGTTCGACCGCCGCGGCGGCGTCGCCGTCGACGCTGCCGTTCACGAGGCCGTTCATGCCGTGAGCGACGCGCTTACCGCCGATTGCGACCAGCTCGACCGTCTGCTCGTCGCCGGGCTCGAACCGAACCGCGGTGCCAGCCGGGATGTTCAGCCGCTTGCCGAAGGCGGCCTCGCGGTCGAACTCGAGGGCGGCATTGGCCTCGAAGAAGTGGAAGTGCGACCCCACCTGCACCGGCCGGTCGCCCGCGTTCCCGACTGTCACCTCGGCCGTCTCGCGACCCTCGTTTATCGTCACCGTCCCCTCGGCGGGGACCACCTCACCGGGGACGAGGCCCTCAGACACGGGGCACCACCTCACGAGTGGGCATTCGTTTCGTTTCACCCGTCGTAACTGTCGGTTCGTAATCCATCTATCGACGACGTTGCGAGCTATCGGATATAGCGGTAGCGTTCGGTGAAATACTCGCGACCGTCGTCGAGAGTTCTGGACGTTCGCGGACGAATCGGGCCAAAAAGCGGCGTGTGTCAACGTCGATTCGCGACCGTTCGGTGCGGTCGGGCGGAGCCGCGGTCGACGGCCGTGGAGAATTGCACGACCGGAAAGTTATTTGACGAGCGTGGACGACCGACGGACGAATGCAAACGTTCGACCACTCCAGTCGTGACCGCGCCCGCGCCGCGGGGGCGCGGCGATGAGCGCGACGCTGGCGAGCGCGCTGGCGACGGCCGGCCTGCTCGGGGTCACGCACGCGATCGAACCGGACCACGTGGCGGGCATCTCGTCGGTCACGAGCAAGTACGGCGACTCGCGGCTGTCCGCGCTCGTGGGTGCGTGTTTCAGCCTCGGCCACGTCGCGCTCGTCGTCGTGTGGCTGACCGGCGGCTACCTGCTGTTGGGTCGCACCGAGTTCCCGCCGGTGTTCGACGCGCTCGGTACGCTCGGCGTCGCCGTCCTCCTGGGCGCGCTGGGTGCGGCGATGGCGATCGGCGGCCTGCGCTCGATCCGCCACACGCACGCACACGAACACGACGGCGAGGTCCACGCCCACTCGCACCTCCACCTGCCGCTGATCGGCCGCGACCACGACCACAACGACGACCAGTCCGACGGCGACCGCGCCGACCACAACCACGGCCTGACGACTCACGTCGACGACAGCCCGGACTATGCGTTCGCGCGGACGGTCGGCGATGACGACGGCGCCGACGGCCGCGGCGGCGTGGTTCACCACGACCACGGCCACGGCGTCGGCGCCTATCTCAAGACCGGCCTCGTCGGCGCGCTGTTCACGCTCTCGCCGCCCGTCTCGATGATCCTCTTCGCGTCGTCGCTGTTCCCCGACTACGGCGGTGGCGCCGTCGCGCTCGCCGTGGTCGCCTACGCCGTCTCGATCACCGCGACGATGAGCGCCATCGGGGCCGGCGTGGGGACGCTGTTCGGGGTCACGGCCGTCAGCCCCCGCGTCCACGCCGGCGCTCGCGTCCTCGGTGGGGTCGTCGTCGCCGGCTTCGCCCTCTCGATGCTCCCCGGTGCGCTCGCGGCGCTCGCCTGAACCCGATCTCCCTCAGTTCGAATCACCCGTCTCCTTCTGATCGTCCGTTCACTGTCACGTCCCGCCCGAACGCCACCACCGATCCGAACGCCACCCCCACAGTCGTCGCTCCCTCGATAACTACGTACTTTTGGTTTTCTCACAGGAATCGCTCGAATATACACCGACATCGGCTGTTCCTAACATACCCTAATATTCAAGCGAGGGGTATTGGAGATCTATAATATACGAGTGCAAACCCTTATTTACCATCTGCGAAATCGAAGGTATGTACGCAAATGATGGACGTTCATGCGGTGTCGAACGGGTGTATTGGTGGAACCAACTGCATTTCGGCCGAATTTAGTGATGTTTCTGTACTGGGTGTTGACCGATGAGCGGCGACGGGTTCAGCCGTCGTCAGTTCGTGACCGCCGGCGGTGCGGCGCTGGTTTCCGGGCTCGCCGGCTGTTCGGGCGGCGGTGACGGCGACGGCACCGACGCCGGCGCGACGACGGACACGATGAGCAGCGACGGGACGGTCACGCTCGGGGTCCTCGAGGACCAGTCGGGCAACTTCGCGCTGGTCGGCTCGCCGAAACACAAGGCGTCGCTGCTGGCCATCGAGGAGATCAACAACGACGGGGGGATCATGGGCAACCAGATCGAGTACTACGACCCCGACCCCCAGTCGGACAACCAGCGCTACCAGGAGCTGACCCGGCGGATGATCCAGCAGCGCGAGGTCGACGCGCTGTGGGCGGGCTACTCCTCGGCGACGCGGGAGGCCATCCGACCGATCATCGACCAGAACGACCAGCTGTACTTCTACACGACCCAGTACGAGGGCGGCGTCTGCGACAAGAACGTCTTCGCCGTCGGGCCGACCGCACGCCAGCAGCTCGGCGCGGTCCTGCCCTACCTCGTCGAGGAGTACGGCCCGAAGATCTACACCATCGCCGCCGACTACAACTTCGGCCAGCTGTCGGCCGACTGGGTGAAGGTCCTGGCCGACGAGAACGACGCCGAGGTCGTCGACGAGGAGTTCATCCCGCTGTCGAACTCGCAGTTCGGTTCGACGATCAACAACATCCAGGAGGCGGACCCCGACTTCGTGATGTCGATGCTCGTGGGCGCGAACCACACCTCCTTCTACGAGCAGAAGGCGTCGTCCGGCCTGGAAGTGCCGATCGGCACGTCGACGGCGATGGCACAGGGCTACGAGCACCTGCGCCTGGACCCACCGGCGATGGCCAACATCTACGCGGGCGTCAACTACATGGAAGAGATCCCGACCGAACGCAACACCAGCGACGGCGGGTTCGTCGACCGCTACTACGAGATGTGGCCCGACGCGCCGTATCTCAACGAGGAGGCCGAGAACAACTACTTCTCGATCTACATGTACAAGAAGGCCGTCGAGCAGGCGGGCACCTTCGAGCAGCCCGAAGTGCGCGAGGCCCTGGAGTCGGGCATCACCTACGAGGCGCCCGAAGCTCCGGAGGGCGAGTCGATCGCGCTGGACGGCGCGACCCACCACGTCGACCACCACATGTGGGTGATGCGCGCCGACGACCAGCACAACGTCGAGGCGCTGGACGACCAGGTCATCGAGGAACAGTTCCTCTCGAACACGGTCGGCTGTGACCTGACCAGCGAAGACGAGGAGACCCAGTACACCCCACAGGACTACTTCGAGGAGGCCGGATAACATGGTCAACGGGGTCAACCTCCTGTTTCAGTTCCTCGATAACTTCGCGTTCATCGTGCTCGCGGCGGCGGGGTTGGCCATCATCTTCGGCATCATGGGCGTCATCAACCTCGCGCACGGCGAGTTCATCATGGTGGGCGCCTACGCGACGACGCTGGCGAACATCCGCTACGGCCTGCCGCTGATCGTCGCGGTGCCGGTCGCGATGTTCGTCACGGCGCTGTTCGGGCTGGTCGTCGAGCGGACGATCATCTCGGGCGCCGCCCCCAACTGGCTGTGGAAGTACGTCCGGATGGGGCTGGCCGGCGGGCTCGGACGACTCGCCGCGCTGGACGCGGTGCCCGGACGGGTCGCGGGCGGCCTCGAAGCCGCCGCCGAGCGCCTGCCCGAGCAGCCGCTGGTCGAACCGCTGTACGACCGGTTGGCCGACTCGATGGTCGCGACCTGGGGGCTGAGCCTCATCCTCGTTCAGGGCGTACGCATCTGGTTCGGCAACTCCCTGGACCAGGTCGGCACGCCGGTCGTCCCGTTCGTCGGCGAGACGGTGAGTCCGGGAGAGATCCCGGTGTTGAACCTGATCGTCACCAACTCCGAGTTCTCCTACTCGGCGTATCGCGTCTCGCTGGCGGTCATCGCCCTCGGCGTCCTCGCGGTCGTGTACGTCCTGTTCACGAAGACCGACTTCGGCATGCGCGCTCGCGCGACGATCCAGGACGAGGACACGGCTCGCGCGCTCGGCGTCGACACGGGCCGCACCTACATGGCGACGTTCGCCATCGGGTCGGCGCTCGCGGGGCTGACCGGCGCGCTGTACGCCCCGACGATCACGATGGTGCCCGACATGGGGACCGGCTTCCTCGTCGAATCGTTCGTCGCCGTCGTCGTCGGCGGCCCCTCGGTCGTCCTCGGGACGACCATGGCCGGCGGCTTCCTCGGCGCCATCAGCGCGACCGTCACGAACCTCATGGGCAGCACGTTCTACGGTCGGATCGCCCTGCTGTTGACCGCGATCGTCCTCATCCGGTTCCTCCCGTCGGGGATCTCCGGGTTCGTGCGCACGATCCGCGAACGCCGTCAGGAGGCGACCTGAGATGGCCGCCGAGACCGCCGGCTCCGGGAGCGCCCTCCCGCGGCCGGTCGTCGCTGTCGTCAGGGCCTGGCAGCGGATCTTCCACGGCCCGAACACGATCGGTAACTCCTGGCAGTTCTGGGCGGGGTTCGCCCTCGCCGTGGCGGCGCTGTTCTCCTACCCCGTCCTCGCGGGCGGCTACCAGGCCTCGCGGTTCGCGCTGTTCATCGTGTACGCCTTCCTCGGCCTCTCGCTGTCGGTCGTGTGGGGCTACGCCGGCATCCTGAGCTTCGGCCAGGTCGCCTTCTTCGGCGTCTCGGGCTACACGTTCGGCGTCGTCGCGCTCAACTTCGACACCCCCTTCGGGATACTGGGCGCGTTCGCCGGCGCCGTCGTCGCGGGCGCGGCCCTGTCGTTCGTGCTCGGCTACTTCATGTTCTACGGCGGCGTCCGCGACGTGTACGTGACGATCATCACGCTGGTCGTCACGCTCGTCCTGGAGACGTTCATGTCCCAGACCGCCGGCGACGAGTGGACCATCGGCGCGGCGCCGCTGGGCGGGTTCAACGGGATGCCCGGCATCCCCGAACTCGCCGTGCCGGTCCCGGGACTCCTGGTGCAACTGCTGGGCCCGCTCGGAGTCGAGAGCGCGCCGATCGTCCTCGGCGCCGGCGACGGCACCTTCTACCGCTTCGCGCTCGCCCTGCTCGTACTCACGTACCTGGGCCTGCGCGCGCTGGTCAACTCCGACTACGGCCGCGTGATGGTCGCCGTCCGCGAGGACGAGGACCGCACGCGCATGTTCGGCTACGACGTCGAGCGGGTGAAACTCGCCGTGTTCACCTTCGGCGGCGCGCTCGCCGGGCTGGCCGGCGTGCTCTACGCCGCCTGGGGCAACTACGTCAGCCCCGGCGTCTACGCGCTGACGTTCGCCTCCCTGCCGGTCATCTGGGTGAGCGTCGGCGGCCGCAAGAGCCTGCTTGGCGCGCTGGTCGGCTCGATCGCCCTCGCGTTCGCGTCGAACTCGCTGGTCGGCGAGTGGGCGTTCGTCATCATCGGCGCGCTACTGCTCGTGGTCGTCCTGTTCCTCCCGCGCGGGTTCGTCCCGGCGGTCCGCGATATGGCGCTGTTCGCGTGGCGGACCGCCCGACGATACCGCAGCGGCGAGCCCGAGGGGAGCGTCTCGGAGAACCCCGAGGCCGCCGCCGACGCGGAGGTGACCGACTGATGAGCGACGCCGAGTCCACCGACACCGGCGACGACACGCGGATGGACCCCAACATCCGCCAGACCCCCGCGGAGCTGGCGACCGGCGACCGCACGGACACGCTGTTGCAGACCGAGGACCTCGTCAAACGCTTCGGCGGCTTCACCGCCACCGACTCCGTCGACTTCTCGGTCGACGAGGGGGAGCTGCGCTGTCTCATCGGTCCCAACGGCGCCGGCAAGTCAACCCTCCTCAAACTGATCACCGGCACCCACGCCCCCAGCGAGGGGAGCATCTACTACGACGGCACCGACATCACCGACTTCCAGCCCGAAGACCGGATCAAACGCGGCATCAGCATGAAGTTCCAGGTGCCCTCGGTGTACGGCGAGCTGTCCGTCCGCGAGAACGTCCGCCTGCCCGTCCAGCGGTTCGCCGACGGCGACGAGCGCCGACGGCTCGTCCGCGAGGCCATCGAGGACGCCGGGCTGGCGGGCAAGGAGGACGTGCCGGCCGACCAGCTCTCCCACGGCGAGCAACAACAGCTGGAGATCGGGATGGCGGCTGCGCTCGACCCCGACCTGCTCCTGCTCGACGAGCCCGTCGCGGGCCTCTCCGTCGAGGAGCGCCGGGAGATCGCCGACCGCATCACCCGCCTCAACGAGGAGGAGGGCATCGCCTTCGTCGTCATCGAACACGACACGGACTTCGTCGCCGAGATCGCCGACGAGGTGACGGTGCTCCACCAGGGCGACGTGTTCCGCGAGGCCCCCATCGAGGACATCGAGTCGGACCCCGAGGTCCAGCGGATCTACCTGGGGGGTGAGTGAGTTGGCGGACACGATCCTCGAACTCGACGGCGTCACCGCGGCCTACGACCGGACGCCGATCCTCCGGGACGTGGATCTGGCGGTCGAGCGGGGCGAGATCGTCGGCGTCATGGGCAAGAACGGCGTCGGCAAGTCGACGCTGATGAAGACCGTCATCGGCCTGCTCGAACCGGAATCGGGGACGATCGACTACAACGGCGAGGACGTGACCGATCTGGCGGCCGACGAGCGCGCGCGACGCGGCATCGGCTACATCCCGCAGGGTCGGGACGTGTTCCCCGACCTCACCGTCGAACAGAACGTCCGGATGGGCGAGACGGTCAACGCCGCCTCCGCGGAGACGCTGTACGACGAGGTCTACGACTACTTCCCGGTCCTGGAGGAGCGGGCAGACCAGGACGCCGGCACGCTGTCGGGCGGCGAACAGCAGATGCTCGCCATCGCGCGGGCGCTGGTCGCCAACCCCGACCTCCTCTTGCTCGACGAGCCAAGCGAGGGCATCCAGCCCTCCATCGTCGACCAGATCAGCGAGGACATGCGCGCCATCAACGACGAACTCGGCACGACGATCTGCTTCGTCGAGCAGAACCTCGGTGTCATCCGTTCGATGGCCGACCGCTGTTACGCCATGGAACGCGGCGAGATCGTCGACGAACTCGGCGAGACCGCGCTGGCCGACGAGGACACGATCGCGAATTACCTCGCGGTCTGACGCCGGCATTCCCCTCTTCTCACGAGCCGTTCGGCCGTGTGTGTATGAGAACCGATTTCACGGCTCTGGAGTCTCTACCGATTGATAATGGGCAAAAGGGGTTTTCCGTATCGAGTACTTATCGCCGGGTACGATGAGCGTACACGCTCCCAGTTCACCCGATCGAGACCCGCCCCCGAAAGCGACGCTGTTCTGCCCCGACTGCGGCCACGAGAGCCCGCCGGCCGGCGACTGGGTCGTCCGCAGCGCGGAGACGGATTCGGACCTGACGAGCGCCGGCGCCGTGCTCCGCTGCCCCGACTGCGAGCGGACGGTCGCGACCCGCGGCCGCTCGGAACTCCCGCAGGTCGCCTGACCGGCCGCGCCGGGGGTCCCCGCCGTCGACTCGCGGACCTACCCCCGCATCAGGGGCCTTTTCACCACGGGCCGCCGTACTGACGGTATGAACATCGTTCCGGACACGAGCGTGGCTATCGACGGCCGCGTGTCCGAACAGATCGAGGCCGACGCCGACTCCGACTCGGAGGCGGTCGGCGAGGGATTCGCCGGCTCGACCGTCTACGTCCCCGAGGCGGTCGTGGGCGAACTCGAAGCCCAGGCCAACGACGGCCGCGAGAGCGGCTGGGACGGCCTGGCGGAGCTCCAGCGGCTGGCCGAACTCCACGACGAGGGCACCGTCACCGTCGAGTACGTCGGCCGCCGCCCCGCCGAGGTCGAACAGCGCGAGGCCGGCGAGGGGAAGATCGACGCGATCATCCGCGATCTGGCCGACGAGCACGACGCCACCCTCGTCACCAGCGACGTGGTCCAGAGCGAGGTCGCGAAGGCAAAGGGCCTCGACGTGCTCTACCTCGAACCGCGCGGCCGCGACACCGAGTCGCTGGACATCGAGCAGTTCTTCGACGAGACGACGATGAGCCTCCACCTGAAGGTGGGGGTGGCGCCGATGGCCAAGCGCGGCGAGATCGGCGACATGCACTACGAGACCATCAGCGACGAGGTCTCGACGGAGACGGACCTCAAAGAGTGGGCTCAGGACATCGAGAACTCCGCCCGCGCCAGCGCCGAGGGATTCGTCGAACTCGACGAACCGGGGATGACCATCGTCCAGTTCGGCCAGTACCGCATCGCCATCGCCCGGCCGCCCTTCTCGGACAAACTCGAGATCACGGCGGTCCGCCCCATCGTCAAGACCGACCTGGACGACTACGACCACGCCGACGAACTCCGCGAGCGACTGCTCGAACACCAGCGCGGCGTCCTCATCTCCGGCGCGCCCGGCGCGGGGAAGTCCACCTTCGCCCAGGCCGTCGCGGAGTTCCTCGCCGATTCGGACTTCGCGGTCAAGACCATGGAGAAGCCCCGCGACCTCCAGGTCGGGGACAACATCACCCAGTACACCGAGTTGGGCGGCTCCATGGAGAAGACGGCCGACTCGCTGTTGATGGTCCGGCCCGACTACACCATCTACGACGAGGTCCGCAAGACCGACGACTTCGAGGTGTTCGCGGACATGCGACTCGCGGGCGTCGGCATGGTCGGCGTCGTCCACGCCACCCGCGCCATCGACGCGCTCCAGCGCCTCGTGGGTCGGGTCGAACTCGGGATGATCCCGCAGGTCGTCGACACGGTCGTCTACATCGACGCCGGCGAGGTCGACACCGTCTACGACGTGACCACCGAGGTCAAGGTCCCCGAGGGGCTGATGGAGGAGGACCTGGCGCGGCCGGTCATCATGATCCGCGACTTCGAGACGGGCCAGCCCGCCTACGAGATCTACACGTTCAACCGCCAGGTCGTCACCGTCCCGCTGGGCGACAACGCCGAGGCGGGCGGCGCCGCCGCCGAGAGCGGCACCGAGCGCATCGCCAAACAGGAAGTCGAACGGGAGATCCGGTCGATCGCCCACGGCCACGTCGAGGTGGAGATCAAGAACCCCAACACCGCCGTCGTCTACGTCGAGGACGACGACATCTCCCAGGTCATCGGCAAGGGCGGCGGCCGTATCACCGGCGTGGAGAACCGCCTCGGCATCGACATCGACGTGCGCACGCTCGACGAGCGCCCACAGAGCGCGTCCGCCGGGAATCCCGGCGACAGCGGTGGCGGTGGGTCCGGCGGCCCGAGCGGCGGCGGCGAGATCGTCACCCCCGAGATCACTTCCCGGCACGTCCTCATCCCGATGAGCGGCTACGAGGGCGACACCGTCGAGGTCCAGGCCGACGGGGAGTATCTGTTCACCGCCACCGTCTCCCGGGGCGGCGAGGTGCAGGTCTCCCGGGGTTCGGCCATCGCCGAGGAACTCGAACAGGCCATCGACCGCGGGAAGACGATCACCGTCAGTCCGTCGTAGTCGCGTCACCGGGATCCCGGGCGCGTGCGCTCACTGTTCGTGTTCGCGCGAGCGATCGGCCGCAAGCAGGGCCGCTTCGAGTTCTCGCGGCGGCGAGCGAACGTCGCTCCCGGCCCACGAGTCAGGAGACCACTCCCTGAAAAAGATGAAAGTCAGTCGGCGGAGGCGGCGGCTTCGCAGTCCCCGTCGCAGTCGGGCTTGTCGATCTCGTAGAGGTTCTGTCGGGCGTCGGCGAAGTAGACGTCCTCCTCGACGACGCCGACGTCTTCGAGTCGTTCGAGAGCGTAACGGACGGTCCGGGCAGAAAGCATCGACTCCTCGACGATCCCCTTCTGGGTGAGCGGACCGTCGTACTCCAGTACTTTGAAGACGAGTTTCGCGCTCGGCGGCAGGTCGCTGAGGTCGTCCCCGTCTGTCTCGGGCATCGATAGATGGATGGGGCGCGTCTACAATAAAGATTGACACTGGAGACAGCCAAGACCCCACAATACCGCCGGAAACACGGCGAACGCGGCGGGGTGCTGGCGCGCGGTCGGCGGTCGGTCGGACCGGCGTCGCGGCCGGTTGGCGGGGTCGGGAACGAACGGCTTTTGGGGCCGCGCGGTCGAGACAGACGTATGGCTACCGAAACCGCCGAAGGGTGGGACGACCACCTGCGGGGGCTGACGGTGACGACGCTCGCCTCCGTGCTGGGGATCGGCGCCGGCGTGGCCGCCCAGGCGCTGGCGACCGGCCCGAACGACCGACTGGGCCTGTACCTGCTCGGTGCGGCGGTGCTCGTCCAGATACCCGTCTACATGGCGATCGGCATCGACGTCGACGACTTCGGGCTCAAGGAGTACCTCTACATCGCCTTCATCACCTTCTCGCTGTGGTTCGTCTCCTGGGGCATCCTCCTGACCGCGGGGACATCGCTCTGAGCATGTCGGACGACTCCATCGCGGTCGTCGACCTCGACCGGTGTCAGCCCGACCGCTGTAACTACGAGTGTGCGAACTTCTGCCCGCCGAATCGCTCGGGCAAGGAGTGCATCGTCACCCGCGAGGATCGGTTCGAAGAGGGCGAACCGTACGAGGGCGCCCCCGACCAGATCCACATCTCCGAGGATATCTGCCTCGGCGAGTCCTGCGGCATCTGCGTCAACAAGTGCCCGTTCGACGCTATCGAGATCATCAATCTCCCGCAGGAACTCGACGACGACCCCGTCCACCGCTACGGCGAGAACGCCTTCGCCCTCTACGGGTTGCCCGCGCCCCAGCAGGGCCAGGTGACGGGCATCCTCGGCCCGAACGGCATCGGGAAGACCACTGCGGTCCACATCCTCGCCGACGAGATGGCCCCGAACCTCGGCCAGGTGTCGGGCGACCCGCCCGCCTGGGAGACCATCATGGACGAGTACCGCGGGACGGAACTGCAGACCTACCTCGAACGGCTCCGCGAGGGCGACGTGACCGTCGCGCGCAAGCCCCAGTACGTCGACCAGATCCCCGACCAGTTCGACGGCACGACCCGGGAGCTGCTGGAGCGGACCGACGAGCGCGGCGCCCTCGACGACCTGATCGACCGCGTCGGCATCCGCCCGGTCGTCGACCAGGACATCGACACGCTCTCGGGCGGCGAACTCCAGCGGGTCGCGCTGGTCGCCTGTCTCGCCCGCGACGCCGACTTCTACTTCCTCGACGAACTCACCCCCTATCTCGACATCGGCCAGCGGATGACCGCCGCGCGACTGGTGCGGGAACTGGCCGACGACGAGGACCGCTCGATGCTCGTCGTCGAACACGACCTGGCCATCCTGGACCTGCTGGCAGACACCATCCACGTCGCCTACGGGTCGCCGGGCGCGTTCGGCGTCGTCACGAGCCCGAAATCGACCAAGAACGGCATCAACGAGTACCTCGGCGGCTACCTCGAAAACGAGAACATGCGGGTCCGCCAGGAGTCGATCACCTTCGAGGAACACGCTCCGCGGACGACCGCCGAGGGCGACGTGGTCGTCGAGTACCCCGACCTCAGCAAGTCCTACGGCGACGGCGAGTTCTCGCTTTCAGTCGAGGGCGGCGAGATCCAGGAGAACGAGGTGCTGGGCGTCGTCGGTCCCAACGGTATCGGGAAGTCGACGTTCGCCCAGCTGTTGACCGGTCGCCTGGAGCCCGACGAGGGCGAGATCGACGCCCGACTCGACATCGCCTACAAACCGCAGTACGTCGAGATCGACCAGCCGATGCGCGTCGACGCGTTCCTCGCCTCGATCACCGACGACTTCGGCACCTCCTACTGGAACACGGAGATCGCCGACCCCCTGCAACTGGACCGCATCATGGAGCAGGACCTCACCGATCTGTCGGGCGGCGAACGCCAGCGCGTCGCCATCGCGGCCTGTCTCTCCGAGGACGCCGACCTATACCTGCTCGACGAGCCGTCGGCCCACCTCGACGTGGAACAGCGGGTCCGGGCGACCTCGGCCATCCGCCGCTACGCCGAGAACCACGACGCCACCGCGCTCGTCATCGACCACGACATCTACATGATCGACCTGCTGGCCGACCGCCTGCTGGTCTTCGACGGCGAACCGGCCGCACACGGCCACGCCTCGCCGCCCGTGGGCATGCGCGACGGCATGAACGAGTTCCTCGCGAACCTCGACATCACCTTCCGCCGCGACGAGCGCACCGGCCGCCCGCGGATCAACAAGCCCGGGAGCCAGCTGGACCGCGAGCAGAAGTCGGCCGGCGAGTACTACTACAGCGGCTGAGCGCTATCGGTACGGGTTCACCGCGCTGTTCAGCCGCGTGACATCGTCCAAGGCGTCGAAATCGTCGTCGAAACTGTAGACGTATTCGATCTCCTGTGACCGCATAAACGCGGTCTGCATGCAATCGCCGAAGTTCAGACCAGCAGTATCTCGAAACAGGGAGCGACCGACGCCGTAGTTCTGTTTCGGATTGTAGGGAAGCTCGAAGTGAGCGCCGCGAACGAACCGGTCGAGGAGGTCGACGGCCCGATCGTGGCTCAACCGCTCTTCGACGTAGTTGAGCGTCTCCAGTAGCGATTCGTTCGTGATGACGCCCGTCGGAAGATCCCCGTGGTCGACGCCGTGGACGATATCCAGTCCGACCTCGTGGTCGATATCGTCGGTATCTGTCGCAGCGATGAGTACCGTAGCGTCCAAAAGCGCCTGTGTCACCGCTCTGCTCCGGTCGTGTTGTGGCTGGTGGACCCGTCACCGCCCATCGGCGCGGGCTCGAAGTCGTCGAACACTCCCTCTCGCTGGTGGACGACTTCGACACGAACGTCTCCGTCTTCGACTGTCCATCGGATCTTGTCACCGGGTTCGATACCGAGTCGATCCCGAACCTCGGCGGGGATCGTGACCCCGCCACGCTCGCTGACTTTCGTCTCGTCCGTCGCCCCCATGATTGAAACGACGTGACAGACACGGATAAATCTCATGAGGTCCTGCATGATCGGTGTCCGCCCGGACAGAAACTGGGCGGCCAGTACTACTACAGCGACCGAGCCGGCAGCCGAGATCCCCGCCTCCCGCTACGTGCGTTCGCCACGAGCGGCCGCGATCGCACCGTAGAGCCCGACGTCGTCGCCAAGGGGCGTGAGTCGGAGCGCCGGTCGGTCGACGAACAGGAACCGGTCGAGGTGCTCCTCGATGCCCGAGACGATCCGGTCGGGGTTGTGCAGCGCGACGCCGCCGCCGAGGGTGACCAGGCCGGGGTTAACCGCGTTGCAGACCGCCGCGATCCCGGCGGCGTTGTATCGCGCGACCGCGTCGAGACACGCCACCGCCCACCCCTCGTCCGCGTCGGCCGCGGCGAACACGTCTTCGGCCGTGAGGGCGTCGGCGTCGACCCGCTCCGCGTCAGCGGAGCCGGCGTCCGCTTCGACGCGCCCGGCGGCGAACGCGGGGATCCCGCGGCCGGAACAGACCGACTCCCAGGCGCCGGCGACGCCCGTGCTCTCGTACTCGTGTGGCGCGACCGGGAGCAGACCGAACTCGCCGGCCTGGCCGTCCTCGCCGCGGAGGAGGTTGCCGTCCGCGACGACGCCGCCGCCGATGCCGGTCCCGAAGGTGACGTGGGCGAGGCACTCCTCGTCGTCGCGCGCCCCGTAGTACCACTCCCCGAGCGCCGCCGCGTTGCAGTCGTTGACCAGCGTGACGGGCAGTCCGTGCGCGCGCTCGACCGCCGACCCGACCGCGATCCGGTCGAGCGGTTCCCCGGCGGGCGTGTCGAATGCGCGAATCTCCCCCGCGTCGTCGTCGACCAGTCCAGTCGTCGAGACGGCCACGGCGTCGATCGGGCGGTCAGCCGACCGCTGCAGGTCGCCGACCGCCGCGACGAGCTGGTCGGCCAGTTCGCGGGGGCGCGTCGGCTCGACGGCGACCTTCGTCAGGAGCTCCCCGTCGGTGGTGGCGACGGCCGCCCGAAAGTTCGTGCTCCCGATACCGAACGCGGCGACGCAGTCCATCTGTCCGACGATCCGACCGGCCGAGTATGAGTATTCGGATGTCACGCTCGCGGCCTAGCGGCCCTCGGCGGCACCGCTCGCTCCGGACCGGAGACGCCCGCGCTCGCCGAGTGTCGCCGTCCGAAACGCCGTTGGGACTCCGGCGCCTCTTCGCCATCATGGGACGTATCTCCGCGGACTTCTCGGACGAGACGGTGATCGTCACGGGCGCAAGCTCCGGCATCGGCCGCGCGGTCGCCGTCGGCTTCGGCGAGGCCGGCGCGACCGTGATCAACGCCGACGTGCGCGCGGACCCGAAGGACCGCGACGCCGACGCGGCGGCCGCGGACGCCGAGACGCCGACCCACGAGCTGATCGACGCCGAAACCGACGGCCACGGGGAGTTCGTCGAGACGGACGTGGCCGAGTACGACGACCTCGCCGCCGTCGTCGAGGGCGCCCGCGAGGTCGGCGGCGTCGACGTGATGGTCAACAACGCCGGGATCCACGTCAGCCGGGAGTTCCTCGACGTGAGCCCAGAGGAGTACGACCGTCTCCACGCGGTCAACGCCCGTGGCGCGTTCTTCGGGACGCAACTCGCCGCCCGAGACATGATCGACCGCGGCGAGGGCGGCGCAGTGGTCAACACCGCTTCGACCACCAGCGAGCGCGCCGAGTGGGAGCATTCGCACTACGCGACGACCAAGGGCGCGGTGCAGATGCTCACCCGGAGCGCCGCGCTCGAACTCGCTGAGCACGGCGTGCGCGTCAACGCCGTCGCGCCCGGCCCTATCGCCACGGAGATCACCGACGGCTGGTCCGAGCGGGCCGCCGAGGAGGTGGGCGGCGGCCGCGAACCGCCGACCCGCGCCGGTCGCCCCGCGGACCTGACAGACGCGTACCGCTACCTCGCCAGCGAAAGCGCCGACTACGTCACCGGCGAGACGCTGTGGGTCGACGGCGGCAGCAGTATCTGACCGGCCACCGCGCCCGGCCCTATCAATTCACGAACGGAAACGAGCTTCAGCGAGCGCTTTAGTGGCAGTCGGTCGTCGGTTCGCGTATGCCCCTCGCCGGCAGCGACGACGGTGTGTACCGGTTTCCGACCGTCGACGGCTCGGCCGACCGGACGGCCGAACAGGTCCTCGACAGCGGTCGCGTGATGCGTCTCCGCCAGTTCGACGCCGCAGATGGGATCTTCGCCGCGACGACCACGGGACTGTTCCACTCGGTGGACGGCGAGTCGTGGACGGATCTGGGCGTCCCCGAAGCACAGGTGTACAGCGTCGGCGCGCTTCCCGACGGGCGGCGCTACGCCGGGACGCGCCCCGCTCGCGTCTACGTCGGCGAGCTCGACGGCGGCGCGGCCGCGAGCGAGGGCGACGGCGCCCCCTCGGTCGACTGGACGGAGTGCGAGGGATTCCAGGACCTCCCCTCCCGCGAGGAGTGGCGGCTCCCCCGCCACGAGAACCTCGCGCAGGTCCGCGACCTCCACCGCGATCCGGCCGATTCCGACCGGCTCGTCGCCGGCGTCGAGGTCGGCGGCGTCCACGTCAGCGACGACGGCGGCGAGACGTGGACCGAACGCCGCGACCCGGGCGACGAGTCGGGTCTCGACGACGACATCCACGAACTGTGCGTCGTCGGTGCCGGCGAGTACGTCGCCGCGACGGGCTTTGGCCTGTTCCGGACGACCGACGCCGGCCAGTCGTGGACCCGACTGGACGAGGGGTACGACCAGCGGTACTTCAGGTCCGTGGCCGCGGTGGACGGCGTCGTCTACGCCGGCGGCGCGCTCGCGAACTCCTCGACGTGGGACGACGCCGACGCCGACCCGGAACTGTTCGCCGTTCGTGACGGCGAGCCGGAGGTCCTCGACTTCCCGGCGAGCGACGAGACGGTCACGGGACTGACCGCCGCCGACGGCGGCCTCGTCGTCGCGACCCACCGCGGGTTGGTACTCGTTCACCGCGACGGCGAGTGGACGACGGTGGGCGACCTCCCGGTCACCGAGGAACTGACCGGCCGGTACACGCCGCTGTCGCGAGTCGAGAACTGACTTCGCGTCCACGGCGACCGGCGTCGGGTGTGCGCCGCTCGCATTCGCCGTCCTCACTCGCCGCTCGCGCTCGCCGCCGCCGGCGATGGGTCGCTGTCGTCCGCCGCGCTGGGGAGGTCGACCACGACGGCTGAGCCCTCGGCGTCGCGGTCGGCGACGCGCAGGTCGCCGTCGTACCGGTCGACGAGCGTCGTCGCGATGCGGAGGCCGCCGCCCTCCGTCCGCTCGCCGACCTGGTAGGCCGACGGTCGCTCGTCGGCCGGGATCCCGGGGCCGTTGTCGCGGACGGTCAGACGCGCGTGCGAACCGTCGCGCTCGACGGTCAGCGAGACGCGCGGGTCGTCGGCGTCGTTGTGTTCGACGGCGTTCTCGGCGAGGTTGTCGACCACCGACCGGAGCCCGTCGTTGGCGATGACCGGCGCTTGGTCGGGCAGATCCGTCCGGACCGTCGCCTCGGTGGTCCGGTCGAGGTCGACGGCCACGTCGGCGACCACCGCCGCGAGGTCGACCGGTTCGAACTCGCCCTCACCCGCGACGGTCCTGGCGAGCGATCCCGTCGTCTCGATGCGCTCGAACGCCTCGTCGGCCTTCCGCCGGACGACCGCCGCGTGGTCGGCCGCCGCCTCGCCCTCCGGACCGCGGTCCTCGATCTCCGACGCGTAGCCCTGGATCACCTGCATGTCGTTCCGAAGGTCGTGGCGAATGAGACTGTTGACGAACGCCAGCGTGTCGCTCGCCCGCTCGGCGCGGGCCGCATCGGCGACCGCTCGCACCCGGTAGTAGCCCGCGATTACCCCGGCGAGCCCGCCGAACACGGCGGCGACGAGGAGCGTGAACATCGGTTCCGATACGGACCGTCCCTCGAACAGTCGCACGACCATCGTCAGCCCGACCACGCTCGTGAACAGCGTCACGCCCCCGAACGACCAGACCGCCACGCTCCACTGGTGGCCCGCGTCCAGGTCTCCCCTCGTGAGCCACCAGCCCGCGTAGACGAGACCGAGCGCCGGGATCCCGTCGAGCGCCAGCGCCAGCAACGGACCGACGGCCGTTCCGAGCGACTCGATCTCCGTCGCGTGGTGGACCGTCGCGGTCAGTACGAGGAGTACGCCGAGTCCAGCGACCGCCAGCGGCCCCGCTCCCCATCGGCGGTCGCTGTTCATGTTCGTTCGTACGGACCTCCTCCGTTTAAATAGAATGCCTTACGCGGTTAGGGACCGCCGGCGTCGACCGGTTGCGAGCGCGTGCCGCCCGTCAGTTTCGGTCGGCGGTCACGCGTTCGATAGCGTCGCAGACGATATCGAGCCCGGTCTCGGCCTGCTCGCGGGTCATCACGAGCGGCGGGAGCAGACGCAACACGTTGTCGTCGCGGCCGCCGCCCCACGGCAGGACGCCCCGTTCCATGCAGTACTGGCGGACCGCGGACACCGCCTCCGGTGCGGGGCGGCCGTCCGCGTCGACGAACTCGGCGCCGACGAACAGACCCATCCCGCGCACCTGTCCGACGAGCGGGCTGTCGACGCGGGCGAGTCGCTTGCGGATGTAGCCGCCCAGGTCGGTGGCGTGGTCGAGCAGGTCGCGGGCTTCGATGTACTCGATCGACCGCAGCGCCGCGCGCATCGCGACGTTGTACCCGCGGAAGGTCCCGGTGTGGCCGCCCGGGCCCCAGGTGTCCAGTTCCTCGCGGTAGACCGTCGCCGAGAGGGGGTGGCCGTTGCCGATGGCCTTGCCGACGGTCATCGCGTCCGGCGTCACGTCGAAGTGGTCGCTGGCCCACCACTCGCCGGTGCGGCCCATCCCCGTCTGGATCTCGTCGACGATCAGCGGCACGTCGTGGTCGTCACAGAGGTCGCGCAGCCCGGCCATGAACCCGGCGGGCGGGACGACGACGCCGCCCTCGCCCTGGATCGGCTCGACCCACACCCCGGCGGGGTTGGGCATCGCCCCGTAGCGGTCGCCCAGCAGCGTCTTCACGTCCTCCAGCGCCCGGTCGACGGCCGCCTGTGGCGCCCCGTCCTGTCGGAACGGATAGGGGTACTGGGCGTGTTCGACCTCCGCGAGTAGCGGCGTGTAGTCGCGTTTGTACTTGCCGTCGGCGCTGAGGCTGAACGCGCCGGCGGTCTCGCCGTGGAAGCCGCCGTAGAAGGCGACCATCCCGCGATTACCGGTGTACTGTTTCGCGAGCTTGATCGACCCCTCGACGGCGTCGCTCCCGGTCGGACCGCCGAAGACGACGCGGCTCGCCCCGGCCATGTCGCCGGGGGCGATCTCCTCGAGCTTCTCGATCAGGTCCAGGCGCGGCTCGGTCGGGAAGTCCAGCGAATGGGGCAGCGTCCGGGTCTGCTCGGTCGCGGCCTCGGTCACGTAGGGGTTGGCGTGGCCGACGTTGAGGACGCTGATACCGGCGAAAAAGTCGAGATATCGGTTGCCGTCGACGTCTTCGAGGGTCGCGCCTCGCCCCTCGCGGAAGGCGATCGGCGTCTCCGTCGGGTAGAGCACGGCGGAGCTCTCGGCCGCGCGCTGGCGCTCGCGGAGCCGTCTCGACTTCGGTCCCGGGACCTCGTCGACCGACGGAGCGTCGTCGAAGTGGAGCTCGTCGATGGGTGGCGGCGCGGTCATGGTTCGATTCAGGCACTCGAGGGGGTTCCCCCTTGGTTTCCCCCACGACGTTTCCGCTTTCTGACCGCGACGGCACGAACCCGATCAGTTCGACGCGGCGTCCAGATCCGCGTCGATGGCGCCGTCCAGCCCGTCTTCGGCCATCGTGTACTCGTCGTCCGCGGCGTCGGTGACCTTCTCGCCGTCCTCCTCCTGGGATTCGGTCACGGTGTCGTCGCCGGTGACCGAGACGAACAGTTCGCCGAGTTCACGCGTGCGCTCGCTGTTCTGGGATTCACTCATCACTCCTGCTTGGCGGGGACCGTGAATAGCGCTGGTGCCTAACCACGTTGGTAGTCGACGATGGATGCGGAGAACGAGCGTCAGATCGCTTCAGGAGTCGCTGCTACGGCGGTCCGGGGACACACCCCTCACATGACGTTGCGCTGGCAGGTCCCGCAGAGCGCCTCGTCTTTGATATCGACCTCGCGGACGGTGGGCGAGAAACTCATGACGCAGCGTTTGTTGTCGCAGTGTTCGAGGCCCATAGTGTGGCCGATCTCGTGGATGACTTCCTTGCGGACGCGGTCGGAGAACACGTCCTCGTCCGAGCGCCGGGAGATGCCGCCGTCGGAGGAGGTGTTGAGTCGGTAGGTGGAGATGACCGACCCCTTCCCGTCGAGGTAGGCGAGGCCGAAGACGTAGTTTCGGCGGTGGTAGAACAGGTCCTTGGGGGTGATGGCGATGTTCTTGTCGCCGTCGCCTACGCGGGTGGCGAGTTTGATGAACGATTCCGCGCTGTACTGGTCGCGACTGCGGTCGTACGCGCCGGAGGGGATCGACTGCGTGTCGTGCATCGTCACGTCGCTCTCGTAGACGGCCCGGAGGCTCGCCGAGGCCTCACGCTTGACCTCGGCGCGGACGTCGCCCACCGGCACGATGTCGACGTGCATACGGGAACTGTTATGCGGGCGGGCATGATAAACTCCCCGCTGTGATCCCCGAGACGCTGGACGCATTGGTCGCCCGCTTCGCCGAGTTCGACGCCGCCGTCGAAGTCGGCGTAGGCCGTCGCACGGTCGTCGCCGACGCGCTGGCCGAAACCGGGATCGACGTGACCGCCACGGACCGCCGCGTTCGGTCGGTCCCCGAACCCGTCCGGTTCGTCGTCGACGACGTGACCGACCCCGACCCCTCGGTGTACGCCGGCGCCGAGTTGGTGTACGCGCTGAACCTCCCGCCGGAACTCCACCGGCCGACGCTGGCGGCCGCCCGCGAGGCCGGCGCGGCGTTCATGTTCACGACGCTGGGCACCGACCAGCCGCTCGTCCCAGTCGAGCGGGAGACGCTGCCCGCCGAGACGCTGTTCGTCGCTCGGGGCTGAGCGCGCGTCGACCGCTCCGTCTCTCGTGGTCGTGTCAGCCACCGTGCCCGGGCCACTCCGGTCGCTCCGTCTCGCGTCCACCTTTCCCCGCGGACACCGCTCGGTTCGAGGTGTCGGTGTCTCGGTCGTTTCGTACTGTGTCGGTTTGGCACGGAGTCGAGCGCCGGTGACCGCACTCGACAGCGCGCGACGGTCGATCGCTACGTCCATCGCCGTACTGACCGCTCCCGTCCGAGTCGGAACGGACTTTTGCGAGGAGCGCATCCCGAGAGACACCGATGAACGCGGACGCGGTCGTGCTCGACGTCGACGGCGTGCTCGTCGACGTGGCCGACTCCTACCGCCGGGCGATCGTCGAGTCCGTGTCGCACGTCTACGGCGACACGATCCCGAAAGCGGCCATCCAGCAGTTCAAGGACGCTGGCGGGTTCAACAACGACTGGGAGCTCACCGACGCCGCCGCGCTGTACGTGCTTGCCGATGGTGCGGGCCTCGGGCTGTCGCTCCCATCCTTTACCGACCGCGTCGCCGCCACGGGCGGCGGCGTCTCGGCGGCCGAGACGGTCGTCCTCGACGCGCTCGGCCCCGCCGACCGCGAGCGCGTCATGAACGACTGGGACCCCGACCGCCTCCGGGCGGTGTTCCAGCAGCTGTATCTCGGCAGCGACCGCTACCGCGAGCTGGAGGGCGCCGAGCCGGACATGGATACGCGGGGGTACATCCACGACGAGCCGGTCATCCTCGACCCGGACACCGTCGACGCCCTTCGAGCTCGCCACGACGTGGGCATCCTCACGGGTCGACCCGCGGCCGAGGCCGACATCGCGCTGGACCGGGTCGGGCTGGACGTGCCCGACGAACACCGCTTCACGATGGACGACTGGGAGGAGGGCAAGCCCCACCCCCGCGCCCTCGTCACGCTCGCCGAGCGCTTCGGTGCCGACTCCGTCGTCTTCGTCGGCGACACGCTCGACGACGTCAAGACGGCGGTCAACGCCGCCGACGAGGACCCCGATCGGACGTATCGGGGGGTCGGCGTCCTCACCGGCGGCCTGACCGGCGAAGAGGGCCGCCGGAAGTACGAGCGGGTCGGCGCGACCGCGGTGATCGACTCCGTCAACGACCTCCCCGAGCTGCTCGACGGCGACGAAGACTGAGCGCGACCGTCGGTGGCCGCCAGTTCGCCGAATCGCTAACCCTTATCCTGATCTCGGCCTACGCCTCGGTATGGACATCGCACTACTCGGTGGGACCGGCGACATCGGCGAGGGACTGGCGCTGCGGTGGGCGTACCACACGTCTCACACCGTGGTCGTCGGCTCCCGGGACGCCGAGCGCGCCGCCAACAAGGCCGAGGAGTACGCGACCGAACTCGACAGCCGCGGGGTCGACAGCGATATCGCGGGCGCCGAGAACGCCGACGCCGCCGCCCGCGCCGACGTGGTCGTCGCCGCGGTCCCGGCCTACCATCTCACCGACACCATCGAAGCGGTCGCCGACGAACTCGACGACGGCGACGTGCTCGTCTCCCCGGCCGTCGGGATGAAACGCGACGAGGAGGGGATGCACTACAACAAGCCCGGTGCAGGGAGCGTCACCGCCCTGGCCGCGGGCGCGGCACCCGACGACGTGGCCGTCGTCGGCGCGTTCCACAACCTCGCCGCCGATCGGCTCGCGAATCTGGACGCCGAACTCGACGTGGACACGCTCGTCGTCGGCGACGACGAGGACGCCGTCGACACCGTCTCGGCGCTGGCCGAGGGGATCGAGGGACTACGCGCGGTCTCCGCCGGCGGCATCGCCAACGCCGCGGAGGTCGAGGGGCTGACCCCCCTCCTGATCAACGTCGCGATGAACAACGATGGGATGCACGACGTGGGCGTGCGGTTTCACTAGCGACCCGACCGCTCTCACTCCGCCGTCTCGGGCAACGCCTCGACCAGGTCGACGGCCGCGTCGACCGCTCGGGCGCCTTTCTCGATCCGCTCGCGAGCCTCCGCTGGGCTCATTTTCGGCCCCTGAACTCCGAACGTGACAGGGGTGTCGCGGTCGACGCTCACGGCGCTCAACCGCCGCGCGGCCGTGTGCGTGACCACTCGGTCGTGGTCGGTGTCGCCCGTGATCACGACGCCCAGCGCGACCACCGCGTCGATATCGCTCCGGCGGGCGAGGCGGTCGGCCGCCAGGGGCGCGTCGTAGACGCCCGGGACACCCACCCGTTCGGCGACCTCGGCGTCGCGCCGGTCTGCGTTCGTCCGCGCCTGCCCCTCCATCTTCGCCGCGAGGTCCTCGTAGAACTCCGCGAACACGAACCCGAGCGTGACCATGACCACCGTCCGTCGCGACGTTTGAAATGCGTTATCAATCTCATTTCTGTGACGTGGAACGACGGCGGCTGCATTGCTCGCGCTGTCGCTCGGCACGTTCGAGAAGCGGAGATCGGCAGGGGTGCTCTACGCGGAGGCCTGGTTGAGCGCGTCTTCGATGTCGTCGGCCTGGGTGACGCCGACGAACCGCTCGACGATGCCGTCGTCGTTCTCGACGATGAGGGTCGGGAGCGAGCGGACGTGGTATTCGTTCGCTACGTCCTGCTCCTCGTCGACGTTGATCTTCTCGAACTGCACCTCGCCGTACTCCTCTTCGAGGTCGTCCAGAATGGGGTCCTGGGTCTTACAGGGGCCACACCAGTCGGCGTAAAAGTCCTTGAGCGTGACTGTCATAGGTTCATCGAAAGTTGCGAATCCGGAGAGATAAGGGTTTCCACTACCGCCGTTGGGCGTCCCTGCCGGTCGTATCGGTGACAGCTTCCGAGACGCCGACAACGGTGCGCGTACCCACCGTGGAAGCGAGCCGGACCCGTGGGTAGGACGAAAGGCTTAGGCGGGCGGACACGAGATGGAGTGGTATGAGCAGCAACGACGGCGGCGGACTGATGTCCAGCGCGGGCCTGGTCCGATACTTCGACGCCGAGGACCGCAACGCCATCCGCATCGACCCGAAGACGGTCATCGCCTTCGGCGCCGCGTTCGGCTTCCTCGTGCTCGTCCTCCGCGCGACGATCTGAGGACCGAACCGCCGAGCAGACCGACGATTGGTCCCGGCGACGGCGACGGACCGCCCCCGCCAGTCGTGACCGCGACGTTTTCAAGTCCCGACTGTGAATCCGCGAACATGCACTTCGACCAGCGCACGCAGGCGGCGCTCCGCGAGGTCGGCCTCTCGACCGAGGAGATCGAGGCGGCCTCAGAGCGCGTCGTCGCGGCGACCCGCGAGGCCGCCGACGACCTCGAATCGTTCTTCGACGGGACGGAGACGCTCTACTCCGACATGGACCAGGCCCACTCCGCCGAACAGTTCCCCGAACACACCGTCGACGATCTCGATCTCTTCACCCACGCCGACGACATCCGCGGGTACCTCCGCTTCGACTCCTGGGGCGTCCCCGTCGAAGGGGGCCGGGTCCTCTCCGACGACGTGGTCGAACTGTCGCTCGGGCCGACGGTGAACGACCGGGTCCGCTTCGCCGCCGACCGAGACGCCCTATGAGCGGCGACGGCGAGAGGGCGGTCGACTCGACCGTCCGGGTCCGCGGGATCTACACGACGGCGCTGACCCGACTGTTCGAGGACCGAGGGCTGTCGGTAGTGCAGGCGTCGCCGCCGATCCGCGACCGCTTCGACGACACGTTCGCCGTCGCGCCCGCCGGCGCCGCGGTGTCGACGACCGACGACCGACAGGGGGTCGGGATCGTCGGCGACACCGACGCCGTCGCGGCGGCGCTCGACGCGGCCCGCGAGGTCGGAACGGACGCGCTGGCCTGGCGGGACCCGACGCCGCGGGGCGCCGTCTACGCCGGCGAAGTGGTCGAGACGCTCGGCAGCGGCGCGGTCGTCGAACTCGGTGGCGGTGCGGTCGAAGACGGCGTGAACGACGACGGGAAGGACTCGGAGACAGACTCGCTACCGCCGGTCGCCGGCACCGACCCCGAGGGCTTCCTGCCGTACTCGAAGACGGCGGCCCACGTCGAGGAGGGCGACCGGCTACGCGTCCAGGTGAACGAGCCCGCGGCGCCGTGGGGGTCGGGCCGGCCCGTGCTGGACACGACCGTCCGCGTCCAGGCGGGGCTGGCGACGCTCGTCCGCGGCTCGTCGCCGGGTGGCAACGGCCCGGAACTGGCCGACCTGCTCCCCGTCGATCCGCCGGATGGCTGGGGGATCGACTGGGACCGTGCGGCTGACGACGCCGACCTCGACGCGCTCGGTGACGCCCTCGACGCGGTCACCGAGCGGGCGGCGGCGCTCGATGCGGCCTTCGACGACGCGCCTCCACCGACGGAGGCGGCGCCGAGTTGCTACTGGGCCGGCGAGGCGACGGTCTGGGTCTGGTTCGGCCGCGAGTCGCGGTTCGGGCTCGACGAGCGCCGGCGCGACGTGACGGCGACGATGCCTGGCCACCACCGCACGAAGGCCGCGACGAACAGCGCGAGCGCGGCCGTCGACTTCGTCGAGGCGGTCTGCCCCGACGCCGGGACCGGCGGCGAGGCGGACTTCCCGTTCGACGCCGTGACCCGGCAGTTCGGCCCGATGGAGGGCGACAGCGTCCGCATCGACCACGGCAAGCCCGACGGGCGCCTGTTCTCGCTGGGCACCGGCGAGGTGACCCGTCGCGACGCCGACGGCACTGTCGTCGTCGAGCGGGAGATGTCCGGCCGGGGCACCTACGACGCCCTCGGCGTCGACCAGCAGGCCGGCGACGTGGCCGTCACGAAGCTCACCGAGGGCAAGTGGTGGTACCCAACCGTCTACCGCGGCGACGACGGCGAGAGACGGGGCACATACGTCAACATCTGCACCCCGGTCGAAGCGTTTCCGTCGGCGGTCCGCTACGTCGACCTGCACGTCGACGTGGTGAAACACGCTGACGGCCGCGTCGAACGGGTCGACGACGACGAACTCGACGCCGCCGTCGCGGCCGGCCACGTCTCCGAAGCGCTCGCAGAGAAGGCCCGGAGCGTCGCCAGCGCGGTCGAAAACGCGCTCTGAGGGTCAGCCGCGTCCTCCCTCGGAACCCTCGCCGCCGAGCAGCCGCCACGCGCCGATTCCCAGACCCGCCAGCGCCGCGGCGGGACCGAAGCCGGGACCGCTGCCGGCGGTCGCGTCCCCCGTTTCGGTTGCGTCGGTCCGGTCGTCCGTTCCGGTCCCGTCACCGTCGCCGCGCTCGCCACCAGTGTCCGTGTCCGTCGGTGACCGCCCGCCCGGTCCGGTCGGGACCGGCGTCGCGTCCGTCGGCTCTGAAGTGGGCGTCGGCGTCGCCCGGGCCACGTCGGGGAAGGTGTAGACCCGCGCGGGTGCGTCCGGGTCCGAGGGGTTCCCGTAGCTGGTGGCGACGACCGACTCACCCGGGGCCGCGAGCCGAGCCGTCCAGAACCTCGTCGTCGACGACCGCCGGAAATACCGCACGCGCTCCGGGTTCGCCGGATCGGAGAGGTCGTGAACCGCGATCCCGCCGCGGTACCACGAGGAGTACAGGTGGCCGGCGGCGAGTTGGAAGTTGTGGGCGGTCGTCCAGACGCCGTTGACGTTCGTGTCGGTCGTCGGCGGCGGGTCGATCGTCGACAGGTGTTCGGGCGAGCGGGGGTCGGCGATGTCGTAGATAGCGATCCCGCTCGGGCCGCCGGGGTCGTCCGGCCCGGGCGTCGTCCCCTCCTTCCCGAAGTTGGAGTTCCAGCTCTCCTTGCCGACCGCGAGTAGCGACCTATCCGGATCGGTCGCGGCGTAGTGGTCGTTGCCTGGCGGCTCGGAGCTCTCGCGAGCGACCGCCAGCCCGTCCAGGTCGGCCAGCGTCTCGGGGTCGCGCTCGCGCACGTCCGCGACGTATCCCGGATCGGCCGGGTCGGTCACGTCGAGGATCCAGGTCCCGGCGTCCCAGTAGGCGAGGTAGGCGAAGCCGTCGCGGACGAACACGTCGTGCAGCGTCCGCAGCTGCTCGGGGACTCCCTCCCAGACCGGGTCGTAGTCCAGCACCGACCAGCGGGCGACCTCCGCGGGTTCCTCGCGGCTCAGGTCGACGACGAGCAGCGGGTTGGCGTCGCGGTCGCTCCGAGTGAGGTAGGCGTAGCTCCCCGAGAGGTCGCAGTTGTGGACCGGATACGCCGTCTCGTAGGCTCGCAGGAGTTCGGGGTCGGTCGGGTCGGCCACGTCGACGAGGACGACGCCGTAGAAGCTCCCGGGGTCGTAGCCGGCAGGGCCGCCGACGAGCAAGCGGCCGTCGTCGTACTTCACGTCGCGGACGCCGCCCATGGTCTGACTCGTCCCCGGCGGCGAGAGGGGCCGCTCGCTCGCGACGACCGTCGGGGTCGCGGGGTCGGACAGGTCGAGGACGGCGAAGCCGTCGCCGGTCGCGACGAACGCCGTCCCCCCGTCCGGGGTCACGACCGTCTCCGTCGCGCCGTCGATGGCGACGCTCCCGAGCGGTTCGTAGTCGTCGGTGGGTGTCGCGACCGCCTCGGTCGGCGTGGGGGTCGGCGTGGGGGTCGGCGTCCCCGACGGCGTCTCGACCGACCGGCCGTCCGTCCGACGGGCGTCGCCGGGACCGGTCGTCAGGGCGGCGCCCGACGAGAGGGCGGCGGACCCGGCGACCGCCCGGAGGAACTGTCGTCGATGCACGTCCCCGGTCTAGCGGTCGAGCGGTATCAGTTTCCCGGTGGGGCAGCGGGGTCGACGCGGGCACCCGTCCTCGCGGTCACGCCTCGTCGTCGCGGTCGCCGAGTCGCCAGGCACCGATACCCAGCGCCGCCAGTCCCGACAGGACCCCGAGTCCGGGGCCGTTCCCGCTCGTCGTCCCGGTGGCTCCGCTCCCCGAGGCGTCGGTCGCGGTGGCCGTTCCGCCCGTGGCCTCGCTCGCCGTCGCGGTGGCCGTCTCGCCGGCCATCCCGCTCGTCGCGCCCGGCGCGTCTGTCGGCGAGGCGGTCGGCGTCGGCGAGTCCGTGGGGGTCGCCGTCGGGTCGGCCGTGTCTGGCGGCGTCCCCGTCCCGGTCCCTGGCGTCGCCGTTTCGGTCGCCGTCTCCGCGTCGGTCGGCGTGGCCGTCGGCAGATCGACCGCGGCGCCGGAGGGCGTCACCGTCGCCGTGTTCTCCGAGGGGTCCGGGAACGTGTAGAACGCGCCCGAGCCCCCGGCTTCGGTCGGGTGGGTGTAGCTCGTCGCGACGAAGAAGTCGCCGGGGACGCCGACCCGCGCGGTCCAGAAGCTGGTCGCGTCGCCGTCCATCCAGTGAGCCAGCTGTTCGGGGTTCGCCGGGTCGGAGATGTCGTGGACCTTCACCCCGCCGCGGTACCACGACGAGTACAGGTAGTCGCCGACGATCTCGAAGTTGTGCGAGGTGGTGTAGAAGCCGCCGTTGCGCCGCGCCGTCTCCCCCGCGGGCGGCTCGGGCGCTTCGATCTCCGTCAGCCGCTCGGGGTCGGCGGGATCGCTGATATCGTAGAGGACGACCCCGCTCGGACCGCCGATGTCCTCGTCCTCGGGTTCGTCGTTCTCGCCGCTGCCTTCGAGGTCCCAGCTCTCCCCGCCGACCGCGAGCAGGTCGCCGTCGTCGTCGGGCTGGATGTAGTGCGCGTTGCCCTCCGGTTCGATCGCGTGCTCGTACATCTCGGCCCTGCTCACGTCCCGGAGTTCCGACAGGGAGTACTCGGCGGCGTGCCCGACGTGCGACGGCTCGGTCGGGTCCGAGACGTCGAGGATCCACCCCCCGGCGTCCCAGTAGGCCAGGTACGCGCGCCCGCCCTGGACGTACACGTCGTGGAGGTTCACCAGATTGCCCGACAGCTCCCCGTACCCCTCGTCGAACTCGGCCGGCGACCACCGCGCGACCGCCTTTGGCCGGTCGGGGGCCACGTGGACCACCTCCAGCTCGCGCCCGGTCGTCAGGTAGGCGTACTCCCCGTGGAGGTCGGAGTTGTGGATGGTGTAGCTCGTCTCGTAGACCGTCAGCGGACGCGGGTCCCTCGGGTCCGAGACGTCGTAGATGGCGATGCCCCGGAACTCGCTGGCCCCGCCGGTCGCGAGCATCAGCCGACCCCGGTTGTACTTGATGTCGAGAAAGCTCTCGATTGTCCGACCGTTCGGGCCGGTGATCCCGGTGTAGGAGCCGACTACCTCGGGGTTCTGGGGGTCCTCGCAGTCCACGACGTAGAAGCCGTCCAGCCGCGACGCGAAGGCGTACCGGCCGGACGGTTCGACCACCGCCTCGGTGGTCTGGAACCGGCCCCGGTCGCTGGAGACGTCGAAACTGGCCAGCGGCCCGTAGTCGTCGCCGGTCGCCGTCTCTGTCACTGCGGCCGTCGGCGTCGCGGTCGTCTCGGAGGAGGGCGATGCGTCGTCGTCGCCGCTGCCGGCGGCCGTCAGGGCGCTTCCCGCGATCCCTGCGAGACCGGCAGCGCCGACTGCGGAACGGAGGTATTCACGGCGGCGCATGCACACGCCCCTCGGGGCGGCGTTCGTTTAGGCCTACTGATCGGTCGAGTCCACCGGCTCGAGCCGGCGGCCGACCGGGCGCAAACGCGCCCCTTTTCCACCCGCCGGGTGTAGAGCCCCCATGTTCGAGTCACGCCCGGACCGCGAGGCCGAGGTGGTCCTCGTCGGCCGGTCCAACGTCGGCAAGTCGACGCTCATGCGCGAGCTCACCGGCCACACCTTCGACACCGGCCAGCGACCGGGCGTCACCCGCTCGCCCAACCACTTCGACTGGGCCGCCGAGGACTTCGTCATCACCGACCTCCCCGGCTTCGGCTTCATGGAGGGCGTCCCCGAGGACGTCCGCGAGCAGACAAAGACCGACATCGTCCGCTACATCGAGGACAACGCCGACAAAATTCTGACCGCCGTCCTCGTCGTCGACGGCAAGGCCGCGATCGACATCATCGACCGCCACTCCGGTCCCGACGAGGTGCCCTACGACGTGGAGATGTTTCACTTCCTCCGGGACGTGGACGTCCCCGTCGTCGTCGCCGTCAACAAGATGGACAAGGTCGACGACCGCGACGAGCGCCTGGACGAACTCTGCGACCGCCTCGGCCTCTACCCCCCCTGGAAGCAGTGGCAGGAGACGATCGCCCCCATCTCCGCCAAACGGGGCTCCATCGAACCCATGACCGAGGCCGTCCGTCACCACCTCCACGAGGCCGAACGCGACGACCTCTTTCAGTTCTTCTAACCCGTCTTTTTTCGGGGGTGTCCTCGCGCCGACGGGCGCTCGCGGGTCGCTACGCTCCCCGCTCGCATCGCGGTCTCCCTTCGGTCGCTCTCGCACTCCCTGTGGGCACCCCCGTCTGCGAACGGCCGCAGGCTCGGAAGTCCCAGTCCGCACAGCGAGCGGAGCGAGCGAGTAGAACCGTCTCCCGGTGAACCGCGCGCCCCAGGCGGCGGATGCGCCAGCCAGTACCACTCCGACCGCTACGGTTCGATAGGCGGCGGGTACGCCGAGCTGTGTCTCTCGCCGGAAGCCCGCGGTGGCCGCCCACGGCCGGTCCGTTATCACTAGCGAGAACGTGACCCCCATTCTCATACCGTCGGAAGCGAAGAACCGGCAGAGAGAGATGTTCTCCGCCACCTGGTCGTTTGCCGCGTACGTCTTCGCGTACGGAGTAGCGGTCCTCGCGTGTGGTGTCGCGCTCCGTCGAGCGCGGGCGGTCCAGGACGAGGAGACCCGACGGGGACTGGCCGGTCTGCTCGCCGCCAGCGGCGGCTGGGCGCTACTGCAACTGGGATTCCTCGTCGCGCCGACGACCGAGACGGCCTACGCGGCCTACCTCGCCAGTCTCATCGTCGGGCTGACGACCGTCGGAGCGTGGTTGTACTTCTGTTCGGCCTATACCGGCCGGACCTTCCATCGCAACCCCACCTATCGGCGGGTCGCCGTCGCGGTCTACCTGGCCATCGTCGCCGTGAAGCTCACGAACCCGATCCACGGCCTATATTTCACCACGACGCTCGCCACCGTGCCGTTCGAACAGCTGACGGTCAGCCACGGCGTCGTCCACTGGATCGTGACCGGGCTCTCGTACGCGCTCGCCGCGGTCGGCCTGTTCATGCTCTACGAGCTGTTCCTCGAGGCCGACTACGACACTCGCGCGCTCGGCGCGGTCGTGGCCGTCACGGGCCTCCCGGTCGTCCTCGACATCGTCGGGTTCGCCACGCCCGCCCTGCTCGACATCAACTACGAACCGCTCGGGGTCGCCGTGTTCGCGGTCGGCGCGCTCTACCTCTTCGACGAGCGGTTCCTCGCCGTCCAGCTCACCAGCGGCGTCGACGACGCCGTCGTCTACCTCGACGACGACGGTCAGATCCGCGAGTACAACAACCGGGCCCGCCGTCAGTTCCCGGCGCTCGCCGACGCCGTCGGCGAGCAGTTCGCCGACGTGCTGCCAGACGCCGCCGACTGCCTCGGGGAGGAGCGGGCGATCGTCGAGCGGACCGCGGACGGCGAGCCCCGCTACTACCTCGTCAGCGACACGGCGTTCTCGCTCGGCCAGGCCGACATCGGTCGGCTCGTCCTGTTCTCGGACGTGAGCGAGACCGAACGCCAGCGACGCGAACTCGAGCGGCACAACGACCAACTGGAGGGGTTCGCCGCGGCCATCAGGCACGAACTGCTCAACACCCTCCAGGTCGTCGACGGCCGGGTGAAGATCGCCGGCGAGGCGCTCGAAGACGGCCGCGTCTCGCAGGCCCGTGACTCGCTGGGGACGGCGACCGACCACGCCGACCAGATGGCCGCCGTCGTCGACGACCTGGCCGACCTGGCCCGCTACGGACAGACGCCCGACCAGTCGCAGTCAGTCGACATCGTCGCGACGGCTGAAGCGGCCTTCGCGGCTGTCGACCCCGAGGGGATCGACCTGTCGGTCGAGGACGGGACCGTCGACGCCAACGAACCGCGGCTCCAGGACCTCTTCGAGAACGCCTTCGAGTTCGCCGCGCACAACGGCGCCGCGACCGTCGCCGTGACGCTGTGCGAGGACGGCTTCGCCATCGCCGACGACGGGGACCCCCGGGAGGGCGTCGACAGCGAGACATTCTTCGCCTACGGCGGGGCCGTCCCCAGCGCCGCGGCGGGGATGACCCTCCCGAACCTGCGAATGCTCGCCCGGACCCAGGGCTGGGCGGCGACGGTCGACACCGACTACGAGGCGGGCGTCAGGGTCGTCGTCAGCGACGCCGCCGTCGAGCGGACCCGCGGCTCGGCGGCGGAGTAGACGGGAAAATACGGGTCAAACGCGGCTCCCGCTGCGGGCTCGCGGCGTCCGACCGCGCGGTCAGGCGACGTTGAAGCCCTTGTCCCGGAGGAAGTCCTCGACGCGTCCAGTGTGGTTGCCCTGAAGCTCGATCTGGTCGTCCTCGACGGTCCCCCCGCAGGCGAACTTCGACTTCAGATCGGAGGACAGACTGTCCATGTCGACGTCCTTCGGGTCGAATCCCTCGATGATCGTTACCTCTTTCCCGTATCGGCGCTCGTCGATGCGGACGCTGATCTCCTGGGAGTCTTTGGCCACGTCCTCGCAGACGCAGAGCTCCTGAGGCAGTCCACACGTGGAGCAGACCTCAGACATAGTGACCCGCGTGTTCGGTATCGGTGGTTGACGGGCTGTGGCTGAGGTCGTGCGGCGTACTCGCCTTGTGCAGCGAGCAGACTTCCGACATTACGCATCCGCCTACGAAATCGACCTATTAAACACTGTCGGGACTTCCCACGGTCGCCGTCCCGGCGGTCCAGGGCGGTCCCGCTCCGGGAGTCGCCCCGTCCCCGCCGGGCCGGGCGGGCGGCTCAGGCGCCTCGCCACCCGACCATCTCGTCGACAATGTCGACCGCCTGGTCGGCCTCTTCGCGTGTGACCCGGCCGGCGTACTTCGCGCGCTCGCGGACGGCCGCGACCTGCGCGGCCCGCTCGTCGGCGCCGATGGCGGCGAGGTACTGTCGGGGCGTCTCCTCGGGCCGGCGCGGACGGTGGCGTTCGGCGAGGACGTACTCCAGGCGCTCGAAGGCCCGCTCGGCGTCGGTGACGGGGTCTTTGCTCGGCTGGTAGCGCAGCCACACCGCGCGGTAGGCCCGACCCGTGACGCCCGTCCGCCGGAGCGCGACGACGGCGCCGACCAGGACGATGACCGACAGTGCCGCCTCCGCGCGGGTGGGCGGGCGGCCGCCGAGCGGCCCGGCCGCCTCGTCGTCGCGCTCGCCGTCGCCGCCGCCGCTGCCGCCCGCGTTCGTCGGCGGACGCGTGACGGTGACGTTCGAAACGTTCGCGTTCCCCACCGGCCCGCCGCCGGGTCTGGTGATCCGGTCGGGGACGGTGACCTGACCCGGCGCCTCCTGTGCGGGCTGTTGGGCGCGGGGCGTTAGCGGCGCGGGCGTGGCCGTCGGGGTCGGCGTCCACTCGCCGCTGCCGGTGTCGTTCGTGTCCACGTCGGTGCGGTTGTTCTCCCGCGCATCGGCGAGCTCGCCCTGTTCGACGGCCTCCCTGGGACTGGCCGGCGTCGGGTCGAAGCGCACCCACCCCACCTCGGGGAAGTACACCTCGACCCACGCGTGGGCGTTGTAGCCGCGGACGACCCACTCGTCCTCGGCGACGCGCTCGCCGGGCGTGTAGCCGACGGCCATCCGCGCGGGGATGTCCTGGCTCCGCAGCATCGTGACCATCGTCGTCGCGAAGTAGGTGCAGTAGCCGGTGTCCATCTCGAAGAGGAACGTGTCGGCGACGTTCTCCCGCGGCCGGCGCACGTCCAGCGAGTAGTTCTTGTTGTTCTCCAGCCACCGCTCGACGACCCGCGCGGTCGCGTACGGAGTGTCCGCCCGAGCGGTGATCCGAGCGGTCCGCTCGCTGACGCGGTCGGGCGTGCTCGACGGCAACCGCGTGTACCGCTCGGCCACGTCGGCGGGGTAGTCGGCCCCGGCCGACCGCAGGTCGCTGGCGCTCGCGACCGGGACGCGACTGGTCACGCTGTAGCGCTCACCGGACTCCAGCGACCCGTCCAGCCCCAGCCCGTCGAGGTCGGTCACGCGCGTTCGGTCGGCGACCTGCGACTCGATCGACACCGGCTTCCAGGCCGCCGGTAGGACCGATATCTCGTCGATGGCGGTGACGGTCTGTCGGACCGTCCGACTCTGTCCCGGCGGCCCCCGGATGCGGCCGTTGTAGGACCTGGTGCTGCCCGTACGGATCCAGCCGTCGCCGGTGTAGCGGTCGTAGCTCCCGATCCGCCAGTACGACTCGGCGTCGCTCTCGACGCGGAACCGCACCTCCGGCGACAGCGAGAGGTTGCCGGCGATGCCCAGCTGGCTGTCGGCCTCGACGAGGTTGGCTTCGACGGTACCGCCGCCCGGGCCACCGGTCTGGAAACTCGACCACGTGTCGGCGGTCCGCGATGGACCGGCGGGCACGACCGGCGCGACCGCCGAGAGGACGATCAGCGCCGCCAGCAGGACCGCCAGCGGCTCGGCGGCTTTCAGGGAGTCGCCCCGACGGTCCATGTCGCCGACCGCGACCGCGACGATCCCGCCGACGACGCCCAGTAGCGTCGTCACGTTCACCGCGTCGCCGGTCAACACGAGGAACCCCAGCGTCGCCCCGCCGGCGAGGACGCTCCCGACGTAGCGCCGCCGCATCGCGAGGAACCACGTCAGAAAGAGGGGGCCGGGGGAGACGCCGAGCACCCACAGGTCGACGTTGGTCACCTGCAGCAGCGACCGCCCGGTCATCAGGGCGATGGCGTCGGTCAACAGCGGGACCAGCGGCGGCTGGCGCGGCAGGCTGAAGATGTAGAGCGTGAGCCCGCCCGCCAGCAGGCCGAGCGCGACGACCGCCGCCCAGCGCAGCCGTAGCGACCCGGCCAGCAGCGTCGCCGCCCCCAGCGTCGCCGCCGACAGGACGAGGAAGGCCAGCGGCTCGCCTGTCACGTCGATGAACCGGTAGAAGACGGAGCCGTACGCCGCGATCAGGAGCCCGACGCCACCGAGCGCGACGGCCCTGACCGGGTCGATCTCGTCGAGATCCAGTGCCACGTCGGCGGCGCGCGTCTCGGCGCTCACGACTCGACCCCCCCGGCCGTCAGCGGGTTCTCGCGACCCACGGTGATCTCGTCGAAGTCGCGCTCGTCGGCGCCGAAGGCGATCGAGACGCCGTCGGAGACGCTCCGGATCACCACGTCGGCGTCGGCGACCGCCGCCTCGTCGAGGGCGTACGACTCGAACGGGGTGGTGAAGTCGGTGTCCGTCTCGGCGAGCGCCGCGAGCAGCCGCTGGCGGTGGTTCTCGCCGCGGCCGAGTCGGACGTGGGCGTCTGGCAGGCGGAGTTCGACCCCGAGCCCGGCGTCGATCGCCATGACGGCCACGCTCGCTGCCGCCGCCGCCATCTCGTCGATCGACCCCGCCGTCCCCATCGCCGCGATCGTCACGTCGTCGTCCTCGACGCGGCTGTCGGCGAACTGCGTCACGTAGATGTCGCCGGGCGACTTGGCGGTCGACTTCCAGTGGACGTCCCGTAGCGGGTCGCCCGGGGCGTACTCGCGGATGGTGTCGAACTCCTGGCGTTCGACCTCCGAGCGCTCGAGGACGTGCCGCAGGATCACCTCTCGCCCGGCGACCTGGTAGACGGACGGGTAGACGAGCACGTGCGTCGCCGACCCCGACTGCGTGGTCCGCTCGACCAGCCCCAGCATGTCGCGGACCCGCACCCGGAGCGGGCCCAGTTTGTGGCGCCCCCGCTCGTCGCAGGTCAGCGTGTAGGTGACCGTCGTCGGCAGCGTCGCCTCGACGCTGACGTCCGACGCGGTCAGCCCGTCGGGGACGGTTTCATCGATCTCCGCGACGCCGCCGCCGTCGACGTCGACGGTCACTTCCCGGGTGTCGCCGGGGAAGCCGGCGGGGACGGCGTCGCGCTCGACCGTCGGCGCCGGCGTGCGCCACAGCTGGACCGCCGAGGCGAACAGGACGACCACCGCGGGCGCGGCGATGGCGTTGAGCGACCGGGCGCCGTAGGTGATCGCCAGCACCTCCGCCACGACGACGATGGCCAGGACGGCGTACCCCCTTCGTGTCAGTCGCATCACTCGACACGGACGGATTCGAGTGCGTTCTCGACGACGGCCCGCGGCGTCGTCTCGTCCGTGCTCGTCCGGATGCGATGCGGGAAGACGACCTCGGCCTCGGTCTGCACGTCGTCCGGGATGACGTAGTCGCGCCCCTCCAGGATCGCCCGACCCTGGGCCGCGCGCAACACGGCGAGGCCCCCTCGCGGACTCACGCCGAGTTCGGCGTGCCGGCGGGTGAACTGCGACAGGCGCGTCACGTACGCGCGGACGCTCTCCTCGACGGTGACGTCCGCGGCGGTGTCGCGGGCGCGCCGGAGGTCGTCCAGCGTCGCCACCGATTTGAGCTCGTCGATGGGGTGGTGACCGACCATCCGGTCGAGCATCTCCGTCTCCTCGTCGCGACCGGGATAGCCCAGCTGGAGCTTCTTCATGAAGCGGTCGAGTTCGGCCATCGGCAGCTCGTACGTGCGGTCGCGCTCGACGGTGTTCTGGGTCGCGATGACGGTGAACGGGTGCGGTAAGCCGTGGGTCTCGCCGTCGACGGTGACCTGGTCTTCCTCCATGGCCTCCAGCAGCGCCGACTGGGTCTTCGGCGGCGCGCGGTTGATCTCGTCACCGAGGACGACGTTGGCGAAAACCGGGCCCGGTCGGAACTCGAAGGTTTCAGTCTCCTGGTTGTAGATGTTGACACCGGTCACGTCCGACGGCAGCAGGTCCGGCGTGAACTGGACGCGCTTGAACGAGCCGTCGAACGACCGGGAGACGGCCCTGGCGAGCATCGTCTTGCCGACGCCGGGCACGTCCTCCAGGAGGATGTGTCCGCGCCCGAGCAGGGCGGTGAGGATATGCTCGATCTCGCCGTGGTGGCCGACGATCACTTGTTCGACGTTGTCGACGACCCGCGAAACCACCGCCTGGGCGTCGTCTACGTCTTCGACCGTGCTCTCCTGGCGACCGGAGACTGGAGTGTCTGTGTCTGTCATTGGTGGCTACGGCTCCGACGCGCCGCCGAACGCGGAGCGCGACGGCGGCGACCGGGGGGTGGGACGGCGTCCCACGGGACGTTCGGTACCAACGCTTACGGCCGGAGATAAGTAACGTTTGTTCCCCATCTTTTTGGCGGAGGGGGAGCCTCGCGGCCGGAGGCCGCTGTAGGTGCCTCCGGCAGGAATACGGGTCAAAAAGGCCGAACGACTCGCCCACGCCGTTCGCTCGCGTCCGGTGAATCGCCGCTCCGCGCCGGTACCTGCAGGTGAGACAGTGAGCCGTTGCGGTGGCGCGTGCTGTCGAGTGGGGTCACTGCCGCTCGGCTTCCTTCCGACTCGACTCGACCAGAAACCGTGCCTCAACTCACACACTTCTCTCCCACGGCGCGTCTCACCAGTCCTTGCAGTCCGGACAGACCAGGCCGTCCTCGCTCCGCCAGCGCCGCTCGACCGTCTCGCCGCAGGCCGCACAGACGCCGCCGTCGCCGCTCCAGGCGTAGGTCGCTTCGGCCGGTTCGACGGTCGCCGGGTCGACGCCGTCCCCGTCGGCGTCGCCGTCCTCCTCGGTTTCGCCCTCGTCGGCGTCGCCGTCCACGTCCGTCCCGTCGTCGGCGCTCGTCTCGGTTTCATCGCGGTCGCCGTCGTCCGTGTCGACCGAATCGTCGGCCGCTTTCTCGGATCGATCCGGCGACTCCTCGGTGTCGTCACCGTCGTCGTCTCCGTCCAGAAAGTCGTCGAGCGACCGGTCACCCATGCGTCGTGGTGGTCGCTCGCGCCTCTTAGCGCTGGCGACCCGACCCGGGTCGCGGTCCGCCGCCGCGCTCGTCTACGACCGCGCGTCCTCGACGGCCTCGACGAACGCCGCGGCCGACTCGCGGACGCCGTCCCAGTCTTCGCGCTCGATGGCGTCGTAGTCGACGAGCGCCGAGCCCGCGCCCACCGCGACCGCACCGGCGTCGAAGTAGTCGGCGACGTTCTCGGTGGAGACGCCGCCGGTCGGCATGATCGGCACGTCGCCCAGCGGCCCCTGCAGCGCGCCGATGTGGCCCGGACCGACCGTCGAGGCGGGGAACATCTTCAGGACGTCCGCGCCGGCCTCCATCGCCTCGGCGGCCTCGGTCGGTGTCATCACGCCGGGGATACAGACGACGCCCTCCCGGTTGCACACGTCGATCACGTCCTCGTTGAGATTCGGGGCGAGGACGAACTCCGCGCCGGCCTCGATGACGTTCCGGGCGGCGGCGGCGTCCATCACCGTGCCCGCGCCGACGATGGCGTCGGTGTCCTCCGTGGCGCGGTCGACGGCGGCGATCATCTCGCTACAGCGCGTCGCGTCGGCCGTGACTTCCAGGGCCGTGACGCCGCCCTCGTGGACCGCCTCGGCGACCGGGACGATGTCGTCCTCGTCGATGCCTCGCAGGACCGCCGTCACGCCGCTGTCGACGATGCGTTGCTGGATATCGTGTTTGTTCGTCATACGCGCTCCTGCGACCGGCGGGGGCAAAAGGATACCCGGTCGACCGGCGAGCGGCGGGCGGACCCGCGTTCGTCCCCTCCGATCGTCGACATCCTTATTCGCGGACGGCGCGTATCACGGGTATGACAGACGCCCCCGACCCGCGGACGACGATGGCGGACGACCGCTTCCCCCGGATGCCCGGCGTCCTGCTCGTCGGCCTCCTGGTCCTCCTGTTCGTGCTGTACGTGCTGTTCGTGGGCTGACCAGTCCACCGACGCCGCTCACTCCCCGTCGCCGGGCTCGTAGGGGTGGGCGATGTCCGATTTCGGCGCACCGGTCCCCAGCACGCGCACCGATCCGTCGGCGTCCGCGGGATTGTACGCGCGATGGGGGCTCTCCGGTTCGGCGACGAACACCTCCCCCGCTTCGACGACGAACTCCTCGTCGGGCGTCTCGACGTGCAGTGTCCCCGAGATCACGTAGAACGCCTCCTCGCGGCTGTCGTGGTAGTGGTAGGTTCTGGGCAGTTGCTCGCCGGGTTCCATCTCGTAGGTGGCGAGGTGGAGCGCCGCGAGTTCGGTGGCGTCGGAGATGCCGCGGCGGTCGCAGGGGTAGTCCGGCGTCGAATCGAGGTCGTCGGGGTCGATCTGGTGGTAGCCCATGGCCGTCGATGGGGCGTCGGCGCTGATAAAGTCGGGCGGACGACGGGATCGTTAGCCCATTACCTGCAGGATGATGCCCACTGTCCCGAGCGAGGCGAGCGTCGTGGCGAAGACGTTGAGCGAGGCCAGTTGGGCGTCGCCGCCGAGTTCGGTGGCGTAGACGTACGTCGAGACGGCCGAGGGCATCCCGAGCATGACGACGACGGCGGTCGCGGCCGTCGCGTCGACGGCCAGCAGGGTGAACACCACCCACGCGAGCGCGGGCATCAGCCCAATCTTCGTCGCGACGACCGTGCCGGTCAGACCGTAGTCCACGTCGGCGTCGACCAGTTCGAGCGAGGCGCCGACACAGAGCAGCGCGACCGGCAGGGCGAGTTCGGAGACGGCACCGAGGCCGGTCGCGGCCGCCGCGGGGACGCCCAGGCCGGCCGTCGAGACGGCGAGGCCGGCGACGAGCGCGAGCAGGACGGGGTTGGTGGCGACGCCGCGGAGTTCGTCGGCGACCGCGGCGTCGGCGTCGTTGATGGCGATCAGCGAGCCCACGGTCAGCGGCGTCTGGACGAGCACGCCGATGCCGAGGACGACGGCTGCGGTCCCGCTGGCCGCACCGCCGAGCGTCGCCTCCACCAGCGGGAGGCCGAGGAAGCCCAGATTCGAGTGATAGGACTGGACGACGGCGACGCTGCGGCGATCGCGCGAGGCGCGGCGGCCGTGGACCAGCCAGGCGACGGCGATGACCGTCGCGAACACCAGCAGGACGCCGCCGACCAGCGCCGGCGAGACGAGTTCGCCCAGCGCCCGGTCGTACGTCGAGGAGAAGACGAGCGCCGGCAGCGCGACGTAAAAGGCGAGGTCGTTGAGCCAGCCCGTCCGTCGCTCGGTCAACAGCCCCGCTCGACGGGCGGCGACGCCGACGAGCAACAGCGCGAGCAGGTAGCCCAGCCGCACGTACACCTCCATACCCGGGTGGAACCGAGCGCCGCGTTTGAGGGTTCGGATCGCCGCCGATCTCGCCGGGACACGCTCCCGCGTGGGTTCCCTCGCCGTTCGGACGGCGCTACCGCAGCGCGTCTCGCCGCTCGTCCTCGTCGAGCGCGACGTCACCGGCCACGTGGCGGCTGCAGCGCTCGCACTCGTAGGAGACGCCGCCGTCGTCGTACGTCCGGACGGCCGTCCCGAACAGGAAGAGCGCGTCCTTCTGCCGGCGCGCGATGACGGCGTCGGCGTCCTCGCCGCAGTTGGGACACCAGTCCTTGTCGGGCGCGGGCTCCTGCCAGGTGATACGATGGCGGCCGATCGTCGCGTCGGAGTGCGCCTCATCCTTCGACGTCTGGATGACCGCCTCCGGCGGGACCGGGTCCGAGTCGACGACGTTGTCGAAGCCGCTCTCGGCGGCGGTCGTGACGGAGACGTACGGGCCGACGCTGACGCGGTTGTCGCGACCGACGAAGAAGACGGTGGCGTCGACGCCGCGGCCCTCGATCCGGACCTCGTTGTCCCAGCCGACGACGTAGACGGTCAGGTCGTGTTTGCCCTCGGCGGCCTCGACGGTGTTTTTCGCGCCGCGGACGTGGACGCCGTCGCGCGGGTCGCGCGCGTCGCGGGAGTGGTTCCAGCCGGTGACGGTCACGTCGTAGCCCGACGGGTCCGCCGTCGGCGTCGCGGCGCCGTCGTGGAAGACCTGTTCGGCGCCCGCGGGATCGATCGCCTCGGCGGCGCCCCCCGCGACGAACACGTCCTCGACCTCCCGGACCGCCACGTCGCCGTCGACGCCCTCGACGTACCCGTCCTCGACGTCGCCCGTGACCTCGGTCGCCACGGCCGGCGGGCTCTCGGCGGGGGCGGCGCCGCCGTCGCCGGGCGGTGCAACGTCGGTGTAGACGTACTCGGCGTCGGCCAGGCGGAGAGTGCCGGCGACGGCGTCGGGGCCGACGAACACGTCCGCGGCGCCCCGGAGGCCGACCGGCGTCTCGTGACTGCCGGCGAGCCGCACGTCGCCGGAGTATCGTTCGGTCTTCCCGTCCCAGGTGTCGCTCATTGTGAAACCCGTTACCGTCACGTTACCGCGGGTCCCCACTTGAATCCCGGCCCACCGTCCGTCGGTCCGGCCACTCCGCCGAACGTTACGACCGATTGAAACGATAATATAAAGATACTTGGTCGCCCGCCGATGCGATAGTTGGTATGAAGCGCAGAAGCTTCGTGCGCGGCAGTGTCGGGCTGGCGGTCGGTGCGGCGCTGACCGGCTGCCTGGGAATCGGGGGGAGCAGTTCGCCGCCGCCCAGAAAGTCCGACGTGTTCGACGATGTCGCCCTCCAGGGAACGACGCTGCAGATCCAGTTGCTGTCCGAGATCGAGGTCGAGACGCGCCAGGAGAACCAGAGCAACCTCGGCGGCGGCGCGGTCGCCGCCCTCCTCCCGGTCGGGAGCGCCCGGGCGGCCAAGGGCGCGGCCGGTCGCGGCACCGGCGGCTACGCCTCGGCGCCGAAACACTCGCGCCACGGGTGGGCCATCTGGCACGGCGGGGCCTACAGCGACGACTGGCGGGAGGACCACGACGACGATCTGGAGATGGCCGACGCCTCGGTCGCGACGCTGGGCATCGCCTACATCGGTACCGACCAAGAGTACGAGAACGACGCGCCGGGCCCCGGCCCCGGGTCGGTGTCCTGGGACGAGACGTGGAACGACCCCGACCCCGGCGCCGATCTGACGGCCGACATCGCCGCCCTCTCGCCGGGCGACGGCGTCAGGGAGGGCTGGTACCGCGTCGGGACCGAACTCGTCTCCGCGGACGGGTCGACGAACTACGGCTGGCAGTCCGTCGACATGGAGGTCGACACGGACCTCGGTGACCCGCGGATGGACAAGGCCTGGTACGTCAAGCCCAGAGTGTGATCCACTGACCGCGATGGCCCCCGACAGCGACGACGCCGCCGACCGGGCGGGCGCGCCGCCCGGTCGTTCAACCGACGAGCAGCCGCCGCCACAGTCGAGCGCGCTCGTCACCGACCGGCGGCTGTTGCTCGCGCTCACCTTCGTCGTCGCCTTCTGCTCGATCGCCTACGAACTCGTCTACTCCGAGCTGCTGACGGTGTTCTACGGCGGGACCGTCCTCCGGTACTCGATCACCATCGGCCTGTACCTCTTCTCGATGGGCGTCGGATCGTTCCTCTCGGCCCATCTCGACGACCCCGCGGGGAACTTCCTCCGGACGGAGGTGTACCTCGCGCTCGCCGGGCCCGCCGGCGCGGGGTTCATGATCGCGTTGAACTCCTTCCCCGACCTGACGCTGACCGTCGGCCGGCTCGCGCTGAAGGAGCCGCTCACGCTCGCGCTCGCCCACGTGCCGATCCTGGCCGTCGGCCTGCTCTCGGGGTTCGAGATCCCGCTGTTGAACGAGCTGGTCGAGCACCGCGAGGAGACGCTGTTCGCCGCGCTCGGCGGTCTCTACCCGCGCCGGATCGTCCGCGGCGCCCTCGGCGTCTTCTTCTCGGTCTCGGAGGCCGAGGGGCGGTCGTTCTCGGAGGTGCTGGGCGTCGACTACCTCGGCGGCCTCGCCGGGACGGTCGTCTACGCGCTGGTGCTGTACCCCCGCTACGGTCTCGTCGTGTCCGTACTGGTGCTCGGGCTGCTGAACGCCCTCGCCGCGCTGGCGTTCGCGGTGTGGTCGGCCCGGGCGCCGGCCGCGCGCGGCGCAGACCGGTCGTTCTCGCTGGCGCGGTGGCGCGGGGTCGTCCTCGCGGGGCTGCTCCTGACGGGCACCTACGGCGGGCTGGTCGCCAACGCCGGCGCCGTCGATCGGGCGGTCACCGGCGCGTACATGGGCGACCGCATCGAGAGCGAGTACCAGCCCGGCAAGGCCGAAATCGAGGTCACGGGCTTCGAACGCACCCGCTACCAGCGGATCACCACCTACCGCCGCGACGTGGCGGGCGACCCCGGTACGGAGACGTGTCTCCGCCTCGATCAGGCGATCCAGCTCTGCGAGAGCTGGGTCGACTCCTACCACGCCGGGCTCGTCGACGTGCCGATGTCGGCGTATCTGGACCGTTCGGGCGATATCAGCGGCGCCAACGCGTCGTTCGACGTGTTGCTCGTCGGCGGCGGCGACTACATCGCCGTCGACCGCCTGCGCGACTACGGAGTGAGCGTCGACCAGGTCGACATCGACGGGGAGTTTCTGGCGTACTCGCGGGCGGAGTCGGCGTTCGCCCGCTACAACGACGACGCCTTCGCGTACGACCGGCTGAACACGACCGTCGGCGACGCGTACAACTACCTCCGGGGCTCCGAGCAGCGCTACGACCTGATCCTGCTGGACGTGCCGGGCGCCCGCAGCGACGACGCCTTGTCGCTGTACTCGACGGAGTTCTACCGGCTGTTGCGGGACCACCTCACCGACCGCGGCGTGGTCGCCACGTGGGCGTACTCGAAGTACTGGTTCCCCCAGCACCACAAGGCGTACGTCGAGACCGTCCGCGAGGCCGGCTTCGACCGGTATCTCCCCTACTCGGTGTACGAGGACCCCGACGGCGACGACGAGTTAGAGCGCGGCGAGCGGTTCTACCTGCTGTCGGACGGCTCGGTTCCGACCCCGAACGTCTCCCGCGCCCGCAGCAACTATCTCGGCGCCGTCGCCGACCGCTACGAGCGGCTGGACTGGCGGTCGATCCCCGCCTACCGCGGCGTCGAGCCGAACAGCGTCTTCGACCCCAACTACGACGTGATCGTCGACCCATGACATCCGAGACCCTCCAGTTCGTCCACGGGACGGCTCCGCCCGCCGACGACGTGCGCGTGTTCGATTCGCTGACCCGCGAGTGGCTCGGCGCCGAGTTCACCTTCCGCGTCGTCGGCAGTTCCCACTACGTCAGCGCCCCCGCCTACGCCTTCCACGAACTGTCCACCTGCGACCCCGTCGACGCCGACGGCGCGACGACCCTGCGCCTCGACGGCCCGACGGTCGCCGACGCGACGGGCGGACGACCCCCGAGCGACACTCGTGCGACCGCCGACAGCGTCGACCCGGACGCCCGCTTCCGCCTCGACCACGCGACCGAGGGCCTGTGCTGTACGACGCTCGTCGAGCGCCGACCGCTCGCGGCGTTCCCCGCCGACGAGGCGTTCGACCTCTCTTACCGGTTCGGCGAGGACGCCTACACGACGATCGATATCGGCACCGTCGGCTACGAGACGTACCACACCTACCCCGAGTTCGACCTGGCGCTCTACACGCGGACGGCATTCGACTCGGTGCCCGGCGGTGCCGTCGGTGCGGCCGACGGTGACGCCCGACGCCGCGCGGAGCGGACCGGCCAGCCGACTGACTGACAGGGATTACTGCGAGCCTTTACCGAGACGATCCAGGACTGCGTGCGGTCGAGCCCGAACTGTCTTGCAAGGATCCGTCTGCTGCGCCCGGACGACCCGTCAGAAATATTTATGGTCCGCGCATCTCGTGTGAGAACGTATGACAGATAGAGGGGACGGGAACCGCGAGCGCGGGGCGGTCGGGGATCCCGGACCGGGTGCGGACGCGACGGTCGAGGCCGGCACCGGCCCGGCGGCCGCCGCCGAACTCCTCCACCTGACGCCCGCCGAGCGGGCCGAGCGGGGGGTTTCAGACGACGACGTGCGCGCGGCGTTCCTGACGGTCGTACGCGAGGGCGACGCCGCGGCGAAGGACCTGCGCGGCGTCGAACTGCCCGCGATCGACCTGGACCGGCTGACCGTCGAGGGGGCCGACCGCCACCCGATCGACCTCCGGGGGGCGACGGTCGCGTCGCTGTCGGCGCGGTTCGCGACGATCCGCCTGCCGATCCGCCTGGGCGACGCGACGGTCGGCGACGTGACGTTCGACGAGGCCCACGTCGAGGAGGCGGTCCTGGCCGACAGCGTGACCGTCACCGGTGACTTCGAGGCCTTCGAGGCGGAGTTCGCGGGCGACGTGGAGTTCGAAGACGCGACATTCGAGGGACGGTTCGACGTCGACGAGTCGACGTTCGCCAACGACGTGACTTTCGACGGCGCGACCTTCGAGGGGGTCGTCGAAGCCCGGGCCGCGGAGTTCTACGGCGACTCGAACCTGCTCGACGATAACACCAGCTTCACCGACGCGTCCTTCGGGGATCTGGCGGACTTCCGCCAGACCGAGTTCGGCTTTACCCACTTCGAGCGGGCGACCTTCGCCGGAGAGGCGAACTTCCAGGAGGCCAGCTTCGACGGCGACGCCGAGTTCGACGAGGCGGTCTTCGAGGGGTTCGCCGACTTCGACGAGGCGCGCTTCGACGGCGACACCGGGTTCGCCGACGTGACCTTCGCCGGCGACGCCGACTTCCGGGGCGCCGCCTTCTCGGGCCGCGAGCGCGCGCTCGACGAGGACGTGACCTTCGCCGGCTCGACGTTCGCCGGTGACGCTGACTTCCGCCACGCGCGGTTCCGGTTCGTCACCTTCGCCGAGGTGGCCTTCGGGGGTATCGCGCACTTTCAGGAGGCGGAGTTCGACGCCGACGCGGAGTTTCGCGGGGCCAGCTTCGACGCCGAGGCGGACTTCGACGAGGCGCGGTTCCGCGAGGACGCCGACTTCTCGGCGGCCGAGTTCGCCGCGCGCGCCGTCTTCCGCGGCGCGGAGTTCACCGGCGGTGCCAACTTCCTGGAGGACGACCTGACCTTCGAGGGCGCCTACTTCGGCGCCGACGCCGACTTCCACAACGCCGAGATCACGTCGGCGAACTTCGTCGACACCGCTTTCGGCGGGGAGATCGACTTCAGCGGCACCCACTTTTCGGATCGCATCGACTTCGAGGCCAGCCAGGTCGAGGGCGACGCCTGGGTGGATTTCACCCGCGCGAAGATCGTGAGCGGGCGCATCGCACAACCCGCCGAAGACTGGGTGCGCTACGACCTGACCCTCGCGAGTCTGGGCGACGTGGAACTGGTCGCCGCCACCGACGAGGACCACCGTCGGCTGCTGGATTTCTTCCGGTTCTGTCGCACTGAGTTCACGGAGTTCGACGGCCACGAGTTCGACTTCAGCGCCCACCGCGAGTACCTGGACCGCAACGCCTGGGCGATCCACGAGTTCCACGAGCCGCCCGATGGCGACCCCGACTACGAACTCGCGATGACTCCTCAGGTGATCGAGACGACGTATCTCAAGGCCAAACAGAGCGCCGCCGCTGTCGGCGACATGAAGGTCGCCGGCGAGTTCCGCGTCAAGCGCCAGCAGTACAGCCGCGCGGAGAACGTGACCGTCGTGCGTGACTCGACCGCGCCGCTCTGGACACGGATCAAGAACCTCGGTCGCGCGACCGAGAACTGGTTCCTCGGCGTCACCTGCGGTCACGGGATGCGCCCCATCCGGATCGGCTTCGCGTTCGTCCTCGCGCCGCTTCTGTACGTTCCCTTCTACGCGTTCGGCGGCGGCCCGTTCCGGACCGCCGCGGGTCAGATCTCTGTCGGCGAGGCGCTCACACCCGAGGGGCTGGCGACGCTGTTCGACGTGGCGCGCTTTAGCTACATCTCCTACACCACTATCGGCTACGGCTTCCTCGGGCCCGAGGGCCGCGGTGCCGAGGTGTTCGCCGCCAGCGAAGCGTATCTCAGCGTCGTCCTCTCGGCGCTGCTCGTCTACGCCCTGGTCAAGCGCTCGGAGATGTAGGCGGGCGTCGACGGGCGCCCGGGCCACAGTCACAGCAACTCGGCGACGAACGCTCGGTAGTCCCGTTCGACCTCGTCTTCGACGTCGGGAGTCACCCAGCCGGACACCCAGTTCATGTTCGCAGCGAGGAAGACGAGCACGTAGAGGCGCCGGCGCGCTTCGAACGCTTCGTCCGCGGGAAGCTCCCGGACCGCCCGGTACCCCTCGTACAGCGCGGACCGGATACACTCCCGCTGCTCCGACTCGAGCGAATGCAGCCCGCAGAGGCCCTGCTCGGCGCAGGCGAGGTCGTACTCCCGGTCGGTCGTGCGAACGAGCCCCCAGTCGAGCAGGCCCGTCACCGTCCGCGACTCGCGGTCGACGGCCAGGTTCCCCGGGTTGTGGTCGATCCGAGCGAGCGCCGGCGACCCCGAGAGATCGAGTCGCCGCTGGCGTCGGTCGATCGCCGCCCGGAGGTCGGGCACCTGATCGCCGAACCGGCCGTCCGCGAGTCCGTCCAGCATCCGCTCGGCCGTCGCCGACAGCTGCGACGCCCAGGAATCGCGCGGGTCGTAGAGCGCCAGCCCGTAGCCCCGGGCGAGCGGTCGCGTTCCGCCCAGGTCACCAGGTTCGGCGCGCTCGGCGTCGACGACCGGTCCGTACCCGTCGAACGCGTCGATGTCGTGGACCTCGGCGATCGACCGGCCCACTTGCCGGGCGTATTCGGCCATCTCGTCGTCGGGGACCGCCGACGCGTCCGTGGGGAGCGGGTCGCCGTCGACTCGTTGCATGAGAAAGAGGGGTGTCGACAGGTCCGGGTGCTCGGCGACGACGCCGTACACCTCGGGGACCGGGACGGTCGTCTCGGTGCCGAGCAGGCGGAGGAGCTTCGCTTCCGCGACAAGGTTTCCGCCCCCGCTCTCGTCGTCGGTCGCCTTCAGGACGCACTCGCGGACGCCGTCGCCCGTCTCGACGGTGAGCGCGACCGTCTCGTTGCCACCGTCGTCGATCACTGAGACGTCCCGAACGCGCCACCCGTCGTCGACGGCGGCGACCATCCGCTCGACCTCGGATTCGCCGATCCCGCCTCCCTCCGGAACCTGTTCGTCCACGGTCACGTCACCGCTCACTCCCGGCCGGGAGTTAGGTCTTCTCCCCCGGTCCTGGCCGTACTCGGTGCGGCGGAACACGCCGGTCGGAGAACGGGGCGGCATCGCCTCCCGGCGGCGGAGTGCCTCTCAATGTTCGGCCTCGTGTGGGTTCACCTCGGTCCCGTACTGTTCGGCGTGGTCGGTGTAGTCGATAAATCGGGGCGCGTCGGGGTCGAACGGCCGCTCCAGCGACTCGAAGGCCTGCTTCTTGTCCCAGGATTGGAGGCCGCCGACGGCCGACCGGTCCTCGAGGTCGTGATAGTCGAGGTCGTCTTTCGTCAGGTTCCAGGCGTCGAGTCCCCGCTCGGTGCGGACGATCACCGAGGAGTACTCGTCGCTCGACCCCACCGACCCGACGGTCAGATCGGCGCAGTAGCCGGTGAAGTCGGCGCACTCGTCGCAGCCCTTCAGCGCGGCGTCGTGGAAGTTCTCCACGTCCTCGTCGACGATGAGGTCGCCGTCGCGGTCGTAGACCAGCATTCTCCCGTCGAGTACGTCCATCTTCCCCACGTCGTCGAGGTCGACGTCCCGCTGCTCGACGAGCTGCTCGCCCATCAGGCGCTCGTAGTTGAAGTTCTTCGTACACATCAGGGCGATGCGGTAGTCGATGGCCCGCACCCCCGCCTCCTGGGAGCCGTACTCCCACTCGAAATCCTCCAAGGCGCGGATCCCCTCGATCTCGCAGGGCGTACCGACGAGCGCCAGCGACGCCTCCCCGATGGGCATGTCGAGTTTGCGGCCCCACTGTTCGAGGTCGAGGTTGCCCAGCGCCATCGTCTGGTTGTACCAGCTACCGGCGTTGACGATGCACTCCTCGGGGGTCGTCGCGAGGAACGATTCGGCCTTCCAGGGCTCGTCGTCGCTCTCGGTGGCGATCAGGGCGCCATCGATCTCACCCGCCTCCAGCAGGTGACACAGCACCGCGGTGACGAGCCCGCCGTCCTGGGCCGACTCGCGCCAGTCGTCCTCGACTTTGGCGGAGAACTCGGTGATCGGGTCGCCGGCGCCTTTCACGTTGTCGTCGCCGCCCGTAATCGTCCACTGGCGCTCGTAGCGCAGGCCGCCGCGGGGGCAGAAGTCCCAGCACAGCGAGCAGCCGGTACACATCTTCACGAGTTCGGGCAGGCCGTCGTCGCCGATGCCGATGGAGTCGGAAGGGCAGGCGGCGACGCAGGTGCCACACTGGATGCAGCGACCGTCGTCGATCACCGCCTCGTCGAGTTCCATGAACCACGTCTTCTCGTCGGGCGTCTCGATGTCGTTCATCCGCGAGCGGATCTCGTAGGTGGGTGTGTCCCTCGTGTGCATGGTCTCTCACGCGGCAGTTGCGTGCGTGGTATTATCTCACACCCGACGTTCCTGAATTCCGCTCTCTCGGTCAGCGCTGCCACGACTGCGCGAAACCCCGCTTTGATTGCCGCTACTGGTGACGCGCTACTGCGGAGGAGACACCATCGTTTCCCGTCCAGCGGGCGTCCGGCCGGGACCGGTGCCCGATCGGTCGGGCCACCATCGTGTCATGTGTCCGATTTTCCCGTCCCGACCCGGGATCGCGGCGTACTCCCGGATTTCTCCGGTCCACCCGGACCGACAAACCCGGATCATGTTGCCTATTTACGGCAGCGACGGCGAAGGATGCGCAGAGGTGCGCCTTTATGTGGGATGGGCTCTTGTAATCGATCAACCGAATGAGCGACTCACAGAACGTGCAGGCGGTCGACGAAGAGGCGGAGGTCGAACCGGACGACGAACGCGAGGTCGACACCTCGCACCTCGACGGCGTCGAAGACGGCTGTGGCTGTGCCGAGGTGTGGGAGCACCTCTCCGACGAGCGCGACGAATAGGCCCGGCGTTTATTCGCCGCCGGCGCGTGCGGTTTTTAGGAGTGTCATCGGGGAGTTCCGAGTGTCTGCGACGGCGGGTCTGTTAGACGACCCGCTCGGAACCGCTAAGTGAACAGTCACCGTGGGACAGATGGTCGTCGGTGGTGAGCGACGCGTCGGCGCCGCTCACCGGGAAAGTGAGTTTCGAAGACAGCACCCGGGTCGCGGCGTGTCCCGCCACAGCGAACCGGGTCGGATCGCAGAGCAGGACCCAGGCAGTCGGGCTACTCCTCGCCGAGGAGGGCGTCGACGATGTCCTCGGGGTCGAACGGTTCGAGGTCGCCGTAGTCCTGTCCGGTGCCGAGAAAGAGGATCGGCTTGCCGGTGACGTGAGCGATCGAGATGGCCGCCCCGCCCTGCGGGTCGGCGTCGGCCTTCGTCAGCACCGCGCCGTCGATCTCCGCGGCGTCGTCGAACTCGCGGGCGCGGTTGACCGCGTCCTGGCCGGCGACCGCCTCGTCGACGAACAGCGTCATGTCGGGGTCGATGACGCGGTCGATCTTCGAGAGCTGGTCCATCAGCCCGTCGGAGGTGTGCAGGCGACCGGCGGTGTCGCCCAGCACCACGTCCACGTCGTTGGCCTTCGCGTACTCGACGGCGTCGTAGATGACCGCGGCGGGGTCCGACCCCTGCTCGTGGGAGATGACCCGCTTGTCCAGCGCTTCGGCGTGTTGCTGGAGCTGCTCGTTGGCACCGGCGCGGTAGGTGTCGCCGTTGGCCAGCACCGCCGACAGCCCGCGGTCCTCGAAGTACCGGGAGAGCTTGGCGATGGTCGTCGTCTTCCCGACGCCGTTGACGCCGGTGAAGATGATGACGACCGGGGCGTCGGCCTCGGCGATCCGCTCGTCGAAGTCGAACTGCCCGACGCTGATCACGTCGTACAGCGCCTCGCGCAGCGCGTCACGGACGAGGTTGCCAGTCGAGGATAGCCGCCGGCGCGTGTCGCCGACGAGGTTCTCTTCGACGCCGTCGAGGATCTCCTGTGCGACCCCCATCTCCACGTCGCTCTGGAGCAGTGCCAGCTCGAGGTCGTCGAGGTGGTCCTGCAGGTCGTCCTCGTCGATGACGGTCTTGCCGGTCGCGAACAGCTTCGCCCGCTCGCCGAGGCTCCGACCGTCGTCTTCGTCGGCCTCCCCCTCGGAGGCGACTTCCTCGGCGTCGCCCGCCTCGGTCGACTCGTCCGCGTCAGTCGCCTCCGGCTCGACGGCTTCGGCGTCCGCCGCGTCCGCGTCGGCTTCGACCGCCGCTTCGTCGGTCGCTTCGGTGGACGCGTCGTCGGCCTCGTCCGGCTCGGCTCCCTCGGCGTCCGGGTCGACCGCTTCCTCGTCGACCGCTTCCTCGTCGACGTCTTCCTCAACGTCGTCGCTGAAGCGGCCGAGCTTCTCTTTCAGTCCGTCGAACATCGGGCCTTACTCGTCGTCCTGCTGCTGCATCTGCTGCATCTGCTGCATCTGCTGTTGCTGCATCTGCTGGGCCTGCTGTTCGAGCTCCTCGCTCTCGGTTTCCAGTCCCGCGATGTCCGAGCGGACGTCCTCGATGCGCTCGTCGAGCGTGTCCTGCTTGTTCTCGAGGATCTCGACGGCGTCGTCCTGGTCCTGTTCGGCGGCGTAGCCGGCGCCGAACTCGACGATGACCTCGTCGATATCCTGAATCTCCGCGCGGAGGAACGCGTCGCCGCCCAGCGGCACCTGCACGGTGTCGCCGGACTCGATGGCCTTGATGGCCTCCATGGCCTCGTTCATCTCCTGCTGTTCGTTCTGCAGCCCGCTGATCTCTTCTTCCAGAGCTTCGATCTGCTCCTCAATCTGCTCGATCTCCTGGGCGATCTGCTGCATCTGCTGCTGGCCGCCGCCGCCGCCACCGAGGCTCATGCGTCGACCCCCTCGATCTCGACCTGCGTGCGCTTGAGTCCGTGCTTCGATCCGAACTCGGCGAGGACGTGCTCGCGCGCGACGTTCTCGTTTACGGCCTCGATCTCCTTCTCGAAGGGCTGCCAGCCGTCGCGGGCATTCCACTGCCCGGTGACTGTGAACTCACTCATGTGTCCCGCTGGGAGAGCGAGCGGGAAGTACCTTCCGCAACGGACTCTCGCGAGGGTCGTCGGGCCGCCCTATCGGCTCCGTCACGCGGGTCCGACGGCGACCGTGCTCGGAAGCGCCACTTCTGACGACGAGGCAATAATTATGTACGCCCGTCACGAATCGAGGTGCATGATGGGGGCTTCGAAGATGTTTGGGTTACTGACCAGCGATCGGCGAAGACGGGTGTTACTGTTGTTGTGCGAGGAGGAGTCGGTAAGCGTGCCGGACGCCGTCCAGACGCGGGGTGACGTAGCGCGGCCATCGGCAGACGGCGGCCGCGACCGCAATCGCGACCGGTCGCGTCGCCAGGCGACGGTCCGGTTGTACCACGCCGACCTGCCGAAGCTGGCCGCCGCGGATCTGATCGAGTGGGACCGGGAAGCCGAAACAGTCAGGCGCGGGCCGCGCTTCGAAGAGGTCGAGCCGATGCTCGACGTGTTGGCGACCAACGCCGCACACGTCCCGCAGGACCTCTTCTGACCGAGCACGGCTCGACCGGCGGCGAATTCGCCGCTCAGTCGATGTAGCCCAGTGCGGACTCGATGCGACCTAGTTCGGGACCGGTGGTGTCCTGCCCGACGACGTACCCGTAGTCGTTGGCGACCAGTCCGGACCCGACCAGCGGGGCGCCGTAGTTGATAGTGCCGATGTCGGCGGGCACGCCGAGCAACTCCTCGAGGAAGTCGAGTTCGCTGTCGGTCGCGTCGGGGTGACAGAGCACGCCCTCGTTGGTCGCGACGGCGGCCGTCCCGACGGTGCGCGACCCGGCGAGCGTCCCCTGTTCGACGGGCACGTCCAGCGCGTCCTCGACGGCGCGGACGGCCTCGGCCGACAGGTCGGGGTGGACGTAGGCGCCGTTGTCGTTGGCGAGCACGACGTTGCCGGCGGCGTTGATCCGGCCGGGGAGTTCGCCGATCGAGAGGCCGGTCGCCTCGTCGATCGCCTCGCGTTCGCGCTCGCGAACGCGGCTGCTGACGAGCAGCCCGTCGCCGTTGCCGGTCGCCAGCGCGCCGACGGTGCCCGAGCCGCCGACGGTCGTCGCGACCGCCGGGACGTCGAGTTCGTCGGCGAGACTCCCGCGGAGGTCGTCGTCGATGTCGGGTCGGACGAGCAGACAGTCGTCGGTCGCACGTGCGAAGACACCGACGTACGCCGAACCGGAGAAGGCCGCGCGGAGCAAGTCTACTCTGCCGTCTCGGCTTCGACGACGCTCTCGCCGTCTTCCTCGAAGCGAGCGGCGCGAACGCGCAGCTTGCGCGGCGGGTTCGAGCGGCCGTTGGCCCACACCGCTTCGTTGATCGAGGGGTCCAGACGGATGGCGTCGTCGTCGACGGCGAAGTGCTTGGCGAGGTGCTCGCGGACGATGGACATGGCCTTGTCGGCCTGCTCCTCGTTCGGCGCGGCCTTCACGTCGCGGAGCGGGACGGTGACGACCCGCTCCTCGAAGTCACCGGCGCTCATTCGTCCGTGTCGCTACGGCGCCAGTGGCGCCGCTTCGGGTTGCGTTCGACGTTGCGGTCCGTCTTGAGCATGACCCACGGCGGAACGCGCGTGTTCTGGCGCTCGAGTTTCCCCAGGCGCTTCTTCTTGGATTTCGACTTCTTACCCATAGTGTCCCCCCATTCCGCCCCGGCGTTTAAATTCCTGTTCCTTTTGCCCGCGCTCGCTCGTCGCCCGACCGCGCCGTCGTCCCCGACACACCCGACAGACGACCGCTCGACCGCTCATACCGAGATATCGAACATGATTCTCGGAATCACGACTGAAAACACCCTCGGGTCCAGATATAGCCTTCTCTGGGTACGATCTGTCGGGCCACTCGAATCCGTTCCCGTATAGATATCAGCATTGATTCTCTAGGGCGTGCCTCTTTATGCGAACATTCTCGTCTCATAGATATGCAACGGCGAGCGCTGCTGTCTACGGCCGCGGCCGCGGTAGCGGGCTGGGCGGGCTGTGTCGGCGGCGGTGGCGAGGTGGTGGCGACCATCCAGCGGTCTGTCTCGGTTCGGCCAGGCCAGGGGTGGATCGAGGAGATTCCGGACGTGTCGGACCCGGGCGGTGCGATCCGCTACCGCGCGAAGGCCGACCGGCCGTTCGACGTGTACTTCTTCGCCAGCGAGGAGTCGTTCATGTTCTACGACACCTACACCGACGGGGACGAGCCGGCGCTGACGCCGAACGGTAACGGGGACGTGAGCACCGGCGCCGAGAAGGTCGCCGAGGACACCTACGCCGCAGAGACCCACAAGGGCGGGGCGCGACAGCCGATCGACGACGCTGGACCGTACTACTTCGTCGTCGACCACTCGGGGTATCGCGGCGAGCACTCCCCGAAGACGGAACAGCCCTCGCCGCTGGACGTGTTCGTCGACCTGACCGTCACTCGCCGGAAGCTGATCTGACGAGCCGCCGGTCCCGGACTGGACCGGGCGCGACACCGTCAGACGAACGCCAGCGGGACCATCACGAGCACCCCGACAGCGATCCCGCCGACGAGTTCCCGCCGACCGCCCCCCGGCAAGTCGGCCCCATGTTCCAGCGCTTCGGGGACGAACTCGGTGGCGACGAGATACACCATCGCGCCCGCCGCGAACCCGAAGCCGAACGGGAGGAACTGCTCGGCCAGCGTCACGAAGTAGTAGGCGATCACGGCGCCCAGCGGCTGGGGCAGACTGGAGAACACCGCCCACCAGGCCATCCGCCACTCGCTGACGCCCATCGACCGCAACGGGATGGAGATCGCCACTCCCTCCGGGACGTTGTGGATCGAGATGGCGACGGTCATGAACACCGCCAGTACCGGCAGCGTCAGGCTCCCGAGCGTGACCGTCGCCAGGCTCGGGTCGTCGATGCCCAGCTCGGCGAAGGAGACGCCCACCGCGACGCCCTCCGGGAAGCTGTGGACCGTCAGGATACCGAGGATGAGGACGAGTTTCCTGAAGTCGGCCTCCTCGTACTCCCGAGCGTCGAACTCCGCGTCCTCGAGCACCTCGTGCCCCACGATCACCAGCAGGACGCCGACGAGCACCCCCGGCCCGATGGCCACCGCCGCGGCGACGACCCCGCCTTCGACGACCGCCAGTCCCTCCCGGATCAGCCCGAACAGCGACGCCGCCACCATGATACCCGACGCGAGTCCCCACAACACCACGTTCCACCGGTCGGAGATATCGTCGACCAGAAAGAACGGGACTGCACCCAGCCCCGTCGCCAGCGCCGTCAACAGGCCCGCGACGAACACCAGCGCGAGATTTCCGAACTCGACCATTCGTACGTGAACCTACGCTCACCGCGCCCTTAATAGTTATCACTAATCTGATTGTTTTTGGGGGACCTAAAGCGGATCGGTGGCACGAGATCGGCGCGTGGGCAAGCCGCGACCGGGCGGCGTGCGGTGTGACACGCCGTGGTTAATGTACCTTATATGCATTATGAATACTCGAACTCCTATGCGGTGAGATATAAATACTGGTTCGCTGAATAATACGGTATGTCAACGACCGAGATGCGCACGACCGATGCGGACGCGGAGGCGGCGAAAGCGGGGGCGCGGTCCTACCGGGTCGTCAACCCGATGGGTGCGACCGGCCGGATGACCGTCGAGGCGCCCGAGGGGGACGAACGGACGGTCGTCGGCTGCCTTGACGGCCTCGTCGCGGAACGGCTCGACGGCAGGGCGCCGGGTTCGACCGTCCGGATGGAACTCTCGCCGGCCGCCGACGGCGAAGGGTACGTCGCCGCGCGCGTCCTCCCGGGCGGCCTCCCCGCTCTCTGAATCGAACCGTCGCCGCGCCGTTCCGGCACCCGCCGGTTCGCTACAGCCGGAACCGTGCGACGGTGTCGTAGGTCGCCCCGTCGGGACCCAGCACGCTCTCTTTCAACCGTATCTCTTCGACCGCGAGTCGGCCCACGCCCGGGTCGTCCTCGCGGACCGTCTCCTGCACTCGCTCTTTGCCGCCCGCGTGTTCCATCCGCGCGATCGTGACGTGAGGCGTGAAGTCGTGGTCCTCGGCGTCGAAGCCCATCGCCGTCGTCCGCTCCTCGACGGCCTCGTGCAGGCGCGCCAGTGCCTCGCCGCCCGAACGCGTTCCGACCCAGACGACGCTGATGTAGTCGAGGCTCGGGAAGACACCGAGTCCGCCGAACTCGACTTCGAACGGGGAGACGCCGGCGTCGGCGACCGCTGCCGACAGCTCGTCGACGAGGCCGTCGAGCCGATCCGAGTCGGTCTCGCCGAGGAATTTGAGTGTGACGTGGGCCTGTTCGGGGTCGGTGAAATTCAGGCCCGAGGCGCCTTCGAATCGGTCCTGGACGGCCGCCACTTCGTCGGCCAGCTCGTCGAGGTCCACGCTGACGAACAGTCGCTTGCCCATGTCCGTCTATCCGGTCGCCGACGGCTTCAGAGTTCTTGGGCACGGCTCACGGGAGGGCGGCCCGCTCGACCGGTAGCGTTCGTAATCCTCACCCGTTGGTTGTCCATCTGGACGATGTCGCCGCCGTTCCCAGGACGATCCGCCGCAGTACGGCCGCCCTGGCTGTGTTCCTGATCCCCGCAATCGAGGTCCTCAGCAACTACCAGTACGAAGGGGCGCGGTTCTCCGCGGCCGCGCTCGCGTATCTCATCGTGCGTTTCGGACTCGCGCTCGTCGACACTGCGAGCGGGTCGCCCGACCGGGCCTCGGCGGTGAACGATGGCGGCGGGGGCACGGAGTCGGCCGACGCGTCGACCGGATCGGACGCTGGCGGCTGACGGGTCGGTGACGTAGCCCTTAACCGCTCGGCTCGCGTACCCGGTGGTATGACTGACGACCGGGACGACCACGAGTTCTCCTCCGGGCAGGGATTCGGCGACCCCTACGAGGGGTTCGATATCGACCCGCCGGAGTTCCACGTCGACGCCGACAGAGTCGACCCCGTCGACTCGCGGGCCGTCACCGACCTCCTCGACGACCGAAACCTCGCCGCCGACGAGGTCGACGCCGAGCAACTGCTCGACGTGGGGCTGAGCTACATCGCCATCAACCGCTACGAGCAGGCCACCGAGGCGCTCGAACGGGCCGCCCAGTTCGCCGACGACGAGAAGATCGAACAGGAGGCCCGGACCAACAAGGGCGCCGCCCATGCCGAGCTCGAGGAGTGGGACGCCGCCATCGGCGCCTATCGCGAGGCCCTGAACATCGACGACGACTCCGAACACGCCGCCACCGCGGAGACGAACCTCGCCTTCGCCCTCTGGGAGTCCGGCCGCACCGAGCAGGCGCTCGAACACGCCGAGCGCGCCGTCGAGGTCGACCCCCGCTTCGCGCAGGGCTGGTACAACCGCGGCTTCTTCCTCCTCGAACGTGGACTCGCCGAGGACGCCCGCAACGCCTTCGACAACGCGATCCGCCTGGGCTTTCGCAACGCCGAGATCATCGAAGAGAAGGCCCGCGCTCTGGAGGAACTCGGCGAGGACGACCGCGCCGAGGAGCTGGCCGAGGAGGCCGACGAGCTCCGACAGGAGGCCGAGGCGGAGATGCTGGAGTAGGCGATGTTGCTCAACGAACGCGACACCGACGAGGGGCTGCTCGTCTCCGTCTGCGACCCCGAGGACCTGGGCGAGACCTACGAGAACGGCAGCGTCTCCCTGACCGTCGAACCCGACTTCTACGACGGCGAAGAGGCCTCGGCCGAGGAGGTCGTCGACAGCCTCAAGCGCTGTACGACGGCCAACCTCGTCGGCGAGGAGACCGTCGACCTCGCCGTCGAACACGGCTTCGTCGACGAGGAGAACGTCCTCGACCTCGACGGCACGCGCCACGCCCAACTGCTGTGGATGTAACGGCGGCCCGGCCGGTGCGACCGGAAGCTTTCTGACTTCACAGCCTGTCGACAGATACATGACCGACGGCGACAGCGGAAGCGACGACCCCGCGGACTCCGACGGAGGGCCGGACCCGGCAGTTCCCGACGGCGGGTCGATGGCCGAAATCGACGAAGAGCGGCTCTACGAGATCGTCCACGAAGCCGTCGAGGACGCGATCCTCGGCGTCGTCGGCACGCTCCTGTTGCTCGGGATCGGCACCGTCTTCCTCGTCTCCGGCGTGACGACCGTCGCCGGCGCGAGTTCCACCGCGTCGCTCGGGGTCGGTCTCATCGTGCTTCTCGTCGGCCTCGCGGTCTTCGTGACGACGCTCGGGGGCGTCCTGCCGGTCCGCGAGTGGGTCTGAACCCGGTGGGCGCCAACGCTGTTCGCCGAGTACGAACTGAGTTTTCGGGAAACCGAAGGAATGTTGCCCGTCGAGTGCCTGCATTCGGGTAATGGGAGTGTCAGAATCGGAGTCGCTCGACGTCGAGCGCATCCGCGAGGACTTTCCGATCCTCGAACGGGAGTTCGCGGGCGAGCAGCTCGTCTACCTCGACAACGCGGCGACCAGCCAGACGCCCGACCGGGTCGTCGACGCCATCGCCGACTACTACCGGACGACCAACGCCAACGTCCACCGCGGGCTCCACCAGCTGAGCCAGGAGGCCTCGATCGCCTACGAGGAGGCCCACGACCGCGTCGCCGAGTTCGTCGGCGCCGACGGCCGCGAGGAGGTCGTCTTCACGAAGAACACCACCGAGTCGATGAACACCGTCGCCTACGCGTGGGGCCTCGCGGAGCTGGGCCCCGGCGACGAGGTGGTCATGACCGAGATGGAACACCACGCCGCCCTCGTGACGTGGCAGCAGATCGCCAAGAAGACCGGCGCGACCGTGAAGTACGCCCGCGTCGACGAGGAGGGGTACCTCGACATGGACCACCTGCGCGAACTCGTCACCGACGACACGGAGATGGTCAGCGTGGTCCACGTCTCGAACACGCTGGGGACGGTCAATCCCGTCTCGGAGATCGCCGACGTGGCCCACGACCACGACGCGCTGTGTTTCGTCGACGGCGCCCAGTCGGTCCCGCACATGCCCGTCGATGTCAAGGAGATGGACGCCGACTTCTTCGCCTTCTCGGGCCACAAGATGTGCGGTCCCACCGGGATCGGCGTCCTCTACGGCAAGGAGCACCTGTTGGAGGAGATGCAGCCGTATCTCTACGGCGGGATGATGATCGAGAAGGTCACCTTCGAGGACTCCACCTGGCACGAGCTCCCCTGGAAGTTCGAGGCCGGCACGCCCGTCATCGCCCAGGGCATCGCGCTCGCGGAGGCGTGTGACTACCTCGACGAGATCGGCATGGAGAACGTGCAACGCCACGGCGAGGCGCTGGCGGAGTACGCCTACGACCGCCTCTCGGAGTTCGAGGACATCGATATCCTGGGGCCGCCGGGCGACGACCGGGCGGCGCTGGTGTCGTTCAACCTCGGGAACGTCCACGCCCACGACGCCTCGGAGATCCTCAACGACTTCGCCGTCGCGGTGCGGGCCGGCGACCACTGCACCCAGCCGTTACACGACAAGCTCGGCGTCCCGTCCTCGACGCGCGCGAGTTTCTACATCTACAACACCGAGGAAGAAGTCGACGAGCTGGTCGAAGCGCTGGACGCGGCGCGGGAACTGTTCGCCTGAGTAGCAGTCGGCGCCGTAGGTGCCGATTCACCGTCAGAGCAGGTTCTGACGTGCCTGCGGTCGTTCGCGGTGCTCACTCCCGCAGACACCGGACGCGAGCGAACGGAGTGAGCGAGTCGTCCGGCTTTTTCGCCGACGTTTTTGCCGACTGGGTTCCTCCGGCGCGTTTCCCTGCGGGACCCCTGGGCGGGAACCGATGGAACCGGAATACTGGGGTTTATGGCCGTGTTCGCGCTAGGAGCGCGCGTGGAGTCGCCGTTCGACGTTCTCTCGGTCGACCCCGACGCCGACGAGGAGGAGATCAAGGAGGCCTACCGGGAGACGATCAAAGACGTCCATCCCGACCACGGCGGGTCGGCCCGGGAGTTCCAGCTCGTCAGGTCCGCCTACGAGGAGATCAAGGACGGGGGAGGCGAGACGGTCGGCGAGGACGACGACGACCGGTCGCCGGCCGAGCGAGCCCAGGCGGCGGCCTCGCCGGGCGAGGACGAGCAACCGCGGCGCGAGCAGCGCTGTCGGGTCGAGTATCTCGACTACGAGGTGCTCGACGACCACGGGTGGGACCTGGAGGACCCGGACCTGATGGAGATGGCCGCTGACGGCGGGCTCGACCGCGAGGACTACGGCCAGTTCTGGGTCCGCCCGCGCGAGTCGCTACTGGAGGCCGCCGAGCGTCACGGCTTCGCCTGGCCGTTCGCCTGCCGCGGCGGCGCCTGCGCCAACTGCGCGGTCGTCATCCTCGAAGGGGACATGCGGACCCGCGTCGACCACGTTCTCCCCCAGGAGATGCTCGAGAAAGGCTTTCAACTGTCCTGCAACGGGATGCCCGTCACCGACGAACTGCAGGTCGTCTACAACGTCAAGTCGATGCCCGAACTGGAGGACCTGCTGCTCCCGCCCCGACCGTTCGAGCAGGCCCACGACGACTGACCGCGGGAGTCGGCCCCACGCCGCCCGCGGACTTTTCTCGAACGGGGACGACCGAACGACCGTGACACAGTGGCCCGACCGCCTGTTTCGCGAGCAGGCGGACCTGTTCGCTGAACAGTTCGACGACATGTTCGCGGCGGCGGACGACGAGGTCGCGGCCCTACTCGACCTGCTCGCCGCCGAGTTCGACTGCGAGCCCGAGCGGTCGCTCGACGTGGCGTGTGGCGTCGGCCGGCACGTCCTCGCGCTGGCCGACCGCGGGGTCGAGGTCGAGGGGCTGGACTTCTCCGAGCCGTTCCTCGACCGGGCGCGCGAGCGGGCGAACGACCGCGGGTTGGCCGACCGGACCGCCTTCCACCACCGCGACATGCGGGATCTGGACGAGCTGTCGGGCACGTACGACCTGATAACGGTGTGCTGGAACTCGCTGGGCTACTACGGTCGCGAGACCGACGAGGCGGTCCTGGCTGACGCGCGGGAGCTGTTGGCCGACGGCGGGGTGCTCGTCGTCGAGCAGTCCAACCGGGACGCCTTCGTCGCGGAGTTCGACGAGGCTACGGTCACCGAAGACGACGACCGCCTGACCGTCTACCGCCAGGAGTTCGACGTCGAGACGAGTCGGTTCGCGACGACGCTGGACGTGTTCGACGCGACCGGCGACGGCTACGAGTACGTCGACACCATGGAGTGGGAGAATCGGCTGTACGCCCCGCCGGTGCTCCGGGAGCTGTGCGAGCGCGCGCGGTTCGAAGACGTGACGCTGTTCGGCGGCTTCGACGGGAGCGAACTGACGCTCGACTCGACGCGGGTCGTCCTGCTGGCGACCGACGCCCACTGACCCCGAGCGGCCGCCGATCCGTCGGTTCGACCGCCGGTCATCGGTCCATCGAGACGGCTTTGACGAACAGGCCGAACGCGACGCCGAGAGCGACGTACGTGGTCACGTCGGACCCGGTGGTGCTCAGCAACAGCGCGAACGAGCCGACCGCGATGCTCCCGTAGATCGCTTGCCGCGACGTGTGTGGCATCGAGAGCCAGTACCGGATGTCTCTGGCCATAGTCGGGCTTGGTCGTTCGACGGGAATAGGTTGGGGATGGGGGCGCCGACGCCTACCCACCGAACTCCCAGCCGGCGCTCTCCAGGCGCTTCTCTTCGACGCGGTCGCGGCCGGCCTCGTACTCGTCGCCGTCGTGATGGGGCCGCTCGCGGGCGAGGTCGCGGGCGCGCTCGAACCACGCCTCGGCGTCCTCGTAGCGGTCGCCGGCCTCGTCGGTGTCGTCGGTGTCGTCGCCCTCGCGTTCGAGCGCGGCGGCGTGGGCGCTCATCGCCTCCAGCAGGCCGGCGGTGACCCAGGTGAGCTGGTACTCCAGCGCGTCCCCGGAAACGGGGGCGTGGCCGTTCCAGCCGGCGTCGGCGGCGGCGCGATAGCGGTCGAACGCCTCCTCCCAGGCGTCGACGGCGACGGTCGCCTCCTCGGCGTCGAGCGCCGTCTCACAGCGCCCCGCGGCGTCGTCGAGGAACCGCTCGCCGGCGTCGCGGAGGTCGGCTTCGACGGCGTCCAGTCGACTCTCGGCGCCTTCGGGCACGTCGTCCACGTCGTCGAGCGCGTCGCCGGCCTCCTCGACGGCCTCGGCGGCGTCGACGTACGCCTCGCAGGCGTCGCCGTAGCGGCCCTCCTCCAGCGCCGTCTCGACGGTCTCGTACTGGGACTCGGCGCGGTCGAGCCACGAGTTCACGCGGGTGTGGGCCAGCTCCTCGACGACCGTCTGGGTCTCCGCACGGATCTTCTGTTCGGGCGCGCGGTCCTCGCGGGTGGCACAGCGGCGGGCCTTGGAGAAATGCGAACGGGCGGCCAGCGCGTGCTGGTTGGGGTCGGCGCCGCGCTGGCAGGCGTCCTCGTAGGCGGCGATGGCGTCGCGGGCCTGCGCGAGCGCGGCGGACATATCCGCCCACGACGAGCCCACGTTGTCGATGTAGTCCTCGGCGGCCTCGACGTCGCCCTCGTCGGGGTCGAAGACGACCGTCTCGTCGTAGGTCTGGACCTCGATCTTGCTGTTGATCAGCCCCTTGCGGACGTGGCTGGTCTGCAGCGCGGTCATCTCGAAGGCGATCTCGGCCGTCTCTGGCTGGTCGCCCAGCACCCACAGCACCCGCTCGTCGGTCACGAGCATGTAGGCGCTGTGGCTGCCCCCCGATTCGATCGTCGTCGTTCGACCGTCCTCCGTGTGCTCGATCGTCCCGTCGTTGGCGAGCGCGTGCTGCAGCTCCTCGCCGTCGCGCAACAGCCCGTCGAGGTGCTCCGCGTCGGCGTCCCCGGACCCACCACCGGATATCGCGTCGTTTACTCGGTCGAACATTGCCCTATGGTTGTGCTGTATTTCCGGGACGGTCGGTAATAAACTTCGGTGTAGATTCACGCCGCGAAGCAACCCGGCGATCCGGATTATAGAGCGTATACGTCGACATCGTTCGGCCGCGTGGCAACCGGTCCCTCGGAATCCTTTTCCGGCGGTAGGGCATACTCACGGTCCACAATGGGTATCGGCGGCTCGGACATGTACCGACAGCAGATCCTCGACCACTACAAGAACCCGCGCAACTACGGTGAGATCGAGGAAGCCACGTACACCCACGTCGGCGAGAACCCGATGTGCGGCGACACCATCGAGATGGACGTCGTTCTCGACGACGACGAGGAGGTCGTCGAGCGCGTCGCCTTCCGCGGGGATGGCTGCGCTATCTCCCAGGCCTCCGCCTCGATGCTCTCGGAGCAACTCGCGGGCATGCCGGTCGAGGAACTGCAGGAACTGGACAGGGACGACGTGATCGACATGCTCGGCGTCGACATCTCGCCGATGCGCGTCAAGTGCGCCGTGCTCGCCGAGAAGGTCGCACAGGACGGCGCGGAGATCTACTTCGACGAGCTGGACGTCGAGAAGACGACTACCGAAGACGACTCGGATTCCTCGTAAGCAGCTCTCGAAGCCGTGTCAGACGGTTTCTACCGCTCCGTCTCGTAGACAGACGAGCGAGCGTTCGTGACGAGATGGCGCTCTCGGCACTGATGGCTCAACGGATTTCGCGACCCGAAGCGCGCGATCGCACAGAATCGCGGACCGGTCGGTCGACGCCAATATCTCTCACGCTGCCCCGGACGCCACGGGAGGCCCACGGGGTGCTCTCGCCATCCACACCGTATCGCTGAATTCATAAAATTCATTTCATGAGCGACAAATTAGTGTTTTCACTCTATACTTCTGGGGCATTCTCGGTGCCGATACGGAGAGGATAACAGTTATCAGAGTCTAACGCACTAATATATACGATGGATGATACGTGGCTCGACCGACGGCGGTTCGTGGCGGGTCTATCGACGGTCGGTCTCGTCGGTGCAGCGGGCTGCAACGGAACCGATGCGGGAGACGAGGATGCACCGACATCCACGCAGACACGTCCGTTCGACCGGTCTGGTGACGGTGATTTTCCCGGATATTCGGGAACCGTCTCGATCTCGGGGGAGGACGATTACTGGTCGTTCAAAATCCAGATGCGATCGTCGTTCGGCCTGCGATACACGGTCACGAACGAGAAATCGGAGGACCATGATTTCGACATCCTCGTCCTTTCTCCGGAACAGTACGACAACTACCTGCAAGAGATACGGGACACCGGGCCCGCTGTCGAAGAGATCGAACGTGTGTCCGCGCAGGGAGTTCAGTCAGACGTGCGGGTGTCGGGAGAGTTGGACGCAGGCACGTACTACTTCGTCGTAGACAACACCGACATCGGTGACGCCGGTGACTTCGGGAGCGAGAGTACCAGAGAGGTTACTGTGGAGGTAGAGACGTACGATCCTGCAGTGGCAACGGAGGCGTCGAATTCCGACGGGAACGACGAACCAACGGAATCGGCTACCGGTGAGATACTGCAGTCGTTTACCGAATCGATTGAGGCCGGGACGTACGAACAACCGGCCGAGCAAGATTGGGTCGAGGATGCACAGTACAACGGGCGAGCGAGTATCCCGGTCCTGCTGTCACACACCGCTCGGGTCCAGTACGAACTCGACCTGAGCGTACAGGAAGGCTACGAGACGATTCCGCTGAACTGTTACTTCGTCGATGCGTCCAGCTATCTCTATCTACAGCAGCGCCCACGTTCGGACGACTTCGAGACGATCGCTTCGGGGACCCGAGAGAATATAGCCGAAAACAGGTCGTTCTCGTTCGTACAGTCTCCGGGTGTGTACTTTTTACTCTTCGAAAGTGCAGAGATGGGGCGCGAATCCGAATTCGACGTCGATTTCGAAGCGGTGGCGTCTCTCGACGGGACGAGTTCGTGTCTCGACTCGGAGCTGACTGTGCCCCTAAACGCGCTGGAATACACCGGCGAACTCGTGAACGTCGAATCCTGGAACGTGTATCTTCACGTCCAGTACAACGGGGAGTCGGACACGACATATCAGATGGAGGTGACGTACAAAACGTCTGACGACGAGAAAACGATAACCCAGGAGCGAACGCAATCGGGGAGTTGCGCGACCAATTTCGTCTATTACGACGACATAACGATGAACGTCGTGGAGATGGGTGAACGGATACTGGGCGAAGTGAAGATATTCGACGAGTCCGGAGACGAACTACTCGCCGAGAAGAGTACGGATGTCGGTTACATCGGGCAATAGTCGACACACGGAATTGTCTTTCGCCCGCTCGAGAGTGGATCCTCTCGGGCTCCCGCGGCGTGCCCTACTCGGGAAGACGACCACCGAAGACGACGAGAGGTAGCGCGCCGCCGTCCGGTCGGGGCCACCGTCTTCGCGATTCGTGACCCGACTCACTGCGCGTCATCGGGTTCGACGACCGTCGGCTCGCCGTCGCCGTGTTCGATAGCGACGACGTGCCTGGTGTGGCGGGCGTGAGTCCGCGCCCAGCGCTCGGCGGCGTGGCGGGCGAGGTGTTCCGAGCGTTCGGTACAGCGGCGACACGAGGCGAGCCACGTTCGCACGTCGTCGGGGAAGTGGCCGGTGTGGCGCTTGTGGTCGAGCGCGAACTGCTCGACCGCCTGGTTGCCGACGCCCAGGTCGTCGAGCTCGTAGGACAGGTCCCACTCGCGGTCGCAGCGCGAACAGCCGACCGTCGGCGTGTCGTCCACGTCCGCCGGCGTCGACCCGCCTTCGGGCGGTCCGCTCGCGTCGTCGCTCTCGTCTGGCACGCCAGGGCGTTCGCTCCCGACTCCCTTGGCTCTGGCGGGGCTCGCGCCGGAACCGGGACGCATTTGCCTCCCAGGTCGCCTTCTCCGAACACGTGCGCTCGATCCACTCCGACCGCGCCATGGCTCGATCGCGCTCCCAAGGGGGGTCGACCAGTTGATCCCCCGCCGGGTGGCGCGCTACGACGCGCTCGTTGTGACCGCGCTGGTGTGGTTCCTCGGGAAGTTCCTCCGCTACGCGTTCCCGCCGCTGTTCGGCACGATCGGCTCGACGTACGGCGTCTCGCGAACCGTCCTCGGGTCGGCGTTCACGGCGCTGATGCTCGTCTACGCGGTGATGCAGTTCCCCTCGGGCCTGCTCGCCGACCGCGTCGGGTCGGTGCGGGTGATCGCCGTCGGGGCGCTCGTCACCGCCGGTGGGGCGTTCGCGCTCGCCGTCGACGCGCCGCTCGTCGTCCTCGTCGGCGCGATGGCGCTCGTCGGCGCCGGGACGGGCACGTTCAAGACCGTCAGCGTCAGCCTGCTCGCCCGCGCCTACCCCCGCGGGACTGGCCGCGCGCTGGGGGTCTACGACACGTTCGGGACGTTCGGCGGCGCCGCCGCGCCTGCCGCGGTCGTCGTCGCGTCGGCGGCCCCCGGCGTCTTCGGTGCCCCCTGGCGGACGCTCTTCCTCGCGGCCGGCGTCGCCGGCGTCGGGCTCGCCGCCGCGTTCGCGCGAGTGATCCCCCGGCGGCTCGGCGACCGGTCAGGCCCCGTCTCCCGGTCGTCCGAGTCCGTTCCGGAGGACGGTGGCGACGGCGCCGACGCGTCGGCGTCGCTGCGGGCCTACCTCTCGCTATTCGGCGACCCCCGGTTTGCCCTGTTCGTCGCCGTCACGGTCTGTTTCGCGTTCGCCTACAACGGCGCCGTCGCCTTCCTCCCGCTGTACCTGACCGAGGAGACGGCCGTCTCGGCGGCGACGGCGAACCTGCTGTTCGGCGCGCTGTTCGTGGTCAGCCTCGTCCAGTTGGCGACCGGCGCGGCCAGCGACCGCGTGGGAGTCGAGCCGGTCCTCGCGCTGGCGCTCGCGGTCGCGACCGTCGGGATGGTCGCCGTGCTGGCGTTCTCACAGACAGGTGGCCCGCTGGTGCTCGGCGGGGCGGTCGTCCTCCTCGGTATCGGCGCACACGGCTCTCGACCGCTCCGCGGCGCCTACATGATGGACGTCGCCCCCGAGTCGGTCGCCGGCGGCAGCCTCGGCGTCGTCCGGACGCTGCTGATGGCCGCCGGCGCCGCTTCGCCTGCCGTCGTCGGATACCTCTCCGAGACCGCCGGCTTCGGCGTCGCGTTCCGGCTGCTGGCGGCCGCCCTGTTCGCCGCGACGGCGCTGACGCTCGTCCTGTGGGCCACCGATCGGTGAGGAGAGTCCACCTCCCGGCGATAGAGGGACGGCGACCTACGCCGGGTCCCAGTCGAAGCCGGTCCCGACGGCCGACACGCCACCGTCGACCCGCAGGTTCGTCCCGGTGACGAACGAGGCCGCTTCGGAGGCCAGGAAGAGTACGGCGTCGGCGACCTCGCGCGGTTCGGCCGCCCGTTTGAGGATCCCCGGGCCGTCCGCGCTCGGTGTCGTCTGTTCCCCGCGGTACTCCCGGGCTCGCTCGGGGTCGTCGGGCAGGTGGTACTCGGTGACGACGTAGCCCGGCGAGACGGCGTTGACCCGGACCCCGTCGGGCGCGTGGTCGCAGGCCATGTCTTTCGTCATCGCGACGATGGCGCCTTTCGTCGAGTCGTACTGTGCCCACTCCGGGCGAGCGACCTCGCTGCCCATCGACGCGACGTTGACGACCGAGCCGGTCCCCTCGACCCCCGCGCCGGCGCCGCCGCCGCGTCCGTCTCTCTCACCATCCCCGCTCTCGTCGACCCCCTCGCCGGTCATCAGCGGGATCAGGTACTTCGCGCAGACGGCGACGCCCTTCTGATTTACGGCGAGGATGCGGTCCCAGCTGTCCTCGCCGGCCTCGGTGACCGGCGTCGGGTCGACGCGGATCCCGGCGTTGTTGACGAGGATATCGACGCTGCCGAACCGCTCGGCGACCGTCTCTGCCATCGCTTCGACGGCGCGCTCCTCGCCCACGTCGCACTCGACGGCCAGCGTCTCCCGGCCGGTGTCGGCCGCGATCTCGTCGGCGACTGTCTCGGCTCGCTCACCCAGCACGTCGACGACGGCCACGTCCGCACCCTCCTCGGCCAGTCGTCGGGCAGTCGCCTCGCCGATGCCGCGCGCGCCGCCGGTGACGACGGCGACGCTGTCGGCTACGCGTCCGGTCATGGCTCGCGGTTCGACCGTCCGGGTGTTGTAGCTGTCGGCGTCTCACTCGTACTCGGTCACGCAGAACCCGTTGCCCTCCGGGTCCTCCAGCACGGTCCACGTCGCGGTGTAGTCCTCGCCGGACTCCGTCTTCGTCTCGCGGACCGACGCCCCCAGGTCGGTGAGCCGCTCGACGGCCGTCGCCCGGTCCGTGGCGGCGAAGTCGAGGTGTATCGGCAGGTCCCGCTGGGTCCCCTTCGGCATCTGCTTGAACAGGAGAGCGGGGCCGCCGTCGCGGTCGACGATCCCGGAGTCGAACGACGACATGTCGCGCCGCTCGCCGCCGAGGGCCTGCTCCCAGAACCCCGCGAATTCCGCCGGGTCGTCACAAGCGAAGGTAATATGTTCTAGCTCGATCATGCAATTCGCTCATTAGCCGGCGGTGAGAAGCGCCTGCCGATACCGGCGAATAGCGACAGCGAGTCGTCAGAACCGTCGTCAGTCGGTCGAAAGCGACACCGGGTCGGCCGTCAGGCCAGGAAGACGTGCCGGGGTCGGTCGGCCAGCACTTCGCGGCCCCACTGGACCGTCTCGCGGAAGTCGTCCGAGCGGAAAAACGCCATCGCGTCCTCTCTGGCGTCCCAGCGGCTGGCGATGAACATGTCCGTCTCGTCCTCGCGGTTGGCCAGCAGCGCCGTTTCGCGGTGGCCGTCCATCTCGGCGAGCAGGCCGCCGACGGTCCCGAACGTGTCGACGAACTCCTCGCGGTAGTCCGGCTTGACCGTGTAGAACATCCCCATCGTGCCGAAGCCCTCGCGGTCCTGCGGGCGGCCGACGATCCCCGGCAGGTCCGTGAGGAAGTCGGCGGCAGTGTCGGCGGCGCTCTGGGTGTCCCAGAGGCTGACGACGGCGGTCGTGTCCGAGTCGTCGGCCACGTCACCGTAGACCGCGGTCTTGACGTGGGTGTCGTAGCGGTCGAAGCCCTCGCGCAGGTCGGCGACCTCCGCGTCGAGCGTCTCGGGGTCGGCCTCCGAGTACAGCACCAGCGCGTACACGTCCTCGCCGTGGGGCTGACCGGCGTAGACGCCTTCCTCGGCCAGTTCCGCGCGGATGTCCGCCGCCGTCGTGTCGTCGCTCCCCTGCGCCTCGGCGTCGTCCGCGCCGGCGCCCTCGTCGTCGCTCTCGTCGGCCTCGCCGGCGTCGCCGAGCGAGCCGCGTTCGCTGCGAGACACGCCGTCGACGTCGCTGAGGAAGCCGATGGCGGTGTCGGCGGCGCGCTCGTTGGCCCAGACGCTGACGATCGCCGTCTGGCCCTGGTTCGCCCGGACGTTCGTCAGAACGTGGGTGTCGTAGTGGTCGAAGTTCCCGCGGAGGCCGTCGATTTCGTCGACGATCGCCTCGGCGTCGGTGTCCGCGTAACAGACCAGCGCGTAGTCGCCCGCGCCGTACTCGTCGGGGTAAATTCCGAAGTTCGCGAGCGTCTGGACCGCCTCCTCGGCGTCCAGTTCCACGGCGTCGACGTCTTTCTGTGCGGCCGCGGGTCGACCGCCGCTCCCGCCGCTCTCGCTCGACTCGCTGACCGCCTCGGCCGCGCCGTCGTTCGCGCCGCCGGCGTGGCTCTCGGCCGGTGGGTCGGCCGCTTCGCCGTCGCTGCGGGCGCCGTCGCTGGCGTGCCCGTCGCGGCCAGTGCCCGAGGCGCTCGCGTGGGCCGACCGCTCGCCGGTCGGCTCCGCGGCCGCGCCGTCGGTCGGCACCGACTCGCCGGCGAGGTAGGCGTCCAGGTCCGCCGGCGGGAACGTCCGACCGACGTAGAAGGGACCGAACTCGGCGAACTTCGACGAGGAGGGGTCGAAGCGCATCTCGTAGAGCAGGTCTTTCACGTCGGTCATATCGTCGGCCCACAGCGTGACGCCCCACTCCCAGTCGTCCATCCCGACCGAGCTGGCGATCATCTGTTCGACCTTCCCGGCGTAGTCGCGGCCGATGTCGCCGTGGCTCTCCATGTGTTCGGCTCGCTCCCCGAACGGCAGGTCGTACCAGTTCTGGTCGGGCTCGCGCCGTTTCGACATCGGATAGAACGAGACGTGTTCTGCGTCGGGAATCTCCGGGTGGAGCCGCGACTGCATGTACTGTGCCAGCCCGGAGTCGTCGTCGACCTCGCCGTCGAAGTACTCCCGGGCGCGCTCGGAGTAGCCCGACGCCTCCGTGACGGAGACGTACGACGAGGACTGCTCGGTGAACTGCGCGAACTCGGTGCGCTCGAAGCGCCGCTCGAGGCGTTCGGTGTCCGCCAGGGTCGGCCGCAGATGGACGACCATGAGATCGGCCTTGTGGCCGACGACGGCGTACAGCGCCGAGTCGCCCGTCGCGGCGTCGTCGACGGCCACGGCCGACTCGAGGAAGTCGACGGCCTCGTCCAGCGCTCGCTCGCGGACGCGCTCGGGGGCGTCGCGCCAGGCCTCCCAGTCGATCGTCCTGAGGTCGTGGAAGGCGTACCAGCCCTCCTCCGTCTGTGGCGGCTCGCGTCTGACCATACCGGAGATAGCCGGTCGCTGCTTAGGAAAGTTGTTGTTCCCGCCCGCAGTCGCCCGAGCGACCGGCCGGCGCGCGAGCGGAGCGACCCCCGCTCAGTTCAGCAGTTGCGGCCCGAACAGCATGATAAAGAGGCCGGCGAGCATCAGCAGGCTGATCGAGGCGGTGACGGCGGTGGTCGCACGGCGGCCGTCGTCGACGGGGAGGCGAGCGACCAGCGATTCGGCCGACGCCCGGAGGATGTGCCCGCCGTCCAGCGGGAACGTGGGCACGCAGTTGAACACGCCCAGGTTGATGTTCACCCACGCGGTCCAGAACAGGACGTTCGCGAGCATGAACACCCCGCCGCCGAGCGGTTCGAGCGGTCCGGTCACCGTGTAGAAGTTCGTCACGTCGGGCACGAACCCGGCGAAGCTGTAGCCGAAGCCCAGGCCGAGGGTGCCCAGGAACGGCAACAGCAGGACGACGAACGTCTGCTGGAGGAACTGCCCGGAGAACAGCCCGCCCCAAGACCCGCTGAACCCACCGAGGTAGGCGAGGAACTGCGCCGCGGGGTAGACGTCGATACCGGCGTCGGTCACCGCGATGCCGCTGAAGCCCTGCTGGGTGCGGAGCCCGAGCGCGCCGCCCGGACCGTCCCAGCCCGCCGTGACGCTGTAGGTGTCGATCTCGCCGCCCACGGCGGCACGCACGTCGACCGTCTGCCCGCTTTCGAGGCCACCGATCACGTCGCCGTAGGCGGAGGCGTTGGGCGTGCGCTCGCCGTCGACCGAGCGGACGATCACGTCCGTCCCGTCGGTGGGGACGGAGGCGTTGGCCAGCGGGCCGTTCTCGACGGCTAGCCCGTAGGCGCCGACGGGGAAGGTGGCCGTCCCGCGGTTGGTTTCGATGGTGGCCGTCTCGCGGCCGGCCATCGCATCGGCGAACCCGCGCTCGGTGTAGACCGCGGTGCCGTTGACGGCCTCGACGATCGTCGCGTTCTCCCGGTTCGGTCCGATGCCGTCTGTCACCGACGGGACCGACCTAGCGAGCGAGAGTTTCCGCTCGAGCGTGGTCGTCTCGCCGCCTTTCAGCGTGAGTTCGACCGACCGATCCTCGACTGCGGCGAGTCGGTCCTCGAACTCGGAGACGTTCGCGATCTGCTGGCCCTCGACCTCGGTGACCAGGTCACCGTACTCCAGACCGGCCTCGTCGGCCGCGGACCCGGCGGCGGCGTTGCCGACCGGGACGCCCGCCGCGGTGGCGATGGCGCCCGAGACGGGTCCGAACAGGAGCAGGAAGCCGACGAACGCGACGAGGAAGTTGTTGGTCACGCCGGCGGCGAACATCCGAGTCTGGCTGCCCCGGTTCGCGCGGAGACGGCTCTCCTCGTCGGGTTCGACGAACGCGCCGACGGGGAGAAAGGAGAAGAGCGCCAGTCCCATCGAGTCGATGTCGATGTCTTCAACGCGACAGAGCAGGCCGTGGCCGCCCTCGTGGACGACCAGGCCGATCAGGAGGCCGAGGACGATCTCGGGCGCCGCGGACAGCGGGAGAAAGTCGTTGACGCCGGGGATCACCAGCACGTTCTGGGGGTTCTGGACGGGTTGGGCCTCGGGCTGTTGTATCGCCTGCCAGCCGGCGTTGAAGACGGCGGCGAACATGCCGACCATCGTCACCAGCGCCATCCCGACGCCGAAGTTGCCCCAGGCGCGCCAGAGCCGCTTGGGCTTGGCGAGCCACGTGAGGAACTGCCGACCCCGGAGCGTGTGCAGCGTCACGATCGGGCCTGAGACGCGGACCGAGTCGGGGAGCTTGCCCCTCGACTGCAGCGCCATCGTCACCGCGGTGAAGACGACGAGCGCGGCGAGCACCCAGTACAGCGGGCTTACCATTACCCGATTGCAGGGGCCTCCCCGTCAAGAGGGTTTGGTTATTCGGGGTCGGCGTGGGTCACCCGACAGACTGGTCACGCGTCCCAGCCGGGCCGGAGACTGCGTCGAACCGCGGTCCGGCTACCGTTCCCGGCGTAGTCGCTCGACGACGAACTCCCGGTCCAGATCGCCGAGGAAGTAGCCCAGCTGGGGCCCCTCTTCCTCGCCGAAAAACAGCCGGTAGCCGACGGCGAAGAAGTCGCCGACCTCGACGTCGTGGCGCCTGGCCGCCTCGTAGATCTCGCCCTGGATTGCCTCGCCGTCGGCCCCATCGGCGACGAACTCGGCCAGGTCGTCCAGCGCTGCGGCGGTCGCCTCGTCGACGGACACCTCGGGCAGCTCGGTCCGGGAGACGGTGTAATCGTACTCGTTGTCGGTGCGGTCGGCCCACTCGCTGGCGAGCGCGACGCGGCTGAAGGCGTCGTCGACGGCCCACCCGGGGTCGTCGTCGGCGACGTGGCCCTCCTTGCGTGCGGTCGCCGCGCGGGCGTCCTCGTCGTCGAACATCCCCAGGACCGCCGCGAAGGTGTAGGGCAACCGCACCCGATCCGCGAGCTCGCCGTCGACGAACTCGCGGCGCCGGCGGCGGTCCGCGGGGTCGTTGTGGTCGAAGTCCGCGGCTCCCGCCGCCGCGTCGGTGTCACCGGCCTCGAACACACCGGACTCGGCCAGCGCCGCAGACGGCACGTCCCCGAGCGAGGGCAGGAACGGATACACGCGCTCGGCCCGCCGCTCCTCTTTCTCGGTGCCCGACTCCTCGCCGTAGTACAGGCGCTCGACGCGGTCGAACTCGTCGACCAGCTGGTCGAGCCGCTCGATACTGAAGTCCCGTCCCCGGTTGGGGTCCTTCGCGAAGAAGAAGCGAACCACCTCGGGTTCGAGCATCTCCAGCACGTCGTGGACCAAGACGATGTTGCCCGCCGAGGAGGAGAACGGTTCGCCGTCGAGGGTGAACCACTCGTAGACCATCGGCTCGGGCGGCTCGATATCGAGGACGTTCTCGGCGATGTCGACGCCCGAGGGCCACGACCCCTCGGCGTGGTCCTTGCCGAACGGCTCGAAGTCGACGCCCAGCACCTGCCACTGGGCGGGCCACTCGAAGCGCCAGGGGAGCTTCCCCTCCCGGAAGGTGGCCGTCCCATCGTGGCCGCAACCCTCGATGGTGCGGTTGCCGGCCTCGATGTCGGTACAGCGGTAGTCGACTTCCCTGTCCTCGACGCGGACTGCCGTGACGGTCTCGGTGACCTTCCCGCACTCGCCGCAGTAGGGGTTGAACGGGACGTAGTCCTCGTCGACCTTGTCCTGGTACTCCGAGAGCACCTCTCGAGCTCGCTCGCGGTTCTCGAGGACGTGCTCGACCACGTCGTCCATCCGCCCGGACTCGTAGAGGTCGGTCGTCGAGACCACGTCGATGGGGGCGTCGAGCAGTTCGGCGGACTCGGCGATCAGCGTCGAGAAGTGCTCGCCGTAGGAGTCACAGCAGCCGAAGGGGTCGGGGATCTCCGTGTACGCGTGTCCGAGGTTCTTGCCGAGCGCACCGGCGTTCACGTCGCCCAGGTCGACGACGTTGCCGTCGAGGTCGGCGAGTTTCCGGGGGAGTTTGCGCAGCGGGTCGCGGTCGTCGGTCGTGAACACCTGGCGGACCTCGTGGCCGCGCTCGCGGAGGACCTCGGCGACGAAGTAGCCGCGCATGATCTCGTTGACGTTGCCCAGATGGGGCACCCCGGAGGGGGAGATGCCGCCCTTGATCACGATCGGCTCCTCGGGGTCGCGGGCCTCGACTGCGTCGGCGACCTCGTCGGCCCAGAAGGCGTAGTGGTCCTCGCCGTCGGTCTCGTCGCTTCGGGTGTCGTCGGCCGTCTCGGTCGCGCCGGGGGCGTCCGCCTCGTCGGCTCCGGCGGTCGCGCTCGGCCCGTCGGTCCCGGTGTCGTCGCCGGTCTCGCTCATCGGTCGCTCCACTCGGCGGGTGCCTCCCCGACGCCCTCGGGGACCACGTCGGTGCCGTCGTGCTCGCCGGTGCGGACCGCCCGCTCGACGGCGTCGGGATCGCTCCCGTCGAGGACGACGGTCCTGATACCCGACCGCTGGACGATCTTGGCGGCGAGCAGGTCGACGGGGGCGTTGCTGCCGGCGTCCATCTCCAGGTCGGCGATCAGCCCCACGAGCTCGTCGGCGGTGATCTCCGAGAACTTCGCGGCGTCGGGGTCCTCGCTCGGGTCGGCGTCGTACACGCCGTCGACGCTGGTGGCGTAGACAAGCAGGTCGGCGTTGACGTACTCGGCGAAGGCGGCGCTGACGGCGTCGGTGGTCTGCCCGGCGACGGTCCCGCCCATGACGGGGATGTCCCCCCGGCGAATGGCTTCTCGGCCCGTCTCGTAGCGCTCGGGCGGGGTCGGAGCGGCCCGCTCGTCGAGCGCGGCGATCAGCAGGCGACCGTTGAGTCGGGTCACCTCGATCCCCAGCTGGTCCAGTTCGATCTCGTTGGCGCCCAGCTCGCGCGCGGCGCCGATGTACTCGCGTGCCGTCGGCCCGCCGCCGACGACGGTCCCGAGCGTGTGCCCGTCGGCGTCGAGCGACTCGATCGCGTCGGCGTAGGCCCGGACCCGTTCCGGACCGACCGACGGGACGAGCACGCTCCCGCCGACAGAGACGACTGTCTTCATTGGCTCGCCGTAGCCACGAGGCCGTCTTAAGGGTTGTCAAGCCGCGACGCCCGGGACGCGTCCTCGAATGCCCTCCGACACCATCGGACACCGTTGGCTGCCTCAGACGCCCGCGAGGGCGCTTGTCGCTCCCGACCGCTCCGAACCAGCAACAGTTGCCTCAATATGTGGCTGAATCGGCGTTTCGTGCCGGTGCACGCGCCGGTCGTGCGAAGCGAGCGCAAAAACGTGTGGCGGTTTCAGAGGCGATTGTAAAACGTCTAAGGGCCTTAGAAAACGTTGTAAAAGTTTGGAAATCGGGCGTTTCACCCGGGTCGTCTGTGAAACGACACGAAGCCACCCGAAGCTTCCTCCCTTTATATGGGCTTACCGGCCACAGAGAGAAACGAGGTGTCAACATGAGCTCGATACTCCAGCCCTCCAACGACGACGCGCCGTCGAAAGAACAGCGACTCAAGGCGTATCTGCGCCAGAAGGCCGAGGACGGCGAGATGTACTTCAAGAGCAAGTTCATCGCCGACGAGGTCGGCCTGTCGCCCAAAGAGATCGGCGCGCTCATGGTGAAGATCCGCGATTCGGCCACGGAGCTCGAGGTCGAGAAGTGGTCTTACACGAGCGCGACCACGTGGCGCGTCGAAGTCGCCTGACTTCGAGCTTCCCCGAACACCGCACGCTCTGACCCCGCGAACCCCCGCTTACACCCTGGACGGCGACCCCGTCCGCACCCCCACCACGCGCACCGGCTCCCGAACACCATCCGTTCACCGCACCCCTGTCTCTGGCGGGGCGCCCGAACTCGGGCACCCCGCCCACGTTCCCCCCGCGATAGCGGCCTGACGGCGCGACGGGCGCCGCCGGCCGCCCGACCGCACCGACCGGTTCCCCGCCGGTCGAAGTCGGCCATGTCCCTGGATTTATACCGAGGAGAACCCAACCGAAGTCTGATGGACGAGCGTCGCACGCCGACGGAGGGGCCGTCGGTCGAGGCCGTCGAGTCGGTCTTCCAGGTGGCCGACGTACGCGTCGGCGAGGACGACACGGTGTACTACCTGGGTACCCCGCTCGCGTCCGCCGAAACCCTGGAGCGGGAGCTGTGGGGCCTGTTCCGCGAGGCGGGCTACGACGTGTCGCTGACGACTCGCGCCCAGGCCCCGGGCCCCTTCGACGAGCGACCGGCCGTCGAGGAGCGCTTCGGGCCCACCAGGCCCCAGTACGTCCTCGTCGCCGAACCGCGTTCGCCCCACATCGACGGGGTCCCGTGGACCAACCTCCTCTTTTTCGCGCTAACGGTGCTGTCGACGCTGTACGTCGGCTCGATCTGGTACTACGTCGACCTCGATAGCCCGCTGGCCCTGCTGGAGGCGTGGCCGTTTACCGCCGCGATCCTCGGCGTGTTGGCGGTCCACGAGTTCGGCCACTACGTCATGATCCGGTATCACGACGTGGACGCCAGCCTCCCGTATTTCATCCCGTTCCCCTCGCTCATCGGGACGATGGGCGCCGTCATCCGCATGCGCGGGCGCATCCCCGACCGGAAGGCGCTGTTCGACATCGGTGTCTCCGGGCCGCTCGCGGGCCTGGTGGCGACGGTCGTCGTGACCGTGATCGGGCTGTTCCTGGACCCGATCACCGTCCCCGAGAGCGTCGCCACCGGCGGCGGCGCGATCCGGTTCAACGACCCGCTCCTGCTCGTGATCCTCGCCGAGCTGACCGGCCAGCCGCTGTCGTATCCGGACCCGGGGCTGGCTGCCAACCCCGTCATCTTCGGCGGGTGGGTCGGCATGTTCGTCACCTTCCTGAACCTCCTGCCGGTCGGGCAGTTCGACGGCGGCCACATCGTCCGCGCCGTCCTCGGCCCCCGCCAGGAAACCGTCGCCGCGGCCGTTCCCGCGGCCCTCTTCGGCCTCGCGGGCTACCTCTATTTCGCCCAGGAAGCGACGAACGCCGTCGTGCTCTGGGTCGTCTGGGGCGTCATCGCCGCCGGACTGGCCTACGCCGGCCCCACGACGCCGATCCGCGACGACCCCATCGACCCCCGCCGCCGGGCGCTCGGCGTCGTCACGCTCGTGCTCGGTCTGCTCTGTTTCACGCCCGTCCCCTTCGAGATCATCGCCGGGTGAGGCCGGCGGGGAAGCGAATCGTCAGTGCGTGTATCCACGATCAGCGAGCGGGTCGCCGTCTAGCGTGACCGGGGCCCCCGCGGCTTGGCCGCGTCGGCCCGAGGCGCTCCCCGCCTCGCGCTCGACGACCGTGCCGACCCTGGTCAGCTCGACCGACAGGTCCGCGCGGACGCCCGGGAGGGCCGCCTCGGGAACCGTACAGACGAGTTCGAAGTCCTCACCGAAGTGAGCACCCAGCTCCAGTCGGTCGTCGGCGTCGTCGGCCACGTCGTCGACGACCGGGTCGACCGGGAGCGGCGACTCGACGGCGACCCCGCAGTCGCTGGCCTCGGCGATCTGGTGGAGCGAGCGGGCCAGCCCGTCGCTGGAGTCCATCATCGCGGTCGCCCGGCCGGCGAGCGCGCGTCCGGCGGCCACGCGGGGCTCGAACCGGAACAGGTCGTTGGCCCGCTCGACCGCGCCGCGCTCGAACAGTCGGAGCGCGGCGCCGCTCCGCCCGAGGGTGCCGGTGACGCAGACCGCGTCGCCGACTCGGGCGCCCGAGCGCGGGACGGGCTCGTCGGTGTCGCCGAGGGCGGTCGTGGCGACGGTGAACTCCTCGTGGTGGTCGAGGTCGCCGCCGACGTACTCGGCGCCGACGGCCTCGCAGACCTCGCTCGCGCCGTCGACGAAGTCGGCGAGTTCCGTCTCGTCGAAGGCGGGGGCGGCGTAGACGGCGACTGCGGCGGTGGCGTCGGCGCCCATCGCGGCCACGTCGGAGAGCGAGGCCCCGACGGCGCGCCAGCCGGCGGTGTAGCGGGTCGTCCCGTCGGGGAAGTCCGTCCGGTCGTGGAGCATGTCGGTGGTCACGACCTGGCCGTCGAGGACTGCGGCGTCGTCGCCGGCCGCCGACAGACGGTCACCGAGCAGCCCCAACGCGGTCCGTTCGTCCATACCCCGCGTTGGCCCCCTCCCGGGAAACCCCCTGCGGTTCCGGCGGGTCGGCGGCCCGACAGTTCGGGCCCGGTCCCGCGTCGGTCGGCGGTCGCGTCTCGCGTTCGCACCCGCTCGGGAGGCGCCCACTCCGGAGGGTTCAAGCCGCGGACGCCCTTCGGACCCGACATGAACGGGGACAGGTGGGCGACGGTCGTCGGCTTCGTCGGCGCTGCGCTGGTCCTCGCGGCGCTCGTGTGGATCGTCGGCATCGGCGACATCGTCTCGGAGCTCCGCGGGATCGAACCCCAGTACCTGCTCGTAATCCTCGGCGTCGCGGTCGTCTGGCTGTTCTTCTGGGGGATGGCGCTACGGACAGTGCTGGGCGCGCTCGACGCGCCGCTCTCGATCGGAATGAGCGGGTTCGTCTTCGCCGGCGCGGTCTTCTCGAACAACGTCACCCCCTTCGGCCAGGCGGGCGGCGAGCCGGTCAGCGGCTACCTCATCTCCCGGGCGGCCGACAGCGAGTACGAAACCGGGTTGGCCGCCATCGCCTCCGTCGACGCGCTCCACTTCGCCCCCTCCATCGGCTACGCCGTGGTGGGGCTGACGTTCGTCGTCGCCGGTGCCGCAGAGTTCGGTCGCAACCTCATCTTCGCGACGACCGCGCTGGTTACCCTCGCGGTCGGCATCCCGGCCGCCGCGTACTTCGGTTGGCAGTACCGCTACGAGCTCGAGGCGGCCGTCGTCCGCGCGGTCACTCCGGTTATCCGCACGCTCGGCCGGATCGTTCCCCGCAAGTCGCCGCCAACCGCCGAGGCGATCGAGCGCCGCATCGAGGGCTTTTTCGCCGCCATCGAGCGCGTCGCCACGAGCCGTTCGACGATGCTCGAGGCCGTCGGCTTCTCGGCGCTCGGCTGGCTGGCGATGTGCACCTCGCTGTGGCTGTCGGTGTACGCGCTGGGCCACACGATCCCGTTCTCGGCCGTCCTGCTCGTCGTCCCGATGGGCGCGGTCGCCGGGATGACGCCGCTGCCCGGCGGACTGGGCGGCGTCGACGCCGTGCTGATCGCACTGCTCGTCTCGACGACCGGGATCTCCGGCGGCGTCGCCGGCGCGGCCGTGCTCGTCCACCGCGGCGCTACCTACGTCTTCCCGACGGTCGTCGGCGGCGGCGTCGCGTTCGCTCTCGGCATCGGTGACTGAGACGGCCGATCCCCCCGCCTCGCTGTGCCGTGGCCCTCACTGTATTCGGGCCACGCGCTCCCTGTGTCTCCGTCCCGCACCGTCTCGCGAACGATGCCCTTAAATGAGCCGCTCCGGAAGAACGCTGTAATGGCGACACTCTACGACGTGCCCGCGGAAGACCTCAACGAGGCGGTCGCCGAGCGCCTCGCCGAGGAAGACGACGTACAGGAACCCGATTGGCTCAAGTTCGCGAAGACCGGTGTCGGCCGCGAACTGCCGCCCGAGCAGGAGGACTTCTGGCAGCTTCGCGCCGCCAGCCTCCTCCGAAAGGTCGCCGTCGACGGCCCCACGGGCGTCGGCGCGCTCCGGACGGCCTACGGCGGTACCAAGCAGGGCTCCAATCGCTACGTGGTCCGCCCGAACCAGACCACCGACGGCAGCGGCAAGATCGTCCGCACGGCGCTCCAGCAGCTCGAAGCGGCCGGCTACGTCCAGACCGCTGAGGGCGAGGGCCGCCGCATCACCGCCGAGGGTCAGAGCCTCCTCGACGACACCGCCGGCGAGGTCCTCGAAGACCTCGACCGCCCGGAACTCGAACGCTACGCCTGAGGTTTCTGCGGGTCGTTCTCCGCGTTCGCCGACTCGAGTAGCTCGACCGCCGGTCCGGTGGCTCCGAAATCGTTTTCCCCGCGACTCGACAAGGGACGCCCATGAGCGGCGAACCGAACGACGAGGAGTTAGAGAAGCTCCGCCAGGAGAAGATGGAGCAGATGCAGGAACAGGGCGGTCAGGGTCAGGGCCAAGGCCAGGGCGTCGACGAGGAGGCCATGGAGGCCCAGCGCGAGCAGCGCGAGGCCCAGAAGAAGGCCATGCTGCGCAAGCACCTCACCGACGAGGCGCGCAAGCGGCTCAACACGGTCCAGATGTCCAAGCCCGAGTTCGGCGAGCAGGTCGAACAGCAGGTGCTCGCGCTGGCCCAGAGCGGCCGGATCCAGGGCAAGATCGACGACGACAAGATGAAACAGCTCCTCAAGAAGCTCCAGCCCGACAAGAAGAGCTTCGATATCCAGCGCCGGTAGATGCCGACGGTCGCCGCGCTGTTCTCCGCCGGCAAGGACTCGGCGCTCGCGGCCGCGCTCCTCGCCCCGTTCTACGACCCCGTGCTCTGTAGCTGCACGTTCGACCTCGACGGCGCCCCGTCCGTGGTCGAGACGGCCCGCGAGGCCGGCGAGCGGGTCGGGTTTCCCGTCGAGCGGGTCGAACTCGACGAGTCGGTGGCCCGCGAGGCCGTCGACCGGATGGTCGCCGACGGCTATCCACGCGAAGGGATCCAGATCGTCCACGAGCACGCGCTGGAGACAGTCGCGGTCCGCGAGGCGGTCGGCGGCGACACGTTCGTCGCGGTCGCGGACGGCACTCGCCGCGACGACCGCGCGCCCGCGGTCGACCGACCGTTCGCACAGAGCCTGGAGGACCGCCACGGGATCGACTACCTGCGGCCGCTGGCGGGCTACGGCCGCGGGGCGATCGACGACCTGGCCGACCGGCTCTTGGAGGTTCAGACCGGGCCGAGCGAGGCGATTCCGACCGGCGACTACGAGACGGAGCTTCGCGCGTTGATGGCCGCCGAGTACGGCGCGGAGTCCGTGTCGGACGTGTTCCCCGAGCACGTCCAGTCGCGGGTGCTCGGGCGGCGGACGTGAGTGGTCGCGGGGGGCCGCTCGGGGGTCGTCGCCCCACACGGACAGGTTCAAGCGACCCCTCGCCGAACGGCGTGGTATGTACGAGGGACTGAAGGGGTTCACCGACTTCTACCCCGACGAGATGGCCCCGATCCGGGAGGTCATCGACACGATCGAAGACACCGCCCGGGCCTACGGCTTCCGCGAGACGTCGACGCCGGCGCTGGAGCCGGCGGAGATGTGGACCGACAAGAGCGGCGAGGACATCGTCGACGAGCTGTACGACTTCGAGGACAAGGGCGGCCGTCACGTCACGCTCACGCCGGAGCTGACGCCGACGGTCGCGCGGATGGTCGTCGCCAAGCAGCAGGCGCTGTCGAAGCCGATCAAGTGGTTCTCGACGCGACCGTTCTGGCGCTACGAGCAGGTCCAGCAGGGCCGCTTTCGCGAGCTCTACCAGACCAACGCCGACATCTTCGGCTCTTCCGAACCCGAAGCCGACGCCGAGGTGCTGGCCTTCGCCGCCGACTCGCTGACGAATCTGGGCCTCGACGGCTCGGAGTTCGAGTTCCGCGTCTCCCATCGGGACATCCTCGGCGAACTCCTGCGGTCGTTCGACGCCGACGTCGACACCACCGAAGCCATCCGGGCGGTCGACAAGCGCGCGAAGGTCGACGAGGGGGAGTATCTGGGGCTCCTGTCGGACGCCGGCCTCTCCTACGACCAGGCGCGGGAGTTCGACGATCTGCTCGTCGCTGGCGACGACGATCTGTCGGCGCTTACCGACTTCTCCGACAGCGAGGACCTCGCGGCGGCGGTCGAGAACCTGGAGCGCGTCCTCGCCGCCGCCGAGGACTTCGGCGTCCGGGAGTACTGCGACGTGAGCCTGACGACCGCTCGGGGGTTAGACTACTACACGGGCGTCGTCTTCGAGTGCTTCGACGCCTCGGGGGAGGTCTCCCGGTCGATCTTCGGCGGCGGCCGCTACGACCACCTCATCGAGGAGTTCGGCGGCCAGTCGACGCCCGCCGTCGGCGTCGGCATCGGCGTCATGAACTCGACGCTTCCGCTGTTGCTCCAGACCCACGACGCCTGGCCGGGCGAGGGCATCTCGACGGACTACTACGTCCTGCAGGTCGGCGACGTGCGCTCGGTGGCCTCGCGGATCGCCCGCGAGTTGCGCGAGCGCGGCCACGTCGTCGAGACCGACGTGAGCGACCGGTCGTTCGGCGCGCAGATGAACTACGCCGACTCCATCGACGCCGAAACCGTGGTCATCGTCGGCGAGCGCGACCTGGAGAACGACGAGGTGACGGTCAAGGACATGGCATCGGGCGACCAGACGAACGTCCCGGTTGCGGAGTTCCCCGGCGACAGCGAGCGGCCGACCTACGACGAGTTCGCCTGAGCGGATGCGCGCCTATCGGCTCGCCTACGACGGCCGCCCCTTCCACGGGTTCCAGCGCCAGCCCGACGTGCCCACCGTCGAAGGCGCGGTCTTCGACGCGCTCCGTGCGTTGGGTGTGCTGGCCGACGAGGCGGACAAGCCCGAGGGCTACGCCGCCGCGGGACGAACCGATGCGGGCGTCTCGGCGCGAGCCCAGACTATCGCCGTCGAGGCGCCCGACTGGCTCTCGCCGCGGGCGTTCAACAGCGAGTTGCCCGCGTCCGTTCGCGCGTGGGCCAGCGCGGACGTGGACCCGGGTTTTCACGCCACCCACGACGCCGAGTCTCGGACGTATCGCTATCACCTGTACGCGCCCCGTGATGGAGCGCTCGACGAAGCGCGGCTTCGCGACGCGTTCGACCGGCTCTCGGGCGAACACGACTTCCACAACCTCACGCCCGACGAGGAGGGGACGGTTCGTGACCTCTCCGCCGCGGTCGAGCGTGACGGTGAGTTTCTGGTCGCCGAACTCGCGGCGGGCGGGTTCGCCCGACAACTGGTCCGGCGCGTCGTCGGACTCGCCGTCGAGGTCGGGCGCGGCGAATCGGCACTATCGAAAGTCGGCCGGGTACTCGGTTCGGGAGCGGTCGCCGGTCCCGAGGGCGTCGCACCGGCGCCCCCGTACCCGCTGGTGCTCTGGGACGTTGCCTATCCCGGTGTGTCGTGTTCCGTCGACGACGATGCGGCCGAGAGCGCCCGCGAGGTGTTCGGCGACCGCTGCGTCGAGTTGTCGACTCGAGGCCGCGTGGCCGGTGCGATCCGCGATTCGATCGAATGAGCTGTCGTCGGCGTCGTCGTCGCAACCGCACTCGACGGCACGCTACGAAAGCCCTCTGCGCGCTCGCGGTCGCTGTCTCTGAAAATCGGAGATTGTCAGGATGACGAGAGAGCTTCGCTCTCTCGAACCAAAGCGGGATATCCGCATTTTCCGCACTGCCGGCGCGGATAGTCCCGCTCGGACGACCACGTGAACGCGAGCAGGGCGGTCGGCTCCGCCGACCGCCGCAAGCCGTGGCGGCTGCGCCGCCACGCGCACCTCGCCTTTTCAGTCCACCAGGGACCGCACAGCACCGCGATCGGCCACGAGCCTCCCCAGCCGATTCGGTGCTCGTCGCCGGCCCCTGCGCGCCTCATCCCTCACACGGTGTCGTCGGGCGGCTCTCACGAGGTTCGAGCACGCTCACGGCAGAGCCGTTCGCACCGAGGCGCTCCGCAGTCGCACCTCGCACTGCCCGACAGCGCGCGCCAGATATCAACCTCCACGGCCGAAACACCGCGACACGCTCTCCCACGTCGACACAAGACCTATTCGATTCGGCCGAAACTGGAGGGGTATGACCGAGGAAGTGCGCGAGTGGTGGGAGCTGACGGCCCGCTGGTTCCAGGACGACATCGATCTGGACGTGGGGGTCAACTGGACCGGAATGGCCGTCGACGACGACCTGCGGCTGCTGTTGGACGTGGCGGGCAAGGACGTGCTGGAACTCGGCTGCGGCGGCGGGCAGTGCTCGGTCGCGCTGGCCCAGCGCGGGGCGAACGTGACCGGCATCGACCTCTCCGAGGAACAGTTGGCGTTCGCTCGCGACCTCGCGGACGAACACGACGCGGCCGTGGACTTCGTCCAGGGCGACGTGACGGACCTCGGGATGTTCGCCGACGACAGCTTCGACGTGGCGTTCAACGCCTACGTCTTCCAGTGGGTCGACGACCTGGCCGCCTGCTTCCGCGAGACCCACCGCGCCCTCCGCCCCGGCGGTCGGTTCGTCTTCTCGATGCCCCATCCCGTCTACGGCCTCGCGGACCCCGAGAGCCACGAGATCGAGGAGAGCTACTTCGACACCGGGCGGCAGGTCACGCCCCAGGACGACCTCGACGTCGACATGGTGACCTACCGCCACTCGGTCGCCGACGTACACAACGCCCTCGTCGGGGCGGGGTTTCGGGTCGAGCGGGTGCTCGAACCGGGCTCGTCGGACCCCGACGACTACGAGGAGGGGCCGTGGGGCGAGAACAAACCGGCGTTGCTGGCGAAGTTGCCGTCGACGCTCGTCTTCGAGGCGCGGGCGGAGTGAGGCGGGTCCGGATGGGCGTGGCTGACACCGAGGCCGCGTGACGAATAAAGCATTTGCCGCTGGGGGTCGCTATCCCCGGCGATGCCCTCCAGACTCGACCGCGCGGTGGCAGTCACCGAGGAGTCGCGCTCGCTCGCCTGGATCCCGGTGGTCGCGACGCTACTGTCGGGGTCGCAGGTCGCCCGCGCGCTCGCCGCCGAAGGTGGCGGCGGTGTCACGTTCCCGTTTCCCGCCGGCCTGCCGACGCTGTGGACGTACGTCTCGCTGCCCAGCGGCCCGGCCGGCGTCGGGATCGGCGGCCCGCTCTCGGTCGCGCTCGTCGCCCCGCTGTTTCTCGCCGGCCTGCTCGTCACGTCGGCGCTGGAGGCGGGCTTTCTCGGCGCGCTGAACGCTCGCATCGACGGCGAGGAGTCCGCGCTCGGTGACAGCGTCCGGCGGTTCACCCTCCGCATCCTCGGCGCGAACCTGATCCGGTTCGGAGTCGTGGTCGTCGCGATCCCCTTCCTGATCCTCCCGCCCATCGGTCTGCTGGTCGTAGTGGCGCTGTCGTATCTCGTCTACGGCCTGCCGTTCGCGGTCGTGGTCGACGACGCCGACCTCGGGACGGCGCTGGGCGAGACGGTCGAGCGCGCGAAGGCGGGCGGGGCGTACGCCGAATTCGGCCTCGCCCACCTCGTCGCCGGTGCGGCGGGGTCGTTCGTCCTCTCGGGCGCGGTGCGGAACCTCGGCCCCGCCGGCGTCGTCTTCGGGACGGCCGTCGTCGCCGTTCCCGCGGTGATAGTCGCCGCCTACGGGCTGTTGCTCTTTCGCGACTTCGGGCCGTCGCCGCGCGGCCGCTCGCCGGGCAGGGACTTCGGGACCGAATCGGCCGCCGACACCTCGTCGGGGCGCGAGCGGACCGACCGACCCGCGGTCGACGAGTTCATCCGCGACCCCCGACCCGAAGACGACGGGTCGGACGACGAACGCGCCAGCGACCAGTAGAACTGCCGTCCGGGGCGGGACGGCGCGGGATCGGACGCCGGCGCTCGGTCCGTGAGCGCTGCCAGCGAGGGCGCGCCGGTTCGCTCGCCCGGCGCTTCCGTCACCGAACGGCTTACGGCGCGAGGGGGCTAACTTCGGGCCATGAGTTCCGTGCCCGAGCGCGGCGATATCGACGAGGAGTACAAGTGGGAACTCGAGTCCCTCTACGCCGACGACGACGAGTGGGAGGCGGCCTTCGAGTCGGTCCAGGGGCGACTCGACGACCTCCGGGCGTTCGAGGGCCAGGCCACGGCGGACCCCGAGACGCTGGGAGAGTGTCTGGAGACCTACGAGTCGATCATGCGCGAGGTGGCGAACGTCTCCGCCTACGCGCGGATGCGCAGCGACGAGGACACCGCCGACGGGCGGTACCAGGCCCTCTCCGCGCGCGCCCAGTCGCTGTCCTCCGAGGCCTCCTCGGCCGCGAGCTTCCTCGAGCCCGAGATCCAGGGCCTCGACCGCGAGACGGTCGACGAGTACATCGACGAGAACCCCGATCTCGAAGTGTACGAGCACTACTTCGACGACGTGCTGCGGATGAAACCCCACACCCGATCGGCCGAGGTCGAGAACCTGCTGGCCGACCTCGGCGAGGTGCTCGGCTCGACCGGCGAGGTGTACAACATGCTCGCCAACGCCGACATCGAGTTCCCGACCGTCGAGGACCCCTCGGGCGACGCTCGCCGGATCACCCTCAACAACTTCACCACGCTACAGGAGCACCCCGAGCGCGACTTCCGCCGCGACGTGTACGAGACGTTTTACGACGAGTGGGAGGGCTACAGGAACTCGATCGCCGCCGCCTACAGGAACAGCGTCAAGACCGACGTGAAACTGGCCCGCGCCCGCGACTACGACACCGCCCGCGAGGCCGCCCTGGACGGCCCGAACGTCCCCGTCGAGGTGTACGACACGCTCGTCGACACCGTCGACGACAACCTCGACGTGCTGCAACGGCACGCCGACCTCAAACGGCGCTCGATCGGCGCCGACGACCTGCAGATGTGGGACCTGTACGTCCCGATGGTCGAAGGCGAGAGTCCCGACGTGGAGTACGACCAGGCCCGCGAGTGGGTCACCGGCGCCGTCGAACCGCTCGGCGAGGAGTACCAGGAGTGGCTCGCCGACGGCCTCGACTCGCGGTGGGTCGACGTGTACGAAACCGACAACAAGCAGTCCGGTGCCTACTCGGGCGGCACCTACGACTCCCAGCCGTTCATCCTGATGAACTACCAGGACGACGTGGCCTCGATGTACACCCTCGCCCACGAGCTGGGCCACTCGCTGCACTCGGAGTACACCAGCGAGCACCAGCCCTACGTCTACAGCTCCTACGAGATCTTCGTCGCCGAAGTGGCGAGCACCGTCAACGAGACGCTGCTGACTCACCACCTGCTCGACGTGGTCGACGACGAGACCCTGCGCCGGCACGTCCTCAACCAGTACCTCGAACGGTTCAGGTCGACGCTGTTCCGCCAGACCATGTTCGCGGAGTTCGAGCACCGCGCGCACGAGCTGGAAGAGGGAGGCGAGGCGCTCACCGCCGACCGCCTCGACGACGTGTACGGCGGGCTCAAGGAGAAATACTACGCCGACGCGGCGGTCGACGACCGCATCGCCCGCGAGTGGATGCGCATCCCGCACTTCTACCGCGCCTTCTACGTCTACCAGTACGCGACCGGCATCTCCGCCGCCGTCGCGCTCGCCCAGGGGATCCTGGAGGAGGGCGAACCGGCCGCCGAGCGCTATCGGGAGTTCCTCGCCAGCGGCTCCCGGGAGTACCCGCTCGAACTACTGGAGTCGGCCGGCGTCGACATGACCAGCTCGGACCCGATCCAGTCTGCCATCGACACCTACGACGAGTTCCTCGGCGAGTTCGAGGACCTGATCTGAGTTCGGACGGATCGGGCGGAGCGTCGCTGCCCGCGTTGTCACCGTGGCGCGCGCTGTCGCGGCCTCAGTGGCGCGACAGCGCGCGCCGTCAACGGTATCACTTCGGACTACCGCCCCCCTTTCCCCTCGAACCGCTCCTCGACAGAACACACTTCGCCGTGCCGCCCGAAGCGAACGCATGAGTCACGCGGCGGGGAATCCGAATATCGACACCGCCAGCGGCGTCGTCCTCTCGTACCCGGCGGACCTCAGCACGTGGGGACGGAACATCGTCGACGGGTCGCCCTTTCGCGCCTACCTCAAGAAAACGCTCGGGCGCGTCGAGGAAGGGGAGGTGACCGAGCAGTTCACCGGTGTCGGCTGTTGCGGCGACACGCTTGACGTTCCGTTACGGATCGAATCGGTCGAGGGCGGACCGCTCGTCGACGAGTCGACGACCATCGAGTACGCCGTCCGGGAGGCCTGCGGGATCGAGGGCGGCTGGCGCGTCCAGAGCGCGGACGGGCCGACCCGGTAGCGACAGCCGCCGCGACCGGGGCTACTGGCGCGGCGTCAGGGCAGATACCGCACGCTCACGACGCCGGGTTCCGAGCGGATCTCGACGCGCTCGACGCCGAGGCGGGCGGCCCGTTCGACGGTGGCCTCGTCGTCGCGCACGTCCGCGACGGCCTCGTCCGTGCGCTCCTCGGGCACGGTCAGCACGTGGACCTCGCCGGTCCCGGCGCGCTCGCGGGTGTTCACCTCACCGACGGGCTGGTCGGCCGCGGTCTCGCGAGCCTGCTGGGTCGGCGGCTCGCCGTGCTCCTCGACGGCGACGGTGAACTGGCGGTCGATCGCTTCGACGGTCCAGACCACGTCCATCGGTGGCTCGGGCGCCAGCGTCCCCTCGACGGCGACGCCGACCTCCAAGTCGGGATTGCTCCCGAGCGTGTGGATCTGACCGTCGCTCACGTCGCGCAACACCGCCGACTCGGCGTCGGCCTCCGTGACGACGAACGTCCCGGTTTTCATGGGCGCCCGTAGTCGGTCGGGGGTTTTCCCCGTTTCGACGGCGACTCGCCGCGGCGACCGCAGCCGTCGCGCCCCGCGGACGGCGCCCGCCGCTCAGCGCAGCCGTCGGTGGGTGAGGTAGACCGTAAGCGCCGCGACGACCGGCGGCGCGACGGCGGCCGCGTTCGGCAGCCCGTAGAGGAACTCGGCGACCGCGCCGAGGAGGCCGCCGGGGTCCTCCTGCAGGTCCGCGGGCGTCGTGATCACCAGGGCGACGTACATCGCCAGGAGGAAGCCGTAGCCCGTGGCCGCCATCGCCCGGTCGTACCGCGTCGTCGACCCGACGCGGCGGTGGCGACGGGCGACGAACAGCACCGGCGCCACCAGCGGCGCGAGCACCAGAAACATCAGGAACAGGAAGAAGGCCCGTGAGAAGGTGAACGTCCCGCCCGGTGCGCCGCCCGTACTCCCCAGCAGCGTCACGACCGCGAACGTGAACAGGAGGACGACGCCAGCGCCGAACAGCGCGCTGACGCCCGCGTAGATCCGGAACGCGACCGATCCGCTCGCGCGGATGGCGTAGGGGTAGGCAGTGAGGAGACCCTTGTACGTCTCGGCGGCGTCCGAGCCACCGCTCGACGCCGACGCGACCTCCCCGTCCGCGCTCACTTCGTCCGTGGCGTCGCTCATCCTCCGAGGGTTTGGCTCGGTCGGGAATAAACCACCCGTTCGAGGGCCGGGCGGCCGCCGCGGGCCCGGGCGACGACCGGTTCCGCGACCGCGTCGAAAAGGACTATCCCCCGCCCACGCGACCACCCCCACATGAACGTCGACATCGGGAACGCACTGGCGAGCGAGGCCGACCCCGGGATCCCACGAGGGGCCCTCGACGACCTCGACGAGCGCGTCGCCGACGCCCACGACCGGATCGCCCGCGGCATGGCCGACGACGAGTTCGGCTTCGCCTCCCTGAATCTCCCCGAGCGCGTCGACGTAGCCGAGATCGAGGCCGCCGTCGCCGGCTTCGACCCCGAGGCCGTCCTCACCGTCGGGATCGGCGGATCGGCGCTGGGCGCGGTCACGATCACCGAGGCGCTGGCCGCCGACTCGCCGGTCGACCACTACGCGCTGGACAACGTCGACCCCGCCCACGTGACCCGACTGCTCGACGACCTCCCACTGGGTGAGACGGTCGTCCACGTCGTCTCGCGGTCGGGGACCACCGCCGAGACGCTCGCCAATTTCCTCGTCGTCCGCGAGGCGATGGCGTCGGCGGGGGTCGACTGGACCGACCGGACCGTCGTCACGACCGGCGAGGCCGGCCCGCTGCGCGAACTGGCCGAGAGCGAGGACCTCCCGGCGCTCGACGTCCCGACGGGCGTCCCCGGTCGGTTCTCGGCGCTGTCGACGGTCGGGCTCGTGCCGGCGGCGATCATGGGCGTGGACCTGGCGGGGCTGCTCGCGGGTGGCCGCGCGGGCGCCGACGCGCTGGCGGACTCGCTGTACGACTGTCCGGCCTACGCCTACGGCGCGGTCGCCTACGCGCTGGACGAACGCGGCGCGAGCGTCAACGCGATGATGCCCTACGTCGAGGGGCTGGAGTCGTTCGCGGAGTGGTTCGCCCAGCTGTGGGCCGAGAGCCTCGGGAAAGACGGCGGCGGGCAGACGCCCGCCCGCGCGCTCGGCGCGACCGACCAGCACTCCCAACTGCAACTGTACCGCGCTGGCCCGCGGGACAAGCTCGTCACGGTCGTCCGCCCCACCGAGCGGCCCGACTGTCCGATCCCCGGGACGGACGTGGCCGACCTCCAATACCTCGGCGGGCAGGACCTGGGAACCCTGCTCGACGCCGAGTTCGAGGCGACCGAGGCGAGCCTCGCCGCCGCCGAGCGCCCCTCCGTCCGGATCGAGATCGACGCGATGGACGCCGAGAGCGTCGGCCGCCTCCTGTTCGACATGGAGGCCGCCTGCGTGCTGGCGGGCGAGCTGTACGGCGTCGAGACCTTCGACCAGCCCGCGGTCGAGTGGGGCAAACGGGCCGCTCGCGGCCTGCTCGGCGGGAACGACTTCGCGGAGGCCGACGCCGTGGCCGAGAAGACCGAGCTGGTCGTCGAGTAACGGCGCCACCGACACGACGGGGCCGTCGGGCGCGTCGCGCCCCCGAGACCGGTGCAGTCAAACCGGTGGGACGCTAACTCAACGGTACTCGAATGGCATCTGAGTACTACCGCGTCGCGGACACCGAGACGCGCGTCGTGAGCGTGGTCCACTCGATCCTGCTCGTCCTCGCGGCGTTCGTCGCCGGCTCACTCGTGGTCGCACTCGTCGGGTCGCTGTTCCGGTCGGCCGGCCTGGAAATCGAACCGCTGGCGGCGCTGGCGCCGCTACCCTACGCCGCTGTGACGGCCGCGCAGTTCCTGGGCTTTTTCGCCGTCATCGGCTTCTACGTCGCGGTGCAGAACGGCGCCGACTACTTCTCGGTCGGCATCCCGTCGCTGCGCGACCTTGGGATGGTCGTCGTCGGTTTCGTCGGCCTGTTCGCCGTCTCGGCGGCTTTCTCCGTGCTCCTCGGGGCGCTCGACGTCGACACCGCGACCAACCAGGTCATCACCCAGAGCCAGCAGGACCCGATCCGGTTCCTCTATCTCGTCCCCGTCACCTTCCTGTTCGTCGCGCCCGCCGAAGAGCTGCTGTTCCGCGGTCTCGTCCAGGGTCTCTTCCGACGGGCGTACGGCGTCGTGCCGGCGATCCTGCTCGCGAGCGTCCTCTTCGGGGCCCCCCACTACCTGGCGCTGCTGGGATCGGAGGGCAGCGTCGGACCGAAGCTGGTGATCATCACCATCCTCGGGGTCGTCCTGGGCACGCTCTACGAGGTGACGGACAACCTCGCGGTGCCGATCCTCGTCCACGGCCTCTGGAACTCGTTTAGCTTCGTCTCGCAGTACCTGACTGCGACCGGGTGATCGCCGCCGCAAATCCAGTCTGACGGCCGTCTGACGGGTAATTAAGCCGGACGGGCGGAAACACAGGGGGTATGCCGACCCGCTACACGGTCGTCTGTGACGACGACCGCGCCCGGGAAATCGAGGCGATCGCCCGGCAGTACGGCCTCACGGAGGAGGAAGTACTCCGGCAGCTCGTCGACACCGGGCTCGACCACCTCGAAGGCCACGCGCCCTAACGGGTGGGTCGGGGCGCGACTCGCGCGACCGTCCGTCTCAGGCGGGATTCTTCCGGGAGAGGTCGCTCCCGCAGACCGGACAGCGGTCGTGGTTCTCGTCGAACTCGCGGCCACAGCCCGAACACTGGAAGCGCCAGTCTCGCTGTTCGGAGATCCCGTCGCGGGCGATGAGCTCGACAGCGACTTCGAGCTTCTCGGCGACGTTCTGCATGGCGTAGTCGTCGGTGACCAGGCGACCGTCGAGTTCGAACGCGGCGGCGACCAGCCGGATGTCCGTCTCCGAGAGCGTCTCCAGGTCCCCCGTCTCGCGTGCGGCCCGTTCGATCCGCTCGACGGTCTCCTCCTCGGGAATGTGGATGTGCATCCCCGACCCTTCCATGGCGTCGTAGCGGTAGGCGCTCTCGTCCTCGAGTTCCTCGCGGACGAGCGGCACGGTGGCCTGCTGCTCGGTCGTGTGGTACTCGTTGATAAAGGCCGAGGCGTCGAGGACGTACATTTAACGCTGGACGATCATGTGGTCTTTGACTGCCTGCACGCGGTCGACGGGCACGAGGAGGTGTCCCTGCTCGTCGACCTCGAACTGCGTGTTGTCGAGGTGGTCGTTGGGGTCGATGATGAGATGTCGGAGCCGCCCCGTCTCCAGGTCCATCGTGATGTTGTACAGCATCCCCATCTCGGCGCCGTCGCTGCCGGTGACGGCCTTGCCGGAGAGGTTCTCGGCGAGTATCTCGGCCATACTCGGTCTACCGAGTCAGGCCCCATAAACGCCACGGGGGCGTCTGACGGCCGCGTGACGCCCCTGTGGCCGTCGGACACGCCGACCACGGCCGGACGCCCCGCTCCCCCGGACCACCGGGGTTAATGTCGGTCCTCGACGAAGACGGTCGCCATGGACCGCAGACGCCTGTTGCGGACGGGCGCCGCCGCGCTCGCGGCGGTCGTCCCGGGGTGTGGGCTGGGATCAGACGACTCCACGGCGACGCCGGACGACGGCCCGACGCCGACCGACACCCCGACGGCGACGGCTACCGAGACGACCGCCGCCCCGACCGCGACGCCGACGGCGTCACCGACGCCGACCGCGACGCCGACCGACACCCCGACGGCGACGGCCACGGTGGCGCTCGACGATGCCGCCCAGGTCGTCACCGTCGCCGACGACGCGGCGGTGTTCGACCCCCAGACCTTCGAGGTCGCCACTGGCGACACCGTCGTCTGGGTGTGGCACGGCAGCGGACACAACATCCGCGCGACCGCTCGGCCGCGGGGGTCGACGTTCACCGGCACGCCCGGCAGCGACGAGTCCACGTACGACGAGGGATACACGTTCTCCCACACCTTCGAGGTCGCCGGCGAGTACGAGTATCGCTGCTATCCCTACCGGAACCTCGGGATGTCGGGGTCGTTCACCGTCACGGAGTGACCCGGCACCGCGGGCCCGACCCGGTCGCTGTGGGACCGACTCGGTCGCCGTGGGGTTTATTCCCCGACGGTCCTGAACCGACGCATGAACCGCCGCCGTCTGCTCCGACTCAGCGGGACCGCGCTCGCCGCAGCCGTCGCCGGCTGCGGCGGGGGCGACGACGCCGAAACCGATCGGCCGGCCGACGGCGGCGACGCGACGCCCTCCCCGTCGCCGACCCCTGCCGAGGAGGCCACCACGGCTGCGCCGACCGCGTCGTCCACGACCGAGGCGGCGCCCGACGCCGACCCGACTCCAACTACCGCCGACGCCGGCGCTACGCCGACCGCGAGCCCGGACGCCGCAACCGCCACGGACACGCCGACGCCGACCGCGACGCCGACCGTCACCCCGAGGCGGGCCGCCCAGGTCGTCGCCGTCGCCGACGGCGGGCTCTCGTTCGCGCCGGAGCGCTTCGAGATCGCCGCCGGTGAGACGGTGGTCTGGGTGTGGCACAGCAGCGGACACAACGTCCGCGCCGCCTCGCGCCCGCGCGGGGCTGACTTCGACGGGACGCCCGGCGGCGACACCCAGACCTACGACGAGGGCCACGAGTTCTCGTACACCTTCGAGGTCGCCGGGACGTACGACTACCGCTGTTACCCCCACCGGAACGTCGGCATGACGGGGTCGTTCACCGTCACCGAGTAGCCGGGCCCGCCCGCCTCGTCGACCGCTCGGTTCGCCGCCTGCACGGTTGCTTCCGCGTCTGCTTCGCCCGCTCCGTCGACCGCCCGTCGTACGGATCGTCGGGTCGTCCGCCGAGCCGAGCGCCGCGACGAACGCGCACAGATGAGATCACTTATCCGCCCTGCGGGGCTGATCCGAGACAACCGAACCTTCTGTGGTGATAGGATGGCAGACTCACAACCGACAGACACCGACGACGAGTCCGGGGCGACGCTTCGGACACCGATAGTCGCCGTACTCGGCCACGTCGACCACGGCAAGACCAGCCTGCTCGACGAGATCCGCGGCTCGGCGGTCACCGAGGGCGAGTCCGGCGCGATCACCCAGCACATCGGCGCGACCGCCGTCCCCCTCGACGTGATCTCCGAGATCGCGGGCGAACTGGTCGACCCCGACGACTTCGACCTCCCGGGCCTGCTGTTCATCGACACGCCCGGCCACCACTCCTTCTCGACGCTCCGCTCGCGAGGCGGGGCGCTCGCGGATATCGCGATCCTGGTCGTCGACGTCAACGACGGCTTCCAGCCCCAGACGCTCGAAGCGGTGGACATCCTCACGCGCACGCAGACGCCCTTCATCGTCGCCGCGAACAAGATCGACACCACGCCCGGCTGGAACCCCAACCCCGACACGCCGACCCAACAGACCATCGACGCCCAGACCGACCGCGTCGAGCGCGACCTCAACGAGAGCCTCTACGAACTCATCGGCGACCTCTCGGACAACGACTTCTCGGCGGACATGTACTGGCGCGTCCAGGACTTCCAGAACAACATCGGGGTCGTCCCCGTCTCCGCCGAAACCGGCGAGGGCATCCCCGACCTACTGACCGTCATGATGGGCCTGTCCCAGCGGTACATGAAAGAAGAGATGGCCGTCGACGTGGGCGGCCCCGCGGCGGGGACCGTCCTCGAAGTCACCGACACGCAGGGCTTCGGGACGACCGTCGACGCCATCATCTACGACGGGACCATCAGGGCCGACGACGAGATCGTCGTCGGAGGCGTCGAGGGTCCCATCGTCACCGAGGTGCGCGCCCTCCTCCGCCCGCGCCCGCTGGAGGAGATCCGCACCGAGGGGCAGTTCCAGCAGGTCGACGCCGTCGCGGCCGCCGACGGCATCAAGATCGCCGCGCCGGACCTGGACGACGCGATGGCCGGCGCGCCCATCCGCGTCGTCGGCGACCGCGACGTCGACGAGGTGATCGAGGAGGTCCGCGCCGAACTCGCCGACATCGCCGTCCAGACCCAGGACGAAGGCGTCGTCGTCAAGGCCGACACCCTCGGCAGTCTGGAAGCGCTGGCCTCGACGCTCGAAGAGGAAGAGATCCCGGTCGTCCGCGCCGAAGTGGGCGACGTGGCGCCCCGCGACGTGCGCGTCGCCGAGACGGCCAACGAGGAGAAAAATCGGACGATCCTCGCGTTCGGCGTCGAGGTGCTCGACGACGCCGCCGACCTGGCCGAACAGCAAGGCGTCCGCGTGTTCGGACACGACGTGATATACCGCCTGGTCGAGGAGTACGAGGAGTTCGTCGAGGAGCGCGAGCGCGCCCAGCAGGACCAGGTGCTCGACAACATCACCCGGCCGGCCCGCTTCCAGATCCTCGACGACCACACCTTCCGCCAGTCCGACCCCGCCGTCGTCGGCGTCGAAGTGCTGGGCGGCACGCTCGAACGCAACTCCCACGTCGCGCTGTTCGAGGGGAGCGAACCCGACCGCGTGGGGATGCTCAAGTCCATCCAGGACGAGGGCGAGGACGTCGACGAACTCAAGCGCGGCGAGCGCGCGGCCGTCTCCATCGACGGCCCCACCGTCGGCCGCCAGATCGAGGAGGGCGACGAACTCTGGACGGAGATCCCCGAGAAACACGCCAAAATCCTCGAACAGGAGCTCTCGGAGGACATCCCCGTCAGCGAACTCGAGACGCTCAACATGTACCTCGACAAGCGCCGCAACCGCGACCCCTTCTGGGGGAAGTAACGACGCGCCTCTCCGCTGGCGACCTCGTCTTCCCCGGGACGGCGACCCCGCCGCAGATGCAGTAATAACATTTAATTAGGTCACGCGCGACCGTTGACATGTGCTTGGACCAGTGGCGAGCGACGCGCGCGGTGTGGTGTCGGTCCACGACGCGATCCTGGCGCTGATCCCGGCGATCCTGGCGTTCGCGGCGCTCGTCGGTGCGGTGCTGTCGTGGTCGTGGGTGACGGCGCTGGCCGTCGGGAGCGTCCCGGCGAGCGGCACCATCGGCTACGCGCTGTTCTACAATCCGCCGGCGGACGTCGGCGAGAACTGACGGAGGGGCCGCTCGCTTATCGGGCGGCCGGGCTGTCGTTGTTCGAGATGGCCTGTTTCATCTGGAGGGCCGCGCTGGCGGCGAGTCCCTGCGCGAGGTCGGTCTGTTCGTCTTCGGTGATCGTCGCGTCGGCCTCCTCGGGCGTGTAGCCCGCGGAGACGACCGGGCCGACCGGCGGACGGACGGCGACGGTGGCTTCGGGACCGTCGGAGCCGGCCGTCAGGTCCGACCCGACGACGAACTCTTCGGGAAGGAGCCTCCGCGTCTGTTGAGCGACTCGCGAGAGGTCCCGCTCCAGCTGGCGGCGCTGGTCGGGTGAGAGCGTCTCCGGGTCCAACCCGTCGTCGCCGAGCGGCGAATTTCCATACATTGGGCTCTTCCGCGGCCGTAAGCGGCCCAGGGTCTTAACCCCTGGGAGAGGCGTACAGCTTGCCGTCTAACACGATCGATCGTGGGCGGCGCCGACCGGTGACGGCACCACTGGCTCCGCTCAGTCCAGTAGCGGCTCGCTATCGCCGTAGGCCGCGACGACGACCGCGGTGGCGTGCTCGGCCGGGTCGGCGGGGGTCGACTCGACGACGACCTCGGGCTCCTCGCGGAAGGTCCACTCGCGCAGTTCCATCCCGCGACGGAGCCCCGCCTCGACCGCCCCGGCCACGGCCTCGGGGTCCGTGCCGCTGGCCTCGTAGAACAGTCCTCGCCCCGACTCGCTGCGGGCCCATCCGAGGCCGGCGCAGGCCTCGCCGTCGTCGTCCGGAGCGAGCGTTTCGCGGCCGACGACCGCGTACAGCGCCTCACCGGTCGGGCCCAGGTCGGGCGCGGTACCGACGCGTTCGAGGCGGGCCTCGGCGGGGATCACCGACGAGAGCGTCACGAGGTTGTAGTTGTGGACGCCCGCCTCGGCGAGCGCCGCGTCGAACGACGACATCTCCGTCGGGCCGGTGGCCGACCCCCACGCGACCCGGATGGTGCTCATACCTCCGCATCGTCGACTCGCGCGCTAAGGGGTTTCGTTTCGGGTCGAGTGCGCTCGCTCGGGAGCGGTCGGCGAGAAAGCATTTACCCGCGGGGCGTCCGTTCGACCCATGGCCCCGACACGCCGCACCGTCCTTCGGGGAGTCGGTGCCGCGATTCCGCTCGTGGTGGCAGGCTGCGAGGCGCCGGACTCCCCCGAACCGGACGCCGACGCCGCACCATCGTCTGTGCCGACCGATACGGGGGCGCCGTCGGAGACGCCGGAACTACCCGCCCGACGTGCGCTGCCCGGGGCGGGCGACGGCTGGAAACTCGTCGGATCGTACCGGATCAGCGCGACGAACCTCGGCGGGAAGGCCGGCTTCACCGGCGAATACGAGCACTCCGAGGGCACTCAGTTCCGCGCCGTCGCTTTGGAGGCGAGCGAGGGCTACTATGCCGCGCGCAAGGCCGAGCGATGGGCCTGCATCGGCTGGGACGTAGCGGTCGCGTACGAGGGCTTCGCGCTCGCCGCGGGGACCGGTACCGAGCAGCGGGACTACACGCCGGAGACGCCCCCACATATGGACCGGACGGCGATTCCCGGGAGCAAGGAGCGCTCGCGGGACCTACTGGCGCGGTCGCCGCTGCTCTCGGCCGAACGCGTCGACGCCAACGAAGTCACCTGCGACGGCTGAGCGCTCACAACCCACTGGCCATCGGCGCGAGGTGCAGCGGGTGCGAACCCCCTGACCCGGACCCCCGGTCGTCGACACCGGGCGTCGGGGGGACCGCGCGCTTGTGCAACGAGTCGACGTACAGCCGCGCGACCGTCTCGGCGGTCTCGGGGCTCGCGTCGACGTCGTCGAGGGCGTCCTCGACGCGCTCGCTGCGGTCGACGACCCTGCGGAGAACGGGGTCGATCTCCGAGTACCGGGCCCCCAGGTCCTCGGCGTCGGTCTGGCCGGCCCACAGGTCCGCGGTCGGCTCTTTGGCGACGATCCGCCGCGGGACGCCCACCTGCTGGGCCAGCGCCTGCACCTCGGTCTTGTACAGATCGCCGAGCGGGAACAGGTCCGCGCCGCCGTCGCCGTACTTCGTGAAATAGCCCAGCAGGAGCTCCGAGCGGTTGGCCGTCCCGCAGACCAGCGAGGAACGGGCGTTGGCCGCGTAGTACAGCGCGCACATCCGCAGGCGCGCGGTGAGGTTCCCGATCGCCCGCCGCCCCCCGTCCGGCGCCACCTCCGGAGCGACGTGGTCCTCGAACAGGTCGAGCAGCGGCCGCAAGTCCACCTCGCGGAACTCGATGCCCAGCCCCTCGGCCATCGTCTGGGCCTCCTGGGCGTTGTCCTCGTCGGTGTGGGCCGGCAGCCCCAGCCCCAGCACGCGGTCGCTACCGAGCGCCTGGACGGCCAGGTTCGCCGTCAGCGTCGAGTCGACGCCGCCGCTCAGTCCCACGACGACGCCGCGTGCGCCCGCGTCCGTCACTTCGTCCTTGATGAACGCCACTGCCTCCTCCCGGACCGCCGTCAGGTCGTCGCGCTCTGTCAGAAATCCCGGCCCGTCTGTCCGGACCGACGTTACCCCCTCGCCGGTGTCGCTAGAGGATCTGTGTTCGGTCACTGTAATACGTTTTAACTGGTCGAACGTCTCGTATTTAGTTTTGATCCTTAAACAAACAATAAGGATACTCCTAAATGGTGATCGTAGTGTGTCGGTGGCCGGTCCGTATGAAAAATATCGGTTACGACGGTCGCGGTGTCGGAGCTGTCGTGGCAGTTCGAAGCGCCGTAGGCGTGAAGTGGTCGAACCGGCCGAGCGATGTGAGGTGCGACCAGTGCGGGACCGCAGGTCCCCAGTACCACGCGAGACGCACCTCGTGGTGAACGGGGAGCGAAGCGATCCACGAACGAAGCGAGCGAGGGACCTCCGCAGCGAAAGAGACGGCTCCTAGTAGAACGCGACGGGCTGGCCCTCGGTCTGGTCGCCTTCCTCGACCTTTTCGAGGGCTTCGAGGAAGTCCTCGGTGCGCACGTCGGTGCGGCCGTCGCGGATGGCGAACATGCCGGCCTCCGTCGCCAGCGAGGCGAGTTCGGCGCCGGAGAACCCCGCCGTCTCCTCGGCGAGGTGTTCGAAGTCGACCTCGTCGGCGAGGCTCATGTCCTCGGTGTGGATCTCGAGGATGCGCTTGCGGCCCTCGGCGTCGGGCTCGGGGACCTCGATCAGACGGTCGAAGCGGCCCGGGCGGAGGATGGCGCGGTCGAGCATGTCGAAGCGGTTGGTCGCGGCGATGATGCGGATCTCCCCGCGGTCCTCGAAGCCGTCCATCTCCGAGAGCAGCTGCATCATCGTGCGCTGGACCTCGGCGTCGCCGGAGGTCTTGGACTCCGTGCGCTTGGCGGCGACGGCGTCGATCTCGTCGATGAAGATGATGGCCGGTTCGCGCTCGCTGGCGAGTTCGAAGAGGTCACGGACCAGTCGCGACCCCTCCCCGATGAACTTCCGGACGAGCTCGGAGCCGGCCATCTTGATGAACGTGGCGTCGGTCTCGTTGGCGACGGCGCGGGCGAGCATCGTCTTACCGGTGCCGGGCGGGCCGTGCAGGAGAACGCCGCTGGGGGGTTCGATGCCGATCTCGTCGAACTGCTCGGCGTTGATCAGGGGTTCCTCGACGGCCTCCCGGACCTCCTGGATCTGTTTCTCGAGGCCGCCGATATCGTCGTAGGTGACGGTGGGCGACTCGTCGACCTCCATGGCCTGCGCGCGGGCGTCGGTTTCGCTCTCGAGCTGCGACTGGATAGAGAAGGAGTCGTTGATGGCGACGCGGTCGCCGGCTTCGAGTCCCTCGCGGAGCTGGGTGGGGAGCTCGGTGAGCACCTCCTGGTTGTTGCCGTGCTGTTTGACGACGACGCCGTCGTCGAGGATCTCCTCGGCGGTGGCGACGTACAGCGAGGAGGTCTTGAGCGTCTCGTTCTCGCGTTCGAGCTGGTCGACTTCCTCGGTGAGGTCCTCGCGGCGGCCGCGCGCGGAGTCGAGCTGGGCTTCGAGCTCGCGGTTTACCTGGACGAGCTGTGCGTAGTGGTCCGTGAGCGCGCCCAGCCGTTCCGACGGCGTCATGTCGGGGTCGAGTTCCAGCCGGGGGCGCTCGGGGAGCGAAGGACTGCGGGACATCGGGTTAGTGGGTGGTAACGAGCGAACGAAAAAGTGCCTTTGGGTGTCGCGGTCCGGGAATCCGGCTTCGATCGGGTGGTCACTGGCGTGAACGAACGGAAACGGCGGCGGCCGGGCCAGCGGGCCGATCCGGGCGGATCGCGGGATCGTGACGGTCTGAGGTGTGCCGGCGTAATGGAGAAGGCTTATCGGCCGGGGTCGCACACCGACGGGCATGGTCGAGTTCGTAGTACCGGAGCCCGATTACGACCGGTACTCTAATCGCCAGCTCGCGGCCGTGCCGCTGGCCGTGCTGGCGCTCGCGTTGCTGGTCCTCGCGGGGTGGACGCTCGTCAACGGGGTGCCGGTCACCCCGGGGATCGAGTTCACCGGAGGGACCGAAGTTCAGATAGCGACAGACGCCCCCCAGTCCGAGGTGCGACAGAGCCTCGACTTCGCCGAGAGCGTCCAGCCGATCGCCGGCTCGAACGAGTTCATCGTCACGACCCAGTCGACCGACAACGAGGCCGTTCGCTCGGGGGTCCAGTCGGCCGGCTACGAGATCGTCTCTATCCAGTCGCGGTCGGCGAGCTTCGGCGCCGACGCCCAGCGCCTCGCGCTGATCGGCATCGGCGTCGCATTCGTCGGGATGAGCATCCTGATCTTCGCCCTGTTCAGGTCGTTCGTCCCCTCCGTCGCGGTCGTCGCCTCCGCGTTCTCGGACATCGTCATCCCGCTCGCGCTGATGAACATCTTCCAGATCAAGCTCTCGCTCGGGTCGGTGGCCGCACTGCTGATGCTGATCGGGTACTCCGTCGACTCCGACATCCTGCTGAACAATCACATCCTCCGCCGGCGCGGGGACTTCTACGAGAGCACGTACCGCGCGATGCAGACCGGTGTGACGATGACGCTTACCTCGATCTCCGCGATGTCCGTGATGTGGGTCGTCTCCAGGCTGTTCGGTATCCCGCTGTTGCCCGACCTCGCAATCGTGCTCGTGTTCGGGCTGGTGGCCGACCTCATGAACACCTACATGATGAACCTGAGTCTGCTTCGCTGGTACAAATTCGAGGGGGTGTCCCGATGAACTTGCGCGAGAACTGGCGGATCGTCATGCTCGTCGTGTTCGTCCTCGCGGCGACGGCCGCGCTGTTCGCACCCGCCGCGGCGCCGGACGCCGGCGCGAACAACAGCTCGGCCTACGGGTCGGCGAGCGGCCCGACCAACCTCAAGTTCGGGCTCGAACTGGCCGGCGGGTCGCGTATCCGCGCACCGCTGGTCGGGACGACCGCCGAGAACCTCGAGATCGAGCAGGGCCGACGGGCGTCCATCCGTCAGACCGTCGGCAATCAGCTGAACGTCTCGACCGGCGACGTGTCCGTCGTCCTGAACACCGGCAACGGTGACGCCGTCGAGGTGCTCGTCGAGAACGTCAGCGAGCAGCGCTTCCGCGCGGCCCTGACGGAGGCGGGGACCGACGGCGAGGCGGCGTCGATACGGAGCGGCGTGACCGCCCAGACCCGCCAGCAAACCGTCGAGACGATCACCGCGAAGATCAACCGCGGCGGCCTGAGCGGCGGCCAGGTGGCTACCCAGCGCTCGGCGACCGGCGACCAGTACGTCGTCGTCGACGTGCCCAACGCCAACACCACCCAGGTGCTCAACCTCATCGGCGACGAGGGCGAGGTCAGTATCGTCGCCACTCGACCCGTCCAAGCCGACAACGGCACCGTCTACCGCAACCAGACCGTGCTGACGAACCGCCAGCTCGAGAGCTCGCAGATCGGCGTCGCCCAGACCGGGCAGAACGGCCAGCCGTACGTCCCGATCACCCTGACCGAGGGCGTCGCCCGGAACTACTCCCAGGACCTCGTCGACCTGGGCTTCACCTCCAGCGATGCGACCGGACGACAGAGCTGTCGCTACCGGGAGAGCCCCGAAGACCCGGGGTACTGCCTCTACACGGTCGTCGACGGCGAGGTCGTCTACGCGGCCGGGCTCGACCCGGGCCTCGCCGAGAACATCGAGTCCGGCGAGTTCCTGAAGGGGCCGTCGTTCATCATGCAGACGCGGTCGACCGACGAGGCCCAGCGCCTGCAGGTCAACCTGCGGGCCGGCGCGCTCCCGACGCGCCTCGCCGTCGAGGACGGGACCGTCCTGTTCCTCCAGCAGAGCCTCGGTGACCGCTTCAAGTGGCAGGCGCTGCTGACGGGCCTGATCGCCTGGCTGGCGGTCAGCGGCTCGGTCTTCCTGCGCTACCGGAACCCCCGCGTCGCCGCGCCGATGCTGGCGACCGCCGCCGCCGAGGTGTATCTGCTGCTCGGGTTCGCTGCGGCCATCGGCCTCCCGCTCAATCTCTCCTATATCGCCGGGTTCATCGCCGTCATCGGGACCGGGGTCGACGACCTGCTGATCATCGCCGACGAGATCCTGAACGAGGGTGAGATCGCCACCGGCAGGGTGTTCCAGAACCGCTTCCGCAAGGCGTTCTGGGTCATCGGCGCCGCCGCCGTGACGACCATCATCGCCATGAGCCCCCTCGCGTTCCTCTCGCTCGGGGACCTGCAGGGCTTCGCCATCGTCACCATCGTCGGCGTCCTGATCGGCGTGCTGGTCACGCGGCCCGCCTACGGTGACGTGCTGCGCAACCTGATGCTCGACCAGGGCGGCGACTGAGCGGTTTCCTCGGCTCCGTCGGCCGCCGTTTTCGCGTTCCACGTTCGGATACCGCCGGGTGGTCGAAGCGGCATCGTCCACCTGCTCCCGAGTACCCATGCCGTTGGCTTCCGAACGGGCCGCGTATGACGACCGACTCCGGTATCAGCGCCCGACTCGTGCGACACGCGACCGTTCTGGTGACCGTCGGCGACGTGACGTTCCTCGTCGACCCGATGCTCTCGTCGCCGGGCGAGAACCCGCCCGTGCCGAACTCGCCGAACGACCGCGAGAACCCGCTCGTCCCGATGGCCGACGTCGACCGTTCGCACGACGCCGTGGTCGTCACTCATCGGCACACCGACCACTGGGACGACCGCGCGAAGGAGGCCCTGGCGGCGGACGTCCCGCTGTTCTGCCAGCCCGAGGAGGCAAAAGAGTTCGAAGCGGAGGGATTCACCGACGTGCGACCCGTCGACGACGAGGCCGAATTCGACGGCGTCGCCCTCCACCGGACGCCGGGCCGGCACGGACACGGACAGCTGGCGGAAGAGATGGGGCCGGTCTCGGGGTTCGTCTTCGAGGCCGGCGAGACGGTGTACGTCGCCGGCGATACGGTCTGGTACGAGCCGGTAGCGGAGACGCTCGACCGGTTCGACCCCGACCTGGTCGTCCTCAACGGCGGCGAGGCGCAGTTCGAGCAGGGCGACCCGATCACGATGGGCGTCGACGACGTCACCGCCGTCCGCGAGGCGACCGACGCCACCGTCGCAGTCGTTCACATGGAAGCGATCAACCACTGTCTCCTCTCCCGCGAGGAGCTGCGCTCGGAGACGGAGGATGTCCTCGTGCCGCCGGACGGGGAGCGGTTCGCGCCGTGAACGGGGCGGTCGAGTCGCGGTGACCGGCCACGGAAGCGAAGTCGGCCGTCGGCCCCGTCAACAGTCGGAGAGCTCGGTGTTGGCGGCGTTGTCGTAGACGTTCGCCTCCGCGATGTCGCTGAACGTCACGTTCGAGCAGTCCAGGTCGGGATTGTACGTGCTGATCCCGTGTTTTGCGCTCTCCCGGATCGTCGAGTCTTCGAGGTCGAGTACCCAGTCCTCCTCGCCGAACCACCCGATGACGAGACACGCCTTCGTGTTTTCGCCCCCCTGGATCCCGGACCCGCCGCCACCGTACTCCACGACGACGTTCCGCAGGAGGTTCCGCGAGTCGGAGGTCTGGATGCTGAGCCCGGTCCAGTAGCCCGGGCTCTTCTCGATGCCGGTGAACACGACCGGGTCCGCGCCACCGGCGTCTGCGTAAATATACCTGTCCCGGACGCGGATATCTTTGTCTTTCCCGACGGCGAGCGTCGCCCCGGGTTCGATCTCCAGTGCGGCGTCGACCTTGAGATTGCGACCGATGCGGTACGGAACGCCGAGACCCGGCCAGTTCGAGTCGCGGGTCAGATTGGCGCGGGTGCCTTGACCGACGGCGACGTAGCTCTCGTCGTTCCCGGTGAACGTGTTCGAGTCGGCGACGCGGCCGACGAGGTCGGCCGGGACCCGCACCGGGAGCGTGTTCGCGCCGAACCGACAGCCCACGAGCGTGAAGTCGTACCCGGTGCCCTTCGCCGTCAGCCCGCTCGTCGCGTTGTTCAGGAAGGTACAGTCCCTGACTTCGACGGCGTCCTGGACGAACAGGCCGCCGCTGTCGATCGCGTCGCCGGTCCACTCCTGACCGCCGGCGTCCGTGACGTGGGCGTGTTCGAGGACGCTCGTCGAGCCACCGCCGTCGGCGACGTGGATCCCCCTCCACGAGCCGGCGCCGCTGGCGACGCCGCGGAACTCGACGAGGTCGCCCTCGGTCCCCGCGACGGTCAGTTGGCCCCCGTGGACGGCGAGCCCCGTCCCGCTCTCGAACTCGAACTCCGCGCCGTCTTCGACGGTCAGCGCGCCCGTGACGTGAGGCGTCCTCGTCACGTGGTACGGCGTCCCGATGTCGGCACAGGTCTGGTCGGTCGAGATGGCGGGCGTGCTCGACCCCGCTTCCAGTCGTATGACGTCGCTGTCGTTGCCCGTGACCACGGTGTCCGACGCGAACGCGCCGACGTGGTCGGGGTGGACCCGCGGACCGGTGGTGCTGCTCTCGAACGCGGTCCCGTCGACCGACAGCGTCGCGTCGCTGTTGCGGGCCAGCAGCGACGTGTTGGCGGTCTTCCGGAACGTCGCGTCGGTGACGGTCACGCCGGCGTTTCCGACGGACAGCCCCGCGTTCGACGACGGGTCGCCGGTCCAGTCGCCGCTGCCGGCGTGTTCCAGGACGACACCCGCGAGACTGTGGTCGTCGGTACCCGAGTCGGCGGTCGCCCCGTCGTCCAGGCGGATCCCCTTCCAGAAGCCCCGCTGGTCGGTCTGTCCCCGCAACACGACGGGGTCGCCCGCCGTGCCCTCCGTGACGAGGCGGGGCGGGTTCGAGCCGCCGGTCCCGTCGACGAAATTCAGACCGGCGTCCGCGGCGAACTCGACGACGACGCCCGGCCGGAGCCTGAGCGTCCCGGCGTCGATCCGGTGGACCGTACCGACCCGGTAACAGCCGGGTTCTATCGTCGCGCCCCCGTTTACGTCGCTCCGACTCAGCGTCTCGTAGTTCGAACAGTTCGAGGTGACCGGCGTCCGGGTCGGCGCGTCCGTCTCGCCGAGTTCGTCGGCACAACCGGCGAGTCCGACGGTCCCGGCCGCCGCACCGATCCGCCCGAGTACCTCCCTGCGGTTCGGTGCCGCCCGCCCCGCGTCTGTCCGTGCGTCTGTCCCGCTCTCGGAACTGTCTCCCCGTTCAGGTCGGTCGCCCGTACCCATACGCGCCGATCCGCCCGATCCGTTGTGAAGGTGTCGATCAAATGAATATATAGCCGGAACGTCTCGAGCGCTTCGGCGGCAGACCGGGTCTCTCAGAAGTCGTCGAGGGTCGTCCGCCGGAGCCCGCTGCCGTCGGAGCGGACCTCGGTCCCCTCGTCGGACTCCTCGACGGTGCGCCCGCCGTCGGGTTCGAACTCGCCCAGCGAGGACTGGGACTGTGCGGCGAGCACGTCCGTGCAGGTCTGCCAGGACGCGCGGGCGCAGGCGGGCAGTTCCTCGTGGTCGGCGACGTAGCCTTCGAGGAACTCGCGGGTCGTGTCGTCGCCGGGGTAGCCGCTGCCCACGTCGCCGTACTCCTCGGCCAGCCGTTCGACGTGGGCGTCGCGGGCGACCTTCGCGACGATGCTCGCGGCGCCGACCACGGCGTACGTCTCGTCGGCGCCGTGTTCGGCGCGGGCGTCGACGGGGGGTTGGGCGGCGTCCTCGACGCGGCGCTCGAAGCGGACGGCGTTGGTGTCGCCGGCGTCGACGTAGCCGTCGAGCGGGTCGTCGTCGGTCGGCGCCTCCTCGACGGCCTCGGCCAGCGCGTCGACGGCTTCGGCGTGGGCGGCGACGGTCAGCGAGTTCATGTCCGTCTCCTCGTCGTCGATGCGATCGACGGGGATCTCGGCGACGCCGACGCGCCCGACCTCGCGGATCGTCGCGTCGAGGACGCGCCGTCGCTCGGGGGCGATCCCCTTCGAATCGCCGACGTCGTCGGGCAACTCGGCGGGGTCGACCGCGACCGCTGCCGCGAACATCGAGCCCAACACCGGCCCCTTGCCGGCCTCGTCGACACCGAACTCCTGCATGGCGGCGGCTTGTGTCTACTCCTATTTAAACCGTCGCGGTCGAGACGCCGACCGTCTGACGCGCGTCTGCCGTCTCGGGGTCGCTCGGTGCCGTTCTGCGGGGTCGGTTCGACCGAACGATGGGGGCGGCGCGAATCACTGGCCTGAAAAGCAGGGGGTCGAAGCCCGCGCGCGGTCGAATCGATGGCGAACCGTCGGCGACCGACAGCGAGTCTGCGGCCGCGACGCAGTCACTCGATCCGCTCGTCGAGTTCGTCGGCGAGGTTGCGACCGATCGTCTCCATGCCGGCGTCGCCGGGGTGGAGGATGTCGGCGGTGTAGCCGGACACGTCGGTCAGCTCGCGGCCCTCGATCACGGAGATGTCGGGGTGGTCGGTGTCGGCGACGATCGCCCGCAGCGCCTCGCGGTAGTTCTCGGCGCGCTCGGCGTCGCCGCCGGCGATCACGTCGGGGTAGTACGGGAACAGCGTGATACAGGCGATCGGTTCGTCCTGGTGGGCCTCGGCGATGGTCTCGACGAAGCCTCTGGCTCGCTCCTCGAACTCCTCGACGGGGAACTCCTGGTTGGCCATGTTGATCGACAGCGCGAGCGTGGCCACGTCCCAGTCGCCGCGGTCGGCGATGTACTCGCCCATGGGGGCGTCGGCGTAGGCCGACCCCGAACAGCCGAAGTTCAGCGCGTCCCAGCCCAGTTCGCGGGCGGCGCGGGAGACGTAGTTGAGGTGGTCGGCCGACGCCGCGGCGCCCTCGGTGATCGATGTGCCGTAGGCGAGATACCGCGTGTCGGGCAGTTCCGCGTGTTCGGGCGGCCGGCAGTCGCCACGCACGTCGTGGACGGCCACAGCGGGCGTGCGCTCGAAACAGATCCGACAGACCCGCGGGTCGTATCGTCCGTCGATCTCGGCGTCGAGCTTGCGCAGTCGGTCGGGCACCGAGAGCGTGAGCGTCGTCGGGTCCGGGCCGATGTCGGTCGGTTTCCAGGGTTGGAACCCGCCCCAGAACACGTGGAGTTCGCCCGACTCCTCGGCCGAGAGCGTGACCTCGATCTCTGCGTCGTCCGTCTCGGGGACGAATCGGAGTTCGCTCCCGGTCGGCTCGCGCACGCGGCCGTCGGCCATCTCGTTGAGTCGGCCGGCCACGTCGGACGGGAGGCGGTGCAGACGGTTGCCGTCGTCCGCCCAGTCGGCGGGCACAGTCTCGGAGACGTTGTGCAGCGACACCGAGGGGTACTCGTCGATCGTCGGCATTCGCACTCACAACTCGCAGCCTCGTCCTTGGTTTCGTCGGTGTCGGTGGCTTCGACCGCTTGCCCAGTCAGTCGTCCTCGTCGTCGCCACCGTCGCCGTCGACCGCGTTCTCGGCTCCGTCCGCGTCGGCCCCATCCGCCGGTTCGTCCCGGAAGAACTCCTCGGTCGCGAACGGTTCGTCCTCACCCTGCACGTCGAGCACGTCCAGCGCGGTCACCACGCTCTCGACGCCCAGCAGGCCCGCGAGACTCGGCTCCGTGCGGCCCTCGTCGCTCGAGACCAGTTCCTTGACGTAGAGCCCTCCCTCGCCGTGGAGCTCGACGGTCGCGTGGCGCTCGTCGTCGAGGTCCCCCTCGATGTCGTACACCTCGCGCGTCCGCTCGATGTCCGCGCGTCGGTGGTCGACGCGCTGGGGCGTGCGCTGCTCGATAGTCGCGCCTTCCAGTTCGTCGAGCGCCGTCTCGAAGTCCGCGGCGTCGACCGGTTCGTCGAACTCGACCGCCATCCGGTAGGTCTTGCTGGCGTCGAGTTCCTTGACGCGCTCGACCATCTCGTAGGTGGCCTGCCGGAGATCGGTCACCTCGACCTTGCCGTCGGCGAACTCGTTTATCTCCGGTTGCAGCGCCGCGGCGTCGACGGTGCGTGTGCGGGGTTCGTCGATCTCGATGACGAACGGGCGCCCGCCCTCCAGCATCAGCGCGTCGACGTCCTCGCGGCCGGCGCCGTGGAAGGTGGCCGACTCGCCGTCCATCGCCTCCTCGACGACGGGCGCGGTGAGCTGCTCGACGCTCTCGTCGTAGCGATAGCCCGAGCCGTCGCAGCCCTCGCAGATCTCCCCGCGGTTCAGACCGGTGCCGTTGCAGTCGCTGCAGGGCCACTTCGTCTGGGGGATGTCCCGTTCGAGCTTGCGATACCGGCCGTAGACGAACGCTGAGTTCACCTGCGCGTCGACGGTGTCGTCGCCGAGATTGAGCGTGATCTGCACGTCGGGACGGCCAAAGTCCACTTCGCTGTCGGTCTCGCGGCCGAAGCGCTTGCCGACCTCCCTGTTGAGTTCGGCCTTCAGCGCCTCACCGGCGTCGTCGTCGAGGCTCAGATCCTCGCGGAGCAAGGCGTCGTTCTCCTCGAACAGCGGCGGGACGCGCGTCCCGACCTGGAAGGTCTCGAAGTCGTACTCCTCGACGGCGTAGGCGGCCCGCTCGGCCCACTCCTGGGCGCGCTCCTCGGTGGACTCGCCCTCGCAGACCCAGCAGGGCTCGTCGGGTTCGAGGTCGGCGACGGGACGGTCGTCGGCGAGCGCGACGGCGACGCGGAGGCTCCGGCCCCGTTCGCGGTTGGTGAGGCCGAAGCTCCGCTCGGCGACGAGCCGGCCGAGACAGGGGTCACACAGCGGCCCCGTCTCGACGGCTCGCCGGGCCAGATCGAGAACGTCGTCGGTCATGGCAGTGGGTGGGCGACGGGGGCGTAATTCCCTTTCGACACGGCACCGGCGTCCGACCGCTCGGAGTCCGAGACCGGACTCCAGTGCGCTGTCGACCCCGTCGAGCCGGTCGTCGGGTATCGACCCGATCGCGTCGGTGATCCGTTCGTCGGGCGAAATCGTTCGGATCCGGTTACACAGGCGTTCGGCCGAGAGGTGGCCCTGCGCGGCCACCGACGGGTCCGTCCGACTCAGTCGGCGGGCTCGGTGACTTCCTCGGCGGCGACTCGCGACGAGGGCTCCGCCTGGCGGCCGGGGCCGTCCATCGTCACGACCCGCTGGGGGAAGGGGATCTCGATGCCCTCGTCGACGAACGCGCGGTAGACGGCCTTGTTCAGTCGGTGAGTCGCGCGGCCGCGCAGGACGGGCGCCGGGATCCAGCAGAGCAGTTCCACGTCGAGCGCCGAGTCGCCGAATCCCCGCACGCGGACGCGCGGTTCGAGCGAGTCGCACAGACCCGAACGCCTTTATCCGCGAGGCACGCCCTGCCGCCATGGATCTGCAGGCGACGCTGCTGGCGCTGCTGGTCGGGCTCGTCCAGGGCGTTCTGGAGTGGCTCCCCGTCTCCAGCGAGGGCGGTGTCGCGCTCGTCGTCGCGCTGCTGACAGGTGAATCGGCGCTCGACGCGACGCAGTTCGCGCTGTTTCTGCACGCCGGCACGGCCGCGGCCGCGCTGGCCTTCTACCGCGAGGAGGCGACCGGACTCCTCGGATCGGTGCCGTCGTGGCGCCCGCGCGAGGCCTTCGGTGCCGACCGCGCAGACCTGACCTTCTACGGAGTCGCGACGCTCGTCTCGGGCGTCGTCGGCCTCTCGGTCTACGCCGCGCTCGCCGAGGCCGCCTCGGAACTGGCGGGCGGCGCGTTCGTCGCCGCCGTGGGCGTCCTGCTCGTCGCCACGGGACTGATCCAGCGGGCCGCCGGCCGCTGGGGCCTGGGCGAGCGGGCGACCCCCGACGCCGTCGACGCCGTCGTCGTCGGGGTCTGCCAGGGCCTCGCCCTCCTCCCCGGCGTCTCCCGGTCGGGCACCACGGTCAGCGCGCTGCTGTTGCGCGGCCACGAGGGCGAGCGCGCGCTACAGCTGTCCTTTCTGCTGTCGATCCCCGCCTCGCTGGGCGCCGGACTGCTCGTCGTCCTCGACGAGGGCCTGCCGACGCTCCCGCTCGCCCAGGCCGTCCTCGCGCTGACCGTCAGCGCGGTCGTGGGCTATCTGACCGTCGGCGCGCTGGTCGCCGTCGTCCGCCGCGTCGCCTTCTGGGGCGTCTGCGTCGGCTTCGGCGCGCTGGCGATACTCGGCGGTGGACTGCTCGTGGCCGCGGAGAACGGGTGGCTCGCGCCCGTCGAAAACTGGCTGCTCGTCGTCGCGTAGGCTCCTCGATAGGTCGCACCACCGCAACCGGAGCGCGGGGGAGGGCCGAAACGGTGTCTCAGCGGAAGCTGTCGCTCGCTCGCCTTACTTCGCCGCCGGGCGGCCGCGCTCGGCGGTCAGCCGCTCGTGGGCGCGCCGCGCCACCGGTGCAGTGACGACGCGCCGGTAGCGGAGGCCACCGCCGCGACCGCGACGACGGCGGCGACCGCGGGCTGGGCGAGGACCGCCACCGCCGCGACCGCCGCCAGCACCACGACCGCACTCGCCGCGAGGACCTCCACGACCGAGCGCGAGACGAGGGAAGCCGATACCGTCGTCGAACCGTGGACAGATTGGCTCATCTCTATCTGTTCGTAGGCCCCGGCCCACGATAAGCATAATCTGAAGGACATTTCTGTAAGCCGGGATACTGAAACGCAGTCCGGTAAGCGACCTGTCAGATCCGGGCGGTGACGAGTCGCGTTCCGTCGGTCTACCCAGACGATTTTATATACGGCGGGCCGTCATCTTTCGGTAGCTGCGCTATGAGTGGGGACGAGGCCAAACTCGTGGACACCTCGGGCGACTACGCGTTCGTCGTCAGGGACGGCGAGCCGGTCGCGGAGCCGCGCTGGCGCTCCTCGCGGCTCGTTCTCACCAGCGAGCGGCTGGTGTTCGCCGACGCCGACGGCAACCAGTCGTTCCCCCACGGTGCCATCGAACTCGTCGACGACCCCGAGAGTCTGGTCCCCGAGGGGTTCCCGGCCGACGGCGCCACCGCGCTCCGGGCCGGCAACCACGCCGTCCTCGTCGACGCGCCCGACGTCGAGGCCTTCGATCGGGAGTACTGTCGGGCGGCGCTCGACACCGAGGTCATCCTCGTCAAACACCCCGCGGTCGTCGGCGGCGTCGTCCAGGACACCGAGTGGTCGAAAGCGCGCTTTCGCTTCGCCGACGACACCGTCAAGCTCGCCCTGCCCGGCGGCGGGAGCACCGCCTTCCCCGTCGACGACGTGGGCACCGTCGAGACGACCACGCAGGGCGTGATGGGCACCCAGCGCCAGGTCGTCCAGCTCGAACACACCGACGAGGAGGGTCGCAGCGTCGAGACGCACTTCTCGGGCACCGACGCCCACTGCCGGGCGCTCGCCCACCTGTTCGAGGCCGTCGTCTCCGACCGAGGGAGCGAGGAGTTCGAACTCTCCGAGACGGAGAGTCAGGTACTGATGGCGCTGTACTCCGGCGTCTCCCCCTTCGAGATGAGCGAGTTCGTCGGCATCAGCGTCGAGGAGGTCGAGGAGATCTACCAGAAACTGCTGGCGATGGACGCCGTCGACGAGGTCCGCACCCGCACCGAGGTGTCGCTGAACGCCCACGGGCGCAACCTCGCGAGCGAAGCGATGAGCGAGCAGTGACGCCGCGGCCGTCGACCGTCCGCGGATCCGGTCAACCGGTTTCTGCCCTGTAGCGGTCAGCTCCGCTCGCTCCGTCGGTCCCACAGTCGTCGCGCCCGCACGACCGCGCCGGGCCCCGGCGTCCCGTCACGGGCCCAGACCGCCACCGCGACCGCCAGCAGTCCGACCTCGAAGAGAACGTATCCGATCCCGGCCGGACTGGCGAGGTACTCGACCCAGCGGCCGAACAGCCGCGAGACGAGCGCGAGCACGGAGACGGTCCCCCCAGGCGGCTCCTCCCCCAGCGGCCAGAGGACGGCCCCGAAGGCCGGCCCCTGCCCGATGAGCACGGAGAAGAGCACGTCTCCCGCCAGGTGCGACAGGTACCCGATAGCGAACGCGACCCCGACCTCGGGGGTGGAGCGCCGGCGGGCGACCGCTACGGCGGCGAGGCTCACCGGGACGGCGACGAACACCGAGTGCGCGACCGATGTCCCGCTGGGGAGGACGCCGAACACCCACCCGCCTGGTTTGTCAATCAGGTCCGGGAACTGCGTGCCGAGGACGACTACCAGCGCCCCGAGGCTGCTCGGCGGCCGACGGTACAGCATCCGCGTCACCGCGGAGTGCAGCAGATACCCGACCGAGATGTGTTCCCAGGGCCACATTTCAGTCCCTCGCCGACGGCCGGCCGCCCCCCCAGACACGTCGGTGCCGGGGCGGCGACGGCGCGAGCGGTCGGCGAGCGACACCGTCCCGCCTGATGCCGTCCGACACGGTCCGTCCCGTCGGTCGCCGCGCGCGCTTGCCGGCGGCGCCGTCGACCGACCGCTCCGTCCCTCGTCCGTGGTGCTCCGTCGAGGACGTCTTCACGCGGTCACCTTTCGCCGCCGATCGTATTGTTATCCCGCCCCTTCTCCGGTGTGGCGAGGGGCGACCGACGGTCGTCCGTCTCGCCGCTCAGTTCCACTCCCGATAATCGGCCCGCAACTCCTATTGTGGACGACCGGGAAGCCCCTGCAAGCGGTCGATCTCGCATGAGCAACTCGGAGAAGAAAGTGACGGACATGCAGGGGCGGTACATGCAGGCCGTCGCCGAGGGGCGCCAGCGCGACGACGCCGACTGGCAGTCCTGTCGGATCGTCCTGACCACCGAGCGGCTGGTGCTCATCGCAGAGGAGAAGCTGACCGTCCCGCTCGAGGAGATCGACGAGATCGGCGAGCGCTACGACGTGAACCAGCGCGCCGCGGGCGTCGCCAGCTACCTCGGCCTCCACGTCGGCGACGACGTGGTCCTCGTCTCGGGCGCCGAACACGCCGAGTTCGAGACGGACTTCTACCACGCCTGTCTCAACGGCGAGGTACTGTTCGTCGACCACCCCGCCGTCGAGGGCGGCGTCGTCCAGGGCACCGACTGGACGAAAGCTCGCATCCGTATCACCGACGACGACATCCGACTCGCGCTGGCCGACGGCGAGCGCGTCGTCATCGAACGCGACGACATCGGCGAGGTCGAGAAAGACGAACGCCAGGCCGCCGGGGACGAGCGCCGCGTCATCGAGGTCGAACACAGCCAGGGGGAGATCAGCGTCGAGACACACGTCACCGGCGAGGAGTACGACCTCTCCGTCCTCAATCAGGTCATCGAGGAGGGCGTCGAGCGCAACCGCGCCGACCTGGATCTGGGTCCGACCGAGGAGCAGGTCGTCATGGCGCTGCACTCGGGCGTCTCCCCCTTCGAGATCCCCGAGTTCGTCGGCACCGACGTGGAGGACGTCGAGGCGATATACGACCGACTGATCGAACTCGACGTGATCGAAGTGGTCCGCGAGCGCACCGAGGTAGCGATGACCGCCCGCGGGCGCTCGGTCGCCGGCGAGACGATGGGCGAGCAGTGAAGACACGTTCTACGGGACTCCGGTACGTACCTCACGCCGTCCAGGCCACGTCGCCGAGAAACGCCGGCTTCGAGACCGCGGTGACCCGTAGAAACCGTACCTGGGGTCACGACTGGTCGTCGACCGTGAGGTCCGACTCGAGTTCGAACTCCAGGCGTCTGTTGTAGTATCGTTCGAGGACGAACGCCGTCAGGATCGAGAGGGGGCACAGGGCGACCACGGTGAGCAAGTTGGCTCCCGTGACGGCCATCTGAACGGACAGCAACGACTGAACGACGGTTCCGAGCGCGACGACGCCGGTCAAGATGGCGAATCCGTAGACCATCGCGACGGGGTGGAAGTCCGGAACGGCGTACTTCGAACGGATTCGCCAGAGGAACCGTGAGACGAGAAGCATCGAGAGGAACGGCACGAACGAGTGGTACTCGATGTTGCTCTCCTCGTCGCCGTAGATCGCGGGAATCGGAACGTCGACGATCCGTGCGTCATGGGCGTTGAGACGGACGAGAACGTCGTTCAGGAAACCGTACCCGTCGAAGAGCGTGTCCAGACCGATCCGCTCCAGCGAATCGCGAGAGATGGCCGTGTATCCGTTCTGCGGGTCCGTCATTCCCCAGTACCCGCTTGCGATCCGCGTCAAGCTGGTCAACAGAACGTTCCCGAACAGCCGCCAGGACGACATCTGGTTTCGAAGCTCGGTAGTTCCGAGTCTGTTTCCCTTCGCGTAGTCGGCGTCGCCGGACACGATGGGATCGACCAGTGACTCCAGATACCGGGGATCCATCTGTCCGTCACCGTCCATCACCACGACCACGTCGATTCCGTCTTCAAGTGCTTCGAGATATCCGGTCTTGACCGCGCCGCCTCGTCCCCGGTTCTCGTCGTGTCGGATCGGAATAATTTCGGGACCCGCTACTTGACCGCCGTCGGCGGACGTAGTCGCGGGCTCTGTGAGAGCCGCGCGGTCGTCGGGCTGCTCGTTCTCCGCACGGCGTCGGATTACCGCCCACGTGTCGTCTGTCGAGCAGTCGTCGACGGGATAGGCCCGGTCGACGGACGGGGGCAACTCGTCGAGTACCGTCCCCACGAATTCGGCCTCGTTGTACGTCGGTATCACGACCCCGATATGATATCCTTGGTACATTATGTTATTCGCTACACAGAGCGGGCCGCTCGACTCCGGGCGCGCCATCTCTGACACCCACCATGTTCGCTAACATTGTACAGAACTAGCTGGGTGGGAATCCCATATTGTAATCAAGTTCATAGGACGGGAAAGCAGTCAATATACCAGCATCTCGGCTCTTCGAGGTCGGTTACGATCGGGACCGCCAAACTGGGTCGAAAGATCCGTTATCAATCGATATCGCTCGATCAAGCCGTCACCCACTCTGACGGTCGTACTCGACTACGGTACGGGCGCCCGCGGGTGACGTTCGGGTGAGTGTCTCACCGGGCTTCTGCGTCGGTCGCTGACCGGTCCGATCGAATCCCGTCCACGGTGGCTGGTGCGTCTCGCTCGCCGCGAGTCGATCGGCGAGAAGACAGGGTCTACCGGTAGTAATTGTCTTGTACGTCCGAGACAGCTGGTATCGAGTGTTCGCCTACCGGGATCCGAGAGCCGGGGCAGCGTCGCAGTGTCGTCGACGTGGTCGGTACAGTGTCCTCGTGCGTGGTCACCGATATTCAGCAGCAACGACGGCGTATGCCGTCGATCGAAGGGAATCAATAACAAAGCGACAGTTTTCCGAACTCCGAGGTAGAATGGGCTCGCGTAAGACTGCAGTTCGTTCGGCGACGGGAACTACTCAGTCCCCGAGCGGTTCGGATCGTCGGGGGACAAACCGGGACGAAACGGCAGGTGGGGCTGACCGGAACCGGGAGGCGTTCTCGGGCCTCGATCTACTGGTCGTGGGGACGTTCGCGGGCGGTGGGATACACAGGTACATCGAAGAGCAGGTCGACAGATTACGAGACGTCGCTTCAATTAGAACCCACGATATGGCGAGCCCGCCGATCGGGAGCGGACGCCTCGGATTCATCTGGGGGGTGTTGACCGGACTGGTCGCGATGGTCCGGTTTCCGGTCCGAGACCGACCGGACGTCACGCACGTCCACACTTCACACTGGTATTCGTTCTATCGCGCGTCGGTCTACGTCCTGTTCGCGAAGCACGTGTGGAACGCTCCCGTGGTCCTGCACGTTCACGGGTCCTCGTTCGACGAGTTCATCGACACCGACTCCCGGGCCGTTGCGGCGTTGCAGTGGCTCGTCTTCGAGTCGAGCGACGATATCATCGTCCTGTCCGACCACTGGGCCGACGTGGTTTCGACGCGAGCCGACGCGGACCGGATACGCGTACTCCCGAACGCCGTCGACCCGTCTACGTTCGGGAGCGAGACCCCTCCCGACGAGACGGCGGAGGACTCGCCCGAGGAAGGGCCGGGCGCGACCCCTTCGGACCGGCAGCCACCGACTCCTGGCGACGAGGTCCCCCACGTCGTGTTCGTCTCGAATCTGATCGAGCGAAAGGGTGTGAAGGAACTCTCGGAAGCGCTCGAGACACTCGCGGCCACCCACCCCGGAGAGTTCCGGGCCACGGTCGCCGGGGACGGACCGCTCGCCGACCGCATCGAGCGACTCGCGGCCGAACACGACGAGATAACGTATCTCGGCTACGTGTCCGAAGAGCGAAAGCGCTCGCTCCTCTCGGACGGTGCCATCTACGTGCTCCCGACGTACGCGGAAGGGCTCCCCATAGCGATGCTCGAGGGGATGGCAGGGGCGAACGCGGTCGTGTCGACTACCGTCGGGTCGATCCCCGAAGTCATCGACGAAGACCGGGGGATCCTCACCGAACCGGGTGACGTCGACCAGCTGACCGAAGCCCTCGAACGGTTAGTGACGGCACCCGAGCGTCGGGCGCGGATGGCCGAGAACAATCGGCGAACGATCGAGGAGCGGTACTCGTGGGATCACGTCACCGACGAACTGGTCGCCATCTACGAAACGCACGTCTGACCGGTCAGTGACAGTCGAGACGGATACGCTTCGAGGTGTGAACACCGACGAACTGCCTCGCTGTGACGGGGCTACGAGACGAGCGACGAAACGCGTGACCGCAACTGTTCGATGTCGACCTCGATGTCTCTGTCTCTCGCCCGGACGTTCGCCTCGGTCGACACCGGTTCGCAGGTGAGGAACTCGTAGTCGAACCCGGACTCGCGCGCCGTCAAGAAGTAGTGTTCCGTCGCACCCCCAGCCGGGAACAGTTCGAGGAGGGTCGCGTCGTCCGCGTAGAACATACTCGCGAGCCCCTTTCCGTGCGCGCCGACGATGTGGTCGGCTCCCGCGAACAGAGCCATCTCCTCCTCGTAGCTGAGTCGGCCCGGTTCGTACCAGTCGAACCCGAAGTTGGCGAGCGCGTCGATCACTGCCTCCTCGTTTTCGATCTGACGTCGGTCAGCGTCGCGTCTGGACACGTACACTCTCTCGGAGAACTCCCGTGACGGGAGTTCGACGTTCGACAGCAGCCGATCTGCGACCCAATCATGGGGGGTCGTGTGGAGGTGCGTCCCCTTCGCCCGGAGCGGATGCGGCGGAACGACCAGATTCCGGACCCGGATCTCGCCTCCAGTCTCGACCCGGCGTTCGGGGCCGTACCCCATGAGTTCCAGCGAGTGTTCGTGAAACGATTTCAGGTCGGCGCTCACGATGAGCGACGGCGATTCGCCCGTCGCCGCCTCGTATTCTTCGAGCCATTTCAGTTTCGGCAGCACTTCGTGGTGCCACGCGGGGAACTCGTGGCTTCGCTCCCCGAGCAGCACGAATCCGGTCTCGAGAGTGCGGTCGGACTCGTCGTCGGAGACCGCGTTTCGGAGCGATCGGGTCACGGGGAGATTCCGGCGTAAGTACTTCTCCTGGTGGACGAAAAACGCCGTGTCGACTCCGAGCCACGACGGGGGGAAGTATCGGCCGTCGACACCAATGACCGGCCGGCGCCCGACGACGACGGCGTCTTCGAAGACGGAGACGCTCCCGTCAGCACCGAGGACTCGCCCCTCCGCTGCCGCCAGCTGTCTGGGCAACTCGCCCCGATGTTGCCCGTCATACTCCAGCTGGAACGATTCGGTCTCGTGCAGCGAGACTGTCCTGTCCGCCGAGCCGACGGGGTCCTCGAGCAGGGGCGGCCAGAGTTCCGTCGGCAACCGCTGTCGTGTGTAGCGAACGGCCCCTCGCGCCAGTCCGTCCGGACCGGTGGATCGATACACGTCGTGAGCCTCCCCGAGCAGCTCTGTCAACCTCTGTGGCATTGACCTACGAACGGAGGTCCAATGATATTGTTTCGATTCGCCTAATGCGGTAGTATGCGTCATATTTCCCGGTCGTAGTGCGTCTGTGTGCCGCGACGGTCCGCGGGGAGCCGGGCGGGTGAACCGAACGAGCGGACCTGTGAACGTCGCCGGCGAGCCCGTCGACCGAAGGCGAGTGCGAACTATCCCGCCCGGTCGGCAGGCGCGGTGACGTCGACCCAGATGTAGGCACTCCTGTACGCGGTCTCGGTACTGGGATCCTCTGGCGGATCACTCCGGTACAGGTAGTATATCAGTCGGAGGTCCTCGCCCGTCGTCGAGGGGGTGACGGAGTGGTTCGCCGTCCAGTTCTCACCTGGTCCGACCGTCTCCCGGCTGCGATACACTTCGGTGCTGTTCGTCACCGATAGCGCGCTGTCGTTCGCCACTACGTGTTGGAGTTCCCCAACGACCGTATACGTCGTCTCCCGACCTTCTTGGTTGGTCACGCGGGCGACGACCTCCTGCCTGCTCCCGCGGGTGAAGTTCGTCGGGTATCCCGAGGTGGCCAACTCGCCGCTCCCGTCCTCCGCGAGCAGCGCGACGCTACTGAACGATTCACCGGACTGCGGCGCGATGAGTACCCACCCCATCGTCGCCGTCGCGGCGACGAACGAACAGAGCACCACGACGGCCAGGAGGCGATCGATACGGCCGACCTCTCCGTGGGCGGGTCTTCGGATCTGGCGCGCCAGGTCTCGGAACGGAAGCCTGAGCCGGTCGTCCCGCTGGAGTCCGTTTCGACGGATCACCGCCAGCACTGCGAACACCGCGATGAACGCGTTCAGACCGAGGAGAACGTGTTCCGTCCCGAGAGAACCCGTGATCGGTCCCACGAGGAATCCCAAGAGAGGGATGATACCAACACTCAGTCCGAACGAAAGCGCCGTTCGTTCCGTCCAGGTTATCGACCCGTCGACTCTCCGTTGGACGCGAGCGCGCCAGAGCCCCTCTTCGCGTTCCGAAACCGATCTGGTCGACCGCTCTGCCGTGTGGCCGGCGGGGAAGAGAGCGGCGACGAGCACGTACCCTGGGACGAACAGTATCGTTGGAAGCGCAAGCGCGGCTCGCAGGACGGTCGCGTCGGCCAGCGCCGTGAGCAACACCGCATCGACCGCCAACACGAACCCGAATACGAGGATGATGTCGGCCGGGACGATCCACGCGATGTCAGACACGTCGGTGAATCCAAAACCGGTCGTGCTCTTGTCCATGTTTGATTCAATACCCCCCGAAGCAGGCCTCGGTACGCCGGCGTTTCGCTTGCCACCGAATATCGATTACCATCGTGACTCGGACGACTAGTCGCGTACGCAGTCACGGTAATAGTTATACTGTCACTTATCGATGTTCGGACGCTGCTCACAGCCACCGGATCGGGCGACTACCAGCTCGGAGCGCCGCTACGAGTCCGGGGTAACGTAGTACAGTTCCATGTCGCCGTTGGAGTACACGAGGCCGACGTTTTCCTGCCGCTGTACCGAGCGGAGGTCGATCTCGGTGAACCGGTACTCTTCGTACGCCCGGATCTCTCGCTGGTACGTGTTACTGTGCATCGTCAGATACCAGTCCTCCGCTCGGAGCTGTGCCAGCCTCCGTATCTCGCTACTGTTGACGCTCCCGTCTCGCGGGTTCTCGAACTCCGAACCTATCATCGCCTCGTAGTACCGTCTCGGTTCCTGGCGTATCCCGGCCATCTCCGCGGAGCTATTGGCGGTCTCGAAGGTCGCGTGGTACCCGTCAACCCTCGCTTCGGTGATATGCTGGGTCGCTTTGTTCATGTACGGCGAGTTGTAGACGACGCCCATCGACAGGATCAGCAACACAGCGAGGCCCCCGACCAGCGCCATGCGTCCGACGGCGCTGTATCGCGCCCGTTCGATCCGCTTGGTCGCGTAGGCGATCCCCACGGCCCCCACCGCGGTCCCGAGCATCAGCATGAACCCCGCCTCCCTGAAATAGTGCGAAGCGACGTTCCCGACGAGGTAGAACAGGAACACCGGAAACATCACCACCAGGGCGAGCCCGAGGTACCGTGTAACGCTCACCGTGTCGTCTCGCACGTCCGACGCCCGGAAACTGTTCCGCAGGCTCCCGAGTAAGACGAGCCCAGTCAGCACGATGTAGGTCGTGCTCACGAAGAACAGTTTCAGAAACACGACCAGGAGGCTCGACCCGATCGCCTGGAGCGCGCTCGTCTGAGTCGTCACGGACTCTTCGCGCCCCACCGTCCCCCCGGCAAGTTGCGCGGTCACGGAGTCGACGGCCCCGCTCGCCACGTCCACCACGGCCGGGGACTGGAGCACCCATCCCAGGTACGCTATCACCGAAACCGAAGCGACGAGAGCGACTTGGCGAGTACTGACCCAGTGGTAGGTCGAGTATCGGGCCGCGACGTACCTGTACCCGGTGAGCACGACGAGCAAGATGACGACGTTCAACGCTTGCTGGGGGTGATAGAGTATCGAACCGAAGACCACGAGCAGTAGAGCGACACCCATCGACGTGAACACGCCCAGGCTTCGATCTTCGGGCGTCCGAAGAAACCGGACGAGGAGGAAGACGATGATCGGTGCGAACAGGATCGTCTGGCTGCTGGGGTGGGCGGTGAGTGTGTTCGCGATGAGGTGGACGGGGACGAGCAGGAACGCGGAGAACGCCCCCGCCACCATCGCGGCGTCTCCGCCCGCGATCTCGCAGACGCTGAGCGTCGTGAAGGCGAAAAAGATGAGCACGAAACACAGCGGCACCAACAGCATCGAGTGCCAGATCGACAAGCCGGTCATACCGTGTACGAACGCGGCGAGCGTGTGAAGGCCAGGATAGAAGAGGTCGCCCGGAAGTATCGACCCCTCCGCGAGCCCCCTCGCCAGTCCCAGGTGAGTCAGAGCGTCATGGATCCCGAGGAAGTAGTAGCCACGGATCGTCGGGAGGGCGACGACCGACAGACTTGCCAACCCACCGATCGCGACCCCGAGTCGCCGATACAAACCGTCGTCGGCCAAGAACGCCAGTGACAGCGCGCTTGCGAAGGCGACGGCGATCCCGATCCAGAAGCCGACCGGCGTCGCGCGGTAGAGCGACAGCTCGTATCCGGTCGCGGGGTTGTAATGTGCGACAAGCAGCGCTCCCACTACACTCGCGAAGCCGGCGATCGCCACGAGAGACCACCGTCGTTCCCCGTACACATGCCGCGATGCCATTTTGTTCTGCAGGTCGAGTCAACCACTTGGTTATGTTTCTCGTAACGACGAGTCGGACCGGCCAGCGACCGAATACTCCGTCGCTGCGGTGGGAAGATTGATTCAGGTCCTCGGCACCCCGAACTCGGATCCGGAGTGGGCGGGGACCCGGACGTGCGCGGAGTCCCGATGACCGAACGCTCACCGTCCAGTAAGAGGCGCATACTGAATGGTAGGGCCAGTATGAAGTGATTACTCGCGGTACCGACGACCGTCGTTCTCCCTCGTGCTGTCTGGATCAGTCGCACTCGTTCGGTGAAAAGCGAGCAACTAAAAGATCTTATCCGTATCTACCAGGCCTCTTATCAGCAAGGAACAGAGGCCAGATCGCAGGAACCGTTTTTTGGTAATCTCTTCCTTCCCGGAGTATGGCACACAAAACGGATGCAGACGACGATCGCGAAGACGGCGATTCAGCGGGTCTCGGGCAGGATAGAGGCGGTAAGGAGGGCAAAACGGGCGGTTCGACCGACCGGCGTTCGTTCCTGCAACTGACTGGCGGGACGCTAGCGACCGGTCTGGGGCTGGCGGGCGCCAGCAGGTCGGCGAGCGCGGCCCCCGAGGTCACCCAGGGAGACGGGTACGAGATCTGGACCGTGACTTCGAAGGAGACCTACCAGCTCTCGGAGAACGAGGAACTGTCGAACGTCCTCATCGACCAGACGGCCGAAGGGGCGTGCCTGACGATCTTCGCGGACACGAGCGGCTGGGAGGTCCGGAACGTCGGCTTCCTCGGTGTCGGTCAGGCCGGTAGCGGCGGCAATCGGTTCCAGTTCCAGGTGTCCTGTCCGGAGGGCGGGAGCGGTCTGATAGAGAACGTCTGGATGAACGGCAAGGCCCGGAACGGGCAGTCGGCCTCCGAAATGGGCGGGATCTGGCTGCGCTCGTCACACGCTGGCCACATCGACATCCGTCATACCTATATCGAGGGCTTCGGGAACAACGCCGTTTACGGGAGCGGCGTCGGCAAGAACGGCCACAACGAGGGGTCCGTGGTCATCGAGAACGCGTATCACCGGGACAACACTGTCAGCCAGTTCCGTATCGGGTCTCCGGGTTCCGTCGTTCGCAACAGCGTCGGCATCGTCGATGACCCCGAGGGGCGCCGCGGCTCGTACCCCGGGTCCGGGAGCCAGTACGGCCGCGGTATCTGGGGGAAGCACTTCCCGAACCAGCGGGTCGAGAACACCTCCTTCTACATCTCGCCCGACGACGTGGACTCGAACGTGGGGATCCACGCCCGATACATCGACGATACGTCCCGTGGCGACTACGCCGAAATAGTGGTGGACAACTGTCACATCAACAGTGAGGTCCCGACGCGGACCGCTTCGACCAGCAACGCCGAAGTGAACGTCCTGAGCCTCGACGAGAGCCCGACGGTCGAGGTCATCGGCGGTGACGGCGTCCCGCTCTCGCCCAAGATGGCCGCTCGGGGCGAACGGCAGATGCCGCCGGAGCTCCCTGGGGTCGACGGATCATCGGACGATTCCTCGACCGACCCCGATTCGAAGACGCTCACGATCGACGGTTCGGACGCCTCGCGGACGGACTACGAGTTCACGGTCGACGGCGAGTTACAGGGGACCAGCTCGCTGGGAAGCGGCGATTCGGTCGACGGCACGACCGGGTCGGGGTTCGTCAACGGCGGCGTCGACGAGTATCAGTTCACCGGCCAGATCGCCGCGTTCACTCGCGACGGTGACGCTCCCGTCCTCGTCGACGGCAACGAGATCGACCTGAGTCAGTACGGGTCGGATCGCAACGTGATCGAGGTCGTCACCACCGAGGACCCTTCGGTACTGGACTACACGTTCACGACGACCGGGAAGA